>WNFY01001347.1_pt1 | contig 23151 bp, 19 predicted proteins | sample 5400091 | NCBI WGS metagenome assembly WNFY01 (sample SAMN13153364, study PRJNA577476) | soil metagenome | isolation source: 60 cm soil or saprolite under grassland replicate 1 | place: USA:California | collected 2016-06-15 | reverse complement strand
GCTGGCAGCATTCCTGCTCTTTAGCGCTTACCTGGATGTGCTCTACTCTTTTGAAAAGACTTCCGCCGTCTATCGCGTTGACCTGGCCGATATCTCTGTCTTCATCGCAGCATTGCTCGGCATCACGCTGATCTTCTTCTTCAGCTCACTGGCAATTCGCGCCGTGGGTGCGGCTGCTAAACGTATGATTGAAGAGGTGCGCCGTCAGTTCCGCGAGAACCCGAAGATTATGGCGGAGAACCCTGCAGATCGTGTCGATCCCGACTACGCACGCTGCGTCGATATCAGCACACGTGGTGCATTACGCGCGATGATCCTACCAGGCATCGTCGCCGTTCTGACCCCGATCGCGGTCGGCGTTATCCTCGGTCCCCAGGCTGAAGCTGGCATGCTGATGGTTGGTACAATGGGCGGTATCGTGATGGCCCTGTTCCTCAACAACAGCGGTGGCGCATGGGACAACGCGAAGAAGTACATTGAGGCCGGCTATCTGCGCGTCAATGCCGAGGGAGAGATGGTCGATCGCCTCGATCCCAAAGGTACTGTTCTAGGCAAGAAGAGCGAACCGCACAAGGCAGGCGTAGTTGGTGATACTGTCGGCGATCCCTTCAAGGATACCGCTGGCCCATCGCTGCACGTGCTTATCAAGCTCCTCAGCACAATCACTCTGGTGCTTGCTCCGCTGTACGTGTTCCTGCACACGGCACCGAAGTAGTCACGTTTTCAGAAAAATCATCAAAAAAATTCTCATTTCTACGTAGAAATGAGGATTTTTTTCTGCGCGAAAATTCTGTATACTGGTGGTGGCTTCTACTCCGTATTCTATGTATAGAAAGATAGGCGCGGACGAATATATACAGCGATAAAAAACAGGAACGCTTTAACGTTTATCTGACCAACGACCAGTATAGAAACTATACAACTCTTATATTGAGAGAGTGAGGAAGGGAAGAGATGCAAGCAGTAAGGATCACAGCAGGCAGGTCAGCTATTATCTGTCTGTTCATAGTAATGCTCCTACTGGCAGGATGTAGCACAGATATCTCGGTGGCAAGTTCAGGGACAAGCAGTTCAGGCACGGGCACAACCAGCGCGAGCACCATCAGTTCGGGCGTGCAGGGAGTGCAGCTCTTCGTCGAACCGAACGATGGAGACCGCGTGATCACCAACGCGCTTGCAGGCGCAAAGAAGAGCGTTTTATTGGAGATGTACCTCTTGACTGAGCGCAATGTGATCAGGGGGCTGGAAGAAGCCGCTCAGCGTGGTATAGATGTGCGCGTCATGCTTGAGATGCACCCGTATGGCAGTGGTAGCGTCTCGCCGCAAGAGACGTTGGATCGCTTGCAAGCAGCGGGCGTCAAGGCAGAGGCTACGAGCCCCGACTTCTCTCTCACCCACGAGAAAGGAATGGTCATCGACGGCAGCACGGCATACATCATGACATCGAACTTCACGGCCTCCGCCCTGGGAAGCGGTAGCTATACAAAAAACCGTGAGTACGGTATTATCGATACCAACGGGCAGGATGTGCAGGCCGTGACCACCATCTTCAATGCCGATTGGAACCGCAGTAGCCCTCAGATCAACGATTCTAATCTTGTCGTCAGTCCGGTGAACTCGCGAGGTGCATTTGAAGCACTGATTAAAAGCGCGCATAAAACGCTGCTGATCGAGGCGGAGGAGATGCAGGATAGCGATATCGAGCAGGCCATCGTCAGCGCGGGACAACGCGGCGTGCAAGTGGAGGTGCTTCTGCCCGCTCCCTCTAGCAGTTCTTCCAGCGACAGCACGGGGGACAGCAATAGCAGCGGCATCAGTACGATCAGCCATACGGGCGTGCAGGTACGAGAGGACCCACGGCTCTATATGCATGCAAAGATGATGCTGGTGGATGGTCAAAGGGCCTTCGTCGGGTCCGAGAATATCTCTGCCGCTTCGCTAGACAGCAACCGGGAGCTTGGCATTCTCGTTTCTGACCAGAAGGCGTTGAGTACGCTGCAACAAACGTTTCAACAGGACTGGGGCGACTCACATGCGGTCCAGTAGCAACGCTGAGCATTCCACGATTGTCATACTCTTGTATGACATGATAGGATAAGAGGCGAAAGGAAAAATGGAGGATATTATGGTTACAGAGATTGCTGTATTTATAGCTGTTCCCGGCAAAGAAGAGGCCCTGGGGCAGGCGATCATTCATGGCCTGGAGGTCATTCGTCAACATCCAGACTGTATCTCGTCACGCGTAACGCGCTGCGTTGAACAGCCAGGGCGCTATATGCTCACGAATGTGTGGACCTCGCTTGAGGCCCATACGGTCGACTTTCGCGGCGGGCCGCTCTTCCCACAGTGGCGCAGCCATATTAGCGGATTGGTCGAGGGCAATCCAGAGGTTTTCCATTATCAGGCATACTAAAAGAATAAGAGAGTACCGAAAATGATGAACAGAGGATAGGAAAAATTAAGTATGCCTGATGAGCAAGCAGTTACCGACACACAGAGTCCCTCCGAAGACGAGAGGCGCCTGGAACGGGCAGAGCAGAGCGAAGAGGCACAGCGCGAAGCCTACGTCGCCCAGTTGCGCCACCAGATCGAGGAGGCCAATTATCACTACTTCGTACAGGACAATCCCACGCTCACCGACGCGGAGTATGACCATTTGATGCGCGAGCTGCGGCGAATTGAGGACGAACATCCCGAACTGCAAACGCCAGATTCGCCAACGCAGCGCGTAGGAGCGGGACCGGTACAGGACGTTCCGCAGCACCGGCACCCCGTTCCCATGCTCAGCCTGGCGAACGCGCGCAGCGAACAGGAGCTGCGCGACTGGCACAGGCGCGCACAGAACATCTTGCCCAACGCGACATTTACCTATGTCTGCGAATTAAAGATCGATGGGCTGGCGATGGCGCTGACGTACGAGAAGGGCAGGCTCACGATCGGCGCGACGCGCGGCGATGGGCTGGTGGGCGAAGACTGGACCCCCAATGTGCGCACGGTCCGCACGATTCCGCATAAGCTGCGCGGCGACAGGATTCCCGATAAGGTAGAGGTGCGCGGCGAGATCTACATGACGATCAAGAACTTCGAGAAGATCAACGAGGAGTTGAGCCGGGAACGGCTCTTCGCCAATCCGCGCAACGCCGCCGCCGGCTCACTGCGCCAGAAAGATCCACGCGTGACGGCGACGCGCCACCTCGACTTCTTCGGCTATCAGATCGGCTATATCCAGGGCATGAATGTCGAGACGCACTGGGATGCGCTGCAATTGATTCGCGAATGGGGCTTTCCGCTCAATCCGCACATTCAGCAGGCGCATAGCCTGGAAGAGGTGATGACGTTCTGCAAGAAGTGGGAGACGGAGCGCTTCAACCTGCCCTACGAGATCGATGGCGTGGTGATCAAGATCAACGATATCGCGCAGCAACAGGAGTTGGGAACGGTGGCGCGCGATCCACGCTGGGCGATTGCATTCAAATATCCACCTATACAGGTCGCTACAAAGTTGCTCGATATCCGCGTGAATATCGGGCGCACCGGCTCCGTCAATCCCTGGGCGATGCTTGAGCCCGTCAATATTCGCGGCGTCACGGTCTCACGAGCGGCTCTGCACAACGAAGAGGATATCCAGCGGAAAGACCTGCGTATAGGCGATTGGGTGCTGGTGCAGCGAGCAGGCGAGGTGATTCCGCAGGTTGTGAAGCCGATCCTCGAACGCCGCACGGGCAAAGAGGAGGTCTATCACCTGCCGGAGCAATGCCCGCGCTGCGGCACGACGATTATTCGCCTTCCCGACCAGGCGATGGCCTATTGTCCGAATACGCAATGTCCCGCGCGCAATATCGAGGGCATCATCCATTTCGTCTCCAAGGGCGCGATGGATATCGACACTATCGGCGAGAAGACGTGCGCGCAATTGATGGATGCCGGCCTCATTCAGAGCGTCGCCGATTTCTACACGCTCACACGCGATCAGCTCCTGGAGCTGGAAGGCATCAAGGAGAAGAGCGCCGATAATATGCTGGTAGGCATCGAGGCGAGCAAACATAGAGCCTTCTATCGCCTGCTCTTCGGCCTCAATATCCGCTACGTCGGCGAGAAGACGGCGCAGCTCCTTGCCGCTGCTTTCGGCGATATCGACCGCTTGCTGGCTGCCAGCGAGGAGGATATTGTGAACGTGGCGGGCATCGGTCCCAAGATCGGGCACAGCGTCTACCTCTGGTTCCAGGAAGAGTCCAACCGGGCACTGATCGAGCGTCTGAAAGAGCTGGGCCTCAACATGCGTGAGGAGCCAAAGACGGTGAGTGGTCCCCTGGTCGGCCAGACCTTTCTGCTCACCGGACGCCTCAGCACCATGACGCGCCCGGAGGCCGAAGCGGCCATCATACAGCTCGGCGGCACCATTGCGACGGGCGTCAGCAAGAAGCTCAGTCACCTGATCGTCGGCGAAGACGCTGGTTCGAAGCTCGACAAAGCACAAAAAGCGGGCGTCCCCATTCACGACGAACAATGGCTGGTTGAGCTGCTGCAGGAACACCGGGTCGGCACCGACAATTGAGTAAGCTCTCATCTGTTTTGTTCTGGGGGAAGCACAGGGTTCTGTTTTCGCGCCTGATCTTCACTCGGTAACACAGGATTCTGCACTCTTGCCTGTTTTTCAGCTGGAAGTACCGGGGTCTGTGCTCTTGCCGCTTCCTCTGGTGTCAGCACAGGATTCTGCACCCTCGCTTGATCTTCGGTTGGCAAGACGCGATTCTGTACCTTTGTCTGGTTCTCGGCTGGTAGTACTGGATTCTGTACTCTCGTTGGCTCCTGTGAAGGGATTAAGGGATCTTCTGACATGGTTGTCCATCCTTTCTAGATTATGTATACAAAAGCCCTTTTCTCTAATCTATGTGTTACTGATGATGAGACGAACTGATGCCTTTTTGTACGAGATAAAGTTGTAATATCCTGATAAAGACATCGTATCACGATATATTATAAAAGTCAATACGATAAGCTCTGCAAAACAGGGCCGCAAGCTATTGTCGAGAAGTCTCTCGAAGAAAAGTAATCGAAGAGCGTAACGAGGATTACGATTTCGCCAAAAAGAAAGGCGTCTACTTTTCAAACCGACAGGGAGCCTCTCCCTTCGCCCTGACATCACAGGTGATACAGGAGCCCGAATGGACGCCTGGCGTCGTCCAGAAGCGGCAACATGAGCTGGTAAGCAAGCTGGCAGGTTACTGGAATTTGAAGAACCCTTCTTTACAGAAAAGCTCCTCTCTGCATGTGGTAAAAGGGGCATAGGCCAAATCGGCGCATGCAACTCTAGTGCATCTGTTAAAGTTGCACGGCCTACAATACTACCTGTTCGAAGTGCTCGACAGTCGGGAACGGATCATAAAAGTGATGGAGGAGTCTTCTCCATTCCTGATATGCGGCGGAGCCTCTAAAGCCGATTGTATGATCCTCCAGCCGTTCCCACCTGACGAGCAGGAGATATCTCCCGTCCACTTCGATGCACCTGTGCAGCTCGTGCGAGATGTAGCCGGGCATCGACGAGATGATGCGCGAGGCGTCTTTGAACGTAGCTTCGAAGTCGCGCTCCTGGCCTGGTTTGACCTGTAGCAAGGCTGCTTCGAGGATCATGGTGGTGACCTCTTTTAGAAACGCGTCTGAAAACACTCTCTAATTGTCATAGCTTAGATTAGTATACAGCAGCAATTGCTTGACGGAAAATGAAGATACGTAAAGCATTGTTTCACTTTCCTATTTCTGATAAAATGCTGTATACGTCATCTTTAACTTGGAGTAGTACGACGTATTCGCGTGGAACAGGTGGATTTGAAAATTCATGACTCAGGATTATATCTACGATATATTTATCAGCTATCGGCGTCGAGGCCATGTATTTACCTGGGTCACTGAATATTTCTATCCTTTACTTGAAAACTGGTTTCTAGATCATACACCGCCCGATTACAATGTTAGCATTTTTATCGACCGGGATGAAATCAGAACGGGAGAGTCCTGGTCGATAGGTCTCAAGGAGGCGTTACAACTATCACGGTACCTTTTGCCCATCTGGTCCCCTGATTACTTTAGATCTGACTGGTGCAAAGCTGAATTACATACAATGTTGAAACGCGAAGAGATACTTGGTTTACGGCAAGGTCATAATGCATCTGGCTTGATCTATCCAGTAGTTTTCAGAGGAGCGAACCATATACCTTCTGAGTACAGAAACATTATGCAGTACAAGGATTTAAGTCATTGGGGAAATCCCTGGTCTGCTTTCAAAGATAGTCCCGAGTTTCTGCTATTTTCATTAGAAGTAGAGAAGATATGTGATGATCTCTGGTCATACATTCAACAAGCTCCGCACTGGCAAGATAACTGGCCCATAATTACTCCTGAGGAGCTTTCACGTACTTTACCACTCGTTCCAAGCACTCCACTTTCATTACCGAGGTTCTCATGAGCGAAGGCACTATTATCACATTCTACTCCTATAAAGGTGGAGTTGGCCGCACATTTGCACTGGCAAACATAGCTGCGTTATTGAGCACTTGGGGATACAAAATACTCTGTATCGACTGGGACTTAGAAGCTCCTGGTCTGCACTTCTATTTCCAGTCACGAATGAAAGAGCAAAATCCTTCTGGCCTTGTAGAATTTATACGGGCTTATGTCAATGAGAAACGACCTTCCTGGAAGGATTACACAACCTCAGTATCCTTCGATGAGGCTGATTCTTCTCTGCTCTTTATGCAAGCCGGGCATCGAGACGCGTCGTATGCCCAACGTTTGCAGAGCCTCAATTGGGAAACTCTTTACGCGGAACACAACCTCGGCAACTTTTTAGAACAGATCCGCAACGAATGGAAGGAATCTCTGGACTTTATTTTCATTGATAGCCGTACAGGTATTACCGATATCGGAGGTATCTGCACCATACAACTCCCCGATTTATTGGTCTTGCCTCTTACTGCAAATGAACAAAGCCTTTCTGGCAGTATCGATACTATGAACCGTCTGCGAGCCACACAGGCTGAGCTTCCTCTTGATCACGGGAACATCCTGGTACTTCCGATCATATCACGCTTCGAAGGGCGGGTAGAATATAAGCAGGCAGAGCGATGGTTAGCAACGTTTGCCCAGAGGCTGACTCCTTTTTACAAAGAGTGGCTTCATCGCTACGTAAAGGTTGAAGAGATTCTCAACTTCACACGCATTCCTTCTGTCCCTTTCTGGAGCTTCGGTGAGGAACTTCCAGTTATCAAGAAGGGAACAGACGATCCAGATGATATAGGATTTCCATTAGAAACGCTAGCCGCTCTTGTAGCTCAGAAGTTCTCCTCCACTGATGTGCTCATCCGCAATCGTGACGCATTTGTTAACGCAGTAAAAAATAGGGCGAAAGAACAAGAGAGTGATGTTTTACCGTCTGCATCATCTACAAACAAGACAATATCTAATACGCTAACAGAGGTCTTTATCAGCTATGCACATGAAGATGAACAGTTGAAAAAATCGTTAGACAAACACCTGTCAATTCTTAAACAACAAGGTATAGTTAATGCATGGTCCTCCAAGGAGATTCCAGTAGGGGCACAGTGGAACAAGGAGATCAATGCACGATTAGAAGCAGCCAATGTCATTCTTCTACTGGTCAGCCCCGATTATCTTGCATCTTCTGCAAGCGTTAGAGAGATGGAACAGGCACTCAAACGAGCAAAAGCAGGAGAAGCAAGAGTCATTCCAATTATTTTAAGACCAGTTGACTGGGAAGGATCGCCAATTATTGGCACATTGCATCCACTTCCCTCCAATATGAAACCAGTCACAACCTGGGCTTATAGAGACGAAGCCTGGGCGGATGTTGCAAAGGGCGTACGCGAGGCTGTTGAATCACTCAAAAAAACATAAGATACGGACGAGAGAGAAGGTAGCCAGCCATATGTATAGCCACCTTCTCTCTCTACAGGCAACTACACATACCTCATCACAACATACCGTGCCCGCAACGCATTCACCTGCGCCTTCACGTTTTTGCCGCGCACACCGTCGTGAAGCAACTGCGCAAGTTCGCCCATGGTGCGCTCGTCCATGCCGAAGCGCGTCATCTCGGGGACGCCGATGCGCAGGCCGGAGGGGTTGCGCGGATCGGTATCACCTGGCAGCATGTTGTAGTTCAGGATGATATCGTTCTGCTCCAGGCGTTTCGCGACCTCGACGCCGCCGCCCCACTGCGCGACGTTGACGGCGATCATGTGGCTGCGTGTGTAGCCGAACTCGCGCGCCTCCACCGCTGTGCCAAGCTCGTCGAGGCTGCGACCGAGCGCCTGGGCGTTGCGCACGATCTGCATAGCGTAGTCGCGACCGTACTGCTTCATCTCGCGCGTGGCAACCAGCAGGGCTGGCAGCGAGTGCAGGTGATGGTTGCTGGAGGAACCGGGGAAGACACCACGATCAGCAGCACCCCAGTATCTCTTCTCGCCCTCTTCGTCCAGATTGCCCAGGATAACGCCGCGCTGTGGCCCTGGGAAGGTCTTGTGCGTACTGCCCGTCATCCAGGTCGCACCCTCGCGCAGCGGGTCCTGAAACTGACCACCTGCGATCAGGCCCAGCACGTGCGCACCATCATAGAGCAGCGGGATATGCTTCGTTTTGCAGTACGCGGCTACCTCAGAGACGGGTTCGGGGAAGAGGAAGAGGCTCTTGCCCATAATGATAAGCTGTGGCGCAACCTGATCGACCAGTTCGATCGTCTTCTGCGCATCCACGTGGTAGTGATCCTCGGTCAAGGGCAGGAAGTGGAGGTTGATCGAGTTCTTCGTCCCCAGTTTCAATGACTGGCCCCTATTCTGGATGCGCCGCCCGAAGACGCCCACCGCGCCGTGACTGATATGTCCGCCCGCGTCGGTCGAGTTCGCGATGATGGTATCGCCGCCGCGCAGGTAGGCCAGGGCCAGCGCGGTATTCGCCGCGTTGCCGCTGATGGGGCGCACGTCGGCCTGTTTTGCACCAAAGAGTGCGAGAATTTCGTTTCGGGCCATGCGCTCGATCTGATCGATGTAGCGCGTGCCCTGATAGTAACGGTTGATCTGCCCATTCTCATTGGGATGGCCCTCGGCGTAACGCCCCATGAAGTCGGAGTTCTGGACGCGCCGCACCGCGTCGCTCGGCGTATTCTCGCTGGCAATCAGGTTGATGGCCTGCGTCTGCCGCCACGTCTCTTCCTCAACCAGAATCTTTTCAATATCGCTTATATCTACGCTCATATATCTGCTCCTCGTCTTTGTTATTTTTGCCAAATATGCGCCATCGTATCCATCCTTGCCTGGTTTCAGGCTTTCACTGCTGTCCACTCACGTCCGTTACTGCCTGGCTTTGGGAGGTGGGCGACGGCTTCTCAAGGATCAGCTTGACGGGGATATTGCCACGGGTGGCATTGGAGTAGGGACAGATCGAGTCGGCGATCGCGACCAGTTCTTCGCCTACGGACCGCTCCACTCCCGGCAACTCAATATGCAACTCGACCTCTAGCCCATATCCGCCGCGTCCTGTCGGTCCAATCCCGACTTTGGCCGTAATAACCGAGGGGCTTGCATCGAGATGCTTGCGGCGTGCGGCCCCCATGAGAGCAGACTGGAAGCAGGCAGCGTAACCCGCGGCGAAGAGTTGTTCTGGATTGGTTCCCTGGGCCCCTGAGCCGCCCATCTCCTTTGGCACACTCATCTTCACTTCCAATGCGCCATCTGAGGATCGTGCCAGTCCACTCCGTCCGCCAGTCACAGTCACCTCCGCAGTATAGAGGACTTTCATATGTTTTCTCCTGTTCTGTTCGAATTCCATTCGCGTCACTATGGCTTCTCCCCATCTGCGGACATCGACATGAACATATCCGGCATGTCCATGGCCGCAAGAGCGGCGGCGGGCATGACAATAAATGGGCGCATCATGTCGTGGTCCTCGTGCTCAAGAATATGACAATGGTACATGTAGCGGCCTGTGAAGCCATCGAAGGTTGCCGCTATCGAGACCATTTCTCCAGGGTTGACACGCACCGTATCTTTCCAGCCCAGCTCGTTCGCATCGAGCGTCCCATGTGCTTGAAAGCTGATGGGTGCCGTCGTTGCCCCCGTTGCTGGATGGAAGCCATCCTTGTTGTAGCGGTCTCTGCCCAGCGCCTGGAACTGGACGAGATGCACATGGAAAGGATGGGTATCTTCCGTCAGATTAAGTATACTCCATACCTCTGTCGAACCATACGCCACGAACCAGTTGACGGTATCCTCAAACTGCTTAGCGATGGTACGGTAGCGCACTGTTTTTCCTTGCTCATCTACTACCGCCATGAGCGCTTCTTCCGCTACTGCATCTCCGTCCGACACCTCAGCGAGTTCACGGAAGGTGAGCATACCGTCGGGATACTCCACCATCGCCACGACCCGGTGCTGGTGAGCAGGGGGCAACCGGTCATGTTCGAGTCGGCGGTACGACGAGGAGAGCACCGTGGGCAGGACGAAAGGGTCATCCACCGGCTGCGAGGAGACGCGGAACTCCATCACCTCCGGGTGCGGGAGCCGATTCTCTGGATCGGACGTTCCCGGTGGTTGGGTCGCCGGACTGTTATCGAACGGTGCGCCAGCGGTGTTGACCAGGGTCAGCCGCTGCCCTCGCAAAGCTCGAAAGTCGACAATGAGATCTGCACGCTCCGCTGGTGCGAGAACAAGTCCATCCACAGGGATGTCAACCGGCTGCCCGAGCAGGCCGCCATCGGTACCGATCTGCTTGATCTTCTCATGGACAGGGATACCGCTTTCATCGAGCAGCACAAGGCGGTAAATGCGTGCGTTCGATCCATTGAGCAACCGGAGCCGATACTGCCGTGCTTCTACTGGCAAGTGCGGCCAGATGGTCCCATTGACCAGCGTGAACGGGCCGAAAAACTCCATCGTGCCATCTTCGATCTTATGCAACAGGCGACCAGTGAGTGACCCATCGGCTGTCGTATCCAGGTTGCGATCTTGTAACAGTAAGGGGATCTCGTAGGGACCAGCGGGCAAGTGCAGCGCTGCTTCCTCAGCATCGCGGATGATGTAGAGCCCGGCCAGGCCAGCATATACATTAAACCTGGTAATGCCCATGGCATGATCGTGATACCAGAGTAACGTGGCCTGCTGGTCGTTGGCATAGTCGCTCGTGGTGAATTGACCGGAAAGGCAGGCGTTCTCGGTCCAGCCGTCGCTCACCGCCGCCGTCCGACCACCATGGAGATGAACGACGGTCCAGGGCGGAAGCGTTGCAACGGTCTGATTGAGAGATCTCCCACTGCGCCCAGGGTCATTTTGTGAGCCATCCGGGGCGGTGACGGCCGTGATGGGATAGGGCTGGTCTGCGGGGATAGCGTTGATCCATTCGACCTGAACGTGCTGCCCGCGCGAGACTTCAATGGTGGGTCCTGGCAGCGAGCCCTCATACGTCCACACCTCGCTTGGTGGCAGTTCCGAGTGCAGTTGGACCTGAGCGGGATGCATCTGGATCCGCAGGCTGTACCGCTGATCGTCCATCTGGTGTGGATGCAAGATGGGAGGCACTCTCAGACAATCCTTGAACCTGGTAAGCGACGTTTTTGGATCCACCATCATGTTACGCCTTCTGCTTGTTCTCGGGCCTCGCGACCTCACGACCCAGGGTCGCCACAAGCGTCGCCAGCACGCCAACGATCAGGATGAGTCCCGATCATCCTCGCAGGGCCGCCAACGCGCCTACGGAGTTGATCAAGGCGAGGATGACCATCGTGAGGGTCACATCAATCAGGATCACCAGGTCGCCAACGAAAAAATTGTAGACGGCCAGGATGACTTTCAGGATGACGTTCATTGACGAACCTCCTTCTCTTGCGAGAGCATAGTTGCTTCTGATGGCGTCGTGGCCGATGCCACGTGAGGCAATCGCTGCTTCAGAGCCATAATCAGCAGCGCCGATACGACCAGGTAGAGGGCAGCCAGCATGAGCAGAAACAGGTCGGAGAATGGCCAGGTGATACCGAAACTCTCCCCCGACCAGAACGTGCCAAAGGTCGTGAGCATGATGCCGACGATAAACTTCAAGGTGTTCTCCGGGATGCGTTGGAGAGGAGCCTGCACAAAGGCACCGACAAGGATCACCAGCAGGCCAGCCGCGGTCGCACCCAGAGCGGCAAAGCCAATGCCGTTGGCACCACCCCCGCCAAAGGAAATGACGATGAAGGCCACTTCGAGCCCTTCTAGCAGCACCGACTTGTAGGAGAGCAACACCCCGAAAGGATCGAGGCGTGTCCCGACGGCTTCTCCTCGTGCGCGTGCCTGTGCCAGATTGGCTGCATAGATGGCCTCTTCGTCATGGAGGAACTTGAGCCCGCTGTAGCGCTGAATCGCATTTTTGAGCCATTTGAGGCCAAATAACAAGAGCAAGAAGCCAATCACGAAGCGCAGGACATCCAGGGGGATCAAGGTGACTAAAGCCACCCCCAGGGTGGCAATGATCACCGCGAGCGTCGCAACGGCCGCCAACGCTCCCACAATCGAACTGCGCCAGTTGACGGTGATCCCGGCCACCAGTACAAGCGTAAACGCCTCCACAAATTCCACCGCTGCAGCGAGAAACGCCGCGATCACAATCGCCCATTGCATCTCTTTTTTCTCCTTCAATGGTGATATTTTTTCAGACCCTGGGCGATCCGCTCAAGCAGACGATCGCTCGTCACCAGCATTTGAATAAAGGTGCCACTGACAACCATATTGTACGTCACTGCATCGGTCACCTGCACCGTGATCTCATACGTCCAGCGCTGACCGACATACGCTTCGGAGAGATCAAAGGCGATCGCTGAAGCTTTGGCAACACTGAGGCTTCTCTGTTGTTGAGCGTCTTTTTCATCGGTTTATTCCTCGAATCGGTGTGTCAATGAGCGGAAGTCTCCCGGCTGATCGGGGTATCGTGACACTCCTCTGGCAGGCCCGAGCTCGCCCGTTTTCATCGCAAGCCCTTTGGCTTTCTGCTGTAATGTGAAACAAATGACTTCAACGGCACTCTCCAGATCAAGCAGAGACGTGTTCAAGACGAGATCGTACAGATGCCCGTCTTCCAATTTTTGATGGTACTCCATCTCAAGGTGCCTCGCCCGGTCATGATCTTTCGTGTGGATGCGAGACTCGGCTGCGTGCTGATCCAGTCCTTCGCGTTGCATGACATAAGCCACACGTTTTTCAAAGGGGGCGATAATGCGCACGTGCAAGACATCTCGCAGACCGGCCAGGATCACTTGAGAGGCTCGTCCCACGATCACCACATGCCCTCGCCCGGCGGCTGCCCTGACAAGCTTATTCACTGTACTGCGATACTCCTCGTCCGACAGAAACGCTTCTGGTGGAGCTGTGACCATGGAAGCTGGATAGAGGTAGAACATACTGTTCAATACCCGTGAGACTCTCCCTTCGGTATACTCATCATGCGCCTCTGCCTCCTCCTGGCTCGTGCCCAGCTCGCGTGCGGTGCGTTCAACAATGGCGTGGTCGATTAAGTCCCACCCCAGGCGCTTTGCGAGACGGGATGCAATCTCACCCCCACCGCTGCCATATTCTCGTGAGAGAGTGATGGCACGCATTCGATTGACGGCATCGATATCTTCGTTCATGATATGTCCCTCCTGTAAGGACAGAACCCAGGCGCGAGTGGTGTTGTCGTGACTCACTCATGCCTCTTGCTTTCAATCTACTAAGGCGGCTTACTACAGTGATAAAAAAACGTTACGAAGTGCCGAGTGCTGGAAGTTCTCGGTTCATTTTCTCAAGCAAGGCACGCAGTTGGTGCTGCTCTTCCTCTGTGAGAGAGGACATAAACTCCCTGATGTGCTCGAAACGCTGGGGCAGCATTTGCTCAAAAAGATCAAGCGCAGATGGTGTGAGTTCAATACTAAACATCCGCCCGTCTTCGGGATGTTCCGTGCGTTTGACCAGCCCGGAACGCTCCAGGCCGGTCAGCAACCCTGTCATTGTTCCACGCGTCACTTCGGCGGCTTCAGCCAGTGCTGAGGGCGTCAGGCGATAGTGGGGAGCCTGGTGGAGCAACAGGAGGACGACCATTTTTCCTTCCGAGAGTTCGAAGCGATCATAGAACGCCTGTTGAGCGGCAAAGACATCGTGAGCAACCTTTAAGAAGAAGAAGTACGTTTTCACCGAGGCGGTATCCACTGCGGGCATGTGACAGGCAAGATCAAACAAGACCTGGTATCGTGGCAAAAGGCGAAGTGAGCGTTCCATCTGTTCCCTCCTTTCGTTGCTCCCCTCTATGCTATGGCACCTTACTATCTATGTATATTATAAGCCGCCATACTATCTTTGTCAAGGGTTTGGTAGGTCTTCCCTGATTATTGTGAATACAAATCTAACCTCCACATCTCCCGAAAATCCTAAAAGAAAAACAAAATCGTATCCATATTCCCGGTACGGGACGTGTACCATTATGTGGAACAAAATAAGACAGATCAGGTGAAGTGTCGCTCAACAATCCAAGACATTCACGGTTCATCTGACGGGTCTTTTAACGTTCCTATGGTATATTGAACGTGGACCTTTAATAGGCCCATCGGGCGTTGAGGCACGATATTTGTGTTCAGGTCCTGTTACATAAAGGAGAGAATCATGACAACAGAGCAAAGAGCGAAAACACGCAGCAACCGGCAGGTCAAATCATATCCGGCTCCGGCGCAACTCGCAACGGTCTCGGATCTATCATCGCAGGAAGCGCAGGCGATTACAGAGGCACTCAATCCTCTGGTTGCTGATCTCTTCGCCCTATACGTAAAAACGAAGAACTTCCACTGGCACCTGGCAGGCTCGCACTTTCGCGACTACCACCTGCTCTTCGACGAGCACGCGGACCAGATCTTCGCGGCGGTCGACATCCTGGCCGAGCGCGTCCGGCGGGTGGGCGGCACGACGATCCGCTCCATCAGCCATATCGGTCAGTTGCAGACGATCGAAGACAACAACGAAGACTTTGTCTCCCCGGCGGAGATGGTGCGCCAGTTGATGGAGGACAATGGACGCCTGGTGCAGGCGCAAAGGGCCGCACACGAGGTCTGCGACAAGAGCCGCGACGTGGCGACCGCCAGCCTGCTCGAAGTGACCATCGATGAGGCCGAGCGCCGCAAGTGGTTCCTGTTCGAGGTTCTGCAGGGCGCGGGCAACGCCGAATAAGCGTAGGCAATAACGATTGTAAAAACGTTGGGCGACGACTCTCACCTGGAGTCGCCGTCATTTTTTGTGTGGTACATCAGAATGCATTTTATCCTATTCCTGAGAGCATTTCCTAAAAGGGGATTAAATACTGATTGCCAACGTAATAGAATAAATCACAAAGATGTCGCATGTCAGGGATAGAAATGCTTTTTCACTCTGGATGTGAGTTGAACAAAGTGCCCAATCCTGATATACTACACCTACCGAACTAGAAGAGTGTCCCGCACAGTTTTTTTCTCTGTACCGGAACAACCACCCCAGGTGGTCGTGTTGCATGGGCGGTCTACGACAGACCTCCGCACAGTCTGAACAGACCACCTCTTGCTAAGAAATTCAGGAGGAACCGGGCTTTATGAAGGTTTATAGGGCGGAACAGATTCGCAATGTCGCATTAATTTCGCACGTTGGAGCAGGCAAAACATCTCTGGTCGACGCTGCACTATTTGATAGCGGCGCCGTGACCCGGCAGGGCAAGGTCGATGAGGGTAGCTCAATCTCTGACTACGATCCCGATGAGCTCAAACGTCGCATGTCGTTAAATGCTAAGGTGATCCCCGTTGAATGGAAAAATGCTAAGATCAATTTTATCGACACTCCCGGCTACGCGGACTTCGTTGGTGAAGTGAAGGCCGGCCTGCGGGTAGCCGATGCAGCACTCGTGGTTGTGACAGCTGAAAAGGGCGTAGAGGTCGGGACCGAACTTACGTGGCAATATGCTAATGAGCGCAACCTCCCGCGCATAGTTCTAGTAAATAAGCTCGATCGTGAAAATACATCATTCGACCAGGCGCTTGAGTCGCTCCGCGCCCAGTTCGGCGTCAGGGTCGTTCCCCTACAGATTCCCATCGGCGAGCAGGCCAACTTCAAGGGCATCGTCGATCTCGTCTCACAAAAGGGCTACACGTTCGAGGGCAACAAGGTACAGGAGGTCACTATCCCCGCCGACCTTCAAGAGAGTATCAACACTTATCGCGAACAGTTGATCGAGTCCGCCGTGGAGAGCGACGACGAGATTATGGAGAAGTTCCTGGAAGGCGAGGAGCTGAGCAACGAGGAGATCCTGTCGGTCATTAAGAAGGGGATCAGCACCAATCAACTGGTGCCGGTGCTCTGCGGCTCGGCGAGTAAGAACATCGGCGTACAGACGCTCCTCGACGCGATTGTTGACTACCTGCCCAGCGCCGCTGATGCACAGCCCGAGGAGGCGAAAGAGTTCGGCGATACCCTTTCGCTTTTCATCTTCAAGACAGCCGCCGCCCAGGTCGGCACCATCTCTACATTCCGCGCCTATAGCGGGACACTCAAGCCGGATAGCCACCTCTCCAATGTGCAGACCAGGGCCGATGAGCGCATCAGTCAACTGATTATCCCGCGCGGTAAGTTGCAGGAGTCCGCAAGCGAGATCAGCGCGGGCGACTTTGGGGCCGCACCGAAGCTGACGAACAGCCGCACCGGCGATACGCTGGTCGGCAGCAAGGATAGCAGCAGGGAACTCGAGCCGATCAACTTCCCCGATCCGGTCTATACTGTGACGGTCGTTCCAAAGAGTCAGGCCGATCTGGATAAAATGAGCAACGCCCTGTCGCGCATTGCGCAGGAGGATCGGACGCTGCGGGTCTCGCGCGATCCCGAGACTGCCGAGGTCCTGCTATCAGGCATGGGAGAAGCGCATCTGCAGATCATAATCGAAGGCATCAAACGCAAGTACGCGGTCGATCTGGAGACGCGTGAGCCGCGCATATCTTACCGCGAGACGATTCGCAAGAAGGCGCGCGCCAACGGTCGCCACAAGCGCCAGAGCGGCGGCCATGGACAGTTCGGCGATGTCTGGTTGGAGATCGAACCGCTGCCTCGCGATGGCGAGGATACCTTCGTCTTCGAGGATAAGATCGTTGGCGGCGTCGTGCCAGGCCAGTTTATTCCCGGCGTCGAGAAGGGCGTGCGCGAATCACTGAAGCGCGGTTTCATTTCTGGCAATCCGATGGTCTACATCAAGGTTGCACTGGTCGATGGAAAGTATCACCCGGTAGACTCTTCAGCACAATCGTTTGAAATCGCCGCCTCGCTGGGTATGCAGGAGGCCGTTCCCCAGGCCAATCCCGTCCTGCTGGAGCCGATCATGAACGTCACGATCACGGTGCCAGAGAACAATATGGGCGACGTGATGAGCGATATCAACACCAGGCGCGGACGCGTGCTCGGTATGGAATCGCTGGGCGACGGCACGCAGCGCATTACCGCTTCCGTGCCGCATGCCGAGATGCTGCGCTACGCTACCGATCTGCGCTCGATCACACAGGGACGCGGCTCCTTCAAGATGGAGTTTGCGCAGTACGAAGAGGTACCAGCGAACGTCCAGCAAGAGATTGTGGCACAGCATAAGAAGGCAGAAGCCTGAGGTACTAGTAGGGATGGGGCTTGCCCCCATCCGGCTCGGCAAGCGTGATCAGGCCTGGGGATTGCGTTCTCGGGAACCGGATGGGGGCAAGCTCCATCCCTACTGAATAATTCTCAGTCCATATTCAATGCCCCCTTTTGAGGAGGGGGCATTTTTGAAGCGAGGCGCCATTCCTGGCAGCCCTCATACTATTCGACGCCTAGGAGGCGTGTATCGTATTTATCATGAGCACCTGGTATGGAGCCAGTGGAACCTCATAGCCATTGATCACCACCGTCTGTTTGGAACCGAGCTGGTTCACGATCATGGTCTTCTTACTAGAGGCCAGCACCGTCACCGCTTTATTGGTGTTATTGTTCACCGTAAGGAGCGCCGTCCCTGGGCCAAAGTAGTCGTAAAAGTCCTTGACTGTATAATACCAGGGCGTCGGGCCATTATAGTCAATGAGCCCTTCTTGCTGCCCATCGCCTTCTAGATAGGCTCCCTCTATTCCCCCTTCTACTCCCCACATTAAGGCGTATGACGCACCACTTTTCACGGTAGAGATCATCGCGTTGGCCATGGTTGCATTAAAGTGATTTTCATCGCTATATTGTTGAACGGTGCCGGGATACCACTCCGCCCAACCAAAGGGCAACGTTGCACCACCATGAGGCAGCTGCCTGAGCCAGGTGGCGAAGTCAGTGTAAAAATGAGCATTACTGAAATCTTGCGACGAGCTATTGGAATTAAAGCCGCCATCAATAGCGACGAAATCCCCTCCATGTTTGATATTCAACCATTGTGCAGTAACTGGATCTGGAATCTCGCCCAATGAGATGCCATTATACGGCCCTCCCAGGCGCGCACTCGGGCGCACAGATTTAACGGCATCGTAGACATCGTTGTACAACTGCATATAATCTGATGGGTTATTAAAGCCCTTTAACTCGTTCCAGACTTGAAAATTTTGTATATCTGGATAGCGTTGGACGACTTTCTTCGCGAGATTTGCAAAGTCCGCGTAGTTTCCAGGATTGGGGGCCGTATTGATATCCGAATTGTTCTTCATCCAATCGGGCGCACAGCACAGGCTGATCATCAGTTTCGTCTTGCCTCCACTGAGATCCCTGATGTGCCGCATAATATCTACTTGTTGGTCAAGGGAAGACCAATCGTACTGACCCGCTCCGGACATCGGATTATCGGTTCCCCACCCATAAATGAACACATTCAGGTATCCAACGCCCTTTGCAAGCTGCGATTGTTCGCCAGGGTCGGTGAGATGGGTATCATTCTGGGTGAATGTCGCACCAGGTAAAAATTGGCTGGTTGTTGTAGATGTATTGAGAATAGTAATATCCGTTGAGCCTGTGGCACGCTTAAAAGGAGGGGCAGGCGTAGGTGTAGGCGTAGGTGTAGGAGGTGTAGGAGATTGCGGTGTAACTGCAGCCGTCCCGTTCGCCCCTTGAGAGGGTCCTGTCGCTCCATTTAAAGAAGAACTGAGAAATTTTAGCCCCACCCCTACGAGAGCTAAAATAACCAGCACGATAACAATTAGCTTAATTTTATTCACACATATTTTCCTTCGCCATTATTCACTATTGAGCCCATATTTACTCTAGCCTATATGTATCACAAAAGAAACAGGAATTTGTAAATACTTTGTAAAAGATTAGTGCTCCAATAGCAATTCACTCTTACTCTTGAACCTTGTCAGTTCAGACGCGTAATATCTTCGGGGAAACCTTTGGAGAGAATCTGGCGCATGAAGGGCACTTCACGGCGCAGGATGGTAATCTCCTCCCGTAAACGCTGACGCGTCGATGTCAGTTCCAGAAATTGCTGCTTGCGCTCCTCCTGGATATCCAGGAAGTAGGCGATGAAGTGCGACAGGTCCTCTGCCTCCTCTGGCAGGTTCGCTTCGACATCTTTGTCCTCAGATGCCTCCAACAGCATGCTCAGGTATTCGCCAAAGAGGTCGCGCGCCTGCTGCATGGCCGGCATCAGTTCATGTTCTGACTCTGAGGCATCTTCGTACAGTTCTACCAGTCCGGAGAGGTAGGGTCTATCGCGATGCTCGCTCACGATGCGAAAACGCTTTGTACCGACCGCCATGAGTGTATAGCGACCATCTTCAAGGCGATCCAGGTTGCGTATCTCGACCATCGTTCCTACTGGATACGGCTTTTCGTTGAGATGCTCGCTCTCGGGCCGGGCCAGCACTATACCAAAAGGCTTCTCGTCGCGCTGACAATCCAGGATCATCTGGCGATAGCGCATCTCAAAAATATGCAACGGCGACACTGTTCCAGGAAAAAGTACTAAATTTAAAGGAAACAACGGTAATTCGATCGCCGACATAGAGTCCTCCTCTTCTGGTAGAAAAACCATCACTACCAGGACGCCACAACTATCGCCATTCAGGTACTCATTTATACTTTACCTCAGTGCCACGAATTAATGCAAGTGCATTTCAGGTACATTGCGCAAAATACGCAAAAACAGACCGGCATTATGCTGACGACGATTCTCTTTTGCCGCTAACAGATGAGCGATACCGTTTCGCCGTTATGTTTGGCGGAGTACTTTGCGGCCTCCATTACGGCGATGGTGCGCCGCGCCTCCTGGGGCGTCACGGCCAACGCTTCTCCGGATTGCAGGTGGTTAGCAAGGTTGCGATGGAAGGCGTACGCGGGCATTGGGGGAAGCGAGAGGCGTTGTTCATGCACGATGTCGCCGCTCTCACGCGTGAAGACGCTGAGCTGGGGCAGGGCCTCGGAGGGCGCCAGGCGTTCCTCGATCAGATCGCCGGACCAGCGCCGCGTCTTCACACTCTCCTGGCGCCAGTCGCCGACGATGGCTCCATGTTCGCCCAGGATATACCATTTGGGCTTCAGGGCGGCGGCGATATCCGAATGCATGAAGGTCGCTTCCTGCCCACTGGCAAAGCGGAGAGAGACGCTGGACTGATCGGCATTGGTTATGTCGTGCCAGACGCGCTTGTGCTCGACGCCGCGCACGCTAACCACAGGGTCAGGAATGAGATTGAGAATCCAGTCCAGGTAGTGCGAGCCCCAGTCGTAGAAGACGCCGCCGGAGATGGGTTCGTGCGAGTGCCAGTAGTCACAGGGGTGCCCGTAGCCACCGATAAAGGTCTCGATATGGAAGACGGGGCCGATAACGTTACGCTTGAGCACCTGCTGGATAGCCAGGTAGTCTGGGTCCCAGCGCCGGCACTGATAGACGGTAAGCGCCCGGCCCATCTCTTCGGCGAGATCAATCATCGCATCGGCCTCGGCGGTCGTCAGGCAGAAGGGCTTTTCGCTCACAACGTGCTTGCCCGCGCGCAGCATTTGCATAGAGATATTGGCGTGGGTATTGGGAGGCGTTGAGACGATGACGACATCGACGGCTGGATCTTCCGCTACTGCGGCGAGGTCAGTGCAGGTGCGTACGCCGGGAAACGCCTGGCGGGCGGCCTGCAGGCGGGACTCGTTGCGATCACAGACCAATGCGTACTCGAGTCCTGGCACATTGTTGATGGCGGTGCCATGCTCAAAACCGATCGCGCCGTAGCCGATCATTGCCACATTGGCCGGGCGCTCCTCGCGGTCCTCTCTCCCGACATAACGAATGGCGCGCGCGACAATCTGCTGGAATACCGAGTGCGCCCTCGTTTCGGGCTGTGTACCGGATATAGCGCAGAAGACGCGACCTCGCCCATAGTCGCGCAGGTAGGCCAGGGCGCAGGTCGTGTAGCGCCACGATGTTTGTAAAAGGACCTGGGCATCTGGCGGTATCGTCGTGAGGAGATAGGCGGACTCAAGGATGGCGAAGCTGTCATCGATGCGTCGCGTAATATAGTGATCGGAGGTCGCCACGCGTGCGATAAGCTCGCAGCGCGGCGTGCAGGTCCCGCTTGCTGGACCCAGGAGTTCTCCTAGCAGCTCACATTCAAGATACGCCTCGACCGCGTCACCAAGACAGACCAGTCCACCGCCATGCTCGACGTGGGCGCAGAGCGCCTGCTGGTAAGCGATATCGATAGGGCCTATATCGCCATCGATTACAACGACACGAGCGGTCTCGACGAGCGACAACCGCTCACGCGAACGGACAGTAAGGATATCATTTACCTCAAGCATTACACGCTCCTAAAAAAGTTAACACTGCGCATCCCCGCAAAGTTATGATATTCGCCATCACCAATACAAGACTCGCACCACGCCCATAACGGGTAGGAGCACGCCTCATAAGGGCCCACTACGCGTTTACTTGACTATGATAGTGCGGGTGCTCATGAGAATGGTCGGGCCAGTGTTGGTGGTTGTGGGTATGCATCATGCCAGGAGGCGGCAATTCACCGGGCCCGTGCGTGTGCGTCCCCTCAAGGTGCCGAGGATGATCGTGACCATACCACCTGCGCTGAGGATCATAGTTGGCAACGAGCAGATTCTCGCCGTGATGCCAGCGATCGCGGAAGATGTCATAATTTTTCTTGCTCTTCGTCGCGCGCTCGTCTTCGCTTAAACTGTACCACTCGCGATGCGGATGCTTCTCGATGCGTTCGGCAACCAACGGAGTAACCACAGCGCGATACCCCGCCGTTTTGAAGAAAAAGCTGAGATAGATATCCATCAGGCGGTAGAAGCGAAACTTCTCATCGATCCAGCCAACCTCGGGCAGTAGCGCACGGCAGAAGGCCATCAAGTAGCCCTCGATCGCATCGACATCGGGACCGTCGGCTTCGCGGAACTCGCGCAGATCGTCGGTTACGAGGCCATAGGGACCCACTACGCCGATCTGCTCATCGGCGAGCGCCCCTTCTAGCGGCGACCAGATGTCTCCAGTCACTTCGATGGAGGTATCCATCAGGATGATATTGCGCCCTCTGCTGGCGTGCATCGTCGCATTGCGTCCAGCGGCGAAACCAAGGTTGTGATCAGCGAAGAGGACCTGCAGTCCGAGCGGCTGTCCTTCTTCCGCGACGAGATCGCCATGGCGCGCCAGTTGCTCAAGGTACGGCAGGGTATCGTCGGTCGAGCCGTTCTCGATGATCACGAGTTCGAGATGTCGTTGCCCGGCGTGCCGACAGATGCTCTTGACACAGCGCTCCAGGTCTTCACGACTGTTGTGCGCCAGCAGGTTGATCGAGAAAGCGTAGAGATCAGGCACGTGCGTATTATCAGGCGCATCGGTCGAGCTCGACAGAACGATAAACTCGTCTTCGGGACGGCGCGGCAGCACCAGCGTGCCACGCGGCGTATCCCTGACGGTGTAGCCAACCTCGCCAAGCTGTGCACGTATAGAATCGGCGTGCGGGTAGTCCGCGTGCTGACGCAGCGTCGAACGCGTCTGTACACGATCAGCAATCTCGGTGGGAACGGCGGCAAGATACGCCTGTGGATCGAGCCTCTTCAGGGGACGATCGCTCGTAAGATAGTTTCTCAGATCGAAGCCCAGGATGCGGTCAAAATCGAGCAGCAGGCGTATTCTGGT
>WNFY01001747.1_pt1 | contig 23165 bp, 20 predicted proteins | sample 5400091 | NCBI WGS metagenome assembly WNFY01 (sample SAMN13153364, study PRJNA577476) | soil metagenome | isolation source: 60 cm soil or saprolite under grassland replicate 1 | place: USA:California | collected 2016-06-15 | reverse complement strand
GCCGGGTGGTGCTCATCGGGATCGCCCAGGAACGGTCGATGGTGTGGCGTTCGTGGCGGACCCGGGGTTGTGACGGCGCTGGGCGGCCGTGGATGGCCTGGGGCCGGCAGAGCGCGATGGTCAACCACTTCTACTTCTACCTGTGGGACCCGGACTGGGGCGGGGCGTTCTGGAAGACGAACTCCTACGCCCCGTACCCGGTCTGGATTTGGCTCAACGGGCACGAGTGGGCCAAGCGGCAGTGCGTCAGAGCCGGGATCGGTTTCACCGCGCTGGACAACGGCTTCGCCTCCTGCGACGACCCGGTGCGGCTGCAGCGGATCTGCGACCGGCTGGGTCCCGGCGCGGTGAAGAGCTTCTTCTGGCGCTGGTGCCGCCGGCTGCCCTCGCCGTTCACTGACGCCGACCGGCGGGCCGGCTACGTCTACGAGCTGGCCTTCCGCCAGTTCGAGGTGGCCGACACTCGGGTGTTCGACCGGCCGGCCGCCGGCCGAGCGTTCTTCGAGGGGATCATCCGCGACCATCTGGACATCGGCCGCCCCTCGATGGTCGCTCTCACCTTCGACCGGAGGATCACCTCACGGACCCCCGGCCCGTTCCGCACCAAAGTGGTCACTGAGGGGGTCGAGCCTCAGGTCAGCTGCTACTACAAGTCGAACCGGACCAAGCAGTACTTCAAGGAGCACCGGGCGCTGCGCACCGAGACCGTGATCTGCGACACCCGCGACTTCGGCATCGGCCGGCGGGTGAACACGCAGAACTGGCGAGCCCTACGGGCCGTTGGCGAACACGCCAACCAGCGTCTATGCGACGCCCAAGCAGCAGACGCCCGACCCGCTCCCGACGTGGTCACCCTCGCCGCGGTGACCCGGCCATCGACCATCGACGGCCAGCACGTTCCCGCTCTCCGCTTCGGCGACCCCCGCGTAATGGCAATCTTCGCCGTGCTCTGCGGGTTCGCCCACCTGATCCGCGGGTTCGACAACCGCACCCTGACCCGGCTCGTGGACGAACTGCTCGGCGGCTACACCCGCCGGCAGGCCACCTACGACCTGCGCCGACTACGCCGCAAAGGACTCATCGAACGTATCCCACACACCCACCGCTACCAACTCACACCCCACGGTCGACTGGCCACCGCCTGGCGCAAACTCGACCACGCACTCAACGACTTCATCACAGCCGGGCTGGCAGCCGCCTGAAACCCGACCAGGACTTGACCACACTGTGAACCTGCTTCGGATCAACTGTCGTAGCTGGTATTGGCGGGGAACATATGCAAATCGACGTTCCGCTCTCGCGAAAGAGCATCGGTTAGTCATGAGGTTCAGGCAACGGCATCGTAGCTACGCGCCTCCCGGACAATTTGTGAGCGGCCGCTGATCTGCCTAGCGTGGTAATGTGCCCCAGATATCGGCAACTGATCGAGGAGTTCGTCCGTGACGGAGCACGAGTTCTGGGCGCTGATCGAGGACGCGGTTGGGGTCAGCGCCGAGTGGTCCTATGACCGGCTCGTCGACATGCTGTCCTCGAAGCCGGCCGGGGAGATCATCTCCTTCGCCGACCGGCTGGCTCAGGCACTGTTCGCGCTCGACCGGGAGGAGATGGCCAGGCGGCCGCTGTGGGACGGCACGACGGCCACCACCTGGAACCCGGAGCGGTCCGCGGACGGTTTCCTCTACGCCCGGTGCGCGGTCGTGCTCGCCGGCCACGCGACCTACAGCCAGGTGTTGTATGACCCGCGCCGCTTCGCCCGGGAATGGGACCTCGGCGCCGAGGAGCTCCTGTCCGTCGCACCGTCCGCCTACGAGAAGGCCACCGGCCAGCCATGGCTACACGAGGAACCGGTGAGCTACGAGTCCGGCTCCAACCCCGACGGCTGGCCGCACCTCGCCACCCCCTCAGAAGCCGTCCGCCTCGGGCCGCCGCCGGGCAGCCTCGCCGCCTGGTGGCTGGTCGAGGTCAGTACCTGCATCGGCGACGCCGAATTGCCAGAGGCCATCCAAAACTATTCATTGCGGGTCGAGGACGAGGTTGTCGAGGACGTCTCTACGGCGCTCACGCATCTGCTTCGGGCGTCTGGGGGTCTCCCAGCTGAGGTGCCGGACGGGCTGCAGGTGGTCCTGCAGTTATCAGACCGATGGGACCTCCGCGTGCGAGACCCGCACCCTGAGTACGTCCGCCCGACCGGGGTCGCTCTCGGACCCGCTGTCCTTGTCGACGTCAACGCCTACGCCCAGGCCCGGTGGACCGCAGCAGAGCAAGATCAGGCGATCCTCGGAATCGTGGCCTACGCGGTGCTCGCAATGCTCCGACTCTCCGCCAATCCTTCCTATCCAGCAATCCCAGAATTGGAGCGGCTCGTCGCCGAAGCACGCCCGCTAGTACCTTTCCCGTGACCTCGCCTCCACTGGGCTTCGGCCGGGCTGGAACAAGGTGTGCCTACTCCGACACCAGCCGTCCGGCTTCCCGTCGCAAGGGGCGCGGTGCCGCCGGAGTCCCGATCCGCGCAACTGTGAGGCAGCCGCGCTTTGAGCCGGCCGTGATCAGCTTCGATCGGATTGTTCGCGTACTGCTCGATGACATGGCGGGCCGCCGGGAGCAGCTCGTCGAGCACCTTGAGGTAGGCAGCAGCCCGGTCGGTCGTGACCTCCACCGGTGCCGGTGGGTGCGCCAGCGCCCGGGTGAAGAACCGGCGGGCCGCGGCGGTGTCCCGGTGCTCGGACACCAGGACGTCGATGACCTGCCCGAACTGGTCGACGGCACGGTAGAGGTACCGCCACTGGCCGGCCACCTTCAGGTAGCTCTCGTCCACGAGCCAGCGGTCGCCCGGCGCGTGCCGGCAGGGCCGGGCGGCCTCGGCGAACAGCGGCGCGAACCGCTGCACCCACCGGTAGACCGAGACGTGGTCGACCTCGATGCCGCGCTCGGCGAGTAGCTCCTCGACATCCCGGTACGACAGGCCGTACCGCAGGTACCAGCGCACCGCCACCGTGATGACCTCCGGCGGGAACCGGAACCCGGCGAACGCCGATCGCTCAACCATCGGCACGGCCGTCCGCCCTCGACGCATCTGCCTACTCTGGCCCACCGGCCCGATCGGAGGAGCTGCCTCGAGCGGATGCAACAGCGCCGAACAGGCCCATCATGGGACACCTGTCACGGCGGTGTCGGCGCGGGGCTCGAGGAAGCCGGCGGGGGCGTCGGCGCCGGACTTGTGGGCGTGGAGGTGAGGCTCGGACCCGTTGTCGGGGTCCGCGGCGTCGTGGTCGGCGGCTTCACGGTCGGCGGGGCCGGCGGCGAGGTCGTCGAGCTGGTTGGTGGGGATGCGGGCGTCTGGGGCGGCCTGGTGGTCGCCGTGACGCCCGGTGCGCTGCCGGCGGGCGCCGGCGGTGGAGGCCGGACGAAGAAGTACGTCACCAGCGTGACCAGGAAGACGGCGGTGACCAACCAGGTCGAGGTTCGGCCGGGCAGGTGCATCAGCCGGTCCCGGTGGGCTCTGCGGTGTCCAGACCGGTTGGCAGGTGGATGCCCTCGCGCAGGAACGCGGCCGCGACGCGGGCGCGCAGCGCCCGGCCGATCTCGAACTGCCTGCCGGGCAGCGTTCTGGCCACCAGGCGGACCTCGAACTGGTCCACCTCGATGCTCTCGACCCCCATCACGGATGGCGGGTCCAGCAGTAGCGGGTGGAGCTCGGGGTCTTCGTAGGTCTCCTCGCCGACCGTGCGCAGGATCTCGTTGACCCGGCTGACCTCGACGCTGGCAGGGACCGGAACGTCCACCACCGCCCGGGCCCAGTCCCGGGACAGGTTGGTCACCTGGACGATCTGACCGTTCGGCGTGATCATGACCTCGCCGTTGACCGACCGGATCCGGGTGATCCGCAGGGTGACATCCTCGACGGTGCCCGACACCGGCTCGCCGGTGCCGGGGATCGCGATCCGGATGACGTCGCCGAACCCGTACTGGCGTTCGGTGATGATGAAGAAGCCGGCCAGGATGTCCTGGACGAGGCGCTGCGCACCGAAGCCGAGCGCGACCCCTACGATGGTCGCCGGCGCGACCAGGCTGGTCACCGGCACACCCAGGCGTTGGACGATGAGGACCGCGGTCACGCAGTAGATCAGCACCAGCGTCGCCCAGGTCACCACCTGGGCCAGCGCGTGGCGGTGCTTGGCCGCCTCCGAGCGGACCAATGCGTCGGTCTCCTGCGCGTTCGCGTCGATCCGCGCGATGATCCGGCCACCCAGCCACGTCGCGAACCGGGTCAGCAGGATGGCCCCGGTGACGAGCAGCACGATCTCCAGTCCGCTGCTGCGCGCCCAGCGGTCGACATCCGTCAACGGCGCCGCGGCCATGAACATCGCCCCATGATTCCTCACGCCAGGGCGCGTGAGGAGAGGTCCGTCGCGGTCCGACGTACCGCCGCGTCCGCACGCTGAGCCAGCAACGCGGTCGACTCGAAGGCGCCTGCACGGCGACCGGGCGGGGACGCCCTGACGAGCCTCGCGGCTCTGCCCTGTCATGGCAGCTGCGGTCACGTCTCTGGATCGCCGGCGACCACGGCTGCAACAGGGGCGCCATCACCGACCAGACGTCGCGGCGCGGAAGCAGCGGGTGCTCTTGGCCGGCTACCCCGGTGAGGACGTTCACCGACAACGGCGCACCCGTCGCCGCCGTATCCCGGTCGCCGGCGTGTCCGCTCACCCGGCACTTCCTCAGCCGCGCGGCGCCGTCCGGCTCCGCCGCCGGCCGGCTGTCCAGCCCGCCCGGCACGCCGGCACCCGACCCGGCCGCGTCGGATGAGCTGGCGGGTGCCGGGCGGGTTCCCACGGCCCGGCCGGGTCCGGCGCGCTCGGAGGCGCCGGCGGCGGTCACGACCAGGACCAGCCAGCCGAGGCCCAGCGCCGAGCCGCACCCCGGACACCCTGCGAAACTCCTGGCCACCGGCACCTGACCGGCGGCAGCCCCTCGCTGGGCCGCCCGCTCATCGCCACCGGTCCGAATTGAGCGTGCTCTGCCAAGATCATAGCGTCCGAGGCGGTATGTTCAGTCCATGTATTCGACGCAGGTCTCTCAGCACGTGAGGGCTCCGCGGCCAGCTGTCTATCGGGCGCTGCTGGATGCGGACGCAATCGCGAAATGGCGGGTGCCGGCCGGCATGAGCAGCCACGTGCATGAATTCGACGCCCGCGAAGGTGGCTCGTTCCGCGTCTCGCTCACCTATGCCGCGCCTGACCGTACCGGCAAGTCGGCGGCACATACCGACATCTATCACGGCCACTTCCTGAAGCTCGTGCCGAACGAGCAGGTGGTCGAGGTGTCCGAGTTTGAGACCGCAGACCCCGCGCTTCGCGGCGCGATGACGATGACGACCACGCTCACCGATGCACCTGGCGGCACTGATGTCCTGATCGTGCAGGAAGGGATACCCGACGGTGTGCCCGCCGCCGACAACGAGACGGGTACGCGCATGGCACTGGCAAACCTCGCCCAGCTCGTCGAGGCCGCTTCGTAGTCACCTGGGTCAACCATCCGCATATCAGCGGGATGGCTCATTCCTGTCCGCGAACCACCGGGGCGACCACTGCTTGCCGCTTGCCGCGCTGCCGGTCTGGCTCTCGTGCTCGGCGCGGTGGCTTCCGGCGACCCGCCGACAGTCCGCCGGCGGCGCCTACCCCGAGCACGACGGGTGACCGGGCCGTCTACGTCAGCCTCGACCCGGTTGGTGGCGCTACCGCGCTGGTGGGCGGCTCGGTTCGTGTCACGCCGGGCCGGCGCGCTCGTCGGGCGTCGCGCGACGGACGACCAGCCGGGTCCAGGCGCCGAGGTAGATCCGGTCGTCGTCGGCGAGCTCGACCCGCTGACCGGGCTCGATCGGCGCGTTGGGCAGCCCCGCGCCGGCCGAGCCGATGTACGTGCCGTTGGACGACTGGAGGTCCTCCACCCACCAGCGCTGACCGTCGGTGGTGAGCTGGGCGTGCCGGTGCGAGACGCCGGTGTCGCTGCTGCAGTCGACCTGCGGGCGGATGCTGCGGCTGACGGAACGCCGGCCGACCAGCAGGCTCGTGCCGGTGAGCGGCACCACGACCGGCATCCCGGCCGATGGGCACGGGTCCTCGGTTTCCTGCGCGGCGTACCAGTCCGGGTCGACCCAGACCTCGGCGACCCATTCCACCGGCGGCGAGGCGGCGGGCGCCGGGGGTGTCGGCGGCGAGGCCGCCGGTCCCGCCGCCCCGGCCACGCCGGCAGCCGGGGACGGAGTCTCGCGCGGCAGCTGCCCGGTGGTGAAGTCGTACCCGCAGTCCTCGCAGAACAACGCGTCGGGAGCGTTCGCGCCACCGCAGTGCGGGCAGGACCGCTCCGGCACCGCCGCGGGCGCGGCGGCGTCGAGGTCCAGCACCGAGGCCGCGGTGGCCGTCGCCGGCCGCCCGGGCGGTGCGGCGACCGGGGACGGCGCGGCGGCGGACGGCGGTGACGTGGCGGCTGCCGATGCCGGCAGCGCTGTGATCGGCGTTCCGCAGACGTCGCAGTAGTCGCCCGACTCGGAGCGGTGGCCATCGGGGCAGGTGTAGCTCACCGCTTCACCCTGGTGGTCTTCGTAGAGGCCGTGTCGAGCGCCATCTCGTCGAGTTTGTCGACGTCACGGCGCAGCCGCACCCTGCCGGTGGCGGCGTCTTCGACGTCGACGACCTTGCGTAGCCGCGAGGTGGCCTCGTCGTCGCCGGTTTGCGCGGCGAGCTGGATGGCACGGCCGAGCCGGACCCTGGCGGTCGCCTCATCACCCGCGGCCTTGGCGGCCAGCCCCTCCTGGATCGCCTCGGCGAGCTCGGCCTGGCCGGTGTAGTGGGCGACCGCCGGGTTGATCCGCGTGGTGAGCGTCGCGTCGTCCGACCACAGCGCCTTGACCAGGCCGGACGCGACAACCTGGTCGCCGACGGCGAGCTGGACCCGGGCGGCCAGCTGCTCGGAGCCCACCGGCTTGGCGGCCAGCCGGACCGCGACGTGGTAGTCGCGGGTCTCATCGCCCCAGGCGCCGGTCGGATAGCCGCCGGTGAGCGGGTTGATGGTCACCCGCCGGTTGGTCAGGTCCTCCACGGTCGGCGAGACCTGCCGGACGAACACCACGGCCGCGCCCTGCGGCGCCCAGACCCGCAGCGTCGCATCGGCCACGCCGCGGCCCATGGCCTGCCTCATCAGGGTCGCGAACGACTCGGCCATCGCCTCCGGTTTGGGTATGAGGTCCACGGTTCCGAGCAACGCGGTGGCCACCCCGCGCAACTCGGCGACGTCCCAGTCGGCGCCGACGCCGCGGCAGTCGCACTGGAACACCTCCTGCGCCTCGCGCACGGCGGCGCCCAGCGCCGCGACCGACTCGCTCTGGTTCTTCCCGTCGGTGAGCAGGATCGCGTGCCGCTGCACCAGCGACGGCACCGCACCTAGCAGCTGTGTCGCCAGCCGCAGCCACGAGCCGATGGCAGTGCCGCCGCCCGCCCGGAGACCGCTCACGGCCTGCTGCGCCGCGGCGCGCGCACCGGGTTCCATCCGGACCATGGGCGAGACTGCGTTCGGGTAGGGGAAAACCTTGTCCGCCCGCTCGGTGCCCGCGATGACGGCGAACCAGGTCCCGTCGAGGACCTGCTCGATCGCCGCGGCGGCCGCCTGCCGGGCGGCGCGGATCTTCTCCCCGTCCATCGAGCCGGACGTGTCGATGATCACGATCTCCGCGGCGTCCCCGCCCACACCCTGACCGGCCGTGCCAGCCCCGGCGCAGGTGATGGAGACGATCGCATGGACATCGGTGCCACCGTCCGGCAAGAACTCGTTCTGATAGACCTGGGCGGAGAACTCGGCCATCGCCATCCCTTCTGTCGGCCCGCCGGCTGCCAGCCGGGCCCGCTGTTACGCGATCCGCGCCAAGGCGACCGTGACATTGTCGCGCCCACCCTGACGGTTGGCCCAGGTCACCAGTTCCCCGGCGGCTGCGGCCGGGTCGGTGCCTGCGGCTGCGACCACCTCCCTGACCAGGTCCCGCAGGCCGGCAGCTGGCGAGCAGTAGTTCCACAGCCCGTCCGAGCAGACCAGCACCCAGCCTGCCGCATTCAGCGCCGTCGAGGCGGTCCGGGGCACGGCGTCGGGACTGTCGAGACCGAGCCAGCGGGTGATCTCGTGCGCCTGCGGCGCCTGCTCGGCCTCCTCGCGCGGCACCCCGAGGGCGACCTGCTCGGTGGCCCAGGAGTCGTCCACCGAGAGCTGGACGGCGGGGCCGTCGTCGGCCAGCCAGTACACCCGGCTGTCCCCGACCCAGCCGGCCAGCAGCAGCCCGTCCTCCACGACCGCGGCGGCGAACGTGCACGCCGGCGGGTTCGGCGACGGCGGGCTCCCGGCGCTGGCCCGGACCTGCGCGTCCGCGGCCTCCGCTGCCCGCCGTATTCGCCTGGCGAGCACCTGCACCCGATCGGTGCCGGCCCGCGTTCGGTCCCGCGTGTCGGCGTTCGGGGCCGCCGGATCCTGCGTGGCCGGCTCGCCGTCCTCAGGCTGCCCGGCGGCCGGCTCGGCACCGGCGAGGACGTCGCGGGCGGCCTGGGCGGCGGCCAGGCTCGCGATGTCCGAGTCGGCGGACGACGAGACGCCGTCGCACACGACCAACACGGCGAAGCGGCCGCTTCGCGCGGTCCGGCCGGAGGCCCCGCCCGGGCCCTCGCCAGCGGTTCCGGCGAGCGCGACCGCGTCCTCGTTGCGGTAGTGCCGGACTCCGCGGTCGCAGACCGCCGCCACCCAGCTCACCGGCTGCTCGACCCAGTGGTCGCGGGGCCGGACCGCCGGCGCGCCACACAGCTCGCAGTACCCGTCATCGGCGACCCTGCCCGAGCAGGCCGGGCAGGTGCCCGGCGCGGCATCGAGATTCGGGGCGGCCGTGACGACGGCGGCGGGAATGGGTGCGCCGCCGGCGGGCCCGTCCCCGGCTGGGGCCGGCGGCTGCCCGCCTGCCGCCTCGGCGGACGGCAGCTCCGCGCCGCAGCTCTCGCAGTAGCGCTCGCCCGGGGACACCGGCGAGCCGCAGGCGCGGCACGTCGTGCCGTCGGCGAGCGCAGCGTCCATGCTCACCGTCACCGGAGGCTCCAGTTGCGGACGGTGTTCGCGGCATCCACCAGCCGCACCCGTTCCTGCCGGGCTTCGGTGAGCGCGGCGAGATGCCGGTAGGTTTTCTCGAGCCCGCCGCGCAGTGCCCGTTCCTCGGCCGGCAGGCCGGCGATCCGGACCGTAGGGCTCGGTCCGTGCTCGACCACCGCGCGAAGCGCCGCGTCGAGCACGTTCGCGGTCAGCTGGGCCCGGTCGAGCGGGTCGATGGTGACCGACTCGATGCTGTGCATCGCCTGCGCCAGGCTGTCCAGCCCCCGGCCGGACGCCGCGAGCAACGCCGCGCGCTGCCGGCGCGCCTCGACGAACGCGCGGCTGGTCGCCGGCACGAGGTTCAGCGCGGCGAGCGCGCCGTCGAGGTCGTCCCGCGCGGTCCGGATCCGGGTCAACCCGAACGCCGCGGGCGCGGTGTAGTTGGCGTCGGTGCGCGAGCACACCAGGTACATCGCCTCCGCCACGTCGAACTCCCCGCTGGCCTCGCAGGCGTACGCCAGCGCGAGCTTCGGCGCGAGCTCGCCGGGCACCTGGCCGTACACGGCGTTGAACGCGCCGCGTGCCGACGTGGGGTCGTTCCTCGCGAGCGCCGCGAGGCCGTTGAGCCAGATCGCCCGCCACTCCCACGGGTCGTCGGAGAGCACCTGGCCGGTCGCCGCCTCGACGATGTCGAACCGGGATGCGCTCAGCGCCGCCCGGGCCAGCGCCAGCCGCACCTCAACGGTGGGCTGCGGGGCCTGCGAGAGGGCCTCGATCCGGGCGGTCGGCTCGCTAACCGACAGCGCCGCGAGCCAGGCGGCCTGCGGGTCCGAGCTGTCGACCTTCAATTCCGGCAGGTGCTCCCAGTCCAGGGTGTCGGCCTCGACGACCGGCGGGTCGAAGAGCACCGACGGCGCGGAGTGCAGCGCCACGCCGGACTCGGGCCGGTCCGCGGCGACGATCTCGCGCAGGACTCCGAGCAGCTGCACCCGCAGCTCGTCGGCGGATTGGAACCGGTCTGCCGGGTCGACTGCGCAGGCCTTGGCGAGCAACCGGTAGAGCGAGTCGTACCGCTGGAACAGCGGCGCATCGGCCACCGGCGGGAACGTCGTCACGTACGTCGACTGGTAGCCGCGGAACTCCATCGCGAGCACCGCGAGGGTGCGCCCGATCGTGAAGATGTCCGCCGGCACCGACGGCCCGACGGCGGGCACCTCGGGGGCCTGGTAGCCGACGGTCCCGTAGATGGCCGAGACGAGGTCGTCGGCCCGGCGCACCCCGCCGAGGTCGATGAGCTTCACCGCGTCCCCGGACTGGATGATGTTGTCCGGCTTGAAGTCGCAGTACAGCAGGCCGAGGTCGTGCAGGTACTGGAACGCCGGGAGGATCTCGATGACGTACGCGATCGCCTGGTCGACCGGTATTGGGTCGTAGCGGCCCTTGTTGGCCGCCATCCGATCCTTCAGCACCGACTTCAGCGAGGTGCCGCCGACGTACTCCATGACGGTGTACCCGGCGCCCTCGTGCAGCACGAAGTTGTAGATCTCGACAATGGTCGGGTGCTCGACCTGGGCGAGGAACTGCCGTTCCGCGACCGCGGCGGCATAGGCGTCCGGGTCACCGGAGTTGAGCAGACCCTTGAGCACGACCCAGCGATCGGAGACGTTCTTGTCCCGGGCGAGATAGATCCAGCCGAGGCCGCCGTGCGCCAGGCATCCGGCCACCTCGTACTGGCCGCCCACCAGGTCTCCGGGCTTCAGCTTCGGGGTGAACGAGAACGGTGCGCGGCACCGCGGGCAGAATCCCTCGGTGCGCCCGGGCCGGCCGTCCCTGGAGCGGCCGACGGGCGAGCCGCAGGCCGGGCAGTTTCGCTGGCTCTCGGGCACCTCGGGATTGGCGAGGATCGCCTGCTGCGGGTCCACCACTGGCAGGGACGGCACTGTGGTCAGGCCCGCACCGAGCCGGGACCCCCGCATCCGGCTGGACGCGGTCCCCAACCGGCGGGTCACCCGGGTGCCGGGGACGGCCCGAGCCGAGCCGACCGGGACGCTGGCGAGGCGGTTGGACGCCGCCGTGACCCGCGACCGGGTCGAGACGACGTCGCCGGCCGCGGCCCCGTCGCCAGTGGCGGCGGGTGCTGCCGTGGGTGCCCCGCCCGGCGCAGTCGGCCCGCCCGCGGCGCCGACCGTGGCCGGCGTCGGGGTGCCCGCCGTGGCTGCACCGGCCGGGAGCGGGGACCCGCACACGTCGCAGTAGCCGTCCACGATCGTTCCAGTGCAGCCGGGCTGGGCGCAGGGCTGGGTGCCCGTGATGCTGGTCATGGCGTCGCTCCTGCGGCGGGAGGGGTGGCCCGGACGAGTTGGGTGTAGCGGGTGACGAGGCGCCGCGCCGCCTCCAGGTCGCACGGCACGGCCCGCAGGCAGGCGCGGGCCGACTGCGCGGCCGCCCGCACCTCGGGCTCGGCGTCGCGGGCGGTGCGGGCGGCCATCACGCGGTAGCCGTCGAGGCGGCCGGTGAGCTCGTCCCGCTCGGCCAGCGGTGCTCCGTAGGCATGCTCGACGAGGCCCATCGCCCGCGCCACGTCGGCCAGCCGGCGCAGGAACCCATCCAGTCCGGCCCGGTCGGCGGGGACGGGGCCGAGCGCGGCGACGTTCGGAACGGCCAGCCGAGGGGCCGCGGCGATCTCCTGCGCGCACCGCTCGGCCAGCGCGCGCAGCGCCGGCGCGCGGTGCTCCAGCGCGGCAACCTCGTTCATCGCTCGCACCCGGTCCCGCACCAGGTCCACGGCCGCCCGGTCCCGGTCCCGTTCCGCCTCCCGGCGGGTCGCCGTAGTGACGATGAGGTCCCGCTCCGCACGGGCGGCGTCGGCCTCCAGCACCGCCAGCGGCCCGGTGACCTCGCCGCCGCGAGCCGCGGCGCCGGCGAGGTCCTCGACCCGGGCGACCAGGCGCTGCACCTTGCCCACCGCCGCCTGCTCGTGCTTGGCGAGCTCCCGCAGCCGCTCCATCGCCCCCCGCAGTGCCGCGACCCGGACGGCGGCGTCCGCGGCGCTGGGGTCGAACGACAGCCGCGCGCGCAACTGGGCGGCGAGCGCGTCGGAGAGGCGGCAGGCGTCGACCAACGAGACCGACAGACCCGCGGCCAACGCCCCAACGCCGGCCGGGGCGTCCAGCCGTCCCCAGATCAGCTGCGACATCCGCTCGCGTGCCAGCTGGTCGGCGCGGCCGGCGTCCCACGCCTGCACCAACTGGTCGTACCGGTCGCTGACCGCCTGCCAGAGCGCCATCGAGAGGGTCACGTCGCCGGTGTAGGGGGCCGGGTCGGTGGCGCGCAGCGCGGCCTCGTCGAGCCGGTCGAGCTCGGCCCGCCGGCGCGCCCGCCACTCGTCGAGCGCGCCGAGGTAGCCGCGAAGCGCGTCCAGCGGCGCGGCCTCGCCCAGCCGGCCGGGTGCCGCCGGGGCGACGGCCACGCCGTCACCGGTCCCCGGCGCCGCCGGCGCAGTCGCCGCGCTTTCCACTCCCTGCGCCGTCACGGTATCGCCCGACCGTAGTTGGGCGCGGGCGGCGAGGCGTCCACCTGGAGGCCCGGCTTGAGCCACCGGTCGTACGACGCCTCCCACTGCCCGCTGCGGCGAACCTGATCGAGCACCGCGTTGACGAACCGCACGAAGGCGATCTGGCCCTTGGCGATCGCCAGGCCGTACGGCTCGGGCTCCAACGGCGAACCGACGACCACGGCGTACGGATCCTGGACCTTGAACCCGGCCAGGATCGCGTCGTCTCCGGTGATCGCGTCGACCTGACCCTGCTGGAACAGGGCCAGGCAGTCGGTGTGGACGGCCACGCCGACCGGCACGACCCCGGGGTAGTCCTTCAGCTTCGCCAGGCTTGTGGACCCGTTCGGGGCACACACCTTCGCCTTCGCCCGGGCCAGCTTCTCGATCCCACGGATCCCGTGTTCGGCCGCGTCGCGGCGGACCAGCACTCGCTGCTGCGCCCGGAAGTACACCGACGAGAACGCCACCTGGTTCCACCGGTCGCAGGTCACGGTCATCGCCCGGGCCACCAGGTCCACCCCGCCGCGCTCGACGCCCGCGTTGACCAGGGGGACGCGCTGTGCCGCGTTGATGACCTTGAACTCGATCTTGTTCGGATCGCCGAAGATTGCCGTGGCCACCGCCCTGGCCATGTCGATGTCGAAGCCCTCGACCGCCCCGGTGAACGGGTTGCGGGCGCCGAGCAGGCGGGTGTCCGCCGACACTCCCACGACCAGCCGCCCACGGGCCCGGATCGCCTGCTCCAGCGAGCCCGCGGGCAGCGCGTTCGGCGCCGGCAGGGACGACAGCGGCGGGTAGGACGGCTCCGGGTTCCCGCAGGTCGCCGGCGCCGAAGCGGACGGGGTGGGGCTTGCCGAAGGCTGCGCGACCTCGCCCGGCGCGGCGCCGGTCGAGGACGGGCCGGTGCATCCGGTGATCACGAACGCAGCGGCGAGCAGCAGTACCGCGGTGTGACCCGGGCTCGGTCTCATCGGTACTCCTCCAACCGCAGGGACACGCCCCACCAGGCCGCGGCCGCGGCGAGCACGCCCAGCAGCAGCGTGAGCCAGCCGGTAATCAGCAGCACTGCCCGCGAGGAGGCCAGCCGGTCGGACACGGCCGCGGCCTGATCGTCGAGCGCCTGCCGGGTGGTCGCCGCGAAGTCGGCGAACTTCGCGTTCGCCGAGTTCGGGTCCGAGCCGATGGCCAGCCTTACCGCCTGGTCCCACCTGCCCTGCGCGTCGTCGAGCGTGCGGATGCGCTGGTGCACCGTGTCCCAGTCGGCCAGCTCGGTCCTGGCGTTCCCGGCGACCCCGACATCGGCCGCGGTCCCCAGTTGCTGCTGTATCTGTGCCAGCCGGGTCCGGTAGGCGGCCTCGTACACCTGGCCGGTGCCCCGGGCGATGAGGGTGAGGCTCTCGTTGGACTTCGCGTCGTATGCCGCGATCCTGGCCTGGGCCAGCGCCAGCGTCGCGGCGTACGAGGTGCGCTGGACCTTCGCGGCTCTCGACTGGGTGGCCACCATCACGATGCCGCCCGCGACCAGCGCGACGGCCACCGCCGCGGTCGCGGCGGCGAGCGGCAGGTTGACCAGCCGGCGGCTCCGCCTGGCCAGCCAGACCTGCGCCGCCAGCAGCACCACCAGGATGCCCACCCCCGCAGCCACGAGCCGGGTGGTGGCCGACCTGGCCGCCGAGAACTCGGCCTCGGCGCGTGCGTCGTTCGCGTCGACGATGCCGGACAGCGTGGGCAGCATCCGGCTGCGCAGCAGGACCGACGCCTGCCGCAGGTACGCCGTGCCCACCTGGAATCCCTGCCGGTTATTGTCCCGGGCTGACGCGATCCGCGCGGTGTACTGGGTCAGCGCGTCGTTCACGCTGCCCAGCCCGGTCGCGTCGGCCGGGTTGCCCCGAGCGGCGTCGGCGAGTAGCTGGGAGGCCGTCGTCACCGTGGCGTCGTACTGGGCGACCTGGGCGGTCGGCTCCAGGCCGAAGTTCAGGAAGCCGTTCGTGGCCAGGGCGTCCGCCTGCACCAGGTCGGTGCTGATGCTCTGCACCCGCACGACCTGGGCCGCGGCGTTCCGCGCCGCGGACAGCGCGTTGCTGCGGGCCTGGAAGGCGGACGCGCCGAGCAGGGCGAACGCGATGCAGGCGAGCACGCACACGGCCGCGACGACGCGGAGCCGGCCGGGCGTCCCGGCCAGGCCGGCGCGCAGCGCGTCGAGAGCCCCCCGCGTCCTGCGGGCGGCGACGGCCGACGCGGACGCGGTGTCCGGGGACGCGGTGTCCGGGGACGCGGTGTCCGGGGACGCGGTGTCCGGGGACGCCGTGCTGGCGGGCGGTGTGGTCACCGCCGTCGGCGCCGCCGTCATGGTCGGGACGCGGCCGGGATCATCGCGGACCTCCTTCGTGGGCGTGCCCCGCTGTCGCGATGCCTGCCGTGACCTCCGCCGGGGCGTCCGCGGGAGCGCTCGCCGCGGCGTCTGCGGGGTCGTCCGTCAGGTCCTGCGCGAGCAACTCGCGCAGCTGCTCCACCGTGGGCGCCGCGACGTCCCGCAGCCGCCAGGCGTGCCGGCCGATCGCACCCTCTAGGACGTTGCGTGCGAACCGTCCGTTCCCGAAGCCCTCCCCGCGCGGAGTGGCCGCGAGGATCTCCCGGAACCGGTCGAGGCAGGCGGGTGCCGTCGAGTAGTCGGCGTCGGCGGCCATCCGCCGGAGGATCTCGACAAGCTCGTCATCGGTGTAGTCGTCGAAGCTGATCACGGTCCGGAACCGGCTCGCCAGGCCCGGGTTGGCGTCGAGGAACCCCTGCATCGGGCCGGGGTAGCCGGCGACGATCACGACCAGGTCGTCCCGGTGATCCTCCATCTCCTTGACGAGAGTGTCGATCGCCTCGTCCCCGTACTGGTCGCCGGCCAGCGAGTAGGCCTCGTCGACGAACAGCACTCCGCCGATCGCCTTGGCCACGACGTCGGCCGTCTTGACCGCGGTCTGGCCCAGGTAGCCGGCGACCAGCTCGGAGCGGTCGACCTCGACAAGCTGGCCCTTCGACAGCAGCCGCAGGGACCGGTAGATGCCGGCCACCAGGCGCGCGACCGTCGTCTTTCCGGTGCCCGGGTTGCCGAGGAACACCAGATGCCGGGTGATCGTGGCGTTGCGAAGCCCCGCTGCCACCCGCAGCTGCTCCACCCGCAGCACCTGGGCCTGCCGGTGCACCTCGGCCTTGACCCTGGCCAGCCCGGTGAGCCCGTCGAGCTCGGCCAGCAGCTCCTCCAGCGTCCTCGCCGGCGCCTCGGCGGTGGCGGTCGCGGGGGCGGCCGCCGCCATCACCGCGGTGGCGGTGTCGTTCGGCCGCGCAGTCGAGGCGGGCGCGGCGCCTCGGCCTGCGCCCTGGCCGGCGGCCGCCACCGGTTCACCGACGGGGCCGGGCAGCCCGACCGCGGCCAGCTGCGCCCGGGCTGCGACCGACGCATTCGCGATGACCCGCACCGTCGGCTCACCGAGCCCGCACGCCGCCGCGGCCACCTCGACGAGTGCCCGCGCGTAGTCGCCGGCCTGCGCCGAGCCGGACGCCGCAAGCTGGGCAAGGGTCGCGGTGGGCGCCTGCCGCCAGCGGCGGGCCGAGCTCGCGGCGTCGAAGAACGACGCGACCGAGGAATCCAGCTCGCCGGCCCACGCCTGGGCGGCGCCGGGCGCCGACTCGGCCAGCGCCGCCGCGAGCGCTGCGCCCTCCCGGCGGGCGGTCTCGGCGTCCACCCCGGCCGCCTCGGCGACCGTAGCGAGCTCGGCCAGGGCCTGGGACAGCGTGGGGGTGCTCACCGGCCCACCACCCCTCCGGCCCCGCTCGAGCCGCCGACGTCGAGCGACCCCGGGCCGAACTTCTCGGCGAGGAACTTCCCGTGCGCCACCAGCGCCTCGGCGTCGGAACGGCACACCGCATCGAAGATGTCGTCCATCGTGGCGGCGAGCAGGTCCAGCTGGTCGACCAGAACCATCAGCGAGGTCTTGCCGCCGTCGACCGGTCGGCGGTCCGCGTACGACCGCGGCAGCCGCAGGTAGCCGCCCAGTGCCTCGGGCAGGTAGCTCGTCGCCGTGGCCATGACCGAATGGGCGTCCCGCGAGCCCGCGCCGAGCTGATCCAGCCGGGGGATCGTCTCCCGGACGGTCGCGACGATGCGCGACACCCGCGCCTCGACGATGGGCGGCACCTTGCCGCGGATCTGCGGCAGGATCCCGTCGACCGCCTGCACGAGCTCCTCGCTCGTGGGCACCCGCGGCAGCTCGACGACAGGCTGGCGCGGCCGCCGGCCGCGGATCAGGCCGGCGAGCAGCTCCCGCAGCGAGGCCATTGGCGCACTGCCCTGTCTCGGTCGCCGCCGGCGCTCAGTGGACCGCGCCGAGGTCGAGGGACCCGCCGGCGACCCGCTCGTCGTGCCGGCTCACCCGCTCCAGGTACTCCCGGGACTTGGCCACCTCGTTCTCCAGCGTGCCGATGGTGGCTGCCATCGAATCCAGCGCCTGCGCCTTGAAACTGTCGATGGCGTCCATCGTCGCGTACACGTTCTGGAAGGCCGCCTGCAGCTGGGGCAGGCCGATCGTGGAGCTGGCGGCCTGCTGCTGGATCAGCACCGAGTTGTCTCGCAGCAGCTGCGACGTCGACTCGATCATGTTGGACGTCGTCGTGTTGAGCGCCGAGATCTGGTCGAGCACGAGCTTCTGGTTGTTCAGCGCCTGGGCGACGATGACCGCGGTCCGCAGGGCGGACACGGTAGTCGTCGACGCGCGATCGACGCCCTTGACCAGCTCGATGTTGTTCTTGATGATGACGTCGATCGCCAAGAAGTTCTGGATCGAGACCGCCAGCTGGGTGAGCAGATCCTGATGCTTCTGGCGAACGTAGTACAGGACATCCTCCCGCAGCGATTTGGCCTGGTCCGGGTCGGCCGCCTCGAGTTCGGCCATCTTCGCTGCCAGCCGGGCGTCCAGTCGCTCGGCGATGTAGACATACTGATTGAGCCGCGCCATAGCGTCCCAGAGGTTCTGCTTTTCCTGGTTCAGCGCCTGGTTGTCCTTGCGCAGCTCGTCCTGGCCGTCATAGAGCGCGTGCAGGATCGCGTCGAGGTGCGCCTGGGAACTCTGGTACTTGCGGAAGTAGTCGGTGATCTTGTCGCCGAACGGCAACAGGCCGAGCAACTTCTTCGTACCCTGCGCGCCCTTCGGGTCGAGATCCTCGATCGTGCGCCGCAGTTCGAGCAGCGTGCCGGACACCCTGGAGCCCTGTGAGAGCCCGCCGTCCCGCAACGCCTTCACCGGGGTGCGAAGCAGGCGGTTGGAGGTCTCGGCGGCCTTGCGAATGTCGGCGTCCCCCATGGACCGGACGTCCGCTGCCTTCGCCGCAAACTCGGGTGAATGCGGTTTCGCGGCCAGCAGGCTCGAGACATAGGAGTCGATCTTCTCGTCCAGTCCCGGGAGCATGGTCGGGTCGACGGCCGGCGCCATCCTCGGCGCCTGCGTGGCGGCCACTGGCTGCACCGGCGGCGGCGGCGTGAGCGTCAACACAGCCTCAGCCGCCGGTGCCTGCAGGGGCGTCGGATCGGTCATGATGGTCCTTCTGCTCGCGCGGCGCCCGTCTGCCGGGGCGAAGTTGGATGCTCGGCCAATGTACGCCTCTCGCGGTTCGCGCAGGTTTGCGTACCGAAACCGTCGCCACACCGACAAAACGGACGGCCGGGAGGTGGGTCACAGCCGCCAGCTCCAACCCCGCACGATCTGCGGTGTCACCGCGAAGGCTGGCCACCGGGAGGGTGGCAGCGGGATGACGGGCGCAGCAGCAGTCGGTCCGGGCGCCGGTGTCTGGGTTGGGCACCTGCCGGCGCACCACCGCCCGCACGTGCGCCCAATCCAGGTCATGCCCGTTCCCGGCACGCATCACCGCGACGAAGGCCACTTGGCGCTGTCCCGGTCCGGGAGGCCAGCGGCGCCGGGCCCGGCGCGGGGGTGCGGGACGGTCGGGTGGGGTCGGCGTCGCCCCCCACGCGTCGGCTCAGGGGCTGCAGAGGCCGGGTGGTTCATCGGGCTCTTGCGGGGGTGCCCGTTATTGGTGCTCGCACCGCGGCGGGGGCGGTGCCTGGTTGGTCAGGGTGAGCTGGCATCGGCCGGCGCGGCAGTCGGCGATGGTCTTGAGGGTGTGCCTGCGGGCGCGGCGTAGTTCGGCGATCTTGGTGTCGATGCGGTCGACGACGGCTTCGAGCCGCCATCGTTCGTTGTCGCAGGTGGCGGTGCCGGTGTCGTGGGCGTGCAGGGCGTCGATGACCTCGTCCAGGGTGAGGCCGAGGTTCTGCAGGGTGCGGGCCATCCGGATGCGTTGGGCGGTGGCCTCGGTGTAGGTGCGGTATCCGGAGGGTCGGCGTCGCGGTGGCGGGAGGACCCCGCGTCGTTCGTAGAAGCGGATGGTGTCGATGCTGACGCCGGCCGCCTGGGCGAGATCTCCGATCTTCACCCGGCACCTCACCTGTCCTCGGGGCTTGACTCTGGACTCGGGTCCAGAGTCTACGGTTGTTCTGACCGGGTCGCCAGGACCCTGGTCAGCTCGGCGTAAGGGAGCGGCAGCGTGGACATTCCCGCAGCAGGCACGCCGATCGTGTGCGACATGACCGGTGCACCGGACACCGGGCCGCAGCGACTGGCGGAGTACCGGCGGCTGTTCGCCGCGGCGCTGGTCGGCCGGGAACGGACCGCGCAGGGGATCCGGTTCCGTTTCCGCGCCGAGGCCGGGGTGCAGGAGTGGGTGCGGGATCTGGCCGCCCGGGAGAAGGCCTGCTGCGGGTTCTTCGCGTTCGAGGTCACCCAGTCCGGTGGGCAGGTGCTGTGGGACGCCGCGGTCGTCGACGACCACAGCGCGCGGCTGATCCTCGAGGAGTTCTACGCGCTGCCGGACACCGCAGGTCAGGGCGCCGACGCGCTGGAGGACCGCCTGGCGCACCAGGGCCTGCGGTTCATCGCCGGTCCCGTCCGCGCCCCCGAGTAGACCCACGGCGGCGGCCCCACCAACACTGCGGCGACAGCGCCGCGGACGCCGCGGCTGACCGGAACGCCGCGGCCCGCGGCGAGGGCTGCCCCGGTCGCGCGCCGGACCCGCCGTGCCGCAGGCCCGCCGGTATGTGGACCAGGCCGGAGCGGTCCTGTTCATTGCCGGTCGGCTGCTGGGCTGGTCGGTACGCGGCCTTGGAATCTTGACCGGCCTGGACGCAGAGCAGCCGCACCTGCGGCTCAGCCCGGCCTGGATCGTCTGCGCCGGAATCGCCGGCGCCGCGGTCCTGCTCAGCTGGGGTACCTACCTCTACCTCCAGCCACGTCCCGGAAAGCCGCGCACCGACCCGGCCGTGGTCAAGGTCGCCGGGTGGGTGCTGCTGATGGCCGCCGTCGCGGCGGTGCTCCTGATCGCCTTTGTGGACATCAACCACACGTCGCTGCACCGCTACTACCGGGACCGGCTTGCCTCGGCGTACGCCACCATCCGCAACGGCGAAGATCCCCTGCCGGCCGGCGATGCAACCCTGAGCACGCTCGCCGGCGCGAACCCGGAGTTGGTCATCTGCGCCGCCGCGAACTGCAACGCCGGCGGGGACCTGCCGCCCGGGCGCGGCGCGGGTCTCCTTCACGTTCACCGGCGCGAGCATCGGGCTGAGCACCCAACCGGTGGCCGCGCACGCCGACCCGGGACACCGAGCCTCCACCACCGAGTACGAGACGTTCCTGCGCCGGTTCACCCTGCTCGACGCGGTGGCCGTGAGCGGCGCCGCCATCGCCCCGGTGATGGGGAAGATGACGCAGCCGACCAAGCGGGTGCTGTTCGCCCTCGGCAGCATCCGGCTCGGTGTCTGGATGCCCGCTCCCCAACGCATCACCGAAGGGCCGGCCTGGCCGTCCTGGCTGCCGTCCTGGGTCAGGAGGCCGCTGTCCTGGGGCGGTGACGAGTTCGAGGCCTACCGCGCCATGGGCCAGGCAACCGCAGAGGCGCTGCTGCAGGAGGTTCCGGCCAGCACCCAGGCCCGCCCGCTCGAGGCCGTCAGGTAGTCGACACCGCGGCCACACCCAGATCGGCGGAGCCCGCGGGCCCGCCCCGGCCGGCAGCAGCCGCAGCATCCGGGCGGTGCTCGCCGGTCTCCACCACCGCCCACTGACCGCCGTTCATCCGCCGGGCCAGCCCGGTCGCGGTCGACGTGGCCAACTCCAGCACCGGCGACAGCGCCTGCCCCGCAGCGTCGGCGCGCTGCCGGTCCAACCCGACCAGGAATCAATCCTTGGCTTCGCAACCACGATCATCCCGGTTCAGGACGGCACCTATCGCCATCTCAACCCCGTGTCACCGCGCTACTCGTGGCGGGTCAGATGGTGAGCCAATCTGTGAGTGCAGTGACGCTGCTGGCGGTGCGACAGTGCAGCCTGAACGAGCCGACCGGGATGGGCCGAAGTGTGAACCAGCCATCGTTGTCGGTGGTGATGCCGATCGGTGGTTGGGCCGCGGCACGCAGCTCCAGCTGACATGGCTGCGCGGGCACAACTTGCCCGCGCACGGCCTCGTCGGTGATCTGCAGGTGGATCTTCAGCTGGCTGGAGGCGAGTGTGACTTCACGCAGGACTGCTCGTTCCGCTCTGGTCGCGGTGGCCGGACCAAGCGCCTCGGCCGCCGAGTCGTAGGTGAGCCTCGCCAGCTCGGCGTCGATGTTGTGCCAGGCGAACGCCGCCTTGCCCGTCTCGACGAATGGGTGGGGCACATCCCGGACCTCGCGCAACGCTTCGGCGAGCGCGGCGAGCAGCTGGTCGTCATCGTTCCACCATCGGCTGATCATCAGGCTCGCCCCCTTCCGCCGGCTCTGCGTCGGATGCCATGAGCGCGGCAAGCGGCGGGTAGGCGGCTGAGCTTCTCCAGGCAGCATCCCCGGCGCGGGGGGAGCCCACCCATTCTCATCCCGAGCCGGGCGGTGATCTCGGTGTAGCGCAGCGGCGGATCGTGGACCAGCAGGCTCAGCAGCTGCTGACAGTTCAGCGGCAACCGCGCGAAGGCCTCGCGGATCGTCGCGTTCCGCGTCGCAACCAGCGGGGCTTCGTCCGCAGAGGGCGTCGTCTGGGCCGCGGTCCGGGCCTCCACCGCCGCGACCGCCTCAAACCGTTGCCGGTTCTCCCGGCCCCGCATGACCTGCAGGCAATCGCGCCGCGTCGTCCCGTATCAGAGGTCTTCGCGGCCTTGCCGTGGCCCAGGCGGCGCCTCGCTGCGTTGACGTCGTGGTCGATACAACCCCGGTATCGCCTCCCTCCGCCTTGCGCTGCATCCACCTGGATCCCCGGAGCATACCGTTTCGACGAGCTCGTTTCAGGCGGCTCGGTCGCCGTCGCTGGCCCGCAGGACGAGATTGACAACCGTCGGATCGCCACGCATGTACGCCCTCTTTGCCAGGCTTGGTAGGTGCCCGGCAAGCCCCGACAGCTGGGCTACGTATCGGCTCGGCCGATGTCAGGGTCGCCCTCCCCGAGTAGTTCGTCGAGTGCCTCCCGCGCCGTCATGCCGTGCCGGATGCGGGCCGCGATGGCTCCGGTGACGGTGGCCGCTGCGAACGACGTTCCGGACCATTCCGCCTCACCGTTGAACTCCTTGGTGCGATACTTCTGTTCGCGCACCGCGGAAGGCGCCTTGTCCGGGACCCGGACCTCCTCCTCGCGCTCGTCGCCGAAGTAGGGACCTCTGACGGCGACTCCCGGCGCCAGCACGTTGATCCACGGCGCCAGAGCGGCAATCCTTTCCTTGCCGCCCGCGCCGGTACCCCAAGCGATGGGGTTGAAGGTGGCCGGCCCATCGGGACCCGATGCGCCAACGGCGACGACGTTGGGCAGCGCGGCCGGGTAGGCGGGTGCGTCGCGTGCAGGCAGCATGTTCTTCTCTCTGTACTTCTTGTCCTCCTTCTCTCCGTCCTCGCCCTTTTTCTTCGACCAGAACTGTCCGTGATTGCCGGCGGCCGCCACTACGAGAAGCTTTGGCGTGAGCACTGCCAGGGCGCGCTCCAGCACGAATGGCGGTCTGCCGTCCTTGGTGTAGCACGCCCATGAGCAGTTGAGTATTCGCGCGCCATCGCGGAGATATTGCATCATCTCCCGAGCTACGTTCCATATAGGCTTATCCCAGCCGGACGGGTCGGCATTCTCGACCTGAAAAGCGGAACGTACGCTGAGACGCGCGGATGGAGCCTGGTCCAGGATGAGACCACCAATAAAGGTGGCGTGCCCTTCCACATAGGGCCAGCCCTTCGACTGCGGAGGAGTGAGCGGAAGCAAGGACTGCGGTTCGGCGACGTACCGGTTGGCCAGCCGGCTGTGCCGGTAGAGACCACTGCCCTTAAGTTAAGAATCTTCATGTGGCTTTGGGTAGATTTGACGTGACGATGTTGATCGTGTAGCTGACCTTGCGGGTTCGTTCGGTACGTCGTTGGTTCGGAGTGCGGGGGCTGGTGCGTTGTCGACCG
>WNFY01002860.1_pt1 | contig 23179 bp, 23 predicted proteins | sample 5400091 | NCBI WGS metagenome assembly WNFY01 (sample SAMN13153364, study PRJNA577476) | soil metagenome | isolation source: 60 cm soil or saprolite under grassland replicate 1 | place: USA:California | collected 2016-06-15 | reverse complement strand
CTCACCACTTTCAATGAGATCGATATGAGCGCAATCATGGAAGTGCGTGCGCGGCGCAAGGATTCATTTAAAGAACGCCATAATGTCTCGCTCGGCTTTATGTCCTTCTTCACCAAAGCAGTCGTCGGCGCTCTCAAGGCTTTTCCGCGTCTCAACGCGGAGATCCAGGGCAACGAGATGGTCATCAAACATTACTACGACATCGGTATCGCCGTTGGAGCCGAGGAAGGACTCGTGGTCCCGGTATTGCGTGAGGCCGATCGTAAGAGTTTTGCCGAGATCGAACGCGAAATCGCGGACCTGGCAAAACGTGCGCGAGAGGGTTCACTCACGCTGGCAGAACTTCAAGGTGGAACCTTCACCATTACAAATGGGGGTGTCTTTGGTTCGCTGCTCTCGACTCCTATCTTGAACGCGCCTCAGGTTGGTATCCTTGGCATGCACAAGATCGAGCAGCGACCGATCGCGCTCAACGGGCAAGTCGTCATCCGACCAATGATGTATGTTGCACTCTCCTACGATCATCGCATCGTCGATGGGAACGAGGCTGTGCGCTTCCTGGTCAGAATTAAGGAACTTGCAGAGGATCCGGAGACATTGTTGCTGGAAGGATAGACCCGTAGCGGCATGCCTTGCGTGTGCCGAATGGGTGGCAAGCAATACCACTGAGGGTCAGGGTAGTCCTCCTGAGCAACCCGGCACACGCAAGGCATGCCGCTACGGGTCAACGCGAGCGACTTTTCAATAGCACCTGATGACGAGAGATGATCTCTCGACAGAAAACGTATATACCTGTATAATTCAGGTTGATACAAAAAGGTAACATCGTTATTCTATAACATGACCTGTTTCTGCCCCTGGAGCAGAGGCGCAAAGATGCAAGTGAAGCTACTGAAGTTGGGGATGCATCACCATTTCGGGCCTGCAGGTCTGGAGTCGTACTGCAGATTTTTGTGAGAAAGAATGGCAGGAACAGAGGGAGTCGTTGGGGTTATGCAACCAGGAAATAACTATCCTCGCCGGGCGGGCAACAGCGATGATATGGAGAAGTTGGTCGGCAAAGAGCTAGGTCAGTTTCGCATTGTCGAACGTATTGGCGCTGGTGGTATGGCGACCGTCTTTAAGGCATATCAGCGCACGCTTGACCGCTATGTCGCGATCAAGGTTTTACCTGCCTATCATGCGCAGGATCCTGTCTTTGTGAAGCGCTTTATCCAGGAGGCTCGTTCGGTTGCGAAACTGGCCCATCCCAATATTGTGCAGATCCATGATTTTGGTGAGCAGGAGAATATTACCTATATCGTGATGGAATATGTTGATGGGGGAACACTGAAGGATCGCTTGAAAAGAGCGTTGCCACCAGCGGAAGCCGTCGATTTTGTCATTCAGGCTGCAGAGGGCCTGGATTGTGCCCATCGCAATGGCATTGTGCACCGGGACGTGAAGCCTGCGAATATGCTGGTGCGCAAGGACGGCCATCTTTTACTCTCGGACTTTGGTATTGCCAAACTGCTTGAGACAACGACTAATCTCACCCGCGTCGGCACCGGGATTGGTACACCGCAATATATGTCACCTGAACAGGGAACAGGGCAGCCTGTAGACCGTCGCAGCGACATTTACTCGTTGGGTATTGTGCTCTTTCACTGTTTGACAGGCCAGGTTCCTTTTACTGCCGATAGTCCGCTGACCATTACCGTCAAGCATCTGCATGATCCGATCCCGTACGAGAAAATGACGGTCGATAATAGTGTCCCCGAACCCATTGCCCGCGTCGTATTAAAGATGGCGGCCAAGGAAGCAAAGGACCGCTATCAATCGGCAGATGTCCTGGTTGATGCCTTAACCAGTGCCCTGGCAGCTTCTAACCTTGTCATGCCGCGCTGGCGTGGAGGTATTTCATCGATCGCATCCGTGGATACGAACGGGTCGCCTTCGGGAGCGATATCGAATATATATGGAGGAGGTCAGGGTAGCCAGAGCGGTTTGATTAGTAACCAGCAGTATGTGGCAGCGAACGTGCAGCCATACGCCAGTGTCCCGCCTATAGTCATGATCCCTTGTTTCCGTTGTGGAGCGGCCAATCCAGGTTCGCGCCTGTATTGCACTACCTGTGGTGATGACTTATCAAATAAGCGTGCCAGTGCTGATCGCTACCTGGGGCCCAACGGTCGTCCAGTGCTTGCGCGCTTATCCATACAGAATGGTTTAATGTCTGGCCGCTCGTACCGCTTCCACCAGGACGTAACGACGATTGGGCGCACAAACGGAAATGACCTGGTGATCTCAGGGCGCACCGTCTCGCGTCGGCATGCACGGCTCTGGTTCTCAGATGGTCGCTGGTACCTGGAAGACCTGCAGAGCGCCAATGGTACCCTGGTCAACAATACAAGAATATATCAGCCGGTGGTATTGAATGATGGTGACGTAATCAACTTTGGAGATGAAGTCGTTGTCTTTAATATCACATACGGCCCGTAGGTAATGTACATTACATATGTGAATAGTTTTCACCTGCGGTCTATTAGATACCGCAGTCTCCTACCAATAGGAAGGATCATACTATGAGTTCCATAAATCCAGCAGTGCAGGTTGCTCAGCAGTTCTTGTTGGGTGGTGCAGTCAAGCAAAACCACGCGCTTGAGCATGCCACAATCGTGCTGCTCTCAAAGAAGTATCCAGACGTGCGTCTCTCCGGCATCTCATTCGCGGCAGGCTTCTTCGTGTTTGGCGAGCTGCCAACCGAAGCGATTCTTCCCGCTGCCCAGGAAGCGCTCAATCTTCTGCGCACCACTTCGCCTGAACTGGCCGTTCATGAGCGTTGTGGTACCAATCTGGCTGTAGCAGGTATGCTCACAGGACTTTCCGCTATGGCTGTCGCTAAGTTGCGGCGTCCTTACAGTACCGCCAACAACGTCATCCTGGCCTCGACGGCTGCACTCGTACTGGCACGCCCGCTCGGCCTGACGGTACAGCGCTTTGTCACTACCCAGACGCCCAACTCATCTATGCGCATCATCAAAGTCACGCCACGCACGATCTTTGGCGCGCCAGCCCATTTCGTCAGCACCGACAATCCTGACGCCGCCGGGTTGTTTTCCTGATAATTATTGTTGTCTCATAATAGGACGCAACCACCGATGTAGGGGCGCGATTTATAAGCCCGCCTGGATCAGCCTGGAAAGCGCCGCGGGCTTATAAATCGCGCCCCTACATCGGTGATTGTGACGCCAGGTGACAATGGTGGTTGTGACGCCACGTTAATGATTTATTTCTGTTCAATGGAAAACAGGCTATTTTGTAAAATTTAAAGGTGGAATCCCGTATGCAAATAGAGCGTCATAATTTTCTGGTAGAAACCTCCTGGTTGGCTGAGCATCTGAATGATCCGCATCTGCGCATCGTTGATATGCGAGGCTATGTGCGCACGGTTGAACGCGACGGTGTGCAGGATGCAGAGTATGTAGGCGCACGCGAGGAGTATGAGCAGGGGCATATTCCAGGCGCACTGTATATCGACTGGAGCAGCGACATTGTTGACCCTGACGATGAGGTAGAGGCGCAGATTGCACCTGCCGAGCGTTTTGCGCAAGTGTTGGAGCAGCTTGGCATCGGTGATCAGCACCTGGTGGTAGCCTACGACGCGCATCCAGCTTCTCAGTTTGCCACGCGCCTGTGGTGGGCGTTGAACTACTATGGGCATGATCAAGTAGTGGTGCTGGATGGTGGCTTTCCCATGTGGAAGCGCGAGCAGCGTCCGTTGGAAACCACCATTCCTACATACCCGCCAGCTACTTTTACGCCCAATGTGCAGCCTCAGTTACGTGCTACCGCAGAGGATGTGCTGGCGTTGCTCGGGAAGCAAGGACTACAATTGATTGATGCACGTGATGTTGGACAGTATACGGGTCGGCTCGTGCGTCGTCCTGGACGCCCTGGGCATATCCCTGGTGCACTCAATATTCCGCGTGAGGAACTGATCGACCCGGCGACTGGAACATTCCGCAGTACTGAGGAGCTGGCGCGTGTATTTTCTGCGGCAGGCGTATCACCAGAACAGCACGTCGTAGCTTACTGCAACGGGGGTGTTGCCGCGACCTCTGTCCTGTTCAGCCTTGCTATGCTGGGATATCCCAATCTGACCAATTATGATGGCTCCTGGAACGAATGGGGCAAGCGTCCGGATCTACCGACAGAAGTCTGAGACGCGCCCGGAAAGCAGGAAATTCTTGAAGGGGCAGGCGGCAAGTACTTAATGCACAATTTTTTTGATGAACAGGCACAGGAAGAGCCCAATGACGATACCGGGGATCTGCTGGATCTTAACGAGGTCATGCATGCCTTTGGTATCGATGAGTGGAAAAATCTTGGACCAATCGAGACGACGCACATGGGGAACCTGAGTCTGCTTGTCGATGTGCAGGGACAACGTTATGTACTGAGAGAGCGTCCTGAGGGTCTGATGGGCGAAGATCCACGTCATCGCTACGATTTTCAGCGCTATCTGCAACAGGCTGGCATTCCTATCCCTGACTTATGGGTAACTCCGCAAGGCGAGCCAACGGTGACGATTGGCGAAGATTCGTTTGAGCTACAACAATGGGCCAGTGGTGAACTATTCAGCACGTCGGACAGACGTAGCCTGAACCGCGTTGGGTTTGCAGGCACAATGCTGGGTCGTATCCATCAGGCTTCGCAACGTTATAGCGGACATCAACACCGCTGGCCCTCCGAGGCACACATGGGCGCAGTCGTGCAAAGCTACCTTAACCTGGCACGTAGCAAAGCTGACGAGACAGGCATCCAGGCCATCGCCTCAGCTCTCTCGAACTGGGCCGATCAGTGGGAAGCTGTGCTGCCTGCTGCCATGATGTCCATCGGCGCGGGACGTAGTGTTCTGCCAGAGTTTCATATTCATGGCGACTATCATGCACTCAACCTGCGCTTCGGCGATTTCGGCGTTACCGCCGTCATGGGCCTGGAAGCATCGCGTTGGGAGAAACGCATTTTCGAGCTCGCCTATGCCCTCTTCTACTTTAGTGCGCTCCAATGGGAACCCGGTGAGAGCCTGACTCGTCCCCTTGTCAAACGTGGATTTGAACCCCAACGCGCTCGCCAGTTCTTGCAAGCTTATACCGAAATCTATCCGCCCGTACGTGGAGAAGCTGCTCTCCTGGGCGACGCTTTGACGTTAGTTGCCCCTATTGCCACCATCAACGGTCCTCTCGAAGATCTGTTTTATGCGCAAGAAGAACCCGATGAGGTGTTGATTGAAGATGTGATGGAGCGTCTCTCCTGGGCAGCATCCTTCCCAATATGGTTGGGTCGTGTGCGTCGCTCTCTTGCAGAGATGTGGGGGTAAGTAGTCTGATTTAATCTCTATGATTGATGTTCCGTGAGCGCATCAGTGGCGACTGACGAGCAGTGCTACAAGTATAATCAGCACTGCAAGGACGACAGCTAGAGAGATGAGTACCCTTGGATCTATGTTCAATCTGGATGGTGCAGCGGATCTCCTGTTTATTGAAGCTCTTTGTGGTATACGCCCGTTGAATGTGCCGTTTTGTCTGGATAGTGGTGGGGTAGCGGCAGGTACCTGTGCCATAGCTGAAACATTGCGTTGTTGCGACGCAGAATAGCTGATCTGTCCCGGCGAAGTAGAGGGACTGGATGCATAGGGTGTGATATTTTTACCCCTTGTTGCCGTCTGTGCAGACCTGGCTGGCGGTGCCACCACTGCCGTCTGATCTGCTGAGGACACGCCGCTGGCAGAATTGGACATAGTATTCTGTGATCCTCCTAAAGGCCTTCCGCAGCGTGGACAAAACATTGATCGTGGGCTGATGGGTGCATTACACGCGGGACAATTGCTGGTGGTCGATGTTGGAGGCGTCGAAGTGGGAGTTGACGATGAAGACCTGGAAGGTGGAGATGCATCCTGCGTCTCCTGTCCTCCCTGGTTGGTTTTATCTTTGGCTGCCTGAAGCGCTTCATACAACATCGGTAGGTCGGGTTGTGTACTGTTGGGATCTAATGGACGTGATGGTCCTGTCCCTGGCGGGGGGGCTGGTGGTGTAGGTGGTGGGAATGCCCTCATGATCTGCTTGAGATCATTAGCAAAATCCGCAACGTACTGGTAACGATCTTTGGGCTTTAGCGCCATCGCACGCTGAATGACCCGATCAAGCTGGTTGAGCACATTCGATGGCAATGTGCCGAGTTGAGCAACATGCTTAGAGTGGCGTGGCACAGGTTTGGTTGGTTTACTAACGCCCAGTCTAAACTGGCGCATCGCATTAGCTTCTGGATTATCTTCAGGAGGATTGCTGGCCAGGCGCTCCTGTAATGTCGGTAGATCGGGCAGACGTTGCTGGACCGCCTGGTTACGCGTGGAAACGCTAGGGGGTTCGTGGGCCGTCAGAGCAAAATAAAGTGTTCCTCCCAGTGCGTACACATCTGAGCGCGTATCAGTACCGCTGCCACCGGGATACTGCTCTGGTGGTGCATAGCCGGGTGTGCCCTGGTGACGGATAAAGAAGAGCGTGCGCGCCCCATCAGCTGCTGCCTTTGCATTGCCCAGATCTACCAGAATCGCAGTACCATTGGACATAATGCGGATATTATCGGGTTTGATATCACGATGGATCACCGGTGGGCGCTGTGCGTGCAAGAACATTACCGCGTCGCAGATCGCCAACAGCCAGCCCATGATCTGGAAGATCGGCACCGCCTCATTGCGCTGGCGGGCGATGCGGATGATATCGGTCAGATCGTTGCCCTCGATATAATTGAGCACGACGTAATAGCGCCCACGTTCAATAAAAGCATCCTGGAACGCGGGGAGGTTCGGATGGTGCAATTGACTGAGGACGGTCGCTTCATGTTTCAACTGCTCCTGTGCACTGGCTCCGGTTACCAGGTATTCTCCTTTCTCGCTGCCTGGCAACAAACCCCCGAAGGGGAGAAGCACATCGGTAAGTTCGCGCTCCTTAATGCTGCACCATACAAAGGGTGAAGAATTAAAGCTCCATATTCCGACCGCCAACGAACTGCATTCTAGCTCTTTATTCAGTGAGAAACGAGACTTCGTCTCTAGCCTTCAGCTCATCTCACTGAGAGGAAGTAGCTACGCTCAGGCGGTCGGTAAGGAATTAATTATTATGGCAAAGGTCCTGAACCAAATAAAACAATACCAGGCTTTGTATGCCTGCAATCGCATTATACACTAGTTCACAGAACATGTACACTTTGCAAACCAGTCATGGGATGTTTTTCTACGCTCGGGTGGTCTGTTAACATAATTGTGATTTTTTGTTGATCTCTTTATTCTTCGCCTGTGGGGTGGCGTGGGGGTGGTGATGGTGAGAGGCGTGCTTGCGAGAGGAAAGCCCAGTCGTTTTGCTTACAGACGCGCAGATACGTATAGGTTTCCGCGAGCTGTACGCCGGGTACCTTATATAACTTCTCTGTCAGAAAGTTCAAAAAGTGATCGTTATCGCGGCATACCACCTCGGCCAGCAGATCGAAGCGGCCTGTGCAGAGGATCAGGTAGATCACCTCATCAAATTTTGCGATCTCCTCCGTGGCCTCCAGCAGACGATCGCCCGACACGCGGATACCGATCATGCTTGCCATAGAGAAGCCCAGCTTCACCGGATTTGTGACCGCCACAATCTGCATCACATGTGTATTGATTAAGTGAGACACGCGTTGTCGGACGCTTGCCTCAGAGATCCCCAGATCGGCGGCTATCTTTGTAAATGGACGCCGCCCATCTTGTTGTAGCGCCTCAATAATATGCTGGTCGATCTCGTCTATTACGTTTTTATTTGTATGAAGATCCATGCTGCGCCCAATATTACCACGTTGCCCGCTATTGTGCAACCCGTAGGGGGTGGATCTATTGGCTCGCTCATAGTTTTCTCCCTTTCCATGCGCGCAGGAGATCAGTGCTCTCTCAACGGCTTGAGCACCGTTCATGCGTGATTTGCCAGAGGGGTAGAGAGAATGAGACGTGCGACTTCTTCTGGCTCATCGATTTGAACGTAGTGGCGAGCCCCTGGCACCAGAAAGAGATCAGAAGTTGGAAACAGGTCGTGGAATCTCCTGGCAACGCCTGCATTCAAGTAGGGGTCACTCTCGCCGAAGATGATGCGCACAGGCCGGTTAAAGGCGTTCATTTGTGGGATTCTCTTCGTGCGATCTCTCACGGTGAATGGCAAATCCTCATTCAGGCGAAAGAAAGCGGGTTGTGTACTCGGTGAGGCAGCAAATTGCTGATAGAGCAAAGGCACGAACTCCTCCCGTGCTGCTGCGTCCCGCATGAAGCGGCCGACCTGCCACCAATACATCCTGCGGAAGAGAAAATTGTGAAACGCCTTGGAGACCACTCGCGCCACGTTTCTCACGATCGGTGTCGAAAAGAGCCAGATAGCTTGCGGTGTCTGTAGCATTGGCATAAGACAATAGTAAGTATTTAACAACACCAGGGCTGCGACCCGATCAGGATGAGCCAGCGCCCAATCAATGGCTGGCGGGCCAGAAGCATCGTGGGCGACCAGCACGACCTGGTCAAGTTGGAAGTGCTCAACCACCGCGTCGAGATCCCCCACTTGATTGGCTGCGGTATAGGGGTACCCCACAGGTTTCTCAGAGGTCCCCCAGCCAAGAAAATCAAAGGTGACGACACGGCGTGAGGGAGAGAGGCAAGCAACGAGACGATCATAGAGATGCAGATCATCCGGAAAGCCATGCATCAAGACAATGGCAGGGTTCTGCCCTCTCGACTCTTGTGCCGTGAGATGATAGGGACCACGCTCGACGACATGGTTGGTGGAGGAGAAAGCTTTCTCCTGCTCTGGCTGGGGGGTGGATTGAACCATAGTGCTGTTCCTCCTTGCTGTATGTTTCTGGTTTTTCAGACATGCCGCCGTCCTACTCTCTGACGGCTATCATATGTCGGAGCCCTTCAAGAGACGTGCCGCCATCGCTGTGACCCAGGCCCAGCCGAGCACCACCGCAGCCGTGAAGGCCAGGATGACGAACGTCGTGATAGGCCCGGCATTATTGGACCCAACAGCGATGCCTACGAAGGCAGCGAAAAAGAGCACCCCGGTTGCCGCCCTCTTTTGAAGTGACGGTTCGCATAACATTTCCTTCTCTGAATGATTGCCCTGGCGAGCACGGATGAGGCTCTCGCAGATCAGCCGTCTCAGCCGTTGAAGAACTCCACCAACACGGGAGCCAGGGCTTGCGGGTCGACGTTGTGGGGTTGACCAGCGAGAGTGCGGCGCTGCGCATTGGGCAGCGCCTGGGCGACGGCTTGCGCAGCGTGACTCATCCACGGGGTTTCTCCACCGTCAATGACGAGCGTGGGGACCGTGACAGAGGCGATTCGCTCTTTGGGCAACGAGAAGTCTGCCATGAGGGTAGCCTCGGAGATGAGTGTGTGCGCCAGAGCCTCTTGCGCGGGCCACCACGGTGCCTGTCGCATCGCGGCCACGAATTCGACCGGCATGCCTACCGCTGCTGTCATGAAGAGTTCGACCATGTCGCCTCGCCGACCCTCTTGCAGCAGGGAGATGAGTTGCTCCCTGTAATCCTGTGGTACAGGAGGACGACTGTCGTCGACGACGAACGGGGGCTCCCACAATGCCAGCTTCTTGATCCTGGGGGCCATGCCGCCAGCCGCTGCATAGAGAGCTAAGACGGCGCAGCTAGAAGTTCCATAGACGAAAGCTGATCCGCCAGCTTCGTTGAGGAGGGCGTCGAGATCTTCGATCTCGCGCTCGACCGCATAGGGGGACGTGTCCCCGCTCTCGCCGTGCCCTCGACGATCATAGTTGAACACCATGAAGTGCTCTGAGAGCAGCGCGGCCAGCGGCGCTTGCTGGGATCGGTCGCCTAACACACCACCCACCACAATGACTGCTGGTCCCTGACCCAACTGATCATACGCGATGGCAGTGCCGTCTTTCGAAGTGACTTGACTCATATTCGTTCTCCTTTTGTTGTTCATCGGACATTTGTATTATGCCTCAACAAAAGGGCGTTGTCTTGTACAAAAACGACAGTTGCTCCGGCCCGCTTTTATGAATGATTTGAGCAGGCGTTTGTCCAATGAAGTACTTGAGCGATCTGCTCAGATGCGGCTGATCGAAATACCCAGCTTGCTCAATGGTGTCCAGGATCGAGACGCCTTGCTGTAAGAGGAGCGTGGCATAACGGGCGCGTTCGATTTGACGAGCAGCGCTCTGTGTGAGCCCGGCCGCCTGCAAGAAACGACGCTGAACCGAGCGTAGTGAGAGGTCTTTCAGTTGACCTTGTAAGGCAGCACCTACGACTGCTTCACGAAGGAGCAGACCCTCACGCACCAGCCAATCGACAAACGTGTCGGCATTTTCATAGTCAGGAAATTGCCAGACAGAGCCAGCCAGCCAGAAGGATTTGCTCGTCGCCAGAGGCAGGGTCACCGCGGCATCCACGAGATTTCTGGTGGGCAGATGAGGCAGAAACGTGCCCGGCTTCAACCGGATGCCAAGCCACTCCCCGTCCGCAGGACAGTCTCCAAGCGGCGTGGCCTTGGTCTCTGGACCCCGCACCGTCAGGGTGCTCTTGCCCTGGTGTCTGGTCACCACCAGCTCGCAGCGGCTCTCGGCAATAGAGAGAAACGGGCCAGCGCCCTCACTATGACAGCACCAGATCCTTTCGACAAAAGGCGAGTCCGACGGTCTTTCCTCATCAAAGATAATCATGCTCCTGCCTCAGCTATCAATGGTTTCGTAAAAGGCGCGTTCGCGGCTCTCCAGGTTGGGAAGAGCTTCTCCGCGTACATATTGCTCGAAGTGGGGTGTGGCCATATGAGCCTCGTAGCCTGCCTGGTCTACGTATTGTTCGTAGAGGAAAAAGAGCTGGGGATCGTCGGGTGAGCGGTGGGCCTGGTAGTATAAGCAGCCGGGCTCCTGGCGCGAGAGGGGGATCATTTTTTCGATAACGCGTGCGATAGTCTCTTCCTGCCCTGCTCTGGCGCGCCAGAATGCAGTAACGACGTATGCCATGATCGTGCTCCTTACTGAGTGTATGCTCTACTGTCTGCCTTCATCCTATCACTTTTTGGGAGGAAGTTGAAAGGTAGGGCCTGCCTTGCGTGCAATACATTTCAGTGAAAAGGAAGAGACCAGATTTTTTCGGGGTAGAGATTACGTTTACGGCGTCGGCGATTGTGTAGTTTAACAATTTACTGACGATTTTGGTGTAGGGACCACGTTTACGGCGTCCGACGATTTATTGTCTCCTCTACGGTCAAATCATCTCTTTTCGTGGAGGATACGATTTTTGCATGCAGCAAGCATCGACGACCAGCATGATCAGATCAGTTGTCCATGTAGGGGCGCGATTTATAAGCCCGAGGCGCTTTGCTGGCCGATGCATGCGGGCTTATAAATTGCGCCCCTACAATCGCACCCTTACAATCGCACCCCTACATGGACACATGCCATCGATGCAAAAAAATGAACTGCATCCGTGAAAGGGCATTCATTTGTAAGTAAATATAAAAGGTGGTACAATCCCCTAAACTCTTCTTTTTTTGTAGAAGGAGACCGCAAATGGAGACAGCGAAGTTCTCAAATCATCCTCTTGTTATCCTCAATCCCGCCGCTAATCGTGGAAAAGTACACCATTATCGTTCTCTGCTTCAACCCCATGTCGAACGCGTGAAGGCGGAATATGTTGAGACTGGCAGACGCGGTGAGGCGCAGGAACGTGCTATGACTGCGGCAAAAGAAGGTCGTCCTGTGATTATTGTGGGCGGAGATGGCTCTGTCCACGAGGCCGTGAATGGTATTCTGTCCGCAGGAAAGCAGGTGCCGCTGGGTATTGTCGCGGCAGGTTCTGGGAATGACTATGCCCGCTTTACCCTCAAGTTGTCGCAAGATCCTGTAGCGGCTGTTGAGCGAGCGTTTTATGGCGAGACTATCGAGGTGGATGCCGGGAGAGTCAACGGCCGCTACTTTGCCAATTCTTTTGGTGTTGGCCTGGATGCGAATATTGCCGCAGCCGCAGACTGGATGAAAAAGTTCCCCCTGATGAGTGGATCGCGACTTTATTATACTGCTTCTCTTCAGCAATTGCTGTTTGGCTACCATCGCTGTCCCTGGCTGAAGTTTCACCTGGATGATGGTGCTTATCAGCATGCTGTGGAAAAGAGATACGTCTTGCTGGCTGTCACCAATGGGCCGACGTATGGAGCCGGTTTCCGTATCAATCCCAGGGCCGATCATGTCGATGGTCTCCTTGATGTCTGTGCTATCGACTATACGCCTCTGCTGCGAGCGCTAAAACTCCTGCCAGTCGTGAAGAAGGGTGAACACGGCGGTCTGCCTGAGGTGACTTTTTACCGCGCAAAAACGATTCGTATTGAAAGTAGGGAAACTGTAAAGATGCTGATGGATGGTGAGACGATGAGTGCTACCTCATTTGATGTGCAGATTCTGCCTGGAGCACTGTTGGTACGTGTATGATAGCTGGAACATTGAGCGGCATCTCCTATAAAATTGCACATGCTCTCGCCTGGATATTGACGCATCTTGTATGTCGTTATCGTGTATATGGGCGCGAGCGTGTTCCTCTGACAGGTCCTCTTTTGATCGTCGCTAATCATCTAAGCTGGTATGATCCTTTGCTATTGGGTGTTATTCTGCCGAGACGTATCTGGTTTTTCGGGAAGGAAGAGATTTTTCGCTGGCCCGTTGTTGGTGGTATTGCTCGTATGACTGGGCAGATCGCGGTGGAGCGTGGGAGCAGTGATCGGACCGCTTTAGAGAAGGCGTTGGCATATTTGCGTGAGGGCCATGCACTAATGATCTTTCCTGAGGGAACAGTGGAGCGGCAGGAGCGCATGATTGCGGCGCGTACTGGTGTTGCTATGTTAGCGCTGCGTTCCAGTGCGCCTGTGTTGCCGATTGCTCATAGCGGGACGCGACGTATTCTGCGTTCTTTGCGTAGCTGGTTCCCTCGGGTGAAGGTGAAGATTGGTACGCCGTACGTTCCGGTTTTGCCTGATGGGAGCGCGCGCAAAGCCAGGTTACAGATAGTTGCTGATGAGATGATGCAGCATATTGCTGAAATGCTCCCTCAAGAGGTTCGTGGTGTATATGGTCGGATAGATGGGAGTGTATCTCGAACGTCCTTGTAGGGCGGGGCTTGCCCCCGCCCTGCGAGCGGCTCTGGGCCCACGCAAGGCGGGCCCCTACGGAAGGGGGAAGGACGCCTGGAATGCTGATGGGCACAGGTGGGCAAGGGTGCACTTTTCACATCGTGGATTGCGGGCAGTACAGACTGCGCGTCCATGAAAGATGAGCAGGTGTGACAGGTCGAGCCAGTCTTTGCGCGGGACGATGCGCATCAGGTCCTGTTCGACTTTGACCGGATCATCGTTCTTTGTCCAGCCAAAGCGGCGCGAGAGACGACCGATATGTGTGTCTACTACGAAACCCTCGACGATACCAAAGGCGTTGCCCAGTACCACGTTAGCAGTCTTGCGCGCCACGCCTGGTAAACTGAGTAAATCTGGCATGGTACGTGGAACCTCGCCATCGTATACAGCGAGAATACGTTGGCTGGCGGCGCGAATATTTCTGGCCTTATTGCGATAGAAACCTGTTGGCCTGATATCCTGCTCGAACTCCTCCTGGCTTACGTTCGCAAAATCTTCAACACTGCGATACTTTTGAAAGAGTTTCTTTGTCACTATATTCACGCGCTCATCAGTACATTGCGCCGAGAGCTGCGTAGCAACCAGGAGTTCGAGTGGATTTGAAAAGGTTAGCGAGCAGGCTGCATCTGGATAGAGGCGGCGCAGCTCGGAGATAATGGCATTCACCTGTTCTGGCGAGGGGTTAAGCATCACTTTGCCCACGATTTTCGCATTGGGTTCGCAGCAGCGCGCGTAATGCGTCCGCCTGACCGCGATTCCAGGCGGCAGAATGTATCTCTGAACCGACGACAGGAAGCGAACTCTTTTCGCGGATATAGGCAGCTCGTTCTTTTTGTATAATTTCGTGTACTAACTGACGCTCGGTAAGGCGCCAGCCTCGTAACCTGGCATGTTCGGCGAAACGCATAACACGCTCAAAACCAGCACGATAGTCTCGCTCTTCCGTATTGTTTTGTAGTGGCGTATCCCGCATCATAATGCCTTTCATTGACAATCAGGATATTGGATAAAATCTACATAATAACCTTCTAGAGTATGTGACACTCCACAGCCGCTTTAGCGGCGCGGCTTCTTCCGGAACTGCTACGTAGTCGGTTGCCTGAGTATGTGCGGCGTGGCCGCTACTCGGTGAACACCCGTAGTTGGTGAGCAATACCTGATCCATCAGCAACCATCCTCGCTGATATATCTTGCGCGGTGCCCTGCGCGCTCGCGGTTCCATGCCTTGCAGGGTTAGCAGATGGCCTTCCTTTGCGTTTGGCATCCTGGGAACGGCGAACACCTCCCGTTTTCACGGGCCTCTCTACACGTAGAGGAGTTGGAGGCTTTTCCTTTGAGTGGGTCTGTTGATACCGAGCAAACAGGCGTTTACCAATGACAATGGCGGCGTTTCTATCGGAATTGCCACGCATCTGGCACTGTGGACAAAAGACGAGAGGCGCACCAGGAGTGTATCCTTCCGCTAGTGATGCCGCATCGTAACGAGCAACCAACGCACCACAACGGGCACAGTCACGACTCGTATTTCTCGGGCTGACACGACACGTGAGGATACCAGAGTTCCAGGCTTTGTATTTGCTATAGTTGAAGATTTTCCCCCGTAACCAGTACGAGCGTTTCTCGTTACCCCTCTTGCTGTACTTCCCCTTTTGTGGTTTGAAGTTCCCAAGGTGCTCAAAAACCAGAATGCTTACCTGATACTGCTGTGCGAACAAGACAATGCGATGACTCACCTGATGAGCCATATCTTCATCAAGTGCTCGTATCTTTGTCCACAATGCCGCATTGTCTTGTTCACCTTCTGCGATGATGCCTGTCTTGCGTCGGTTTCGTGCGATCCGTCCTAGCTGTCTCTTCCTAAGACCGTGCAATTGCTTTCCGCCTCCAATGAAACGGGTTGCAACCACCGTGCCTTCGACCGTGAGAATGGTGCACACTGCCAGGTGTTTTGTGATGTTGAGATCAACTGAACAGAGATGGGTCTCTGGATTGGTAGTGATTTGCTGTTCCACCTTCCCTGGTTTGGGAAGGGCTTGCTCTAGTGGGGTATGCAGCCACCAATGCTCTCCATGTCTCACCAGTTGGCCACTGCCCATCTCCCACGAAGCCGGGATGTCTCGCCCCTGAATGCGACATTTTATCCACGCCCAACTGCTCCCTGTCCACACCTTGAGCATGATGCTCCTGGTGGTGCGCTCTTTCCATTGTCCAGCATAGAAAATGGCTGATTTGTTCCAACTGCGTGGCGGCACTGGAGGACGAATGGTGAACTTCTTGCCGCGGGTCACAGCTTTCTCTTTCTGCTTGCGCCATTTCTCAAGATGCGTGTGGAACGAGTGCGCCGAACCAAGTGCCGCGTGGATGGCGGCGCGGCGAAACATAGCGGGAATGTCAGCGGCGATGGCATGAGACAACGGCATGACTGGATGCGGGTTCTCTTTGGTGGTATGCGTGAGCTGTTCCAGAGCAGTAAGTGCAGCCTTTGCAGCCAGATCCAGCACGCCAGGGTGTGCCGCAATCACCTCGAAATAGAAGGCTGCGATCTGGTTGAAGAGATCTTTCGTCGCAGCAAACCAAGCGGCATGAGCATGGTGATAGCGAAGCGGTTGTCGAAATGTTTTTGCCGCCTTCGCCACTGTGCCTGTTTCCTCCTCATGTGCCATTCGTCGCATAAAACATCTTTTCTAAAATATAGCAGAATGATAGTTCTTTGTCAACAGCGAGAACAAGGGCTAAAGCCCACGAGAAACCTGCCTATCTGCTAGGGTTCAAACTCCACAGCTTGCGGCGGATTCTTTTGTGTCAGAAAACGTACGCTACGGGTTGAAGTTTTTCAATGGAAGCGACGCAGTACCTCGAAGATAGCGTGCGTGCCGAACTCCATCGCCTCGACCGGAACCCGTTCGTCGGCGGCGTGAACAGTCTGTAAGAAGTCGAAGCCAGCAGGGAGATTCAATGGCAGGAAGCCATAGGCCTGGATGCCTAGCTGCGAGAAGAAGCGCCCATCAGTCACGACTGGCATTAAAAAGGGAATGGGAACGCTGCCAGGATCCGCCTCACGCAAGACACCTGCCAGTGTATCGAACAGGCCCATGTCTGCTACCGCGCGTCCCTGTTCGTAGCGTATAATCTCAAGCTCCACCTCGTCTCCGATGATCTGGCGTAGTTCAGCCAGCATATCCTCAGGAGTGTAGCCCGGCAGAAGACGCCCATCCATTTCTAGCGTAATTTCGCTTGGAATGACGTTGACCTGGCTTCCGCCTTTGATGATCGTTACGTTCACCGTGTTGTGCAAAATGGGTTCAATGATTTGTCTGTGCTGGTCAAGGGCATCCAGTGTGCTATCGGTCTGCCTGGGATCAAGCAATTGTCCGAACTGAGTTCCGGTGGGACCTGGGATGGCGGTGGCTATCGTCTCTAGCATCTGATGTGGTGTCTCAGTAATGTGTACAGGGAGGCGATATTGATCCAGTTGCTGTAGGAGGCGTCCCAATCTGGCACTGGCACCACCACGCATCGGGAGCGAAGCATGGCCACCAGGACCGTGCAGGCTCGCTTTCATCCAACAAACCTGCTTCTCAAGCACCTGGATAGCGTAGAACTTTTTGCCACCAATATGGATACTAAAGCCACCAAACTCTCCAAGCGCATAGCGAATATCTTTAAATAGATCCGCATGCTTTTCGACCAGAAACTTTGCTCCCTGATCGCCGCCAACCTCTTCATCGCTTAAGAGTGTAAGCACAACATCGCCTGGCAGTGAAATCCCCTCAGCTTTCGCTCGCATAAGCGCCGCCAGCATCATAGCCACCCCGTTCTTCATATCCAGCGTGCCTCTTCCCCAGACGTAGCCATCGACGATCTTGCCCTCGAAGGGTGGGTGTTGCCAGTGCTGATTAGCTGTGGTCACGACATCGACGTGCCCTTGTAACAATAGAGGTCGAGCGTTCCCCTGACCCGGCAGACGCGTAATCAGGTTGGGGCGTCCAGGATCATTTGCCAGGAGCATTGTTTGAAAGCCTGCCTCCATAAGCAATGTATTAATGTATTGAATGCATTCTGCTTCGTTGCCTGGTGGATTGGTTGTATTGAACTGGATAAGGCGTTGTAGCAGCTCAACTGGCCGCTGATAGATTGCCTCATCGTGATGTGCAGAAGATGTGGACATATCCTTCTCCAGGTTTTCTAATAGAAGTCAGGTCGGATTAAGGAACTATCTTTGTTATTGTAGCATCTGTTCCTGAATGTTGACGACTTTCGAAAAGTCTAGAGGCCGATGTATGAGTCTGTGCGTAATTGATATCCGTGTGAATAATCTGACACTCCCTGGCATAAATGCACAGGGGTTCTTCCTTCATCCAGGGAACTTGCCACTGTCCGTTACGGGTACAGCAGTAGAGGTCTCCTGTCCAGAAGCGTTTCACGGGGCAAGCCCGTCTGTTTCCGTGTGCCCCACGGTACAGCCTCTCGCTTTTTCGAGAATATTCCGCGCGGCATTCTGGTCTCGGTCCATGACCAGGCCGCAGGAGGGACAGATATGTGTACGTATGCTCAGACTCTTTTTGACACGGGTTCCACATCCAGAGCAATCCTGGCTGCTATACTGTGGAGCAACTGCCATGACGGGTATGCCATGCAGAACCGCATAATAGGCCAACCAGTGCAGGAAGATGCCCCATCCGGCATCGTGGATCGACCTGGCAAGCTTACGATTGCGGACCATGTTGCGGATCTGAAGGTTCTCATAGGCAACTCCATCGTGAGAGGAGACCAACGCGTTTGCCTGTTTGCGGGCAAAATCTTCACGCTGCCGTTGAACTTTCAAATACCCTCTTGCCAGTCGTTTTTGCGCCTTTTTCCGATTGGACGATTTCTTGACTTTGCGGGAATGTTGCCGATGAAGCCGTTTCAGTTTCTTCTCAGCTTTGCGGTAGTGGCGCGGATTCTCCACGGTGTTTCCATCAGAGTCGGTCAGAAACGCCTTGAGTCCGACATCGATCCCCACCTGCTTGCCTGTGGGAACATGCTCAACAGAGCGCTGAGCTTCGATGCCAAACTGGACGAAGTAGCCATCTGCCCGTTTGATGAGACGAACCCGTTTGATCGCTGGAATGGGACGGGTGGCCAGGTCACGATGTCCAATCATACGAAGTCGCCCAATCCCACACCCATCGGTGAAGGTGATATGTTTCCCCTCAGCATCAAGCTTCCAGCCAGTGGTTTTGTATTCTACGCTCCTGGTGTTGTGCTGAAATTGTGGGTAGCCTTTCTTTCCTGGTTTGTTCTCGCGACAGTTGGCGTAGAAACGAGAGATTGCGAACCATGCGCGATCGGCACTTGCTTGCCGTGCCTGGGAGTTGAGCAAACAGGCAAAGGAGTACTCTTTCGCCAGGACAGCACAAAAGCCTTGCATATCATTTTTCGAGACCTTTTCACCGTCCATCCACAAACGCACACATTTGTTGCGAATGAATTGGACGATGCGTATGGCCTCATCAATGGCTGCATACTGCTTTTGTGTCCCATCCAACTTGTACTCATAGATCAGCACGTTTACTCACTCCGTCGATTGTTTCTCACTATACTTTTGAATACTCTCGCTCCTCGCATTGCCTGCTGTACTGTAGAAGGTCGATCTCGTCCAGAGGGATGGCATTTTCATCAGATGAGGAAACTCTTCTCTACAGCAGATGAGACGAACGACCTTTCATCAGACGAGCTCTGTCTGTTGGCAAGGTAGAGGGGTTGCTTCTTATGAAAAGATGGACATGATCGGGCTGAATAGCCAATTCGATGATGCTCCATCCATTCTCGTGAACAACCTCTCCAATGATCTGTTTCAAACGATCATGAACTGGCCCTATCAGAACTTTTCGGCGTCGTTTGGGACACCAGATGATCTGGTAGATGACCAGGTGAACAGTGTGTTGCTCATGAATATAGTCGTGTGCCATGTCGAGAGTATACTACGACGCTACGCACGCTGTCACCACTTTTCTCCCAACCCATCGCGCCACCAAAAGGAGGAGCCATTCATCCCCCACTTCAAAGATGGGGGCTTTCTGGCTCGGTTCTGTAATATTTGCTCTTAAGCACAAACATGTCTATAATCATGGTAAGAGTATCTCCGGCTTCAAAACCTAATAAACTCTCACTTTATGAAATCAGGGAAGGGAATAACCCGTGGCTAACAAAAAACGTACATACTTGCAGGTAGATGATGAGCAACAGAAGAAGTTAAAGAAGAATGCTTTAGAAAGCGTGCTGCGACCAACCAATCGTGCTCAAGGCCTGCGCGACTTTGGTGTAGACGCTTTAAAGAATCTGCCTCGCAGTATTGCCGTCGTGCAAGCTTTTATGAAGGCGGTGAACTGGAAACAGGCTCAGGGCGAAGTCCTCGAAGGATTGAGCAATACTGTGGTGATTGTTGGACAGCCCAACTCGGGGAAGAGTACGCTCTTTAATAAATTGAAAGGGCAGAATCTCTCACCCGTCTCTCCACAGGCTGGTACGACCAGAACGCTTGTACGTACCGATTTTGGTCCTTTTACTCTGGTGGATACTCCTGGACATCTGCCGAGCGTGATGGAAAGTGGCATGGATCAGGCCAGCGTGATTGTGTTCCTGATTGATGCATCGCGCGGTTTGCAGGCAGAAGATCGCGAACTGTATGAAATGATCAAGAGGCTGAAGAAGCCGACCATTGTCGCTGTGAATAAGGTGGATACCTTGAAAGGCGGCGAGAGCGGCGACCAGTTTGCAACGGAAGTTGCTGTCTCTCTTGGTGCTGTTGGTGTAATTCCTATCTCCGGTAAGAATGGTACAAACGTAGCCGAAGAACTGATTCCCGCAATCATTGATGCAAGTCCGGAGGCGGCACTGGCGATTGGCCATGAATTGCCGGCCTTCCGCCGTCAGGCCGCACAGAAGATCATTCGCAGTGCAACGCTGCTCACGCTTGCCGCCGGGCTGGAGCCAATTCCCTTTATTGATATTCCTATCATCCTGGGAGTACAGGCACGCCTGGTGTTGCGTCTTGCTGCCTTGTATGGCGAGCCGATGGACAATGCCGATGCGTGGAAGCATGCACGCGAGTTGATCGTCGCCATGATAGGTGGGCTCGGTATGCGCTACGTGGCAGAGCAAGCAGCTAAGTTTGTGCCCTTTGGAGGAGATTTCGTCGCAGGTGCCATTGCAGCGGCTTCTACATGGTCAATGGGCGAAGTAGCGCTTGAGTATTATGACGGCGGTAAACAGATCAAACCTGGCCGCCTGCGCGAACTGTACCTGGACTTTTATCATCGCTTCCGTAAGGAGAACAAAGTAGAGGAACTGCGTCATGAGCTAGCTGAGCAGAACAAACCTGCGGCGCTCTTACCTGAGTCACGGGAAAAAGTTTTAGAAGAAGGGACGGCTTAGTAGAGCGAATGCAGTTTCCCTATGAACGCTACGAAAAGTTAGTCGAGCCACTTACCGTGTATTACCCGGCGGGCGAGGAGACACGCGCCCGCCAGGTATTTCAGGCTGTCGATAAAGCCGGACAACTTCTGAGTCAATTGCTTGGACAGACTGCTCCAGATATGGAGCTGTTGCTGGTCTCTACAGGTGATTGGTTGCTTACTCCTCGTGACGAGCCAGAGGAGAATAACGAACTGCTGCCATACTGGACAGACATTACTTCCCCATCTACCCTGGTTGTGCCTGTAGAGATTGATCCGGTCTTTGGCGAAGAGACACCAGAACGGCTTGCTTTCATTCTCTATCATGCGCTTACTTTAGCTTTTCTAGAGACTGATCCTCGTCCCTGGCCCGAAGACTATCCTTTGTGGGCTGATGAATGGCAACTCAAATTTGCTGCTATCTGGCTGAGCCATAATCTGGATGGTCAACAGGGCCTGGTCAACAAAGAACTGCACGAGGAGTACGCTGAGATCTTCGAGCCAGAACCCGATGGCAAAACTCCGGTCACTATCCGTGGTTTTGACTGGTTTGAAGATACCTCTCCCGATGATTACCTGGCCTATGAACTGCTCCTGGAGCGCTTTGCAGTTGACCTGCTGAATCGCTATGATCCCGCAGTACTGCCGCGTTTTCTTGCCCTCTATCGTACAGATCGTGCTGTTCTTCTAAGTGATGATGTCACCGCCATACTTGCTTCTGCGCTCGGTCCAGGTGGTGCCGACTGGTTAGAGGAACTGGTTTATTTCTAACTGAGGTGATGTTGCCATGTTTAATCGTGTTGCTATTATTGGGCTGGGGCTTATTGGTGGATCAATTGGGCTTGCACTGCAAAAAGCGAAAGGTGCACAGCAGGTAGTCGGTTACGATCTGGGGAAGGGTGTAAGCGATCGTGCTCGTAAAGTAGGTGCGATCGATCAGGCATATCACGCGCTTGCGGATACTGTCCGTGGTGCGGAACTGGTTATCCTGGCAACTCCTGTAGGAGCAATGCGCGCGCTACTGCAAAATATCGCACCGGCCCTCACCCCCGGCGCAGTGGTAACTGACGTAGCCAGTACAAAAGCGCAGGTAATCAGCTGGGCTGAAGAGTTCCTTCCTTCGTCTGTCTTCTTTGTCGGTGGGCATCCAATGGCTGGAAAAGAGGTGAGTGGTGTTGAGGCTGCCGATGCGAGTATTTTCAAAAACCGTATTTACTGTCTTACTCCCACGCCGCGTACCAATCCTGCTGCCATTAACAAAGTCTCGATCTTTGTGGAAGTCATAGGGGCGCGCGTACGCTTTTTAGAACCTGCCGAGCATGATGGACAGGTAGCAGGTGTCAGTCATTTGCCTTTCCTTGCTTCGATCGCCCTGGTCAATACCGTCACTGAAGGTGGTGCCTGGGGGGATGCTTCTCTACTGGCCGCTAATGGTTTTCGTGATATCTCGCGTCTGGCTGCGGGGAGTCCCGAAATGTATCGTGACATCTGTCTGACGAATAGTGAAGCTATCGCACGGTGGTTGGATGAATATATTGCTACATTGCGCTCTTTGCGGGAGCGAGTAGCATCTCACGATAAAGATCTGAGTGAAACCTTTGCCCGAGCGCAACAGGAGCGCCAGCGGTGGCAGGCAGCGCAGGAGAACGGAGATTAGCGGCCTTGCCAGGAATAAAATTAAGGCCAGACCTGTTTTTTTATGTGGGGCACCGTTGCAGGCGGCTGGACATGTTGGTCGGGCTATCAAGGGGTTTGTCTTCTAAAAAATTATCTCAAAACCCCTTGACAAATCTATCGAGGTATGGCATACTATCCAGGCTGCTGCAAGAGACAATCACCCGCTCTACACAGAGTAGGTGCTCCTGTCATTAGTGCACTTGTAGATTGTGCCACGTTAATGTGGCCCCTCAGGGACAACTTCTCCCCTAAGTAACAAAAACCTTCGAGGTTTTCATCTGGCTTTTTTATGCCCATGTGAGCGAGACGAAGGCTATTGTGACGGCAAAAGCAAGGGAGTAGAGATTTCTGAAGTCAAGAAAAGTTCGTTAGAAAACCTCTTGACAAAGCGCTAGAAATATGAGATACTACATCTACAGTAAACGAGCGAATGAAATGCCCGCTCAAAACTGAAAGTGGAGAGCACTGAAAAATCAGTGGGGCTTACGGGCCATCTCCATGGAGAACACTTTAACAATTGAAGAGTGGAAAGCAGAACAGCAGCTGTTTGAACACAAGCGAACAGTTCCTGTCTATCATCTCGTTCCTGGTGCACCGCATCAAGGAACGGAGAATTTTTCTGCGAACAAGCCAAGCAAAAAGTAACTTGGCCTGGATCGCAACTCAACATGCACTTGACAGCGCTGTGCGAACAGCACTGTGAGATACATTGGATGGCGAGTTTGATCCTGGCTCAGGATGAACGCTGGCGGCGTGCCTAACACATGCAAGTCGAACGCCCTTTCGGCAACGAGAGGGAGTGGCGGACGGGTGAGTAACACGTGGGTGATCTACCTTGAGGTGAGGA
>WNFY01001343.1_pt1 | contig 23186 bp, 21 predicted proteins | sample 5400091 | NCBI WGS metagenome assembly WNFY01 (sample SAMN13153364, study PRJNA577476) | soil metagenome | isolation source: 60 cm soil or saprolite under grassland replicate 1 | place: USA:California | collected 2016-06-15 | reverse complement strand
TTTAAGACCAGAGGGCCAGCGCTAACGAATCCTGTCGATGGGAGTCCGCAGCGTAAGAAAAAACATCGACTATGCCTGTAGTACATTCTCCGATAGGTTCGTTTGGACGGGGGGTTCAACTCCCCCCCATCTCCACCAAAAAGAAGGCTAGAAGTAATCTTGCGAAAGAGCTTCTAGCCTTGTTTTATGTTAATCCATATAAACAAGCAATCCCCAATAAAATGAAGTTTGACCGCAATTTTGAACGCAATTAGGAAACTCTTCTTTCCACTATGTTGAGGATGTTGACAGTTTATAACTTTTATGTTATAATCCAAACCGGGGCGAGGAAATATACAGGCAGACTCAATTATGTGTTTGCTATGGCATGGAGGATAATCGCCCTATGTCGAGAGATGAGACCGAGTTTATAAATCACCAACAATTTGATGAAGCTATAGAGAAAGCTTGTAGTGCAAGTCTACGAATCACATCAGATATATTAAGATTTCAACGGTATTACAAACAAGAGAATGTAAACCTGAGTAGAGGGTTTAACTTCACACTTTTGGAAAATCTTGCTGGTCGATACAGCCTTTACGAAATCTATGTGGGTCCTAATGACAGTTACCGGGCTGTAGTTATGTTTCCACAGGGACGAGAACTCGCTATTTGGATATTTGCCTTTAAGAAGCAGCGGGGCATTGATCGCCCCTTGGTTAAGCGTGCAAAAGCCATTGCTCGTGAATACTGGAATTCACTAGAAAGAGGACAAAGATGAAGAAAGCAAAAGATACCAAGACAACTGGGACAATGGCAGATTACCTTATCCAAAAACTGAAGGATGAAAAAAAAGGCCTAGACAATGCCATAGCCTATATTAGAGCTTCATTTCTTTCTTCAGCCGTGGATGCCTTGTTCTATGCACGTCGTTCAGCCGGTCTTACGCAGGAACAAATTGCTCAGAAATTAGGCAAAAAACAAGAAGCTATCGCCCGATGGGAAGGTGATGCAGAGGGAAAAATGTCACTTCGCCAATACTTTGATCTCGCTGTAGCATGTGGCAAAGTTCCACTCAACATCGTGCTTGAGCCAATAGAAACTGTCCGTGACTTTGTAATAGATCATCCAGAAGAACCGCAAACACCAGATCTCTACTATGTATGGCACAACCAAAGAAATCAGACTCCATCTATTGCTCAGTATAATACAGCACCTATCACTTTTACGCTTAATACAGCACCTATCACTTTTACCCTTGAAAAAGGGATTTCTGGCGCTCCGGTAATGGCTATGCCAAATCAAGTGAGCGAACCTAGGATAATTTTCGTTGTCGAGCCAAAGCAAACAAGCCAAACACTTCAAGAAAGATACCCTACAGGACAGGCTGCTGATGAATACCTAAAGTGTCAAAGACTTCTACGGCAGTTTGATGAGAGTGCAACGAACAGAACTTCAGCATCTCAACTATCAGCCCTGGCTCTGCCATTAGCTTAATTAAAATTATGAATTGTGAGGTAGGTACCTGTTATGCCTGAAAACATTACATATCTCACTGGTCGGAAAGCTTACGAGTTCCGTCCAGATGATCTACGTCTATCCGCACTGAGCGTCAAACCTGTTCAGGATGCAATCCAGGAACTTTTCCACTTCCAATCATCTGCAATAGGCACACCTATGTCAACATTTGGTGAAGTCCCACTCACCATTCCCCCTGGTATTGTCTTTAACACAGGTGTATGGCAGATGGCAGATAACCAATTTGCACCGATCCGATTCCTTCATTTTGAGCCACGTCGTATTGTGATTGACCTAGCTGGGCCATCCACTACTCTAACTGCAATCTTTGACCAACTTCAGCATTTTTTTGCTGAGATACATACGGCAGATGGAGCGCCACTTATTGGGACCCCCGACAAGATTCTAGACTATTCTGAGATATCTGCACGCTTCCCATTTTCTTTAGACGCAATTCTCTTGGAACCTTTACGCAAAATACTCTCTAGCATCGCCAAGGAACCAATTCTCGCACCAACACTAATCGTAAAACCATATTCAAATCTACGAGAGCTTCCTGGTACAGCAATCCCTGGTGATGCCCACGCATTTACACTTTCTTCACGTGCCGGTACTAGACCAGAGGATCATATCTATTTCAGTAGTGCTCCCCTTGATTCTGAGGCACATCTGAACTACCTAAACGATCTAGAGGCAGCTCTTACCTCTTAACTGTATTGGATAATCATTGTTTTCATACTCAGTTTTTTGGTGGATTAAGAATACAATCATGAAAATAGACAGGAGAAATCAATGAATACATAATACAATTCCAGGGTACCCCGTCTCGTAAACTGCATACCCTGGAATTTCTGACAATGTGACCCATCTCAAAGGGCATTCATAAGGCCCCGTAGCTCAGTTGGACAGAGCCATCGCTTCGTACGTGAATTGTCGTGGGTTCGAGTCCCACCGGGGCCACTTCGTCTTTCAATTATACTCAATGATATCAAACAATGCAAGTACATTATAGCTTACTATGCCTACTATCGGCTTAATTATATCAACCACCTACTTTTGGAACATCGTCTCCTCCAAAAAGACCATTTAGTTTATCGACAATTCCCTGCTGCATAGAAGGCAGCATATGAGAATAGATGCCCAACGTCGTTGTAATATCTTCATGACCCACAAACTCTTGAATTGAGCGAGGGTCTACCCCCATGCTCAATAGCAAAGTGACGACACTATGACGCAGATCATGAAAATGCATATGAGGTAGGCCAGCTTCTTTAAGCAGCTTATCAAACAGTTTGAGCAAGTAACGAGGGTTAAGATAGTTACCCTCTAAACCACATACCACGAGATCAAGGCCATACCAAGCTTCACCTACTTTTAACTTTTGTTTCAGCTGACTGACTTTGTGCTGCTTTAGCATCTCAACCACAAAAGAAGGAAGCAAAATCTTTCGCTTACCTCTAGCAGTTTTCGGTTCATTCTCCACATACCCATACCGAGCAATGAAATCCACGGTACGACGCACTTGAAGACTATTTCCCTCAAAATCAATATCAGACCACCGTAAGGCCAACAGTTCACCCCGACGCATGCCAGTTGTTAACGCCAAAACGAGTAGCATCTCCAACCTATTCCCACGAGCAACCTCTAATAGCTTTTGTGCCTGCTCCAACGTCAAAGGTTCTCGCTCTCGTTTCACTACACGAGGCGGAGTAACGAGTTTTGTTACGTTCCTTGACACCAAATTCCAGCGAACAGCATTTTCTAATGCACTATGCAAAACGCCGTGAATAGCATAAACCGTCTTAGAAGCAAGACCGTCCCTAATCTTTTTTGTGTACAACGACTGGACTTGCTGAGGCGTAAGCTTCTGCAATCGAATGTGCCCAAGCACAGGAACAATATAGTTAATCATCTTCTTATACTTCACATAAGTACTAATGCGAAGCCTATCCTTTTGCACGTCCTCTAGCCATTGTTCAAGGTAATCCTTCAATGTCTTTTGTGGCCCTGTAGCAAGTGAACCTTGCGCCAACTCATTCAAGACAGTACGACGCTTCTCTATAGCTTCTTTTTCCGTCTTACAATAGTAGCGTTTACGAGTATGACCCTCTATAGTTATGTCAACTGCCCATCTACCATCTTTACGCAGATAGATGGAACCCTCACCATTGCTTCGCCGCCCTCGCTTCTGTCTTTCTCGTTTTACCATAGTAGCACCTCCTAAAATGCAAAATGTCTTGCCCTAACCAAACAACAAAGCAAAAGAACTCATACCGCCTCTTGCTCATGTTCCTTGAGCCACTTTTGCAGTGAGTCAGGATGCACACGCCGAACACTCCCAAGCATGACCGAAGGCAAACCTTGACGATAGATGAGGTTATAAATTGTCCCACGACATACCCCAAGCTGTATCGCCACATCTGGAATAGTCAATAACAACGGTTGTACTGTTGATAATTTCTTACGTCTTGCCATAAGCCCACCTCTCTTTCCTCTCATGGCTTGCTAAGCCTCTTCAAACACCTCCTGAACAACCCTCCTTTCTCTCATGGCTTGCCAATAACAAACATCAAACGCCGAAACATTATCTTTGACTCCTCTTTTCAACGGCCAACGGGATATACACCTTGCTCCACCGATCAATGCGAGAATGCCCAAACTGACGAGCCGCCGCATACGCCACCTTTTCCACCTTCACCGCCTCCATCAATAACACCAGCGCTGAATACGTACCATACGCCTGTATGTTTCCAACATGGTCAGGAAACAGTGACGGCCACGAACACCACAGCGCCACATCATAGGTTTGCATTGACCGCTCGATACCCTGTTCACTCATAGTTCACCCTCCCTTCTCACCAATGGCTTGCCATTGTTTACTCTTCACCATACACATAGGCATCGACCCACAGCCGATGCCGCAGCTGTTCTAACTCTAGCCAGCGTTGCCGCTCTTGCCAGGAATAATCATAACGACCATGACAGGAGGGACAGAGCGCGGCTAACCTGGGTTGTGAGTTCCAGGGGTCATGATCAAGGTGCGCCGCCGCCAGATGAACGGTGTAGACCACCCCTGTCCGTTCAGAAACCACCTCCGTCCCATGAGCAATGCCGCAGAACTCGCAACACCAGCCCGCACGTTCCTTACACTCCCAGGCTAATTCGTCCCAATTTGTGGGATACAACCACCGATGTTTCATCATCACACCACCACCTTTCTTCCAACGCTCATGGCTTGCTTGCCATGGATACCCACAACACCTACGCCGCATAAGAACCGTAGAACCAATCCTGCTCATAGGCCCGCTGCCGTTCAAAGCGTATGCGCTTCTTTACCACCTCTTTGGCAAACTTCCGCGCCCGCTTGCCCAGGTAGACCGGCGTCCGTTCCCGTAGCCACGCGATCATATAGAGTAAATCGGCTTCCTCACCCGCTTCGCCATCACGTCCGAGCCATGCCGCCATACTTGAGAGATAACCCACTGTAGACGCCACCGCACGATCAAGATTGGCCTGATACTTGCGCTTGCGTATCACCTGCGCTTTATCGCTCTCTTGCTCTGCCTCTTCTCCTTCCTCAGAAGGCACCTCAAACGCCCACTGCACCTCTGTCCAGACCGCATGCGTCACCCAGCGCGAGCGGTTGCTATCCGCCCCAGGCACCACCAGGCGCAGCCAACCATCCGGCAAGCCATCTTCACCACCACCGACATGACCCGCCGCATAGGCCCACATGTGCGGAATGCGCTCTAGAAGCGAAAAAGCGTCTTCTACCCCCTCGAACTGGCCTTCCACACTCAGTTCATGCAATACTTCCCGTTTGAAGCGGAACTCCACTCGCCACACCACCGGTTGTTCTTCCATATCCCATCCATTGGCCTGCCAGAGGTCATGAAACCACCACTTCTGACTCTGCTGGCGGATTTCGCGCGTTTTGTCGTAGATCACACAGGAGATTGGGCCACCCCGCGAGAAGAGAAACCCGGAACGCGTGAGCCCATAGGAGAAATCTTGCATATCCAAATCAGTCACTTCATACGTCCCCCGTTTGCGAGAACGCGAGACGAAATCACGGCGTTGATCAATGGACTCGACATCCCATCCAGCGATATCAGCGCACAGGTGAACCTCGGAGACTTGCAGATACACGCATTCCTGGAAGAAGTGATGCACCAGAAATTCTTCCACTCGGACAATGGCATCATCCGCCCCACGACACGACCATAAGAACTCTGACGAGAAGCGCACTTGCGCCACACAATTGAGCCGACCCATAGAGACCAGCAGGTTGAAGCTCTCACAGCGCAGCAGCCAGCGCCATTGACCTTTCCCAGCCCCATTGGGGTACATGTGCAGGTTCACGCCCTCGAAGGACAATGGAACGGGAATTGGTTCTTCTGCGGTGATAGCCGCCTGTTTCCAGGCGTCCAACTGTTCCTTAAGCTCATGCGGTATTTCCCTTTTGCAGGGCTTATGTTGCCCATCACGGAAGGAGACATTGAGGACGAGGGTGTCTACCCCACGTCCCACAATCAACGGCGGTTTGTTCGTATCCATAGGCGGCCTCACTTTCTCTCTTGGTAGTTGTAGGGGCGCGTGTTACTTGTTCCGCGCCCAAGGCTGGTTGCCGTCGGCAAACGGCGGCATGGGTGACCCCGCCGCCGTCGCTGACGCGTGCCGACGGCAACATCCCCACCCACAGGCAGCACCACCGACCCCGCCATCACCACACCTCACCCGCGAGGATGCGTTGCCAGAGCGTGCGAGTGTCCAGGTGGTGATAGAGCAAGAGGAAGTCAAAAAGGTTGCCCCCCTGTTGGCTGGTGTAGCAGTACCAGCACGACGCCGTGGCCGAGCGAGGCGTATAGACGCGAAACGAGGGGTGAGCGTCCCGCCCGTCATCGTGGTGCCAGCCAAAGGGACAGCAGCCCATCCCCCGCCCGTCTAGCTCGACATAGCGACCGATCGCCGCGAGCGGGTCTTGCATGGCACACCACTGGTGTATGGTCATTTCAAGCGAGGGAGTGTGAGCAGTACTCGTGGCGCGGGGATTGCTAACGATGTGTGTGCGTGGTGCAGCAGGTGCAGCGGCCACCAGGGCAGGAGCCGGTACCGCCGCCCGAACGCTAATGGCAAGCCATTCAAGCATCTCATTGGTCGTCGGCGCGACTTCCACCAGGCCGTCCGGCGTCCACTCGACGAACGGGTAACGATGCCCCGACAGGAGATGTATCCCGAGCGGCAGCCGGATGAGCGAGCCGTACCCTCGACCTTCGTCCTGTTTGGGGTAGAATTCAACACCGACAGGACAGTACGGCAAGAGCCATCGCCGCACCTGAGAGGCCAGCGCAGGCCCCTCTAGCAAGACCCACAAATGCCCGCCACGGCGCGAGAGTTCCAGGTACGAGGGGACGCCATCCTCAGCCAGCCGCAGTTGCAGCCCGAGCAGCACGTGGAGTCCATCATGGCTATCGGCATCGAAGACCGCGAAGCGGCACCGCCCCCGCTCATCGATCACATACGTTCCCAGCGACTCCGCCCCATCCAGGTGATTGCGTAACGCTATTGTTGTCAAGGGGCGGTTCATGCGCAGGTAGCGGCCGCTCACCTGTTGCACCGCGTAGTCATCTCGCCGACTGACAAACATCCTCACATACTCATGTAACAAGCTATCCGTGATCATAGGCCACCTCCTTACAAGGTGTGAGCCATGTTTGATGTCACGACTCACACCAACCAACAACTATCCAGGCGCGAGCGTGCTAGACTCTGCCTTGAAATTCCTTGTAGGCTTCGATCTGTTCGATGTAATCGCGCGTGCTGTCGTAAAGACCCTCACCGATCTCAGAAGCCAGAGCCGCTTGAGGCAGTGCATACCCGTCCAGGCGCGGAGCCGAGAGCACCATCTCTTGCTTCATGGATTGCCAGACCTCCACCAGGTGCGTGCGACAACCCTCCATCCGAGCAGTGAACGCATCACGCAGCTGGGTGTATTCCTCACGCAGCGCGTCGATCTCCTCAACAAAGCCAGCAACCACCTGCTCACGGAGAGCCGAAAGAGCCTCCTGTAGCTCTTGCTCGAGAGCAGCTACTTGCCCATCAAGGGAAGCGTCGTAGTACTCTTCGATGCAGCGACTTAAGACGGCTTGCAATTCGCCAGGGTAGAGCGCCTCAAGCGCGTCAAGCTCCACCGCCCCTTCTCCATGGCGCGACTCGAACTCGAACCTTCGCCGTTCCGTCTCTTTAATGGGTGTCCGAGGCAGCCGGTAGTACTGCACCTGGTCAAGGGTGAGTACCACCGGATAGACCCGTATATCCAGGTCAAGCCCATAGCGCCGAATAAAGTACTCCAGTTTGCGGGAGACCGCCACCGGCATGGATTGACCAGCAGGGTCAAAGTCGGAGACGTAGAAGATGCGCGCAGGTCGATTGGCTTGCTGTAAACGATGCGCTAAGGCCAATGTCGCCGTAATGGAGAGTTCTCCCGAACCGGTTTGTAAATTCGCTTGATACCGCTCACATAAGGGGAGCAGCACATCATTCATGGTGGACTTCTCACACCACACCTCGATGTGGTAGCGTTGCACCCCCTGAAAGCCGCTTGTCCCATACTCGGGGACTTCGGGAAAGTCAGGCAGTTCCAACGAAGATTGCCACAGGTTGCCATACACCCGTATCTGGGGCGTACTTACCGACGAGGGTGCATAGACCACCGGGTCATCATTGCGCCGGTCACTGAAGGCGGCAGGGTCCACCAGTTGCAGGTAGCGAGCCGCCTTAGAAGCCATGTTGAGCGTATCCCAACATTCGGACGTGTTCTCATACGGCTTGCCATTGGGCAACAAAACAGGGGTACGCTGACTCACGATCTGGTAATGCACGCGGCGGATATGCACCTTGTCTTGATAGCCGAACGCCCGCCAGAGATGCGCGAACCACTCAGCCAAGGCCCAATCAGACGGCGTACCAGTATAGAAGGGGTCATTTTGCGGAGCCAGGGGAATGAGATCAGTCACCTTACACCCCATCTCCTTGGCCAGTTGTTTGATCATTTCATAGTCCATACGCTACCTCCTCACAAGCGTTGGGCATACAGATGACAAGCAAGCAGTATGCCCAAACGACACAATAGACAACCTACTCAACCAAGATCGGAGCCACAGCATTCGCCCCGTTCTGACTCGCACCAGCCGCACCATTGGCTGACGACCTGGGGAAGGGGAACTTCCAACCGGAGGAGGCAGGCGCTTGTGCGCTATTCCCATTCGCCGCCGCTTTTGCCTGAGGTTGCGGTAATTGACGGTTCGGAACATTCGGCGCACCATAGGTTCGAGAAGCAGCCACCGGAGCGACAGCAGGACGATACCCACCAGCAGCAGCACCAGGACGTAGGGTACTGAACTTGGCTTTTTCCAAATCCATATCCACCACTGCCAGGACAAAAGTCACCACTGGCACAATCGAATAGGCCACGTAAAGCAGCACCAGGAGAATGCCGTGCAATTCACCCTGCACATGCGCCAACCACGCCACTTTCGGCACCGAACTCACTGCCTGCGCGAAGTTACACACGATCTCGACAAATTCAAACAGGGCGCTAATGGCGATGTAGACCCGGATGCGTTCTTTGTGCATCATGCGGTACACCAGACCGCGCGAGACAAAGTAGCCGAGCAGCCCAAAGCCGCCAGCGATGACATACGGCACATACTTTTGAATGGGGTCAGAGTTATCGACTTTGGCGAGCGAGTCATAGAACCAGAGAATCGCGTGAGCCGACACCATCGAGAACAAGAGCGACCCGACCCGTAACGCGAAATGCTCACCCGCACGAACCCAGTTCTGTTGCTGGAACACCTGGAACACTTTTCCCATAGACAACCTCCCTCAAGACACCAACAGGGTGCAACCCACACTGACAACAGAGAGGGCTGCACCCGAGACAATCGTTAGGACACCAGGCGGCAGATGAGTTTGGAGAAGCCGCTATTGGCGCGCACCTGCTGCACCTCCAACTGCACCTGCTGCAACTCAAGTTGGGTTGCTTGCGCCTTCAACTGGTCGGCGATCTGCTGCAACTCAACGGCAGGCCGTTTTTGCTTCTTAAGCTCCTTAAGTTCATCGACGAGGGGATAGCCCTCTTGAATTTGACAGGTGTGTTTGGGGCGAGCCTTCACCCCCATATCCACCACTTCCAACACCAGGGTATAGGCCGGTTTCTCTTCACCGGTCATCTGGTCATAAAACACAGAGTCGCGCACATCGACTCCCAGTACTAATCCTTGCATATCCATAGGCCACCTCCTGAGTTTCCTTCTCTTGACATGCCAGTTCTCAGAGGAGAGAATGACCTCTGAGAACCGAGCCAGCGCTACACAACGCACGACAATGTTCTCGGCTCCTTCACTGTTCGCGGCAATGGAGGAGCATCCTTAAAAAGGCGGGGGATAATGCGGTGCCACCACCGCCAGCATCAACCAGAACACATTTTTGTGACTCATACACACACCTCTCTACTCGCTTGCCGTTGGGCAGACACACAGACCCAGACCTAGAACTTGGGCATAACCAGAGACCAGGGCGAATACAAGTACAGGCACAACAGCACCACGATGATCACCAACACCACCCATATCAGACGTCCATTCCTCATAGCTTCACCTCCTACCACTGGCTTGCCATACGACGACTTGTGCGCCCGGCCTGCTGCGGACGATAGACATTCAACCCCACTTTCACATCCTCCCACCCAGGCACCGCCACATTACCACCGGTTGTCGCGATGATGACCGACTTCCCACTACTCGACACCCCCAGCTCCTGGCTGAGATCAACCGTTATCACCAACCGGTCACCCTGTACCTCAAACTCAACATTTTGCATAGGCTTCCTCCTTCACTCTTCTAATGGCTTGCCACTACCAACAATTCACCATACAATTGATTCAATCGCCAGCATGTCCAACACAAATTGCCATAGAGGATGTAGTTATGTGTTTGATGCAATGCGGTACTACATCCATCGCAGGAGTACAACCATCGATGCACTCGCTGTGCATATCGATCAACCCGCTCTTCCACCCGTTCACACCGCCGCTTGTGTCCATGTTGTTCGCTCATAGGCCCTCCTTGCACTCATGGCTTGCCATTCGTTCTCGCTTCGCTGGTCAGCGTCTCACACACCAACCAGTATTCTCATAGCTTGCATACCAATACTCCTCAACGCTCAATCAACATCTGCTTACGTGCCATCGTTCTCCTTTCTACCAGACATATGAAGAAACCCTACGTATCACATTGAGATCATGTATGTGAGAGTCAGCTCAAGAAGCCTGTAACGGTTGATTGTTTCTTCACTTTGATCCCACATGTGACACTGTAGCTACTTCGCTCCTCCAATACCTTAGAAAATTTGTACCTGTGTATAGGATACCTCTCCTGTATTTCGTAGTCAATATAAAATAAGACTAATTTGTCTCGTAATATATTGACAAAATTGACCTTCTTATGCTACTATTCTCGTAATTGAGATCACATTTGAAGTAAGTCTGTTGTCAATAAATTTAGAGACAGCAGTGATGAGAAAGAAGAGACCATGAGGAAATTTGCACAGATTCTGACAAAATACGTAGAAGCTTCTGGGATGAAACAGACACGGGTTGCTTCGATCGCGAGTATCAGCTACAACTATCTTCAGCGTCTCTTGAGTGGAGATCGTAACCCGAGTGAACAGGTCGTGTACAAACTGTCAGAGGCATTGCATCTTTCAACTGAACAAACAGGTGAGCTCTTAGCAGCTGCTGGCTATGCCCCTCCAATGAATCTTCTTCAACCAGTTCCAGTTCGGGAGCAATCCAGCATCATTCCTTCTGCGTCACTGAAGGAGAGCAATCCAGCAACCATCATAACTCAGCAATTCTATCGCCTCACCCAAGAAATACCTGAAACATTGCAGGCGCCGTTTCTCGAAGAAATGAGACATTTACTTGGGTACGCGCGCTACAAGTATATTCTCAGTGGAGGCGCGAACCTGCTTGATCTCAACCTCACACGTTCTCAATTCGCTCTTGCCGAGCAGACGGCTGATACAAGTCAGCACGACCAATCGTATCTCGATATGATTGCTCAGCTGATAGGAGAACTCCATTCCGAGCCAGAAAAGGAAGATCATCAAGAAACAGAAGCGTTATCGCAACCTCCAGAAGCACTTGAAGATATGCTTTCAGCAATTGATCGTCTGACGGGAAATATCCTGGCCGGAGAGGTATCAGCAGGAAATTATCAACCACAGCTCATCGTGCAGATGTTTGATATGTTACGCGAGGGTGCACCTTGGGAAATTCGTCGCCGTATCGCTGAGGCACTGCCAGGCCTCTGCAAACTTGACGTCTCAGGTGCAGAACAACTCATGGAGACGCTCCGTCTCGATCACGACGACATTCGCGGAGTCGATATCCGTCGCCGAGTCATAGAAGCTTTACCCATCCTTTTCGAGGTGTCACCGCTCTCTTTGCCGATCGTTCTTCAACTATTACGCCCACGACAAGGCGATGATATCTATGTTGCGCTCGCGAGCATTGAAGCATATGGGGATATCCAGACGAAAGCGAAGCAACTTCTCGAAAACGCTTCGAATAAACCACATGAAGAGGGTCTCCGTGAAGGGGAATCGCTTGCAACTATCTTGCAACAAGGTCAGATGGAAATAGCGAAAGCTCAGCGTCACCTGATCACGAGTTGGGAAGGAACTGAACGAGAATGCCTCCAATTCTCCCTGGCACTCCATAATCTGCTGTGTGCACCCGATACGATGTTGATCTCACTGCGAGAAGGGTTACAATCTCCAGAGAAACTGATACAATATGCTGCGACACGCTACTTAGAGTGCGTATTACATGCGAGACCACTGGAAACGCTCGACCTCTATCAAATGGTCCTGCACAGTACCATGCGACGGAATATTCGCCGAACGGTCGCAAAAGCGTTACCAGCACTCTTACAATGTCTGAAAGAGACGTCACTTTCAACGCGAGCACACGCTCGTGCTGTCATCAGCGATTTAGCCGTTGATCCCGACATGTATATTCGCCGGGCTGTCGCAGACCACGCCATGCAGATTTTCCATATTGACCGGGAGTTCTTACTCATCCTCCTTCGTCAAATGCAGAAAGATACAGACCCGGCGATTCGCCATCGTTTGCAACCAGTCGCCTTACGTTTGGCCCAAGTCTGGCTCATCTGGTATGCCGAGACAGCAGGTCTCGTTGATACCAAGCACACAAAGCGTAATCAGAAGAAAGCACTAGCACCGTTCGGAGAGTAAAGATGACGACCATGCATACCAAAACAGCTTCCGTCGCCGTGGCATTTCTTGCCAGTGATGTGAATCGCTTTAGTATCAACGCCTTAACCGGTGCTATAGAACAAGATCCAGATCTCCAAGTCACATTGAGCTTTCCCCATCCCCGCTCGGCCACAACATGCCAGGCAGAGATAGAGCAGCTGGTACAGAGTGTAGGACCATCCGGTACTGTGGTCGTGGCTTTTAGCTTTATGAGTTCGGCACTAGTCACAACGACACAGTTGTTACACCAATTGCAAAAAGGACTGGTCAGCCAACGCCATCAACTGCTCTTTGTTGCTGGAGGACCTCACGCATCAGGGGACGCAGTAGGCACGCTCGCAATAGGATTTGACATGGTATTCATTGGGGAGGGTGAATGTTCGTTTCTCGCATTTCTTCACCGGCTCACAGAGAAACGGCGTGATTTCCAGGATATCCGAGGACTGGCATTTCTTGCGGAGGACAGCGCAGGAAAAAAGCGAGTGACGCGTACTGGAAGGGCTCCGCTGATTGAACTCAACGAACGCTTCCCCAGCATCGGTATACAGCATCACCGTCTGGGAGCTATCGAAATTGGGCGAGGATGTCCGCACGCATGTGGCTTCTGTCAGACGCCTTTCTTACATGGAGCACGGATGCGCTATCGCTCACTCGAGAGTACCTTGGAACATATTGAACAGCTCGTACAAGCAGGCTTCAAAGATATTCGTTTTACGACGCCAAACGCTCTGGCATATCTCTCCGATGATGGAGTGCACCCTGACTACATTCGATTGGAGCAGGCGCTCAGAGCGATGCACGAGGTTGCAGGCAAGGCAAAGATTAAGTTTGGAGAGTTCCCCAGCGAGATGCGCCCTGAACACATCACACCTGAACTGGCACAACTCATTGACCGCTATTCCGATGCGTCTTACATTGCGATCGGTGCCCAGTCGGGCAGTGAAACCATGCTCGAAGCCATGCACCGAGAACATGATGTAACCGCAGTCGAGCGCGCAGTCTCCTACCTGGTGAAATACTGCCATAAACTCAAGAAAATCTATGTAGACTTCATTGCTGGACTACCAAATGAAACTGCCCAGGATGAGGCCTTAAGCCAGCATTTGATGGAGCGGCTCACACGCATGAGTCCAAAGGTCTGTATTCACAGTCATACCTTCATGCCGTTACCAGGCACACCGATGCAATATATGCCACCTGGCTCAGTCGGTAAGACGACACGTGCGACATTTGAAAAGCTCTCAAAACGCGGCCAGGAGTGGGGAGACTGGCAGGAGCAGGAAGAAATTGCGCATGCGATCACTGAGTTTCGCCGAGAGGTGCGTGAAGAAGTTTCCTCTCTTCGCAGAAGTAGTCCATCATGAAAACACGAGAAACCATCTCTGCCGCCATCGAAGAAACCTTTGACCAACAAGTTGATTTCCTCCAACGCCTGGTCCAGACGAAGAGTACAAACACCTTCACATCTGAGACCTCTTCTCCCACAGCACCAGTAGAACGAGAAGTAGCACAGGTGATTCAACAGGAGTTGCACCGCTTGGGCTTCAAAGCGGATCTGTACGGCGTCTCATCTCAACGTCCAAATGTGCTTTGCCATGTTCCAGGATCAGGCAATTCAGAGAAAACCCTTATTCTCACAACACACATGGATACCGTCGAACCAGTCGATTACACACGTGACCCATGGGGAGGACAGATCGAGAAAGATCGGCTGTATGGAGTGGGAGCGGCGGATGCGAAAGCGCAAATTGCCACATTCATCTATGCTGCCCACGCAATGAGCAGGGCAAATATCACTTTAGGTGGCAAACTTGCACTCGCCTTCGTCGTCGATGAAGAACCTGGTGCCTGCTCACCGTACGGTACACAGTACCTGTTAGAGCAAGGATTACTACGCGGAGACGCTGCAATCATTGGAGAACCTGGCAACAAAATCATCGCCATCGGACACCGAGGCCTCTATCGTTTCCGTCTAACCATTTTCGGTGAAGCAACTCACACTGGAATAAGAGCATGGGAACAAGGAACGCATGGACATAACGCAATCCTCGATATGGCTCGTGTATCTATAGTACTTTCAGAGAGTTCACTACCACTAAGCAATTCAGCAGCATTTCCTAATAGAAAATCTATCTTGACCTTCCCAACGCTCATATATGGCGGAACCGGCATCAATGTTGTCCCCAGTTCATGTGAGGCATACGGAGATGCACGTTTGTTACCTGGCATATCCACTGAGGAAATCAAGCAACTCATCAAGGAACAGCTTGAAAGACTATCGATCACTAAGTATCGGCTTAACGACCTCCTTGTTGTACCAGCAGTAGAGACAAGCCATGAGAGTGAAGTTGTTCAGGCTCTCGCAGCAGCTGTAGTAGCTTCTACAGGTATGCAACCTCGATTAGAGGGAGGCGGTCCGACATGTGACGGCTGGATGTTCATTACAAGAGGGATTCCCGCTGTTTGTGGATATGGTGTCAAGTGTGGAGGCGTGCATGGGGCCGATGAATGGGTAGACTTGAATAGCATGCGGACGATTACAGAAATATATGCTCATACGATTTTACACTATCTTGGTGCAAGTTAGCAGTCCAAGACATACTATTGGCTAGTTCAGACAAGTAAAGAAAAACTGAAGAATATAAGTATTATTATATACATGAGAGAGTATAAACCCGCGCCAGTTCTAGCTAATTTTCCCTCATCCCCACTCAATAATGGCTTGCCATTCGAAGCTCAAGAACATAGCTCATAATTGCCTAAGGAACAACCCTGCGTTTTGCCCCAAAACCCTTGACAACCCCTCACCAATTTGGTACGTTTCCCCCATATTACCCTCAATACAGGTAAGAAGAGAGGTTTGTTGAAGTTGGCCAACCTTCCGGGTCTCAAGCGTGATATCCATTTTTAAAGTTGCTAGATGTGTTATGTGAAGGTTTGTTATTGAAAGGTCAATATCATGCCACGTATTTTTGATAACATCGAGCTACCACTCTTGTCAGCATTAACAGATACTCTTCAAATCTCTAAGCGAGCTGATTTTTGTGTTGGCTACTTCAACTTGCGCGGTTGGAAAAGTATAGATGCATTGGTTGAGCCTTGGGCAGGTGGTGAAAATGCTTGCTGTCGCCTCATGATAGGTATGCATGCAGTTCCACAAGATGAGCTACGCGCTGTTTTCAGCCTGACGGGTAATCAAGATGTTATCGATAATCAAGCCGTCTTACGCTTCAAAAAACGTGTAGCGGAAGAGTTTCGCGAGCAATTGATGATCGGCGCTCCATCAAATGCTGACGAAGCTGGCCTACGGCGACTGAGCGCACAGATCAAAGCTAAGAAGGTTGTCATTAAACTCTTCCTGGGTCACAAGCTTCATGCGAAACTCTATTTACTCTATCGCATTGACCCTGTCAGCCCAATTGTCGGTTACTTAGGCAGCAGTAATCTCACCTTCGCTGGATTGTCCCACCAGGGGGAGTTGAATGTTGATGTTGTCGATCACGACGCTTGCCGCAAGCTAGAAAAGTGGTTTAATGACCGTTGGAATGACCACTGGTGCCTTGATATCTCCGACGAACTAGCCACCATTATTGATACAAGCTGGGCACGCGAAGAAATGCTACCGCCCTACTATATTTACCTCAAGATGGCCTATCACCTTTCAGAGGAGGCACGTTCCGGGCTATCCGAGTTTCGCATCCCTCGTGATTTTGGAAATCGCTTGTTTGAATACCAGTCAGCCGCTGTCAGGATTGCGGCCCATCATGTGAATAAGCGCGATGGAGTCTTGATAGGTGATGTAGTTGGACTCGGAAAGACGCTGATGGCTACTGCCCTTGCACGCATACTGCAAGATGACCAGGCTCTGGAAACATTAATCTTTTGTCCAAAGAATCTGGAAAAGATGTGGCAGGATTATGTCAGTCAATATCGCCTTATTGCAGAGGTGCTTCCTCTCAGCAGAGTTATTCGCGAATTGCCGAATTTACGACGGTTCAGGCTCATCATCATTGATGAAAGCCAGAACCTGCGTAATCGTGAGAGTTTAACCTACCGGGCTATCAAGGATTACATTGAAAAGAATGACAGCAAATGCATTCTGTTATCGGCCACCCCTTATAACAAAACTTATCTTGATCTCTCTAACCAGCTTCGGCTATTTGTGCCGGAAGATAGAGACCTGGGGATTCGTCCTGAGAAGCAAATAGCGGCAATGGGTGAAGCTCAATTCTTGAGCCGTTTCCAATGCCCTGTCCGTTCGCTCGCCGCTTTTGAAAAGAGCGAGTATGCCGATGATTGGCGTGATTTGATGCGGCTTTACCTGGTACGTCGCACCAGGAGTTTTATTCAAGATAATTATGCTGAAACTGATCCTATCACTGGCCGTAAATACCTGGAATTTGCAAATGGCGGTCGCTCCTATTTTCCTACGCGCGTCCCACGTACCGTTAAATTCCAGGTGAATGAGCAAGGAACGAGCGATTCTTACGCTCAACTCTATTCAGATAAAGTGGTAGAAACCATCAATACTCTGAATCTCCCGCGCTACGGATTAGGAAATTATATTGCTTCCTCTCCAAAACAGCGACCGACACCAGCCGAGAAACAGCAGCTTGATAGCCTCTCACGTGCTGGTAAACGTTTGATGGGCTTCTGCCGTACCAATCTCTTCAAACGCCTGGAAAGCAGTGGAAGTGCATTTATTCAATCCCTTGAACGCCATATCCTCCGTAATTACATCTATCTTCATGCTATTGAGCAGGGGTTAGATATTCCCATTGGTACCCAGGATGTTGAGATGCTTGATACACGTCTCAGTGATGAAGATAATGAGACAACATTTACTGAATTAAGCGAGGATGAAGGTACTTCTTCACTGCCTGGTATCTCAAATGGTTCATACCGAAGTGAAGCTGATTACAAGCAGAGAGCGGCTGTGGTCTATGCGGAATATCGGTCTCGATATCATAGTCGTTTCAAGTGGTTGCGCCCAACCTTGTTTGTGTCGAGTCTCAAAAATGCTTTACTCGAAGATGCCAAGAATCTTCTTGACATACTCACGCATAGTGGTAGATGGGATGCAACGAAAGATAAGAAATTAGAGGCATTAGTTGATCTACTCACAAAAACTTACCCTAACGATAAGGTGTTGATCTTTACTCAGTTCGCTGATACAGTGGACTACCTTGCGAGCCAGCTCAAAATCAGAGGTATTCAGGCCATTGAAGGTGTCACTGGCAGTTCCCAGGACCCGACAGGCCTGGCCTGGCGTTTCAGCCCTGTGAGCAATGAAAAACGCAATCTTATCGCCCTCGCAAACGAATTACGTATTCTGGTTGCCACGGATGTGTTAAGTGAAGGTCAAAACTTGCAAGACGCCAGCATCGTTGTAAATTATGATCTCCGCTGGGCAATTATTCGTCTGATTCAGCGGGCAGGCCGTGTAGATCGTATTGGACAGAAGTCAGATACGATCCTTTGTTATTCGTTCCTACCGGCCGAGGGCGTTGATCGAGTCATTCGGCTGAGAGCGCGCGTTCGCAAGCGTCTCAAGGAGAATGCCGAGGTAGTCGGCACCGATGAGGCTTTTTTTGAGGATGATGCCGACGATCAAACTATTCTCAACCTCTATAATGAGAAAGCCGGTATCCTGGAAGGAGTTGCTGATACAGAGGTAGACCTGGCATCGTATGCCTATCAAATCTGGAAGAACGCGACGGACGCCAATCCTCATCTGAAATCAATCATCGAAAACTTGCCGAATGTGGTGTTCTCTACCCGTGCTCATGTTGGTACCTTTACAGCACCAGAGGGAGTCCTTGTTTACATGCGTACTGCCGACGGCAACGATTCGCTGGCATGGATTGATCGCAATGGTAAGAGTGTCACCCAATCCCAACTGGCTATTCTGCGTGCTGCTGACTGTTCCTTAAACACACCGGCTTTTGAACGGCCTGCCAATCAGCATGAATTGGTGCGGCGTGGTGTTGAATATATCGCTGAGGAAGAAAAGATGGTCGGCGGTCAACTTGGACGTCCTTCCGGTGCACGTTACCGTACCTATCAACGACTCAAACAGTACGCTGATACACTGAAAGACACGCTCTTTGAATCGACTGAGTTGCTTAAGGCTATTGACGACATCTACCGCTACCCATTGCAACAGGTTGCTATTGATAGGCTCAATCGCCAACTCAAGAGTGACATTAGTGATGATATGTTGAAAGACCTGGTCATTGCTCTCCGTGCCGATGATCGACTCTCTATAATACAAGAAGAGGAACAGGAGCGCGAGCCACATATTATTTGTTCTCTGGGTCTATTTGATCCTGGAAGGGAATATTAGCACATGCCAATCATTCGAGAAATCGCCCAACGTTATCTCAAGGATTTCAATTTTAAATCCCTGTTCACGCAGCAACTGGGCTGGAATAATTACAATGCCAGGCCGCTCTACATTACTCTGAATGATCAAACCTACACGTTGCGCAGTGTGGTTGAGAAGCGCGGCATGGTAGTCTATGTATGCGAACCAACTTCAGATGGCAGCATACCTCTTAGCCCTATACGCCGTAAAATCGAAAAGGAAGTCACCAAAATCACCTACGAACATATTATTATCTATATTGATGCCCAGCGAGAGCACCAGGTATGGCAATGGATGCGCCGTGAACCTAGAAAACCAACGGCCAGCCGGGAAATTCCTTTTTCTAAAAACCAGACAGGCGAGGCTCTATTACAGAAACTTCCTGGTATCGCCTTCGATTTAAGCCAGGAAGAGCATCTCACAACTAGCTACGTCACCAGCAGTGTACGCCGGGCCTTTGATGTTGATCGTGTCACGAAACGTTTCTATGATCGCTTCCAGGCTGAACATGCCACATTCTTGAAATTTATTGAAGGCATTCCAACTAAAGGCAATCGCGAATGGTATGCATCGCTGATGCTCAACCGCTTGATGTTTGTCTATTTTATCCAGAAAAAGGGCTTTCTGGACAACAATGAACACTATCTGCGTGATCGCCTACGAGCTGTCCAGCAGCGTAAGGGTGATGGCAATTTCCTGAATTTCTATCGCCATTTTCTGTTGCGTCTCTTTCACGAGGGATTGGGCAAACAGGAACACTCAGCGAAGCTTGAGGCCCTGCTTGGGAAAGTACCCTATCTGAATGGTGGCCTATTCGATGTGCATGAACTGGAACGAGCTAATCAGCATATCCAGATTGCTGATGAGGCTTTTGAAAAGCTTTTTGACTTCTTCGATGCCTACCAGTGGCACCTGGACGAACATCCCCTACGAGCGGATAATGAGATCAATCCAGATGTATTGGGTTACATCTTTGAGAAATACATTAACCAGAAACAGATGGGAGCCTATTACACCAAAGAAGATATTACCGAGTACATTAGCAAGAGCACCATTGTTCCGTTCCTCTTTGATGCTGCCAAAAATAAATGTTCAATTGCTTTCGAGCCATGCAGTACTACCTGGCAATTGTTGCAAGAGAATCCAGATTTCTACATAAATGAAGCATTGAAAAAAGGGGTGCGGTTACCTCTTCCGACTGAAATTGCTGTAGGACTGAATGATGTTTCCCAACGTACAGAATGGAATAAACCCGCACCAGAAGAGTATGCCTTACCAACAGAAATATGGCGCGAGGTGGTAGCACGACGTAAACGCTATGAAGAAGTTCACACTAAACTAGCAGCGGGCGAAATTCACTCGATAAATGATCTGATCACTTACAATCTCGACATTCGCCAATTTGTCCAGGACGTCATAGAGAACTGCGATGGCCCCGACCTGTTACGAGCGTTTTATCAGAGCATAGAACGTGTTACGGTGCTTGATCCGACCTGTGGCTCTGGAGCCTTCCTCTTTGCCGCACTCAACATTCTTGAACCGCTCTACGAGGCCTGTCTTGATCGCATGGAGGCAATAGTCAACGACCTTGACCGCCTCAACGAATATACCGAGCTCCATGGACGCAGTCTAAGCCAGCAGAGACTTCCCGACTTTCGCGCAACTCTCAACCAGATAGAACATCATCCCAACCGCCGTTACTTTATCCTCAAATCTATCATCGTCAACAATCTCTACGGTGTAGATATCATGGAAGAGGCCACTGAAATCTGCAAACTACGCCTGTTCCTTAAACTTGTAGCCCAAATAGAGCACAAAGAGGATATAGAACCGCTTCCCGATATTGATTTTAATATTCGTGCTGGTAATACATTGGTAGGCTTTGCAACCTATGAGGAGGTAAGAAAATCTATTCTAGGAGAGGAAAGAGGCAAAGGAGAGCGGCATGGTGAGATAGCTTTTCAAAACCAGATAATTTTTGATAACGTTCTGGAAAGAATTGATCAAAAGGCGCAAGAGGTTGAACGAGGCTTTGAAAACTTCCGTAAGTTACAGACCCAATTAGATCTAGAAGCTAGTGTGATGGCTAAAATGAAGCAGCAACTACGTATACAACTAAAAGAGTTAAACGCTGAACTTGATCGCTATTTGGCTCGAGAATACGGGATTGATTTTAATAATATATCCAAAAGAAAAGACTATGAGGAAAAATTTGAGCAATGGGAGCAAAACCATCAACCTTTCCACTGGTTTGTGGAGTTCTACGGAATTATGAAAAATGGTGGGTTTGATGTGATTATTGGAAATCCGCCATATGTTGAATACAGTAAAGTTCGAAATAGCTACAAACTCCTTCCACATACTTACAGGACCGAAGTATGTGGAAATCTATACGCTTTTGTGCTCGAACGCTCAATAGCATTACTTATTAATAGTGGCAGACAAGGCTTAATCGTTCCCATAAGTTTAGTCTGCACTCAACGAATGGCCGAACTTCAAAATATCATAAAGGCGACTTCCGGATTTAATTGGCATAGCAATTATGCTGAGCGACCAGCCAAATTGTTTTCTGGTGCGGAAGTTTTACTGACAATATCTCTTCTTGAGAAAGGTACTGGTAACGATGGTAGTCATTGGACAACAGGACTTCGTAAATGGAATACAGTAGAACGTGTAGTGCTATTTGATCTTACCATGTATGAAGGTGTGTCTGAAAGAATACGTCCTTATATTTTGCCTAAAATAAGTTCAAAGTTAGAGCTTTCGATAATAGAGAAAGTTTGGAGATCTAAAAAGAATCTTGGTTTCTCACTGCTCGACAGAAAAGGTAACAAAATTTTTTACAGGATCGGAGGAGGTCGATACTGGAAAGTCTTTACTACTTTTCAACCACGCTTTATTTTGAATGGGGAGCAGTCAGTATCAAGCCGTGAGAATTATCTCTACTTTAAAACTATAGAGGAAAGAGATATGGCTGTTGCCTTGCTAAGTAGTACGCTTTTTTACTGGTACTTTATATTAACAACTAATGGCCGCGATTTAAACCCATCAGATTTAAAGGAATTTCCTATATCATTATCAGATATAAAAGAGCAAGAGCGATACCAGCTAATTATGCTTACCAACCAATTAATGGACGACTACCGTCTACATAAGCGTGAGAAGAAGAAAGTTTCAGCGTTAACCGGAAATATCACTTATGAAGAGTTTTATCCTCGCGAGTCAAAACCTATTATTGATGAGATTGACCGTATACTAGCCCAGCACTACAACTTCACTGACCAAGAGCTAGATTTCATCATTAACTATGATATAAAGTATCGCATAGGTCGAGATGAGGAAGGAGAAGAGTAAATTCATATGACAATTCCGCGAATAGAAACTTGGACTTTGTACAATTTGTGAGTGCTCACTATAAGCACGCTGAACATCTTTAAGAAGTTTAGATGCCATATCGATCGTTGTGCTACTAATGATGTGCAATGAGAAGGTGCTAAACTCAGTTCAGACCTGGCTTCCAAGCTTTCCTGTATTGCCTCATTACATAATATTTGGTATGCATCAAAACTTGTACGGCTTACCTTTTCCCTGTTAATATAAATATTGAAGTATAATTATTCGAAAATGTGACTTAATGGTTTTAGGATTCTGGTAATAATTGCATGGGGAGCTTTGTAAGGCAAAACAACCTTTGTTTACAATCCACATTAAATTAAGTGAGAAGGATTCAATGAGTATTGGTACGCATGACGTCATAGATAGAAGTAGAGGGGAAAAGCCTCTAACAAGAGCAGATGTGGAAAATCTTCTAAATGTTGCAGGAAGTACTGATAAACTGAACAGCCTGTTGAAAAACCCAAAGGGATGGTGGTTCGTAATGAAAGATGAAGAAGATTATGTGAGGAAGGGAAACCACCACCATGATGGGAACAAAGGCGCGCAATGTCGCCCCATTGATCAACATTTCACTCGAAGATTT
>WNFY01001342.1_pt1 | contig 23186 bp, 17 predicted proteins | sample 5400091 | NCBI WGS metagenome assembly WNFY01 (sample SAMN13153364, study PRJNA577476) | soil metagenome | isolation source: 60 cm soil or saprolite under grassland replicate 1 | place: USA:California | collected 2016-06-15 | reverse complement strand
TGATTATGCCACGCTTTTCCCGGGCAACATCATTCCCTTAGGTTGCCTTGATCCGACGGCTGTGGACCTGTTGCAGTACATCCCGACTCCTCTCTCCGCCAGCGGCGCTCTGGTGACTACGCCGGTGCAACCCACGCGGGGTGATCAGTTCACGGTGAGGTTCGATCACCGGTTGAATTCGAAGCAGAACCTGAGCGTCTATTACTACTTTGACGACGACCACACGATTTCCCCGTTCGCGGTGTTCGAAGCAGCAGGGGCGAGTGTGCCCGGTTTCGGGTCCATCGTCAACGATCGCTATCAGCAGTGGAACATTACCCACACCTGGACGCTCAGTAACACCACGGTCAACGAATTTCGGTTCAACTACAATCGCGAAGGGCAGGGGACGTTCCAACACCCGATCTTCACAACGACCGTACAGAATTCCTGCCCAACGCCGCCTTCGTGGTTGCTGGCTGCTTTTCCCGCAGGGAGTACTCCTTTCTGCTTCGATGATCTGCAGCCCGGCAACCCGACTGGTATCCACCCCAACATTGGTCCGCAACACGAGGGGCTTCCGTTTATTCAGGTGAGTGGCGGCTTTAACATCGGCAACAACGGCGAAGGCGAACTGCCCCAGGTTGGGAACTCGTTTCAGTGGAGTGACAGCATCAGCAAAGTTATGGGAACTCACTCGCTGAAGTTTGGCGGCGACGTGCGCCGACAAAGGTTCGATCAGCTTTTGTACTTCGATGTCAATGGCGAATTTTTTGTGGACCAGACCTCGGTTAACACCACTGACGGTGATTCCGCGCTTTCTGATTATCTGCTGGGACTTCCAGGTGGATACGGCCAGGGATCAGCCCAGCATGAGAACGTGCGCAGCACGGGACTTTATCTTTTCGCGCAGGACAGCTGGAAGATGAGGCCGAATCTTACGCTGAATTACGGACTCCGTTGGGAGCTAAATACTCCCATTGCTGATATCGGCAAGCGGGTACAAACCTTCCGGCCGGGAGAAGTGAGCAAGGTCTATCCGTGCATGGACACGGTAAATACAGACTGCTCGTCCATGACGCCGGTGGGGCTGGTAGTCCCTGGAGATCCAGGCGTGTCGAATGCGTTGACACAGACGTACTACAAGGCTTTCGCTCCACGTATTGGATTAGCTTGGAGCCCGGGAACCTCTGGGAAAACCAGCATCCGTACAGGATGGGGATTGTTTTACAACCCTGTCGAGCAGCTTGTTCTTGAGCAGTTCAGTGCTGAGCCACCGTTCGGCGGCAGTACGTTCCCGTTCAATACCCTCTTCAACCAGCCATTTGTAGACCAAGGCGGTCCGGCGATTACTTATCCGAATCCATTCGGGTTGCCGTCGCTTTCCGGAGTAAACGGCATTCTGGATCCGCCGCGCAACCAGGCGGTGGATTGGGGAATGTTCCGTCCTATCACGTTGTTCGGGCAGTTCCAGCCGCACATGCGCTCGCAATATTCGGCACAGTACAACCTGACCATCCAACGGCAGTTGACGAATGACCTGAAGCTTGAGATTGGCTACGTGGGATCGCAAGGTCATCGCTTGCTCGCCACTCACGACATTAATTACGGAAACCCGCAGACCTGCCTGGATATTATTGACATTCTCGGGCCCGATTCTTGCGGCCCATACTTCGCCGACATTGCGTTCTCTATCCCGGCTGGGTCAGTGACTGGACCGAATGGTCTGCATCTCCCTTATGGACCGAACGGGCCAACAACGATCGCGCCGAACACGACGCTTGCCAATGACATCACTCTAGTCGGCTTGCGGCGATATTCGTCACCCCAGTGCGATCCTATGACAGGGAATGGTTGTCCCGCAGATGGCATTCCGGTTTTCAGCAGCATTTTTGCCCAGGATACGATTGCCAACTCGGCGTACAACTCTTTGCAAGCGTCGCTAGACAAGAGATTTGCCCATGGGCTGCAGTTCACTGTCGCTTACACATTCAGCAAGTCGTTTGACGAGGCCTCGAGTTTTGAAGGCATTCTCAACCCCATTGATCCGCGTCGCAGCCGTTCACTGTCGGCTTTCGATGCGCGGCATCGCATCGTCCTTAGCTATTACTGGCAGCCCTCGATACGACAGTACGACGGGGCAAAGGGGCATCTCCTGAATGGGTGGGGCTTCTCCGGCATTACCACGTTCCAAACGGGTTTCCCGATTCGAATTTCCACACTCGATGATCAGGAATTGATGTATAGCTTCGATTTCGAATTGCCCGGTGAGCCGGACCTGGTGGCGCCATTCAAAACCATGAAGCCGCAGAACAATGGTCTGTACTATTTCGATCCAACTTTGTTCAGCGAAGACAATACGTTCGGTCGCATCGGAAATTCTCCTCGCACTGTTTGCTGCGGCCCACACATCAGTGAAACTGATTTTGCGATTTTGAAGACGTTTCCATTTTCCGAAAGTAGGCAGGTTGACTTCCGGGCCGAGTTCTTCAATATCTTCAACCACACGCAATTCTTTAATCCGGACGGCAATTTCTCTGACGGATTACAGTTTGGACAAGTCAACCAGGTTCGCGATCCGAGGCTGGTACAGTTCGCTCTAAAATTTAAGTTTTAGCTTGAGCCCGGTCGGAGTTTCCGTCCGGGCAATCTAATGGCCGCCGTGAAAACGCGGCTTGAGAATTATCGAGGACCTCGATGTACCCCGACTTACAGAAAGAACTTGACACTTTTGTTCGGCGCACGCCCAAATCGGCGGACGCGTACAAGAAAAATCTGAAGCGCATCCCGCTCGGTGTTGCCAGCAATTACCGTGCCTACGATCCCCATCCTATCTTTGTGAAGGAAGGCACTGCCTCGCACTTTCGCGATTTGGATGGCAACGACTATCTCGACCACAATCTCTGCTTTGGCGCGCTGATGGCGGGGCATTGTCATCCAGCGGTGATGAAAGCTGTGGGGCAGCGCCTCACGACAGGCACGATGTTCGGCATGCCGCATGACATGGAATGGGAGCTGGCAGAAGAAATTTGTGCCCGCTTTCCAATCGAGATGGTGCGTTTCGGCAATAGCGGTACCGAAGCTACCATGCACGGAGTTCGTCTTGCCCGCGCTGCCACGGGACGCGACAAGATTCTGAAGTTCGAAGGCGCGTACCACGGTTTGCATGATGCCGCTTTGGTCAGCGTAAAGCCGCATGCTCCGGACTTCGGCGACATCAACCGGCCGACTTCGGTGCCCGGAGGACTTGGCGTTCCTAAAGCAAGTCTTGAGAACGTCCTGATCGCTACGTTTAACGATCTCGCAACCGTCGAGAGGCGGTTCCAAGAAAACCCCGGACAGATTGCGGCCATTATTCTCGAGCCGATTCTGATGAACGTCGGATTATGCATGCCGCAGCCCGGTTTTCTCGAAGGCCTGCGTGAAATCGCAACCAAGAATGGCACCTTGCTGGTTTTCGACGAAGTGAAGACTGGCGCGAAATTGGGGTGGGGAGGAGCGTCGGAATATTTTGGCGTCATTCCCGACATGATTTGCCTCGCGAAATCCATCGGTGGCGGTTTGCCGCTTGCTGCCTTCGGAACCCATAGATCCGTGATGGACCTGATCTCGCAACATAAGGTATTTCATGGCGGAACGTACAACACGAATCCAGTTTCGATGGCCGCTGGTCTTGCGACGTTTCGCGAAGTGCTAACTCGTGAAAACTATTCTCACGTCGAAAAACTAAGCAAAAAATTGACTGACGGCTATCGAGAGATTGTTTCGAAATCAGGTTTGCAAGCATATGTGATCAGCGCGGGAGCGAATGGCGCTCTTATGTTGTATCCGAACGAAATTCGCAACTACCGCGACTGGATTACGGTTGACACTGACTTGTGGCGGCACTATTGGTTCGCAATGGTGAATCGCGGCGTGATGGCTCAACCTTACTGGTGGGACGAGCAGTGGACGATTTCCGTCCAGCACACGGAAGCGGACATTGACAAGCACATTGCCGCGTTCGCTGATGTCGCACCTGGGCTGGCGAAAGCGCAGCAGGAGCGGACTGCTGCGGTGGTTGCGCACTAAGCATTTGTGTGGGGCGTTTGTGTGGGGCGGGCGCCCTCGCCCGCCTTTGATCTAAGGAGCCACCTTGTCTGGCGCGAGCGATTCCGCCAATCCGCCGCATCTGAAGCGCGTTCTCGGTCGTTGGGACCTGGTTCTGCTATTTGTAGTCGCAGTCTTTAATTTGAACGTGGTGCCATCGATTGCGGCAAACGGCGGCGTGACGATCTGGCTGTGGATCATTTCGATCCTGCTGTTTTTCTGGCCGCAAGGCATTGCCGTGATCGAGCTTTCGCACCGTTATCCGGGCGAAGGCGGAGTGTATCTCTGGGCGAAACAGGAGTTCGGTGACTTCAATGGATTTCTTTCCGGCTGGTGTTACTGGACGAACCAGATGCTGTATGTCCCCACGGTGATGTTGTACTTCGTGGGAGTTTCGGTGTATGTGATGGGCAGCGGGCACGAGTGGCTCGCGGAGAATAAGCTGTTTGCGCTCACTGTGTCCTTGGCGCTGTTAGCACTGATCACAGCTCTGAATATCGCAGGGCTGGGAGTAGGGAAGTGGATCAACAATGTCGGTGCAATCGGGACCGGAATTGCAGCGGCCGTTCTGGTCGGACTCGGCATCGTGATCTGGCTGCGGTTCGGCGCTCATCTTAGCGCTGCGGATTTTCGTATGCCGGCAGATTATCACTCAGTGCTGAATTCCTTCGGCGTGATCTGCTTTGGTCTCGTCGGACTTGAATTGGCCTCAGTGATGGGAGATGAAATTCGCGATCCGGTCCGAACCATGCCGGGGGCCGTGGCCTGGGGCGGCCTGATCTCCGGAGTGCTTTACATCGCGACGACTCTGACGCTGTTGGTTGCGGTGGGAAAGAACGACATCAGTATTCTGCAGGGCATCGTTCAGGCAGTTGGCCACATGGCAGAGCGAGTTGGGATTGCGGGCATCACAATTCCGTTTGCGTTGATGTTGTGCTTCGCGATCGCTGGAATCGGATCGGCATGGACCGGAGGCGCAGCGCGAATCCCATTTGTTGCGGGCCTCGATTCCTACATGCCAAGTTGGATGGGAAAGATTCATCCGAAGTACGCGACCCCGCATGCCGCGCTCATCGTTCAATTTGTAGTCTCAGCAGTGCTGGTGGTGGTCAACTTCGCGGGCGGATGGATGTGGAATCAACTCCTGAGTTGGGTACCATTAGACGCAGCCTGGCGAATATTAGGTGTGGATTCGGTTAAGTTCCTCGCGACACCTCAGGGCGTACAGGAAACTTTTCAACGATTGTTGTCGCTCGCAGTTGTGTTGCAGCTCGTGCCATTTCTCTACATGTTTGCGGCGCTGGTTAAGTTCGGATGGCTGGGCGATGCTTCGGGCCGATACGGACGAGGGACATTACTGGTGGCGGGTTTGTGCGGATTCGTAACCACGGTTCTCGGCATCGCGCTGGTGTTCTTTCCATCACAGCAGATTACGTCCGTGGCTTCATATGAAGTATGGATGTTTGGCGGCACTGCATTCTTCATCGCGCTCGCAGCATTTTTCTTTTTTGTGTATGGAAGGCGCAAGTCGACGAATACGCGTCTTCATGTAGGAGCGGCCCTCTAGGTCCGCTCAATCGAGCGAAGCTCGAATTGATTGCAAGGAGGTCCTCATGCCAGCTGGAGTATCAGCGGAAGTGAAAACATATCAGCTCTATATCAACGGCGAATGGGTCGAGAGCAATTCTGACAAGACGTTTCCGGTTTATGACCCTTCGACGGAAGAAGTGATCGCCCAGGTTCCAGATGCAAATTCGGATGACGTGAACGATGCCGTAGCCGCGGCGAAGTCAGCATTTGAAGATGGACCGTGGGCGACCACCACTCCACAAGAGCGCGGTCGGGTTCTTTTCCGCTTGGCCGAGAAAATTCGTCAAAATATCCCGATGTTGGCCGAACTCGAATGCCGCAACACGGGCAAGCCGATCGTCGAGGCCGAATTCGACATCAACGATGTGGCCACGTGTTTCGAGTACTACGGCGGACTCGCCACGAAGATTCTTGGCTACGTCAACCCTGTGCCGGACAATGCGGTGAGTCTCACCCTGAAAGAACCCGTGGGTGTGGCAGGCCAAATCATTCCATGGAACTATCCACTGCTGATGGCAGCGTGGAAGCTAGCGCCGGCGTTGGCTGCAGGATGCACCTGCGTACTGAAACCAGCCGAGCAAACTCCGCTCACCGCCTTGGAGATGGCGAACTGGTTTTCTGAGATTGGCATGCCGCCGGGCGTGGTGAACATCGTGACTGGGTTCGGCGAAACCTGCGGTGCCCCGCTCGTGAAGCATCCCGATGTGAATAAGATCGCATTCACGGGTAGCGCTGAAGTCGGCAAGATTATCGTCAAGCAAGCCGCGGAGACCGTAAAACGCGTGACACTGGAACTCGGCGGCAAATCTCCCAACATCTTTTTCGCCGACGCCGATTTTGAAGCAGCCATAGACGGTGCGCTGTTCGGCGTCTTCATCAATCAGGGAGAAGTCTGTTCCGCTGGCAGCAGAATTCTGGTGCAGAAGCCGATCTACAAGAAGTTCGTCGACGCGATGACCGAGAAGGCGCGCAACATCAAGCTCGGCCCGCCGCTCGAACGCGAGACGAAAATGGGACCGCTGGTCAGCAAAGATCAGTATGAACGCGTTCGTTCTTACCAGGACCTCGGAAAGAAGGAAGCGAAGCTTTCAATCGGTGGAGGCCGTTCCGAGAAATTCACCAAGGGATATTACGTAGAACCCACCATCTTTTACGACGTTGACAATAGCGCCCGAATTGCGCGGGAAGAAATATTTGGCCCCGTGGCATCGGTCATCCCATTCGAAGACGAAAAAGACGCTCTGAAAATCGCCAACGATTCTCCTTACGGTCTGGCGGCGGCGGTTTGGACCCGCGACATCTTCAAGGCATTTCGTGTGGTGAAGTCTTTGCGCGCCGGTATTGTATGGGTGAATCACATGCAGCCGACGTACGTCGAAGCGCCTTGGGGTGGATACAAGCAGTCAGGATTCGGTCGTGAGCTCGGGCCGTGGGGGATCGAAGAGTACCTCGAGACCAAGCAGGTGCACATCAACCTGAACGAGCAGCCGATTGGATGGTACTGAGGACCTGATGGGCGTCATTCAGCTCAAAACCAGCATTCCTGGACCAAAGTCCCTCGCACTCGCCGATCGGCGTGAAGCTGCCATCCCACGTGGACTTTCGCACGCTACGCCGATCTACGTTGCCCGTGCACAGGACGCCTGGCTCGAAGACGTAGACGGGAACCGGTTTCTTGACTTCGCCGGCGGCATTGGGTGCATCAATACCGGCCATCGCCATCAGACAGTGATTTCCGCGATTGAGGCGCAGATTCAAAACTTCCTCCACACGTGTTCACAGGTAACGCCATACGAGAGCTATATCCGTCTTGCGGAGCGGTTAAACGAGGTTACGCCCGGAAAGTTTGCGAAGAAGACCATTCTTCTAAACACCGGAGCCGAGGCTGTCGAGAATGCAATCAAGATCGCCCGCGCTCACACCGCCCGTTCTGGAATTATCGCCTTCGAAGATGCGTTTCACGGCCGCACTATGATGGCGCTGGCGCTCACCAGCAAGACGCATCCGTACAAAGCTGGGTTCGCGCCGTTTCCATCGGACGTGTACCGCATTCCTTATGCATATTGCTATCGGTGCTCGTATTCGCTGAAGTATCCGTCGTGCGATGTGCATTGCGCGCGGCATCTCGAAGACACGTTCAAGCGAGTCGTGGCTTCAGAGGATGTTGCCGCCGTGATTGCAGAGCCGGTTCTTGGGGAAGGTGGCTTCGTGGCGCCTCCGCCAGAATTTTTCCGTATCATCATGGAGATCTGCCGCAAGCACGGTGTGCTTTTTATCGCAGATGAAGTGCAGAGCGGCTTCGGGCGTACCGGAAAGATGTTTGCCTGTGAGCACTACGGAATTGAGCCCGATATCGTGGTCACGGCGAAATCTCTCGGCGGCGGCCTTCCGCTGGCGGCGGTAACCGGACGCGCGGAAATCATGGATGCGCCAGGTCCGGGCGGACTAGGTGGCACATTCGCGGGGAATCCGGTTGCCTGTGCGGCAGCCAACGCCGTTCTGGACGTGCTTGAAGAAAACGATTTGCTGGAACGGGCTGAGAGCATTGGGAAGCGATTCGCTACTCGGGCCACGCAGTGGCAGAGTCGCTTCGATCTCGTCGGTGATATTCGTGGGTTGGGTGCAATGCGTGCAATCGAGCTGGTAAAGTCGCGTGAAAATCGTGAACCCGCTGCAGCGCCGACCAGGGAGATTACCCAATACTGCTACGAACACGGCCTGATCACCATCACCGCAGGATCCTATGGCAATGTTGTTCGCGTTCTGGTTCCGCTGGTGATTACCGACGAACAGATGGATGAAGCGTTGGATGTGCTGGAAAGTGCAATCGCGTCGGTTAGTAGCAAACCTGCGCGCGCGAATGAAATGGCGACAATTAAATGATGATTCTTCACGACGGAGAAAGCGTTTCTTACCAATGACTACAACGGCCGCCCCACCGCTCACAAGAGTCTCGAATTATGTTGACGGGAAGTGGTGTGAATCAAGCTCAACCGACTGGCAGGAGGTTGTAAATCCCGCCACTGGCGAGGTGCTGGCGAATGTTCCACTCTCATCGAGCGCCGAAGTTACGCATGCCGTTGAGGCCGCAGCGGCTGCGTTTCTAGCATGGCGGAGAACGCCTCCTGAAGACCGCATTCAGCCCTTGTTCAAGCTGAAGCAAGTTCTGGAAGATCACGTTGACGAGTTGTCCCGAATCATCACTCAGGAAAATGGTAAGACCCTCGCGGAATCGAAGGCCGAGCTGCGTCGCGCTATCGAGAATGTTGAGGTAGCCTGCGGCATTCCGATGATGATGCAAGGCTATAACCTCGAGGACGTGGCCCGCGGAATTGACGAGACCATGATTCGTCAGCCGCTGGGCGTTGTTGCCGCGATTACGCCGTTCAATTTTCCCGGGATGATTCCGTTCTGGTTTCTGCCTTATGCAATCGCGTGCGGAAACACGCTGGTTTTGAAACCTTCCGAACGCGTGCCACTCACTATGCGGCGCGTATTCGAATTACTCGAGCAAACCGGACTGCCAAAAGGCGTCGTCAATCTTGTGAACGGCGGAAAGCAGGCCGTTGATACGCTGCTCGACCATCCCAAAGTTCGTGCGATCAGTTTTGTTGGTTCGACGCCAGTGGCGAAATACATCTACGGACGCGCTGGCGCGAACGGCAAGCGTGCCCAGTGCCAGGGCGGAGCCAAGAACCACGTAATCGTTCTGCCTGACGCGGACATGAAGATGGCGACGCAAATTATCAGCGACAGCGCATTCGGGTGTGCGGGCCAGCGTTGTTTGGCCGTTTCGGTCGCAGTTACTGTGGGCGAAGCCCAGAAAACATTTCGCGATTCCATTACCCAGGCCGCTACCTCATTGCGTGTGGGCAATGGACTCGATGCGGGCGTACAGATGGGCCCGGTCATCACGGCTCAAAGCAAATCGCGGGTCCAGACGCTCATCGATCGTGGTGCCAGCGACGGAGCACAGGTTCTGCTTGATGGCAGGAAGGCGAAAATCAGCGCTGGCGAGAATGGACATTTTGTCAGTCCGACGGTGCTCGATGGATTGCCGCCTACAAGCGAGCTCGCTGACACAGAAATATTTGGCCCGGTTCTCAGCTTGGTGCACGCGCGCGATTTCGATGAAGCGCTCGCCTTTCTGGAAAATAGCGCATACGGAAATCAGGCATCATTGTTTACTTCGAGTGGGGCCGCGGCAAGGCGATTCCGCTACGAAGCGCCGGCTGGAAATATTGGAATCAACATTGGGGTTGCGGCGCCGATGGCGTATTTTCCGTTCAGCGGCTGGAAGGACAGCTTTTTTGGCGTTCAGCACGCGCAAGGCCGCGACGCTGTCGAGTTCTATACGGAGAAGAAGGTCGTGGTCGAGCGCTGGGCGGTCGAGCACTCCCGCAAATTCTGAGAGGTTGTGCAATTCTCTACTCAGACACCGTTGCAATGTGGAAGTCCGAAGTCTCGACAATTAGCAATTTACTCAATTACCAAATTACAAAATTATGTCTAACACCATCCAAAAATATAAAGACTACGTGATGACCGGTTTCATGAAGTCGGTTGCGCCGATTGTGATTGACCACGCCGCCGGCTGCTCGGTTTGGGACGAAGCCGGACGCGAGTACCTGGACTGCTTCTCCGGAATTTCCGTGGTCAACGCCGGACACAACAATCCGAAGGTGATCTCAGCCGCCAAGGCGCAGATGGACAAGCTCGTACACTGCGCATCTTATCTTTACCATGCGCAGCCGGTCGCGGATCTCGCCGAGAAGATCGCCCAGATAGCGCCGCAAGGGCTGACGAAAACGTTCTTCGGGAACGGCGGAGCCGAGGCGATTGAAGGCGCGTTGAAGCTGGCACGTCTCTATACCGGCAAACACGAATTCATCTCGCTTCATGCCAGCTTCCACGGTCGCAGTTGGGGTGCGCTCAGCATTACCGGGAATCAAGGACGCAAGAAGCGCGGCGGACCCTACGCTCCTGGCATCGCTTTTGCCCCTGTTCCGTACGCGTATCGCTCGCTCTGGCCGGACGATCCTGAACGCTGTGCTCTGCATTGCGCCAAGTCTCTGGATGATGTGATCCGGTTCGAGACCTCCGGTGATATTGCCGCATTCGTTGCGGAGCCGGTCCTGGGCGAAGGCGGCATTATCGTTCCGCCGCCAAACTACTTCCGGGAAATCAAGAAGGTACTCGATCAGCACGGCATTCTATTTATTGCTGACGAAGTGCAGTCAGGATTCGCACGCACGGGGAGGATGTTTGCGATCGAGCACTATGGGGTCACGCCGGATATTCTGGTCACCGCGAAGGGTATCGCCGATGGATTTCCGCTGAGCGCGTTTACAACCCGCCCGGAGATTGCGGCCGCATACAGGCCCGGCGATCATTTATCCACATTCGGTGGGAATCCCGTGTCCTGTGCCGCCGCACTCGCAAGCATCCAGTTCATGGAGGATGAGAATTTGCCGGCACGTGCTGCCGAAACCGGTGAATACGCGATGAAGAGACTGCGCGAACTGCAAAAGCACAATCCGATCATCGGCGAAGTTCGTGGCCTCGGCCTGATGATCGGAGTGGAATTGGTACGCGATGAGAAACTCACGCCTGCCACTTCTGAGGCGGAAGGCCTTCGCGACTCGCTGCTGAGACAAGGCCTGCTGGTTGGGGTTGGCGGAGTTTACGGCAACGTGGTCCGTTTTCAGCCGCCTCTCATCATCTCAAAACAGCAAATTGACCAGGCGATCAACCTTTTCGCCACTAGCTTGCAAGAAGTCAGTCAAGCTGCTGCAGTCTAAATCTCGTCTCCCGTTACGCGTTCGCCCAAGTCTTTCGCCGGGCTCAGCGCATGCCCGTCATTCGCGTGCTGCACCTTAATAGTTCCGTTCACGTTGCTGAGCCTGATATGCGATCCGCCGCTGCCTAGCTCTCCATTCAAATCGTGTCCAACCCAGCGGTGATTGTTCGTGTGCAGTCCAAAATCGTTTTCGATCGACCCATGCACCGTGGTTGCCTCAATGTGCCCCTTGGCGTCAGAAGGCAGAGTCAGCCGGACCGGGCCGTTCACCGATGACAATTCGATCGGAGTTGCATGCGCCTGATTGAAATCCGCTTCCAGGGGGCCGTTTATGGTCTGCAGCCTCACCTCTCCCGCTAGTCCACGAGCGACCAACTTTCCATTGATGCACGAGGCGCGCACTTCACCGGTTACGCCCGCTATGTCGAGCCTTCCATTGATAAGTTTGATCTCATCCAGACGCGCGTTGCGCGGAACGGTGAGTGTGTACTCGACTTCGGCGCCGCGATGATGACTGTTGCGCCAGGTTTCTTCGCGCTGGTGATATTTTGTCTCGATGGAGATGGAGTCCGCACTCGCATCTACGCGGATCTCCTCATCCTTAAGGTCCTGTTCGTCTTCCGCACGCTTAATCGCATCGACCTTGACTTCATTTCCGTCCCCGGCGGTGATGTGAACGGCGCCATTGATATTCTGCACTTCCACGCGCCCATTGGGGTTCAGCGGATAGGTGTGATGGAACTCTTCGGTTACGAGAGGCTGATCGTCAGCGGCACCGGCGAGAGTGGCATTCAGTGCCAGAGCGACGACGGCCCCAGGTATCAACCCCATCCAAGCAGAAATCCGGCGATTTCGATTCATGACTCCTCCATGCGATGCGGTTTAGACGCATGGCGGGCAGAATGGTTAGATGCCTATATTGGCGAGCTTTTTCGAGGGCGGATCCCATTTGCTTCAGAGACGACATACACAATCAGAATGCCGAGCTCGGGCTCGATAGGATGGCGGTATCTTGGATGGGGGAAAACGAAGTAATAGATAGTTGGATACGTAAGCAGCAGCAAAAAGAAGAGCCACGCTCCTGGCCGATGTTTTCGGAGGGCACGGCCCAGTCCCCAAAACGCCAGCACTGACGAGGACAGAAAAACCGAATTCTTGAAGGGAGCCAGCGCGGGAATTTTGGAAGACCGAGGAAGTCCACCCCAGTAGTAGATGAACCGCTTCACACTCAGCCAGGCGAAACGAGGATAGTCCGCACGGATGAATCCAATGGCCTCGCTTTTTCGGACCGCCACGTACTCGAGCTCTCCCATCTGCTGATAACGTCGCAGTTCGATGACATTTTGTGATGGGTGCAGCCATTGCATCCACGTTCCGTCCGCGGAGGGTCCATTGCCCAGCCGAAGCTCCGCGCCGAAGTTTGAGCGTATGAAAATGAACTTGCCGAATGTCTCATAGTTTCGGACCAGCCAAGGTGAGATCGCCGCTACAAAGAACAGCGAGGCCAAGGTGACCTGAGCTAATGACCCTGCCTGCCTTTTGTGTCGCCGATACCAAGCCCACAATCCGGATGCGGGCAGAAACGCCAGCAGGGAAGTGTTGGTTAACGCCGCAATGCCCCAGAATACGCCATAGACGATCCAAAGCTTCGGGTCCCGCGTTTCTTCAAGCTGAAGCGTGAGCCAGAAAAGAATTGCGAGTAGTAGCGCCGCCAGGCTCGTTTCCCACACCCACCGCGTGCACCAGTACATCACGGGGGGTAGCAGAGCCCACAGCCACGCGCTCCACAAGGCGACTCTGTCGCTGAAGCACTTTCTTGCAATCAGAAAAATTGGGATGCAAGTAAGGGCAGAAAAAAGGCTGTTGATGCTGAGGAGAATGAGCGCTGAAGCTTGCGTATATACACCGGTTATTTTGAAGACTCCCGCAATCAAGTACGGGTAGAGCGGCGGTTCCCATGCCGTCGGCCCAGTGTGTCCTTCAAAGGGATCGGAAAAACCCTGCCCGGTCGCAATAGCGCGCCCAATGCGACCCATTTCGAAGCCAAAGCTGAAATTCCCATCGAGCGTCTTGAATCTGTACGTGTGGTGGGCGACGATGTAACCAAATCGCAGAGCAAACGCAATCACCACCATCCACAGGAAGGAAGCCCGCGCTATGGACCACCAAATCGTCGATTTTCTGGAATGAGAGATTTGCGTATGCAAAGGGGCGGACTGGGTCATCGAACAACTAGCTTCTCACAAAAGTCTCGGAAACCAGCGTCTGACGACCTAAAAGGGATTTCGTTGGGAGGATTGGGAAACGGCGGATTTTTTGGGCCCTCCCCGGCACTAACTTGCAGCGCCGGGGGGGCAGCTACGCTTGCCTGTAGCGACTCCAAATCTAGACCCGCGTCCCTTGGTAAGAAAAGTGCCAAGAAGCGCCAACCTAGGTGCGGATACAGGATATGCTGTATTCGAGTGCAAGTTCCTATCCTTATCGACTGATCGTTTGACTCGCATCTACGCCGAACCTAGACTAACTGTCTCTTGTCACTTCTAAAATGCCCTACATCAAATTAACCACTGAATCTGACCTTCCCGCCGAAGGAGAAGCCAAGGAATTTGAATTGGGCGGCAAAACGATTTGTGTCGCGAATGTGGGCGGCACGATTACCGCCATGGACAACGTCTGCCTGCACATGGGCGGACCACTGGGCCAAGGCTACATCGAAGGCAATAAGCTTGTCTGCCCCTGGCATGGTTGGGAGTACGATCCGAAAACGGGGCAGTTGGAAGATGATCCCAAAAGCAAGGTGGCCATTTACCCGATCAAAATTGAGAACGGTGATGTGATGATTGAGATGTAGCCACTCTCGAGTTCCGCGATCACCTACGTGAGATACACCCTTCCATTTGAGGCCTTGTGCTGCAACATTGCGGCCAGATGATCTATGTCGGGCGCCGCAAGATGACCAGCGGAGTTCTCGAGAAATGGCGCACGATTACTTCCGACCGCGTCTCGCCGCAATTGAACTAGCAGAGCTTGAACCGCCGCCGGATCGAATTTCTGCGGGGTGATCCGCACAATCTCAGTCAACGTCGACCCCAACGAAATCTGATCGCGATAGGGACGCGGGCTGGTCATCGCATCGAAGGTATCGGCGAGTCCCACGATGCGGACCTGCATGGGCACGTCTTCGTTGAGCAAACCATCCGGATAGCCGGAGCCATCGGCGCGCTCATGATGCCAGCGAACAATTTCCGGAATTCGCGGCCAGGGGAACTGAACACCGGTCACAATTTGATGTCCAACGGTGGTGTGATCGGCCATCTCCTGGAATTCTTCGGGATCGAGCGTACTGGGCTTGCCGAACAGACGCTTATCTACAGCAACTTTGCCGATATCGTGCAAATATCCTGCCGAGCGCAGGGCTGCCACTTCATTCGTATCCATGCCCATGGCGTCGCCGATCGCAGCCGCATAGCGGCCAACTCGTAGCGAATGTCCGTGAATGTTCACATGCTTCACATCAATGGCGGCGGCGAAGGCCTCGAGAGCGTTGTCGTAGAAGCCATGCAGAGAAGCCATGAGGCGCAAGTTTTCCGCAACACGTTGCGCCAAGGTCTGCGTCAGCGCGTGGTTTTGCACTGCTAGTGCCACGTAATGGCAGAGCAGATCCAGCGATTGCAACTCCTCTTCTTCGTAAGCAGAATCGCCCTCACGGCGTCCAAGAGCAACCGCTCCAACTAACTTTCCGCCGACTCGCAGTGGAGCTACGCAGCGAAACAACTCCGGCGCAACATTTCCATTCGCGCTGAGAAATGTGTCATACGAAGATTTAGCGAGCAGGACTGATCCTTGTGTGGAACTAAGCGAATGAACATGTCGCGGCAAAAGGGGGATGATGGAAGGTTCAGGAATCAGTGCAAAGCCTTGCGCTGCGATCGAGCTGAGCATGGAAGGCTTTTCGATTAGGACAAATAGCACACCTTCCTGCGCCGCGGCGGCATGCATCAGCGCCGAGAGCATGGTTTGCGCGGTCCGAGCGAAATCCCGCTCTGCCGTTATCTCGGGTCCGAGATCGGAGAGTGTTTCGACCGTCCGCAGAAGCCGCCGGAAATTTTCTTTTGCTGCCACCTTTGCAGAGGCAACTACGACCAGAGCAATTCGAGAGTAGCATGCTGCGATGTGATTGCAGCCAAGCGAGTTGTTGGTTAGTTTGGTGCGGAATTGCGAGCTGGTACGATCACATTCATGCGAAATTATTTCGCGCTTCTCTGTTTGTTGATGTTTGCAGCGCCGGTGTTTGCCTGGGGTCCAGAAGGGCACCGCATCATCGCTGATGTGGCACGTACACATCTGACGTCTTCCGCCAGGTTGCAGGTTCGCGAACTATTGGGCGACGACGATCTCGCTGCAATTGCAAATTGGGCGGACGAAATCAAATCCGCACGTCCCGAGACTGCAGGGTGGCATTTCGTAGACATTCCGCGGTACACCAGTGGTTTCTCGGAAGAGCGAGATTGCTATCGCCCTGCACCGCGACACCTCTTGAGCGATCAAGATCATCACAATTGCATCGTTGATCGCATTGAGTTGTTTCAGCGCGTTCTCGCCGACAAAAGCGTTTCGCGCGAGAAACGGATTGATGCGCTGAAATTTCTTGTGCATTTTGTGGGCGACATTCATCAGCCATTGCACGCAATCGCGGAAGCCCGTGGTGGAAACGAGATTCAGGTGATCGAGTTCGGAGCAACTGAGTGCGGAGGTAGGCCTTGCAATCTCCATTTCGTTTGGGATGTTGGACTGATCGAGCATAGCGCCCGTTCAGAAAAAGAATATGCTGCCAGCCTCGAAAGAATGATTTCCAGTGAAAACCTGTGGCATCAGACGGGTGGAACTCCCGAAATCTGGGCGAACGAATCATTTCAGCTGGCAAAAAAGGTTTGGTTGAACAACGATGGCGCCGTGGATGACCCGTACTATTGCACTAACATCAATATCGTCAGTCACCGTCTCGCCTTAGCCGCCCTACGCCTGGCGAAACTGCTCAGTGAAACGCTGGGCCGCTAACGGAACGGATACCCTACAAAGCCCCGCCGGGAGGAGAGCACCCCAGGCCACGAGCCTTCGAAGACCTAAAACGAGCGAGCCCCAAAGGGGCGGAATATGTTAGCCCAGGACGTGAGTCCTGGGGGCGAGCAAGAATGAAGGAGTCCCAGAGGGACGACACAACTATCAAACTGCAAACCACCGATACAGCATGAAATATATCACTACTCCCGTCACCGAGACGTAGAGCCACAAAGGATAGGTCCAGCGCGCGATTGCGCGGTGCCGGTCAAAGCGCTCTTGCAGAGCTCGACTCAATGTGATGATGACCAGTGGCACGATTGCGGCCGCCAGGATCGTGTGCGAGATCAGAATCGTGAAGTAAACCGGCCGCCACCACCCTTGCCCTTGGAACCTTACCGAACCGACGTGCCAGTGATAGTACAGATAAGAACACAGGAAGAGGGACGAGGTCACTACCGCAGTGAGCATAAGCACGCGGTGTGCCGCCATGCGTCCGCGCTTGATCATGCTGTGAGCGGTAAGCAGTAAGACCGCACTGGTGCCGTTCAGCGATGCATTGATGACCGGAAAGATTGCGTACTGCGCGGCAACCTGCATCATGCGGCGGACCTCGTCGTGCGACGGTTGGACATAAGAAATGCCAATCCGAACATGAACAATGCAAACAGCAGGAGGGTAGCCATGGATTCAAACAACGTCCCTCCAGTCTCAGGGTACAGCAATTGCCGCAACGCCTCCACGCCGTACGTCAGCGGGTTTATCTGCATGAGCAACCGCAACCAAGTAGAAGCACCTGTGAGAGGAAACAACGCGCCGGAAAGCAACCATAGTGGAATCAAAAACAAATTGATGATCGCGTGGAACGCCTGATTCGAGTCCATCGGCCAGGCAATGGCAAACCCTAGCGCGGTGAGCGCAAATGAGACAAGGAAAACCGTGATCGCCACTAGCACATAGCTTCCCAGGCCAATATGAATTCCAACCAGTGGAGCGAAAACCAGAAATATCAATCCCTGAATTGTGGACAACGTGGTTCCGCCCAACACCTTGCCCAGTACAATCGCTGACCGTGACACCGGGGCTACAAGGACCGAAAGAAGGAAACCTTCTTTTCGGTCTTCGATTACCGACATCATGGTGAAAATGGAAGTGAACAACACGATCATGATCAGCGCGCCAGGATAAAAGTAATCGAGGTAATGCTGGTTACCAGCTCCGGAGCGAAAGGATGTTCCGAAACCTGATCCGATAACCAGCCAAAACAGCACCGGCGAAGCGATGACGCCAACAACTCGCGTACGCTGACGATAGAAACGCACGACCTCGCGCCACCAGAGTGTGAATGCGGGAAGCAGCAGTTCGTCTTTGGCGATTGTCGTATGAGGGACCGCGTTCGCTGTTGAGCTCATTCAGATTCCGTTGTCCTTTTCACCTTTGGAGGATCAGAAAACACTTTTTATTTCTTCCTGTGTTGTTTTGTCTCCGTAGTGAATCGTTCTCGTTGTTCGCTCCAAAAACGATGTCCTGTCTGGCGGATGAAAACATCCTCGAGATTCGGCTTCGCAATTGAGACGGCATCAATTTCTCCCGGAAATGCCTCAACCAGATCAGTTACGAAGCGATGGGCATGATCTTTTTCAATTCTTACCTGCCCGCCGACAACGCGAACGTCCACGTCAAATTTCGCCTGAATTCGCAAAGCCAGTGACTCAGGCTCCTTAACGTCGAGTACGATCACGTCGCCGCCGATCTCCTGCTTCAGTTCCGTAGGCGTCCCCAGTGCGACAAGCTTGCCCTCATTCAAAATGGCTAGCCGGTCGCATCGTTCGGCCTCTTCCATTAAGTGGGTTGTGACCAGCACCGTGACCTGTTCCTGGTCGCGCAGAATCCGAAGATATTGCCAGACGTCACGACGTGCCCCTGGGTCGAGGCCAGTCGTGGGCTCATCGAGGAGCAGGACACGCGGGCCGTGCAACAGTCCTTTTGCCAGCTCCAGCCGGCGCTGCATGCCGCCGGAGAAAGTTTCCGCTTTCTCACGCGCACGATCGGCAAGCCCAACGCGTTCCAAGATGGCTTGAATCCTGTTCGACAGCTCTCTCCCGCGTAGCCCGTAAAGATGGCCCTGGTGGCGAAGGTTCTCCGCCGCGGTGAGCTTCAAGTCGATGCTTTGGGACTGAAAGACTACGCCAATTTCGCGCCGCAGCTGACTTGGTTCCCTAGCCGCATCGTGCCCCAGGATGAGAGCACGACCTCCGATCGGAACCATCAGTGTGGAGAGAATGCGAAACATTGTCGTCTTCCCACTGCCGTTCGGGCCAAGCAGGCCAAACAGTTCCGCCGGACGAACGTCGAACGTCACTCCGTTCAAGGCAGTGCGATTGCCATAACGGTGCACAATCTCGCACACGACGATCGCTGACGAGCTGGCGAGTTGCTCCTGATGGATGGATCCTATTGCGGCGACAGCAGACATGTCGGAGGTCAAATTCTATTTTACGACGAGCGGAGCTTTTCCCCGGTTCGTTTCTGTGGTCTAATCTCGCGTGACAAACCCAGGCGGACTTTGCCACTCCTGAACGCTGTAGTTTAAGGAGCGACTCCTATGCCGAACCAGAACGCAATCGTCGGACGAATCGTCCGCATTGATCCGAGTGTTGAAGCCATGACCACGGCGGAAGCCTTTAGGCGATATCCCGATGGTTTCCGTGTTATGTTCGAAGGCGATCAAACCGTCCAGCTGTTTCCGGGCGATCGCGCCGCAGGCATTCTGCAAATTCTCGAAGGGTTGCGACAATTGCGGACCCCCGCTTACGTTGAAGTGGACCCGCAAACCCGAGGAATTGCCCGCCTCCTGATTCCCCTCATTACCAGAGTTGTCAGCATCGTGGAACGTACGGGGGAGGGAATGTTGGTGGAACTTACCAACTCGCACGCACGTCACCTCCTAGCGCGCAAGAATCCGGACTATGCAACGTTGCTCGATGTCCTTCGAACAGCCCTAGCTCAGAAGGCGCCAGTGATCGTCACCGAGACTGACAATCACGAGATTATTGATGTGCGTCCCAGTTCCGAGGAGCCGAAAATCTCCGGCACTGTTTCACCTGTGGAGAAAAAGGTCGGCCGTCGTTTCCCCAAGTGGTGGTGGTGCCGCTGCTTTTGCTGGTTTCGGTGCGTATCTTTGAAAACCGCGGAACAAATGTTCAACTTGGTCAGTGCAACAACCTGCAATCCGCTAACGGTTCCAGCCCCATGCATTCCTTTTCTGTATCCAGATGATGGTTGTTGGGCGCGTGCCAGCGAAATGTGCCGGCTGATGATCGTTGCGGGTGTGAATCCGAGAAAGGTGTGGATACAAGGCAGCCTGCTGGCGAAGACCAGGAACAATCCATCTTGCCAGGTTCAGTGGGGCTGGCACGTTGCGCCGACTCTTTGCGTGAGGCGAGGCTTTTGCTGCCCCGAGACCATGGTGATCGATCCGTCGCTCTTCCCATATCCCGTTTCCGAAGAAGCGTGGAAGGCCATTCAGAACGATCCCAATGCGACATTGACGCCAAGTGACGCCTCAGATTATTTTTGGGGCACAACCGATCCGACCTATAGCCAGACCAACATTGATTTGCAAGTACTATCGCCTTCAACTCCAGAACCGCGCCTTGAGTGTGGGTGCTCCTCCCTACGCATATTGTCCGTGAGACTTGGCCTGAATGCTCAATTCGTCATGAGTTCCTCACTGCCGGTGCATTTTGCCACCATCAATGTAATGTCGTCGTGCTGTTCGTCTGGGCTAAACTTACGAACCTCGTCAATCACCGATGACACGATCGCTTGCGAAGGGAGGTTGCGGTGCTGGCGCAACGCGTCCACCAGTCGGTCTTCTCCGAATTCTTCGCCCCCATCATTGAATGACTCAGTTACTCCGTCGGTGTAGAACGCAAGAACGTCGCCGAAATCGAGTTGACGTTCTTCGATCGCGCATTCCCAGTCTCCAAAGAGTCCGAGAACTGTAGCGGTTGAATCTAGGCATTCGACTGGACCGTTAGAACGCAAGAGAAGGGCAGAGTAGTGCCCACAATTTGCATAGCGCAGACGGCGCATTCGATCGTCATACTCGGCAAAGAAGAGAGTGGCGTATGCGCTGTCAATCGTGTTTTGGTAAAAGAGTTGGTTTACGGATTGCAGAAATCGTGCGGGATCGTCCCATGCAGTTACGAACTGACTTCGCAGATTCGCTTGAAGATTGGCCATCAAGAGCGCAGCCGCAATTCCTTTGCCGGATATGTCCCCAATCACTAGTCCAAGTCGCTGGGGTCCCAGGCTGAGGAAATCGTAATAATCGCCACCGACTTCACGAGCCTGGATGCAGACTCCCGAATAGTCCAGCGAACGTAGCGGCGGCAACGACTGGGGAAAGAGCCTGGCTTGGACTTGTTTTGCGATTTCCAATTCCTGTGCAGTGCGGCGCTCCTGTTCGAGCTTGTCAGCAAGGGCGCGGCGTTGCGAGTCGAGTTCACGGCTGAGGTCATCCGACTCCACCAGCTTCAGAGAGTTGCCATCCGGGTCCTCCAGACTCGCGAACAGCCCACCCCAAACCGGTTTGTGTGGCGGTTCTTGAAACTGAACGCCCCGCTTACACCACTCCTCATACGTTGCGACCACGTTCTCGGTCAGAAACACGACTGGCGCCGATCGACCGATGGAGCGGTACGCCTCGGAATCCGGCTGAACCGGAGCAAGTGCGAAGACCGCGCTACCATCAGGTGGGCCGACCGCGACAAAACGTCCGCCGCCAACCGGGCTGTCGAAGATCAGGTTGAATCCGAGTTGATCTACGTAGAAGCGAATGCTGCGGTCCACATCCCTAACGTAAATAGTGACGAACAGAATCCGCAGGTACGGGACAGCCGAATCCAGCCGAGGAATCGTCCTGGGCCACTGAGCTATCGCAGGGTTACTCATGGGCGGGAATTATATTATGCGCGGACCGTTCTGCCTTCTGGCAGCTCTTGCTCTTGCCCCGCCGGCACGTGCCGCCACACTTGAAGAGTCAGCACAGCAGTTGTCGCCAGTAAGAGGGCGCCGACTGCCACATGCGCTGCGGTTGAGAGCACCATCGCCGTCTCCGGCTGTGGCGCGTCCGCGCCCCAGATTACGCGGGTGAGGAACGCGGCAAATCCCAAGCAAAGCTGGATGACGAGCAAGAACAAGAGCAACACCGCAGGCCTGCGGATCGCGTCGATCCTGGCAAATTGCAAAATGGCCCGGATTCCAGTCCAGGTGAGAATTAGCGCGACAATGAAAGCGTTCAGCACGTGTGGCCACCACGGCATTCCATGATGGCGGAACATCGCTCCCAAGATCAGCTGGGCGTACAGAATCAAGATCGAAAGCCAGCACAGAGTCAGCAGGGAAGGATGCTGATCATCTGAAGACGTCTGCGGAACTTCCTCGGCCCATTGTCTTCCGGAAAAAACCGCGATTGCGACCGCAATGCAGAAGAAGGTTTGTGCCACCGTTGCATGGGCAGTTGAGATTGCGGGCGGAAGGAAATGGAGTACCGTCATACCTCCCAACACAGCTTGCGCAATGATGGTGCCGAGTGCTCCAAGCGCTAGCACTTTCATCCAGCGGCGACGGTCGGCGAGCCAAGTCCAGAGGGCGATTGCAGAGGTCAGCAGGATAGTAAATCCGGCAATCATACGATGACTGTGCTCATAGCGAATGCCACCAATCCACGGTGGCAGGCGCAACACATGTCCGTAAGAAGTCGGCCAATCCGGAACGGAAAGGCCTGCGTCGTTGCTGGTCACCAGCGCGCCCGCGATGATCAGAATGAAAGTAGCGCAGGCGGTGAAAACCGCGAAACTGTGAAAGGCGCGATTAAACGGCGTGGCGACTGACTTCAATTTTCCTCCTGAGGCGATCGGTCACTAAATCGACAAAGGCGCGCGTCGAGCTCCGCCATTGCCCTCGTATTGCCCAGCCCGCCTGCAAAGCGCAGTGGTAGTGGAATATCGGCGAACCTCTTTTTTAGTAAACGAAGTCTGCTCACTACAGATGCACACCAACTTCCAGTGTTCCTCCCGTCCTCTCCGGAATAGTGGTACATTCTGTCGCGATTCTTTCCTCCATCCAGGGAATAAATGTATGGCACTTGGGACACTCAACCCCACTGGCTATTGCATCGAAGTTGCTCAGAGTTTGTTGCATATCAGAAAAATTAGCGCACAACGCCTTCGAGCGGCGAGCTCGCCGTTGCATACAGTTTCTTTTCCATACGTCCCGCCAGATACGCTTGCCTTCCGCCCATCACTGCGTACTTCATCGCTTCGGCCATTAGCACGGGATCTTCTGCGTTGGCGATGCCAGTGTTCATCAATACTGCGTCCGCGCCCAGCTCCATGGCGATTGCCGCATCTGAAGCTGTGCCGACTCCCGCATCTACGATCAAGGGCACGGCTGTGATCACCTCACGCAGAATTTGAATATTTGCGCGGTTCTGGATGCCCAAGCCACTTCCGATGGGGGCGCCTAAAGGCATGATTGTCGCGGCGCCGGCGTCGAGCAGGCGTTTTGCAAATACAATGTCATCAGATGTGTAGGGGAGAACCGTGAAGCCTTCCTTCACTAGGACTCGGGTCGCCTCAAGCGTCGCCTGAACGTCAGGATA
>WNFY01001341.1_pt1 | contig 23198 bp, 20 predicted proteins | sample 5400091 | NCBI WGS metagenome assembly WNFY01 (sample SAMN13153364, study PRJNA577476) | soil metagenome | isolation source: 60 cm soil or saprolite under grassland replicate 1 | place: USA:California | collected 2016-06-15 | reverse complement strand
TTTCCTCCTGTAATCTTAACAAAAAGCCTGCTTCGGGGTCGCATCGCGCGGCTCATCCCTTTGGAGTCCATGCTTTAGCCTAACGACTCTGTCATTGCGATAAGTAACCCAATCCGAAACCGTTTGGGCAACACGCCCTAAACATTTAACATTTCCCTGCGCAAATTGGACGCGGTGCGTGCGCCGTGCGCTGATCGAGTGCAGCGAATTGGCTTGACCACCGGGCGAGATTCACTCCAAACTCAACGTCGCTAAACAGATCTGAATCAGGCGGAGAACATCTCCCCCCGCCGGGCTCTTCGCCTCTTCTGGACCGCGCAACCGCAAAAATCAACCTAGCGGGGAAAAGAAAGGAAGAACCATGAATCCAGTGCTTCAGCGTAAACCGACAATTCTGCCACTTTTTATCGCTGGTGTGCTCGCCTGTTTTGGAATTTTGCCAAAAGCGCTGGCGGTTGTCCCCCCGCCGGACGGCGGTTATCCCGGCGGCAACACGGCAGAGGGTGATAACGCGCTGCTCAACCTCACTACCGGAATCAACAATAACGCCGTAGGTGCCAATGCGCTTCGTGACGATACTACCGGGTATTATAACGTGGCGGTTGGTTCCGGAGCGCTTGCCAGCAACAGGACTGGCAACTTTAACATGGCCATTGGGACGGAGCCGCTCACCAACAACATTGCGAACTACAACTCGGCCATTGGTTTCCGGCTGGGTTACATGAACACTACCGGCAGCCATCTCACCGGAATTGGCTTTGCAGCGCTCCGGAACAATACCACTGGCAGTTTTAACACGGCTATCGGCTGGAACGCGCTTCTTAGCAACACCACCGGCTACGAAAACACGGCCACGGGTGATTCTGCGCTCTTTAGCAACACCCGCGGTCGTTTCAACACGGCCAACGGTGTTTTGACGCTGTATAGCAACACCACCGGCTACGCAAACACGGCCACGGGTGAACTTGCGCTCCAAGCAAACACCACCGGCGCCTTCAACACGGCAAACGGCGTTAATGCCGTTCTCAGCAACACCACCGGTAGCAACAACACGGCCTTGGGCGTTTCTGCCGTATCTACGTCACTACTGCAAGTGATGTTATCTGTATCGGCGCTAATGTCGGGGGTGCGAACGTAAGCAACACGGCTTGGATTGGCAACGTCTACGGCGTGACGACACAAAGCGGCACTACAGCGCCAGTCGTTGTGTCCGATGGCGGCCAACTTGGCACGGTTGCTTCCTCGCAGCGGTTCAAGAAGGACATCAGCACCATGGAGAATGTTAGCGAAGCAATTCTGTCGCTGAGACCGGTCACGTTCCACTACAGGACCGACACCAAAGGCATACCGCAATTTGGTTTGATTGCGGAAGAAGTGGCGAAGGTAAATCCCGCGTTGGTGCTGCCCGATAAGGAGGGAAAACCGTACAGCGTCCGCTACGATGCAGTGAACGCGATGTTGCTGAATGAGTTCCTCAAAGAACATCGCACGGTGCAGGCACAGAAGGCGACCATCGCGCAGCTAGAGCAGGATTTTCAGTCAAAACTCGCCGAGCAGCAAAAGCAAATTCAAGCCCTTACTGCGGGCCTGCAGAAAGTGAGCGCAGAGATTGAGAGGAGCAAAGCCATGCCAAACGTGGTTTTCAATAATCCGTAAAGTTGTCGCTGAACGCGAAAACGATGAAAGGAAATTAAATCATGAGACATCAAACCATCATACTCACAACAATTCTGTTTGAACTCGCCTGCTTTGCACTGGTGCAAACAGCGCAGGCGGTAAATCCACCACCGGATGGAGGCTATCCCGGAGGCAATACCGCCGAGGGCCAGGATGCCCTCTTCAGCCTTACGGACGGCGACCACAATACGGCTATCGGGGCCAACGCGCTCTATAGCAACTCGATAGGCGGCGCCAACACGGCCACCGGTGCTAGCGCGCTCTTGAAAAACACGATCGGCAACCGCAACACGGCCAATGGCTTCCGTGCGCTTGAAAATAACACCACCGCCTCCAACAACACGGCCAATGGTCAACGGGCGCTCTTTCGCAACACAACCGGCAGCTTTAACACGGCCAATGGTGACAGCGCACTTTTGAACAACACAACCGGCGATGGCAACACGGCAAATGGTATCAACGCACTCCTTTTCAACCAAACTGGAAACCGCAACACGGCCGTTGGCGCGGGAGCGCTCTTCAACAACTTGACCGGCAACGGGAACGTCGCGTTGGGAAATCAAGCTGGCATCGGCGTCAGCAATGCTGATGACGTTATTTGCATCGGGGCCCCAGGCAACAACCTGAGCCACTCCTGCTATATCGGCAATATTTTCAACCAAACGTCTGTCAATGGAATGCCCGTTCTGATCACTTCAGACAACAAGCTGGGGACGAACACTTCCTCAAAACGCTTCAAAGAGGGAATTAAGCCAATGAACCAAGCCAGCGACGCGCTCTTCGCACTCAAGCCGGTTAAATTCCATTACAAGAAGGAGATTGATCCAGTGGGCACATCGCAGTTCGGGCTGGTGGCCGAGGACGTGGAAGCGATCAATCCTGATCTGGTCGTGCACGATCAGGAAGGAAAACCGTACAGCGTACGCTACGATCAGGTGAACGCGATGCTGCTCAACGAGTTTCTCAAACAACATCGCAAAGTGGAAGAACAACAGGCGACCATCGCCGAGTTGAAGTCAACCGTCGCGCGACAGCGCAAGGATTCGGAGGCAACTGCTGCGCAGCAGCAAAAAGAAATTGAAGCCCTCACCACGACGGTGAAACAGCAGACATTGCAAATTCAAAAGGTGAGTGCACAGCTCGCCGCAGCGAGTCCGTCCCGTGGCGAATTTGAAGTGAGCAAAGGCGTGCAGCAAATGGCGCTCAATAATCCGTAGATTAAAAGCGTTCTCGGGGTCAGATGAAGCTGGCATCGTTAACGAGCGCACGTCTCAGACAATGAAACGCATTGGTGTTTCTGATGTTTCGTTATAATCTCCGTTTCCACTCTGTAATTCTGTCCGCAATCATCAGCCATCCATGAAAAGAAAATCTACTTCACAATCAGCCTTCTTTAATCTTCGCATTTTAATTGCCGCTGTCTTTTGTCTTGTCGGCGTGGCCGTGGCGCTATTTGCTACGGGCGCGTTCTCGAGCGCTTTCGCCCAGGCAAGAGGCACAAACAACAATCAGTCCCCGGTGAACCAGGACGCCCCCGGCACACAATCGCCAGAGGTGATACGAATGGTCGGTCCAGTGCGTCTGGATCAGGACTTGCGCGATTTGCCGTTCATTCCGCCAAAGGCAGAGTTCGAGGAGCGAGTCCTGACGCGCTATCCGCACGGGACCGCTCAGCCAGGAACGGTGACCGGCTACGGCGTTTCGGGCCTGGCAAAGGTCCAGGAGTTGCTCAAGAGTCTTTCGCGCCCGACACCGGCCATGCCGCCGCCGCTGCTGACATTTGACGGCACCAACAGAGTACAGAGCGGGTGCAATTGTGCGCCACCCGACACGGATGGCGATGTCGGTCCGAATCATTATGTGCAGGCGGTCAACGTTTCGTTCAGGGTTTTCGACAAAACCGGTGTTACTCTGGCTGGTCCGACCACGTACAACTCGCTCTTTGCGCCTTTGACGGGCACGCCTTGCAATGGTCAAAACGACGGCGACCCATTCGCCTTCTACGATCAAGTGGCTGATCGCTGGGTGGTGAGCGACTTCGCTTTTCCGTCCTTTCCCGGCTCCTCATTCTGGCAATGCATTGCTGTGTCGCAGACGCCCAGTCCGGTCAGTGGGGGGTGGTTTCTCTATGCCATTCAGATTGACCCGGCCAACCCGACGCAACTGGGTGACTACCCAAAATTTACGATGTGGAACAATCCGCAACCGGGCGGCACCTATTTTTTCACGGTCAACCTGTTTACCAGCCCGACGTCATTCGTCGGGGTGCGCGCATTCGCACTTGATCGTGCGCGAATGCTCGCCGGCCTGTCCGCCAACGCGATCGCCATTACGATTCCTCCAGCTGGTTTGGGCGATTCCTATAGCCTGGTCGGGGCGAACTTTCGCACCGGAACTGCGCCACCCGCGGGAGAGGATGAATTTCTCCTGGCCATCGACAGCCCGGCCACTGGCGGCGTGACTTTGACGCAGGTCAAGGGCTGGAGGTACCACGTCGATTTTGTTACCCCGGCCAATTCGACTTTAGGCATTGGCGCCAATCACACTCCAAACGCCCTGATGACAGTCAGTCCGTTCGTTGACGCATTCACCAGTGCCGCTGGCTTTACCATCGTGCCCCAGGTGGGAACGACCCAAAAGATCGATACCCTTGGCGATAAAATAATGACCCCGCTTGTTTACCAGAATCGCGCTGGAACCGAATCGTTGTGGGCCTCTGGCACGGTTTGCACCGACGCGGCCTGCACCCAGCAGACGGGTATTCGCTGGTACCAATTCAATGTGACCGGCGGCACTTTCCCTGCTACACCGGTCCAACAGCAAACCTACACCAATGCCAACGATGGCGTATGGCGCTTTATGTCCAGCATAGCCGTCGATCAAAATGGAAACACGGCAATAGGCTATGCTGACTCCAGCCCAACCTTGTTCCCTGGCATTCGTTATGCCGGCCGTTTAGCGGGTGATCCATTAAATAACCTGGGACAGGGCGAAGCGATACTGTTCACCGGCACCGGTAGCCAGACCGACACCAACGGCCGCTGGGGCGACTACAGCATGACGACCATCGACCCGGCTGATAACATTACTTTCTGGCATACCAACGAATACTACGTTACGACCAGCAGCTTCAACTGGGCCACGCGTATTGGTAAATTCCAATTCCCCGGCGGCAGCCCAACACCAACCGCCACACCAACGGCTACAGCTACTGCAACCGCAACAGCAACGGCGACACCAACTGCGGCAGCATCAGCAACGCCGACTGCCACGGCAACGGCAACAGCGACTGTCACACCTACTGCGACACCAACGCCCACGCCCACAGCGACGTGCGGCCAATACACGATAAGTCAGATAGGGGGCAGCATCGTGCCAGGCACGACCGACACGGGGAATCACGGGGATGATACAGTAACCATGGTCCCGATCCCCTTCGCTTTCACGTTGTATGACACGCCGTTCACGAACGTCGCAGTATCGTCCAACGGCAATGCCCAGTTCACGACGACAGCTACCGACTTCACCAACATCTGCCTGCCGTGGCTGACTCACAACTACAGCGTCTTCCCATACTGGGACGACCAGCGCACGGATAATTTGGGCTGGGTTGGGTGCACGGGTTACCCGGGTGGCACGTGCGGTGTTTACACCTCGGTATCTGGCACTGCGCCCAATCGGATATTCAACATTGAATGGCGCGCAGTGTATTTCGCCAATACGGCCCTGCCGGCCAACTACGAGCTGAGGTTGTATGAGGGCCAGACACGCTTTGATGTGATCTACGGCTCGGTGGCCAACGGCAACAGCAGCGCCACCGCGGGAGTGCAGAAGAACGACACCGCATTTACGCAGTATTTCTGCAATGGCACAGGCGGCGCGGCCAGCGGCGGGCAAAGCTACACGCAGGGGGTCTGCCCAACGCCAACCCCTACCGCGACGGCAACCGCATCGCCGACAGCCACGTTCACGCCTACACCGACGGTAACGCCAACAGCAACGCCTACTGCAACAGCAACGTTTACTCCAACTCCAACAGCTACAGCAACGGCAACAGCGACTACCACGGCGACGGCAACTGCAACATCGACTCCGACCTCCACACCGACAGCTACTCCGACAGCTACCGCTACGTTTACTCCAACATCAACAGCCACGGCTACAGCAACCGCTACGTTTACTCCAACACCAACAGCCACGGCTACAGCTACCGCCACTGCAACAGCAACTGCTACGGCAACATTCACACCTACGCCAACAGCTACAGCCACGGTCAGGCCTACCCCCACCCCGAGGATGCAACCGACGCCGCGGCCGCGACCGACTGCGCCGCCGCGTCCGACTCCCTAGTAGCTAATTTCAGCCGTTAAGGTGAGTGAGTTGAGGTTGCGCCTGAGCGATCGAGATTAAGGTCTACGCATTTGCAGACAAGGGTAAGGAAGGGACTCCAATGAGATGCGGCTCACCATACTTTAAAATCGCCGTGTCTGCGTCATCGTAACGCGGATCGCGGCATCACCTGATCAATTAGTGATTGGATGGACAGCCGGACCAAATGTTGAAGCCGAGTTGCCGTAAAGCCTAAGTTGCTGGCTGCGCAGCTCTTTCTTCCCGATCACCCTCCGTACACTTGCACGGGTGTCCTGCAACGCTGTGATTCACATTTGATCTCGCAATCAGCCGCTACGCTTTCACTCAATGGCGGCTTTTGTTTTCGCTTCACATTCACAACTCTCTGAAATCGCCGGCCTGCTCGTGCGCCCCGATCGCGTTCCTCGCTTGATCGTAGATTCGAATCACCACGTCGTGTGACTGGCTGTAGAATTTTTGGCGAAGCTGGCGCGGGATATCTCCCCTTTCAAACCTGTGCCAGAATCGCAACCCAATAGCGAAGTTGGGTAATCTCCACGGTGGTCCCATTGGAAATGATACCGATTTCAGCACGCACTTCGACCCTTTGATCTTCATCGTCCCAGTCGGCCTCGACGGAATGGACATTGACCGTGAACTCCCGCGGCGTAGTTTGTACGCTTACAGTCTGGGAAGCTACTGAAGCCGTACCGATCGCCCGATGAAACTGCAAGCGCGTAAGAGTTGGTCCCACCAAAAACGTCCACGTCTCGATGCTACGCTGCTGACGCGTCGCCTGGATACAGAGGTTGGCTGCTCCAGTAACGGTGAAGAGCCGATTTGCCCCGTCGGGTCCGGCTACAACTGCTTCTAGAACCTGTTCTCCAATGGCGTTGGTTGTGGGCATGGCATCGCGTCCTTGTAAATCGATTGAAGCGTGAGGCACTGCGACCGGACTGTCAATATCGTTGATCTGGGATTGCGTTTGATTGGTCGCCCGCAGTCATCACTCCTTGAAATCGCCAGTCTCCTCGTGCGTTTCGAGCACGTTGCCATCATTATCGTAACCGCGGATTACTGCATCCTGTGAGGGGCTGTAGAATTTCGCGTACTCAACCGCATCACTGACTTAATTATTGTTCAGGACCGTTTGCCGTGTGGGCTTACTCAGTTCAAGTCCGCCAGGGACGGACTCGCTGCGGAGAGCTGTGCACTCACCTTCTGTAGGCCCGCAGTAAGAGCTTCAACTTGCTTTTGCAGACGTGTGATCGTGGTTTCCTGTTCCTCGTTCTTGCGGTGTTCTTTCAAGAACTCGTTCAGTAGCATGGCGTTCACTTGGTCGTAGCGCACGGTGTATGGTTTTCCTTCCCTATCACACGCCACCAGGTCGGGATTAATCTTTTCCACATCTTCGGCAATTAGCCCGAAGCTGAGCGGACGGGTCGGTTCAATCTCGCGCTTGTAGCGAAAGCTGACAGGCTCAAGCTGGTAGATTGCTTCACTGGCCTGATCGATCGGCTTGATGTCGTCCTTGAAACGTCGCGAGGAAACCATGGCACCAAGTTTGCCAGATGCATTCACATAGACCGCTTGCGAGCCGCCGGGCTGCTGCCAAATATTACCGATATAGCAGCTGCTGTCCACGTCGGCACCTGAAGAGCCGATACTAATCACGTTATTGGCGGTAGTGACGAGGCTTCCGGCTCCGTGGCCCAACGCGGTGTTGCCGACGCCGGCCGTGTTGTTACTTAATGCATCCCAACCGATGGCCGTGTTCTGGCCGCCGAAGGTATTGTTCATCAGCGCACTGTCCCCGATGGCTGTATTGGCGCTGCCATGTTGTTGGCAGCAAGCGCATCCATCCCGACGGCGGTGTTCAGATCCCCGTTGGTGGTGCTTGAAAGCGCACTTTCACCGATGGCCGTATTGTTGCCGATAGTGTTGCTTAATGCCAGGGCCCCCCAACCGATGGCGGTGCTGTGAGAGCCACTGGTGTTGGCGGCCAGGGCGTTGGCACCGATGGCGGTATTATGCTCACCGTCAGTGTTGCTCGAAAGCGCATTAGCACCAGTGGCCGTGTTCTCGTCCCCTTCCGTATTGCTCATCAGCGCGTTTCCTCCAATGGCTGTGTTCAAGGCGCCTGTAGTATTATGTTGGAGCGCACTGGCACCGCTGGCCGTGTTGCCGACGCCCGTTGTGTTGTCGTGAAGTGCAAAAAAACCGCTCGCCGTATTCAAGTCGCCCCCACTGTTGCTAAAGAGCGCTCGATCGCCGCTGGCAGTATTCGCAACGCCTGTGGTGTTGCTGAAGAGGGAGAACGCGCCGACAGCCGTATTGTCGTTGCCGATGTCGTTGTAGACCATCGCGTCTGTTCCAATAGCGGTATTCTCTGTACCGCTGGTGTTGAGCAAAAGCGCCGCAGCGCCGGTAGCCGTGTTTGAATCCCCGTTATTCAGGACCAGCGTTCCAGCGCCAAGAGCAGTGTTGTAGCTGCCGGTGCTGGTCCCAAAGAGTGGATACCAACCGACTGCCGTGTTTCCAGCGCCCGTGGTGAGGCTTTGAAGCGCATTGCACCCTTCCGCGGTCGTGAACCCGGGATAGCACCCGTCGGGCAGCGGGGCAACTGCTTGTGTTTGCGCCAAAAGCCCGAACCAGGCAATGGCCATCAGAAAATGGGTTAATTTTTGAATTTTCATGGATAAGATTTTCTTTCGTTTGAGTTGCCCGGTCGTTTTAACCCTGGCACTGCTCATCTCAAAAAGGGGAAGAAAGTTCCGGGAGAAGCTTTCTGCCGTTGTCCCCTGACCAAGATTTGTTGTTGATGATGCCGCGCCGAGTTTTGAACACCTCTCGCCCACCAGGCAAGAAAATTCAGATGCGAAGAATCCCGAAAGCGTTCGGATCGGATTGACTCAACCAGTTACGCAGATCGCGGACCGTGCTGATCGCGTCGCCGGCGAAAGAAGTCCTGCAAGATCGCCGCGCACTCATTTTGCGAGACACCGGATGCGACATCGCACCGGTGATTGAATCCAGGCATTTGCAAAAGATTGATTACGCTTCCCGCCGCGCCGGCGGATGGATCTCTGCAGCCGAAAATCACGCGTCGGATTCGTGTGTGCACGAGTGCACCTGCGCACATCGCGCATGGCTCCTTGGTCACATATAGGTCGCACTCGGTCAGCCGCCAATCGCCCACGGCTTCCTCCGCTTGCGTCAGCGCCAGCATTTCGGCGTGCGCAGTAGCGTCTTTCAGTAGCCCAACCTGATTAGAGGCACGCGCGATAATCTTGCCCGCACGAACGACTATCGCGCCGACCGGGACTTCGCCGGCTTCGGCCGCTTTTTTCGCCAGACGTAATGCTTCGCGCATGAAAAACTCGTCGTTTGGCGGCTCAAGCATTCGCAATGTTACAACAGTTAAAAGAGTTACATAACTACAACGAGGCCGTCTCCTGCGACCGTTGTAACCTTTGTAACTTTTTTAGCCTTTTAAGCACAGCCGCAATGCCGCGCTTGCTCTGAAAAATTCTTCGGCATATTAGGGGCTGCTCATGCAAACCAATATCGAGTCGCATTTGATCGAGAAGCGCGTTTTTAAGCCGGCAAGAGACTTCCCGAAAAACGCGCGAATCAAAAGTCTCGGGCAATATCGCCGAATGTATCGAGAATCGATACAGCAGCCCGCAAAATTCTGGGCTCGAGAAGCGAGCGAACTCGTCTGGCGCAGCCGATGGAAAAAGGTCCTGGAATGGAAGGCGCCGTTCGCGAAGTGGTTCGTCGGGGGAAAACTCAACATTTCGGAAAATTGTTTGGATCGACATTTGACTGGCCCGCGCCGGAACAAGGCGGCAATTATCTGGGAAGGCGAACCCGGTGACAAACGCACCCTGACCTACCAGCAACTGCATCACGAAGTTTGTCGATTCGCGAATGTGCTAAAGCGGAACAAAATCAAAAAAGGCGATCGCGTCATCATTTATCTGCCGAATATTCCCGAGGCTGCGATTGCAATGCTGGCCTGCGCGCGGATCGGCGCGGTGCATTCGGTCGTGTTCGGCGGGTTTAGCTCCGAGAGTATTCGCGATCGGATCATCGACAGCGGCGCCATCGCGGTCGTCACTGCTGACGGCTCATACCGCCGCGGCGGGATTGTGCCATTAAAGAAAAATGTCGATGACGCACTGCGTGATGGCACGTCAATCAGGCGCGTGATCGTTTTTCGCCGCGCCGGAAACGACATCCACATGGAGGAAGGCCGGGATGTTTGGTGGCACCGGGAACTGGAGTATGTCGATGCAAACTGCCCAGCTACATCACTCGATAGCGAGCACCCGCTTTATCTTCTTTACACAAGCGGATCCACTGGAAAACCGAAGGGAATTTTGCACACCACAGGTGGTTATCTGGTGGGCGTTTATTCAACCACCAAATACGTCTTCGACATTCGCGACGAAGATATTTTCTGGTGCACGGCTGATGTAGGCTGGGTAACCGGTCATAGTTACATCGTCTATGGGCCGCTTGCCAACGGCGCCACGGTTGTCATGTACGAAGGCGCTCCGAACTGGCCCGAGCCCGATCGGTTTTGGAAAATCATCGAGCAATATCGAATCAATATTCTCTATACCGCCCCGACGGCAATCCGCGCATTTATTCGCTGGGGCGACGAATGGCCGGCGAAACATGATCTTTCGTCGCTTCGCCTGCTGGGCACGGTGGGCGAACCGATCAATCCCGAGGCGTGGATATGGTATCACCGGACCATCGGCGACGGATGTTGTCCTGTCGTTGACACGTGGTGGCAAACCGAAACAGGGGCGATCATGATTACGCCCCTGCCAGGCGCCATTCCGACAAAGCCTGGCAGCGCAACGCTCCCCTTCTTTGGGGTCGATTCCGCGATTGTTGATGAGAAGGGGCGCGAAGTCGGGCCAAACGTCGGTGGAAAACTAATCATTCGGCGGCCCTGGCCTTCGATGTTGCGCACAATCTACGGGGACAAAGCGCGCTATCGACAACAATACTGGAGTGAGTTCAAAGGCAATTATCTCACCGGCGATGGGGCCCGCCGCGATGAAGACGGCTACTTCTGGATCGTTGGCCGCATCGACGACGTTCTGAACGTGGCTGGCCACAGACTTGGCACATCGGAAATTGAAAGCGCGCTGGTCAGCCACCCACGAGTCGCAGAAGCGGCAGTGGTTGGCCGGCCGGATGAATTAAAAGGCCAGGGAGTCGTCGCATTTGTCACGGTGAAGACTGGAGTGGATGTGAGTCGCGGTTTGAAGGAAGAATTACGCGATCACGTCGGCAAACATATTGGCGCGATCGCAAAGCCGGATGAAGTGCGCTTCGCTGAAGCGCTCCCTAAAACGCGCAGCGGCAAAATCATGCGACGGCTTCTCAAGGAAATCGCCAGCGGCGCAAAGATCACCGGTGACACTACTACACTGGAGGACTTTAGTGTGCTGGCAAAATTGGCGGAGTCCGAAGAATGAATTTGACGCTCAAACGAACGGTTCTTGCGTTTTCGATTGTGACTCTGAATCTAGAAGTTGGCTTCGGCTCGGAGATCGTTACAGCTCTAAAAGAGGAAGAGACCCCGGGCGTGACCGACATCAGCGGTTTTCATTCCGTACATGACAAAGCGAACGATCTTGACGTCCGTGTGCTGGAAGCCGACGCGAGTGCGGATGTCGCGCGCAATCCAGTCGCATTATTTTTGGTAATCACCGACAATGCTTCGGGTGGTGAAGATCAAGTGCATGTTTGGCGATTGCCGAGCGTTTCTGTTGTTAAGAAAGTGGTTCCAACCAAATTGGGCATCAGCATCTCGGTAGTGTGGGATGGCGTGGCAGACGAAAAGACAGGCAAACTCCCGATGAAAAACGAAACGATCAGCGTTAGCTATTCGATGGCGAATGGGATTTTAAACGACAAGATCACAGTTACTGCACCTTCCCCCTAACGTTTGTGAGCTTCATCCGCACAGGTTTTCGCGAAATCGGGTTGAAGGTCAGGCGCCAGCGCACTCGCATCGCGCTTCGTCACGAAAGGCGTCTTCTGCAAAAGAGTGAAATCAATCTCGGACGCGAAGGCACTGCACAAGCGGCCAACTTCCCCGAGCTGCGGAACGAGATCGTTGCACTTAGAAAACTGGAACAGGAGCAAAAGGAAGTCGCACTTCGAATTGCGCGAATCGAAGAAGGAATAAAAAAGATCGAAGAAGAACGGCAACAGAGTGCGCGCGAGCAAGCTGGGGCACTTGCAAAGCTGGAATCCGAGAAGAAGCCCCTTCTGCAGCAGCGCAACCAGGCAAAAAATAATCTCGGTGTGTGCGAGCGCGAGCTTGCCGGCGTGGAACGACGCATTCAGGAGAGTGAAGCAGCGGATCGTGATCTCTTGAAACAAATTTCCGATCTGCATGCGATCAATCCTCCCCCTGCGGATTTTGAAACGCGATCTGCCACCATCGCAGCGCGGCAAGCGCGCCTTCCCGAAGAGCGTGCAGAACTTGTCCGCGCTCGCCTGGGCGGCGCGGATGCAGCGCGTCTTGCAAAGGAGAAGCTAAATGCAGTCGAGGCGGAACTTTCCGCGGTAGAAAGAAACATCGCGCGAACGCGAAGCGAATTTGAAGCGCGCGACCGAAAACTGAATGATAATATCCGCACGCAACAGGAAGTAGCGCGCGAGGCGCGGGCACGGCACCAGATAGTCGAAGAGCGAAAAAATCCGGCCTATCTAAGCATCGGCCGGCATCTTGCTGCAAAGGGCGTTGCGCCGCCGAACGCGCCACAGCTGCTGGCCCAGGCGAACCGCCGCCGGGAGGCTGTCGATTCGCATTTGCAGCACAAAGCCGAGCTGGCGTTGCTGTCCAGTCAGATCGACAAGCAGGAGCTAAGGAAGTTTTACTTCAGCGTCTTTTCGATAGTCGTCCTGCTCGCGCTCATACTGCTGGTTGTTTTCCAATCTCCACGAGCACGCGAGTGGCTGCCGCAAGAAACCGACACTATTCTGTCGATAAACGCGGAACAGTTCGAACGTGCGAACCTCGCGAAACGCTGGCGCACCCAAGAACCAACGCTCTGGCCAGGATTAGTCGGCGCAGCTGCCTCGGTTCCGGGACTGAACGTGCCTCGGGATGTACTGCGTATCACCCGTGCGCTCACGACGAACGAAGCCGGAGACGCGCGAGAGTTTAATCTGGTTCAGGCCCGCAGTGGGCTGCCGAATGTCATTGGTAAAAATGTCATTGGCACAATCGCGAATGATAAAACTTTTGAAAAGCGCTTCATTAACGGCTTGCCAGTTTGGGTACGGCCACCCACCTCTGCCGAGGCTAGCGCGGGCAAGCCGGATTTTGCCGTCGCCCGTGTGGGACCGACGACGCTGGCCGTCGGCGCACCTAATGAAGTTGATGAACTGGTCCGGGTGCGTCTGGGGATGAAACCGGACCTTAAGATAAAAGGTCAATTATTCGATCGTTTTGAGGCTCTTGATCGTGACAGCGCGCTGCGGCTTATCTCTCGTGATCCACCTGATCTCTCCCGAGTTTTCCACCCTATCTTCGCTCGTGAACTGCTCGACGCTTCACAATTGCTCGGCCTTGCAGTGAGCCTGCAAAATCCGGTAAAAGCGCGAGTGCTCATAAAAGTGACTGCCTCCAAAAACGCCGCCGATCTCGCCCGAAATTTGCGCGACAATCCGCAGCAGTGGCTGAGTTTGCCGAACTCTCAACTTTTGCTTTACTCCCAGCCGCCGGAGATCCAAACGCATGACAGCTCAAACTTGGAATTGCGCTTTGCGGTCCCCGAAGCCACCGCTCGACTTCTGGTCGAACGCCTGGCAAAGACAGACACTCCTCAAGCAGTGACAGCCTATTAACCGAACAATGAAAATGGGACGCTTTGGCCTGCTTCTTTCATCAGTTGCTACAATGGCGGCGGCGGCCTGGGTGCCGATGAGTGCAAATGCTGGCGAACCTTTTGTTGACGTCCGATCAATCGATCCGACGATCGTGGTTGAGTTGCGGTACGCGGGCCGAAATAATTTCCTTAGACATCCGCTTTATCCGTCTGGAACATGCGCGGTCGCTCGTCCGGAAGTCGCCTCGGCTTTGGCTGTGGCGCAGGTTGTTCTGCAGCGTTACCAATATCGGCTGAAAATCTGGGATGCTTATCGGCCAGCGGCGGTGCAGACCAAGCTTTGGCAGGCATTACACAACAGTGATTATGTCGCCAATCCCGAAAACGGCGTGGGATCGTTGCACACTTGGGGCGTCGCCGTCGATGCCACACTGGTGGATGCATGGAATCGTCCCGTGCGCATGCCAACTGATTTTGACGATTTTACCCCTGCTGCAATGTGGCGTTACACCGGTTCATCTTTTGAAATAGGCGGACACGTTCGGCTGCTGCAGTACGCAATGCATAAGGCGAGGTTTTGGGGAATGCGCACCGAATGGTGGCATTTTACGATAGCTGATTGGAAAAAATACGTGCCGGAAGATGTAAGGCAATCCGCTCAGGTCGCCGGAACGCATTGGGAAGGCAAATTATAATGGAATCGCTGCTACGCAGTTTGCGTCAGCCGGAGTACGTCCATGTGTTGCTCAACCCGTTGCCGGTTTATGGTCTGCTGCTGAGTTGGATCGGGCTGATCATCGCCTTTGTGTTAAAAAGTCGTCGCGCTCAGATCGCCACATTAGCCGTCGTGCTTATCAGCTCTCTCTCTGCGTGGCCGGTTTATGAATACGGCGAGGACGGCTATGATCGTGTTCTCGCCATGACGGATGACGATGGTCATGCCTGGCTGGACGAGCACGTGCATCGCGCAGAGAAGCTCATCTACATTTTCTATGCGCTCGCCCTGTTGAGTGCGATTGCAATCGCAGTGCCGCTAAAATGGCCCACATCGGCTGCACCACTCAGCATCGCGGTGGTTCTGCTTGGCGCGCTGACCTTGGGGAGCGGCGGCTATATCGCTTATGCCGGGGGCAGAATTCGGCATCGCGAATTTCGAAATGAACCAGCGCCGCCAATAAAAGCGGAACAGGAGCACTAAGATTAGATCGACGGAAATTGATCTCAGGGCAGGCGCTCCGCCTTCCTAAATTTTCCATTCGGGGAAGCTGCGCGCTTGCCCTACAATTTTTTCGTGCCTACAGAGCTGGATCGCGCAGAGCGCAGTGTCGAAGAGCAAAGCATCGCACTTAAAAAACCACTGGGTCTCCGCGATCTGGTCCTAACGCAAATCCTTTTCGTCGTCGGTTCAAGCTGGGTCGGCGCAGCGGCAAAACTCGGACAAGCGCATCTGTTTTTTTGGTTGCTCGCGATTTTGCTCTTCTACGTTCCGCAAGGCGCGGTCGTGATTTATCTAAGCAACCGAATTCCGCTGGAAGGTGGCATTTATCAATGGGCAAAGCTTGGCTTCAACGAATTCGCCGGATTCATCACGGCCTGGAACTTGTGGTTACTTTCCATAACCGTGATTGCGCTCGGCGGCATGTTCGTGACCACGAATATTTCCTACGCCATCGGTCCGGGCGCCGCCTGGATGCCGAACAACAAATGGTGCGTGTCGCTGATTAGCGCCGCAGTGGTCGGCGGTCTTGGCTGGACGTGCGTCCGCGGTCTATCCCTGGGCAAGTGGGTTCACAACCTTGGCGGATTTGCAATGCTCATTGTTTACGGGGCGCTGATTTTCCTGCCGCTTCTCGGCCTCGCGCGCGGTGAGTTAAAAACTTATCAGCCGCTTCAGCTCGCCTTGCCGACGATGTCGATCTTCTATTGCTTCAACATTTTCAGCAAACTTGCCGTCGGCGCGCTCAGCGGATTTGAATACGTCGCCATTCTTGCGGGCGAAACGCGATCGCCCGCACGCGATATCGGGCGCTCCGTCCTGATCGCTTCGCCCGTGATCGCGTTAGCTTTTATTCTCGGCACCAGTTCTGTGCTCGCGTTCGTCGGCAACCGTCCGATTGATCTCATTGGCCCGGTGCCGCAAACGTTACGACTCGGGTTACAGTCGTTCCCAATCGCGGGCGCGATCGCTTCTATGGGAATTTTGTTGATGACGGTAAGGACGATTTCTTCGACCAGCGTTCACGTAACCGGCAGCTCGCGCTTGCCCATGGTCGCGGGATGGGACCGATTGTTGCCGAACTGGTTCTCGCGTTTGCATCCGCGATACAAAACCCCTGTCAATTCGATCATCTTCGTCGGCGCCACGACTCTTGTCATCGCGATCGCGAGCCAGATCGGCGCCGGCATTCAAGAAGCGTTCCAACTTGTCGACAACGCGGCGAATGTTTTCTACGGCATCGTATACTTTACGATGTTCGCGATACCGCTCTTTGGCGCTGGTGCCATTCGTTCGGGCGCTCCGATCTGGTTGCGTATCGCCGCGATTTGCGGCGCTGCCGTCTCGTTATCTGCGATTTTTTTCACCGTCTATCCGATCATCGATGTTCCAAGCCCATTAAATTTCGCCGTGAAAATCATTGCGGTGACTGCAATCGCGAACGCGATTGGCGTCGCGATCTTTCTTTTCGGCGCGAAGCGACGGTGCGGTTAGCCGCAATTATCCGCGACCCAGCGCAAATAATCGGGCAATCCCCCTGCGAGTGGAACGAAAATTATCTCCGGTACCTCGTAAGGATGAAGCGACTGCAACTTCTCCTGAAACGCAGCTTGTCGATCTTCCCGCAACTTGAAAAAAACAAGCGTCTCATTAGCTCTCTCGATCTTGCCTTGCCAAGTGTAAATTGATTCGAGGTTCGACAGAATGTTTGCGCAAGCAGCAAACTTTCCTGCTACAAGTTCATTTGAAATTCGCCCCGCCGTTTCAACATCCGGGAACGTGCTAAGCGCGAGCAGAATTTTCTCTGGCATTTGCTACGTAAGAACCGGCGCCTCGCTGCACCTTACCGGCTCGGTCCGGCAGATCCAACCACCGCCGAGGACGACATCGCCATCATAAATCACTGCTGCTTGTCCAGGCGTCACGGCTCGCTGTGGCTCGTGTAACCGAATGCTGGCACGACCGTCTTCCAATGGCGTCACACTCGCGAGCGTGCCGGGATGATTATAGCGGATCTTCACCGTTGCTGCGATTTCTTCGTTGTAGCCAGGGGCGTTGACCTCGGCTCCTTCTGTGCGGACCGCGCCGCCGCGGTCAGCGCCCGCGGCTACAGGATGCCAGTTCACCCGATCAATTGTGAATTCGTCGCAAATCAAATCGTCTGCGTCCCCGACAATGACGCGATTGGTTTCAGGATCGAGATCGACAACGTAACGCGGACGGAGCGAACCACCGGGCAATCCCTTACGCTGGCCGATAGTGAAAAGCTCTATGCCGCCGTGTTCGCCCACGAAATTTCCTTCAACGTCATAAATTTCGCCGTGGTGAAACTCGCTTTCGCCCAGATGCGAGCGCAGGAAAGCTTTGTAATCGTTTCCCGGCACAAAGCAGATTTCCTGGCTGTCAGTTTTATCCGCCACTTTTAGGCCCAAGGAGTGGGCAATCTCGCGGATCTGCGGCTTACGCATTGTGCCAAGAGGCGTAAGCGCGCGCCTGAGCTGCGGTTGACGCAAACTGAACAGAAAGTACGACTGATCCTTTCGTGCATCGATTCCCTTGCGAAGGACCGCGAAAGCAGATGCGGCGCCGTCGCCGCATTTCCCTTCACGCGACGAGCGCGTCGCGTCCACGTGCTCGATCACCGCATAGTGGCCGGTCGCGATGTAATCGCAGCCAAGCGCTGCGGCTTTACTCCAAAGGTTTCCAAACTTCACCTTCTCATTGCACATGACGCATGGATTTGGCGTCCTGCCGGCCTGGTATTCGCTTGAAAAATAATCAATCACCAATCGCTCGAACTGATCAGCTTCATCCACCACGTAATGCGGAATACTCAGGGAATGCGCCACGCCGCGGGCATCAGCTATTGCCTGCGGGCCGCAACATTTGTCCTCCGCACGGGAGATGCAATCCTGCGGCCAAACCTTCATCGTGACGCCGATGACTTCGTAGCCTTGTTCACGCAGCAAATATCCGGCGACGCTGGAGTCTACTCCACCGCTCATCCCAAGGAGAACGCGCTGCTTGTTTGGGTTCATTCGAATGCAGAATTTCGATTAAGCGGCGCGCGAGTCAATGAACTGTAGCGGCGCTCTATGAGCGCCGGAGCTACGCGATTGGCGATGAGATCGGCGGTCACAGACCGCCGCTACAGCTTGGCCGCGCGACTGACAAAGACACTTTCGCGCAGAGTGAACCGCCAGGGATAATGCGCGGAGCGTGTAATACCAATTCGCGCATCGGCGACAACATCCATCGCCGTATTTGCGTTGCGAACAAAACAGTGCTGTGGGTCGGTGCACAGATCCATCTCGTGTTGGCGACCAGTAATGCCGAGCGCCTGCGTTAACTTACCAGGTCCTGAACAGAGGCGCTTCACGTCATCAACTCCTCGACGTTTTTGCATCCGCTCAATGCCTTGTCGTGGCTCGAGCGCACGAATCAGAACGAAACCATTCGCGTCGCCTTTCACCAGCACATTCAACATCCAGTGCATGCCGTAATTGAAATAGATGTAGGCCGCGCCGGCCTGGTTTCGCTCGATAAACCTACGCGCACTCGGCCGCGTAAAAGTATGCGCGGCCTGGTCGTCGACTGCCGCGTACGCCTCGACCTCGACAAGGACCCCCGAGCAGTGGCCCCAGATTAACTCGGCGCCAATCAACTCACGCGCACAGGTGATCGGGTCGCGTTTGAAAAAAGAGGCGCGGACAATGTTGTTCGCCATTTGCCCTCGGTGATCCGTTCGAATTGTAAACAGATTACCCCGATGGCTTATAGTAAACGGGAATCTTCACTGTGCTTTCGACCGGTTGCCCGTTGCGAAACGCCGGGATGAATTTAGCGCCGGTGAAATCGGAGATCGCCGCATCACCAAAGCCAAGCAGCGCTGGCTCCTCAGATACTACCTGCATACTTTGCAGATTCCCCCTCGCGTCCACGTTGAGAGCGAGTTCCACAACTCCGGTCACCGCGACCGCGCTCCCTGTCTCAGGATAATGTACGCCAGTGAATTTTGAATCTGGGCCGACGTACGGTTGCGGATCGATGAAATCGCTCTCCTTGTCCAATTGATCCAGTTGCTGATTGGCGAAAATGCGTAGCCGCGGCTTTCCATTCGCAACCGCGAACTTCACTGTTCCACAGAAAATTGCGATCACGAGCTGGTGATTGTGAACTGCGGGAATAAACTTCGCTCTAGCCAGGCGTTTCAGTAGTTCTTGTTCGAGCAGCTCCGATCCGCGCGTGCCCCGATAGGCGCCGCTTCGAACGACATCGCCGGTCGGCGCCACGAGACACGAAAACATCACGGCGGCCTCCTTCTGTCCTTTTTTAATTAGATCGGCGGCATCAATCGTGTTTATGAGTGAATTGGGAGCTGTGCCGATCAAAGCCGGCCGAAACTCCGGGAGGGTCGGCTTCGTTGACGGTGATCGTGATGGTGAGGCGGGTTTTGGCGTTTGCGATGAGCTGACATCAACGCCGAGCAGCAAACCAATAATGCAAAGAATCCCGAGTCGCATGGCGAAATAGGCAAGCCAAAGCTGTTCGTTTTGCAAGAACGAACTAAAGCTTTATGCCGCGATTGTCATTGGGGTTCGCGCACCGATCCGATGCACAATTTTGTGGCGCTGGAAATAACCGATCAGCGCGTCGCGCGTTTGCACCGGATGCAGGACGCAATTTGCCTCCGGTCTTTCAAGTAACGCGCGCAGTTTCATGAAATGATGACCGCCGCTGCGCGAATCAAAACTGTTGAACGCGATGACGTATTTTTTGTTCCGATCGAGTAATCGACCATCAGCCAGACTCATGGATACAATTCGGTAATCATCACCCCGGCCTTGTGTCTTCACTTCAAAGCCAAGCAGGTTGCGCTTTTCGTGACTGGTGAACACTTCTTCCATAACGGTCCTTATTTCCTCCGGCGAAAGCTGCGCAGTCACGATGTAGTTTTCGTACGGAATCAAGTTCCATATGTCGTTCAGCGTTTTGGGACCGGCGATCAACCCGCCCCTGTCGTCGAACGCGCCGTGCATTACGCCATCAACCGAAACATTTCGCTCCACCAGCGCTTCGCTGATGGCCGCTCCAATGAGTCTCTCCACGTCACTGGGCAAGCCGGGGCGACTACGACCGTGCAACGTCTCGGCCAGTTCGCCCACTGGCGATGCAAGCGCCGCCTCTGACTCGGCAAGCTGCGATTTCGCTCGCGAAACAATCACATGATCTGAATGGAACCGCTTATCCATTAGCTCGCAGATCGCTTCCCGATGAAGCAGCTTCTTGGAATTGCGGTCGAACAGAAGATCGACTCGACCGACATGAATGCCGAAATGATCCGCCTGAGTGAAGAGCACACCGTTTGTCAGACGACTCGGAATTGCCTGATGCGTGTGACCAGCGATAAACACCGCGGCCTCCGGGAACTCAGAGGTCAGAGCCATTACGGCATTGGCAAAATCATCGCCGCCGGCGCGCATTTTCAATCCCATGTGGCCACTGACCACGATCACATCTGCCCCCTCGCCCTTTGCCCTCGTTATCGCTCGGCGAACAGGTTCGACAGGATTTTGAAACTCGATGCCGCGCGTGAATTCTGGGGCGAGCCAAAACGGCATTCCCGGTGTCGTCACTCCAATGATCGCAAGCTTTACTCCTGCAATCTCTTTCACGATGAGCGGCTGAATCTTGGAGAATGGATGTTGCGAATCGGAAGATGCGCCGGCAGGCTTTCCGTTCAGGACCGTGTTCGCAGCTAACACCGGCATTGTGGATCTCTGCAGCGCGTTGATAAACGTCTCGATTCCCCAATCGAACTCGTGATTACCGACGATCCACGCGTCGTATTTGAGATGATTAAACAAATCGATCATCAGCTCGCCCTTGTTGCGCAAACTGACGTCCGTACCTTGATAGACGTCGCCGACGTCGATCAAGAGCGAATTCGAATTTTGCCGGCGCCACCGACGAATTTGCGCCGCGCAACGCGCCAATCCGCCGTAATCAGGATTCCCGTTGTAATCAGCCGTGGGCAGAATATGACCGTGGAGATCGGTCGTATGCAGGATCGAGATGCAGAGGGTGTCGGGATTCAGCGCAGCACTAGCACTCGCGAGCGTCGGGACGGCGCTAACCAGTCCTGCCCGGCCGGCGAGTTTTAAAAACTCCCGCCGACTCCAGGATCTTTCTGCCTCAAACATCGCCTATTTGAATGCGCAGCCACATTACCGCCGTACCGGTCCTTATCTCAATGAAAATACCGAGACTTCACTGTCTTGACCGCATGACGGTTTCAGTGACACTTCGTCATGCTCAACGAAAATTCTATCGCCGATTTCAAAACAAACCTACGCGGACGGTTGATACAACCGGGCGACAACGATTACGATGATGCTCGCAAGGTTTACAATGGAATGATCCACAAGAAGCCGCGTCTGATCGCGCGTTGTGCGGATGTGGCCGACGTGATCCGCTCAGTGAACTTTGCGAGAGAAAACGACCTGCTTGTGGCGATTCGCAGTGGCGGCCACAACGCTGGCGGGTTGGGAATTTGCGATGACGGCTTGGTCATCGACATGAGCCCAATCAAATACACACGGGTCGATCCCGCAGCGCGCACCGTCACTGTCGGCGGCGGATGCGTTTGGGGCGACGTGGATCACGCAACGCATGTCTTCGGACTCGCTACTCCAAGTGGAATTATTTCTACGACAGGCGTCGGCGGATTAACGCTGGGCGGAGGAGTCGGACATCTCACCCGCAAGTGCGGTTTGAGCATTGATAATGTCGTCTCGGCCGATGTCGTATTGGCAAATGGCAAATTTGTAAAAGCGAATGCCGATGAGAATCCGGATTTGTTCTGGGCACTGCGCGGTGGCGGTGGAAATTTCGGCGTCGTGACCTCGCTTACATTCAAATTGCATCCAATCGATATGATCTACGGCGGTCCGATGCTATATGAGCTAAGCGAGACGTCAGACGTAATGAAATGGTATCGGGATTTCATTCCTGCTGCGCCAGATGATTTGAACGGTTTCTTTGCCTTTCTCACCGTCCCGCCCGCACCGCCCTTCCCCGAGCATCTTCACATGAAAAAAATGTGCGGTGTGGTGTGGGCATATGCCGGAGCGCAGGACAAAGCCGAAAAAACGTTCGAACCAATCCGCGCTTTCAAGAAGCCTGCGCTCGATTTTGTCGGCCCGCTGCCACAGCCGGCGCTACAAAGCATGTTCGACGCGATTTATCCGCCGGGTTTGCAGTGGTACTGGCGCGCCGATTTCGTAAATGAATTAAGCGACGACGCGATTGCGCAGCACATCCGCTTCGGTGAAGCGCTGCCCACGATGCATTCCACCATGCATATGTATCCGATTAACGGCGCCGCAGCGCGGGTCGCCAAAAATGCGACTGCTTGGAATTATCGCGATTCCAACTGGGCGCAGGTAATTGTCGGCGTGGATCCTGATCCCGCAAATAAGGACAAAATCGTGTCGTGGACCAAGAGCTATTACGACGCAGTGCATCCGTATTCCGCCGGAGGAGCGTACGTAAACTTCCTCATGGGCGACGAAGGCGAAGAACGCGTCAAAAAAACCTATGCCGGGAATTACGAGCGCCTGGTCTCCATCAAAAATAAATACGATCCCGATAATTTCTTTCGAGTGAACCAGAACATTAAGCCGAGCTGAATTTTAGCGGCGAATCTGGCAATGTGGAAGGAACCTCAGTGTACGGATGATCTCGGCGATCGCTGAGAGTTGGTAAGTAGATCATCTGGTTGCTCGTCTCATTAACACACGGCTTTAGCCGGGTGTTACCAGCAATTCAGCGGATGAGCCGTTTTAACGGCTTTTCTTCACATGCAAACCGTTGAAACGGTTTGTTCCTTGTTGAGTCGGTTGCACCGGGCTGAAGCCCGGTGTTAATAACAGCAGCTTCTAAATTGTTTGCCGACGCTTTCCCAGAAATAGCTGATGACTGCCGACGAGTTAAGATCATTCCAAGCGCCGCTGAAGGCGCAGTATCGAGAGTGTCCGGAGACAGCATTAGTCACTCTTCGGGCCGAGGGCCGCATCGGCGAAAAT
>WNFY01001524.1_pt1 | contig 23247 bp, 32 predicted proteins | sample 5400091 | NCBI WGS metagenome assembly WNFY01 (sample SAMN13153364, study PRJNA577476) | soil metagenome | isolation source: 60 cm soil or saprolite under grassland replicate 1 | place: USA:California | collected 2016-06-15 | reverse complement strand
CCAGCCCCCGCATCGAGGTGGTGGGCCTCGCGCACAACGGCGCCGAGGCCCTGGACCTCGCGGCGAGCGCGCGGCCCGACGTCGTGCTCATGGATCTCAAGATGCCCGTCGTCGACGGCGTGCAGGCCACGCGCGAGATTCGCGCGCGCTTCCCGGGCGTGCGGGTCCTCGTCCTCACCACCTACGACGCCGACGAATGGGTGTTCGACGCGATCCGGGCGGGGGCGTCGGGCTATCTCCTCAAGGATTCGCCGCGCGAGGCGCTCGTAGCGGCGGTCGAAGGCACCGCGGCGGGCAAGACGTACGTGGATCCGTCGGTGGCCGGCCGGCTGTTCGCCCACGTCGCGCATGGAACGCCTGGTCCTGACAGCGCGCTGCTCGAGTCGCTGACCGAGCGCGAGCGCCAGGTGCTGAGCCTCCTCGGGCGGGGCCTAAGCAACGCCGCGATCGCCGAACATCTGCACGTCGCCGAAGGCACCGTGCGCAATCACGTGAGCGCCGTGCTCGCCAAGCTCGACCTCGCCGACCGCACGCAGGCCGCGCTGCTGGCGCTTCGCTTCGGCTTGGTGGATGCGGAACGGGGCTGACGGGAATTCTCCGCGCTGCGGTTAAACTCTCTTTCCATGTCCGAAAACGTTTCGCCACGAGGCGCCGATCCGCTTCGCGTATTGTGACCCGGCGGGCATCGTGTACTTTCCCCGCTTCCTGGAATTGGTGAACAACCTCACCGAGGACTGGTTCGAGCAGGGTCTCGGCATGCCGTTCAACGAGTTTCATCTCGTTCACGGCTACGGCGTGCCGGTCGTCAACACCAAGGTCGATTTTCTGAAGGCTTGCCGTCTCGGGGAGCGGCTCTCGCTCGAACTGAGCATCGAGTCGCTCGGCGGCAGCTCGACGGTGCTCGCGATCCGCGGGCGCGTGGACGGCGAGGAGCGCCTGCGGCTGCGCCGCAAGGTCATGATCGTCTCGCTCGAAGCGCGCCGCGCGGTCGCGATCCCGCAGGAACTGCGCGAGCGCATGGAGCGCTATCTCATTCGCCCCGATCGGATTCCCCGTGCCCGGTCGCAGTTGCCGCTACGTTTCTCGGATCCTCCGGCGGCTGATTGCCGCGCCATACGACGTGCAGGTCGGGCCGGAGCAGCAGGAGGTCGTGGCCGTACACCTGGCGCGGCGCCTCGTCCGGCATGTCGAGCACGGCGAGCGGCGCGCCAAAGGCCCGCAGCGCTTTCGCCAGCGCCGACGTGTCGGCGTTCGTTCGGCCGAGGCGCAGCAGCGTGTAGCCCTCGTAAGGAATGTGGTCCTGCATCGGCGTGCCGTCGGCGAGCCACACGTGCGGCAGGCGCGCGCCCGGCCACGTGCTCGGCTGATAGACGCGGAAGCGGTGCTCGGGCCCACCGGGAATGACGCACACGATTGGGGAATCGACGTAGCGGTAGCCGGGGAATCGACGTAGCGGTAGCCGAGCTCGGCGCCGATCATCTCGTTCGACTTGGGCTGCTCGACGCTGGCGACGCGCACGAGGTTCTCACGCGTGGCGGCGCCCTCGGGCGTGTTCTCACGAATGTTCGGCCGGTATTGCGCGTGCCACTTGCGCCGCCCGAGCGAAGCGTAGCGCGAAGCGCCGACGTTGCGCTCGCCGACCTGCCGCCGCTCGGATTCGTACGAGTCGAGCAGGGCGGGCCCACCCCATCCCTGCAGGGTCGCCGCGAGCTTCCAGGAAAGATCGATCGCGTCGCCGACGCCGGAGTTCATGCCGAGGCCCCCGGTAGGTATGACTAGGTGCGCGGCGTCGCCGGCGAGGAACACGCGGCACTCCCGATAGCGGTCCGCTAGCACCAGGTTCTGCCGCCACGGGGCGCAGGTGAGCATCTCGTACTTCACCGGAATTGCGACAGTACGCTCGAACATCGCCTTCATGTCGGCGTCCTTCTCGACCACGGCGTGCAAGGTGAAGTGCTTCGTCGAGTCCTGCATGATGAGAAAGGTGCTGTTGCCGTCGGCGACGTGATAGTGGCGCCCCTTGCCGGGGCCGTTGCCGATGGGGATGCGCTCGAACAGCTCGTCGCAGCGATACAGCGCCTGGCGCAACTCGAGAATGTTGTACTCGCCGCGCAGCTTGATGCCGAGCTGCTTGCGCACGGTGCTCGCGCCGCCGTCGCAACCCACCATATACGAGGCGCCGATCGCGCCGCCCCTGCCGTTCGCGTGCTTCACGCGTGCGGTGACCCCGGATTCGTCCTGGGTAAATGATTCGAGCTGGCACCCGTAGCGTACCGTCACCGAAGGCAGCCCCTCGGCGATCGACTTCAGCAGCGGCTCCAGCGTGTACTGCGAGATGAGCTGGTACGGTTCCAGCGGCATGCTCCCGTCGCTGCACGCGCGGATCTCGGCGCGCGCCCTCTTCACCGAAGGGTAGGGCAGATGCAGGAGCGGCGGCTCGGCCAGCGACAGGATGATGAACACGTCCATCGGGACATCGTCGCGCAGGCCGGCGGCGCGGACCTTGTCGGCGATTCCCATGCGCCGGAAGATTTCCATGGTGCGCGCATTGCATCGTTCCATCTTCGGCAGGAACTGCGGCGCTTCCTTCTGCTCGATCAGCGTGCAGCGCACGCCGCGCCTGCCGAGATCGATGGCGAGCGTAAGACCGACCGGACCGCCGCCGACGATGAGTGCCTGCGTGTCCATCGCGCGTATTCTGCCTTATCCATCAATGCCTATTCGGACAAAGCGAGGAACACTGGACCGCCGGGCCTTAGGCGGCGCCGACGCGAAAGCCCCCGTCCCCGGTCAGCTCGAAGCGCCCTCCCCGAACCGCCCGCAGCCAGCGCGCGGTGCGGATCAGGCCGCCAAAGGAGAAGAAGTGGACGCCCGCGATCGGCGGATCGCTGCGGCGTGCGATGTCCCTCACCACTGCTTCCGGGCCGGCTTCGACCAGAAGGCGCGTAATCGCCAGGGGTCGCGCCTTCAGCGCGCGGACCGAGTTCCCGATTCCGCACAACATCGCAAATCGGAGCAGCCGCGGCAGGCTCGCCGGACCCGAAAGTCCGACACGCACCGGCAGCCCGTGTCCTCTCATCTGCGCCGCACACACGAGCACCGGCTCGGATTCGAAGCAGAACTGCGTCACCACCTGCAGATCGAGACCCAACCGCCGGGCGAGGCTTTTTTTGGCGGCCAGTGCCGTCTCGAGCGCGGTTGCCGCTATTTTGGGATGACCTTCGGGGTAACCCGCTACCCCGATACGCACGACCCCATGATGCTGGAACAAGCCGGTTTCGAGCAGTGCGAGGCTCGAATCGAACGGCCCGCTCGCCCGCTCGCTGTCGCCGGCGATCACCAACGCGCTGTCGACTCCCGCTTCACCGGCTGCGCGCGCAAGGTATTCATCGAGCGCGTCGCGGCTGGCGATCCGGCGCGCCGCAACGTGGGGAACCGGGCGAAAGCCGGCTCGTCTCAGGCGTGTGGCCAGCGCCACGGTTCCGTGATAGGTCTGTCCCGGCGGCATGCTGATATAAACCGACGTCCCCGGTTCCAACAAGCCGCCGCAGGCGTCGATCTCGGCAGGATCGCGCGATGACAATTCGAGCGAAGCCCCCGCAAGCAAAACTTGAATGTTTCGGCGCTCGTCCTCCGGCGACGGGCGCACGAATCCGGTGGCGGAGCGAGGTTCGATGGTGAAGCCCGCCTGCATGCGCGTCAGTCGCGTTTGCGCGAGATCACGTAAGACTCGTCGAGGAACCACAGCCCCCTGTGGCGGCGCAGCACCTCCTGCGTGGCTTCGAGGTAGCCCCGGTCGCCCATGACCTCTCCCAGGCGCTGATCCTCGATCTGCGCCACGTACACCGCGGCGTTCCACGCGGCGAGCAGGGTCGAGGTGCCGATCGCGTCGCCGATTTCCTCGGGCAGCGTGTGCATCTCGTAGCGGAATATCGAGCGGTTGTCGGCGTAGGCGTTGAAATTGAGGTCGCGGCCGTCGCTTCCGAGCTCGGCGCGGGTGGCCTTCAGGAGCGAGTGGCGATCGGTCTGGAACGGGTTTTCGCCCGGCCAGATGCGCTGCACGATCTCCAGGCCCGGGTCCCGGCCGTGGGAATGGATCGCGATCATCCGCCCGCCCGGCGCAAGGCTCCGCGCGAGCGGCGCGAGAACCTTGGTCGCCTTGAACTCGGCCGAAGCGCGGGCACGGTAAGGCTGCGACGCGATGACCAGGTCGTAGTCGGCGCGGGCGACGCCGCGGCGCGGCAGCACCTGGTCGAGCAGGAATTTGTGATCTTCCCGGTAAAACAGCAGCATCACCGGCTTCGCATAGGCGGGATTGCCGCTCGTCTTGCTCACCGACGCGCGCCAGTGCTCGTTCAGGAACGGCTGCAGCTCGGTGATCTGCTGTTCGAACTCGCTGGAAGTCGCGCCGGTGAGCGCGACCTCTTTCCAGACGAGACTGGTGGCGGCCGTGACCGATTTCGGCGTGAGCCACGGCGCCTCCGAGTAGTAGAGATTAGTCATGACGAGCACGGTCGCCGGATGCTCGAAGAAGCGGTCCGGCATGCGATCGAGAGCGAGCCGCACGTCCTCTAGGCTGATTTCCTTGCCGACGATGTAGAAAGGCATCGTCGGATAGCGCTGGTGCATGGCGCGCATGACGCGGGCGAGCACGGTGCCGTCGCCGACACCGGCATCGAAGACCCTTACCGAGGGAGGCCGTGGATGAATATTGGCGAGCTCCATACCGACGCGCTGCGCGACCACCCACTTCTCGCTGCAGGTGCTGACGAACAGCAGGTACTTCTGGCGGTTGTCGTAGAAACGGAAGCTGGTCTTCGACTCGTCCTTCGCCCCGGAGGGCACGGCGATCTTGGGTTGATCCGGCACCGCGCCCTCACCGCCGGTCAGGCTCCCGGCCGAGGACCGCAGCCGCACCAAACCGCGGGTTTCGATCGATCGATGCTCCGACATGAACGTGCGCACGCGCTCCATGGTTTCCATGGTCACGCGTCCGCCGATCCGCAGCCGGCTCACGAGCTTCCCGTCGTTTACGGCGCGCCGCCCGAAGGTCGACTCGGCCATGCCGATGCGCCTGCAGTAATCCGCGATTTCGCTCAGCAACTGCTCAGCCGTCACGTCCCCTCCTTATGAGCGACTGCGCTTCGCGCTATTACAAGATGCCCCGCAGCGAGGGTCAACCACAATTTTGCCCATCGTGAAAGTGGGACGAAAAGTGGGATTTATCCCACTTAGGCACTCCCTCATATATAAAGCGCGCTCATGCTTGGTCGTATAATAGTTATATTTCTATTTATCAATGTATTATATCAATAAGACCAAGGATACATGGTGTGGCCACCGGGAACCTCTCCTCTCCAGAAGTCAGCCCGGGTGCTCTACGTTAGTATCTCGACTATGGAGGGTAGCTGCAAGGGTGGGCAGTGCCCACATCGGAGATCTCAAGGTCTTAGGGGAATAGGACCGGCATTTTTTGCCGCGGCCGCCCCCTTTGGCGGAGAATCGCTTCTCGTCTCGGGCCCCCGGAGGAGCCAGATGTCCGCCGTGCTGCAAAACAGCGTCGCCGCCGAACGCAAGGCGTTCTACGACAAGATCGACAAGGCCAATGTCACGCCCCTGTGGGAGGTCCTGCACGGCATTATCACCCCCACTCCTAACACGCCGTGCAAGCCTCACCTCTGGAAATGGGACCAGATGTGGCCCTGGATCCAGGAGGCCGGGCGCCTCATCACCGCGAAGGAGGCCGAGCGACGCGTTTTGGTGCTGGAAAACCCTGGGCTGCGGGGTCGCTCGAGCATTACCCACAGCCTTTACGCCGGACTGCAGCTGATCCTGCCAGGGGAAGTTGCCCCTTTGCATCGGCACTCGCAATCCGCGCTGCGCTTCATCTTGCTCGGCAGGGGCGCCTACACCGCCGTGGACGGCGAAAAAGTGACCATGAGCGTGGGAGATTTCGTCATCACGCCGTCGTGGACTTTCCACGACCATGGCAACCCCTCGGAAGAACCGATGGTATGGATGGACGGCCTCGACGTCCCGCTCGTCGAATTGCTCGATGCCCAGTTCATGGAAAAGGGGCCGCAGGAAGCGCAGCATACCGGTCGCACCGAGGGCGACAACCTCGCGCAATTCGGCAATACCATGAAACCCGTGGAGTACAGGGCGAAGAGCCGCACTTCGCCGTTATTCTGGTACCCGTATGGGCGCACCCGCGAAGCCCTCGAGACGATGAAGCAGGCCCAGGACGCGCATCGCTGCTGGGGCTACAAGCTGCAATACACCAATCCCGTGACAGGCGACTGGGCGATGCCGACGATCGGTACCTTCATGCAACTCCTCCCGAAGGGATTCAAGGGCAAGGATTACCACTCGACTGACTCGACCGTGTACGCCGTGGTCGAGGGCAGGGGAAGATGCCAGGTCAACGGCGAGACGCTCGGCTTCGGACCGAGAGACGTGTTCGTCTGCCCGTCATGGATACCTTACCGGCTCGAAGCGGACGAGCAGGCCGTGCTTTTCAGCTTCTCCGACCGGCCGGTACAGCAGGCGCTCGATCTCTGGCGCGAAACGTTTTAGGTCGTAGCGACTGTTCGGGTGCCGCCCACGGGCGGCCTTCCCCATGAACGCGGGAGGAACCAACTACGACCTGCTCTACAACCCGCGTCTGGTCGTCTCGGGTTTCGAACGGATTTTCGAGCGCTGGGAGAGGGACTCGGAGCGGGCGCGCGCAAGCCTCGAGGGCTATCTCGATGTGCCCTACGGTGCTAGCGACGCGGAAAAACTGGACATTTTCAAACCTAGAGGCGAGAGCCGCGGCTTGCTGATGTACATCCACGGCGGTTACTGGCGTTCCCTGGACAAGAAGCGGTTCTCGTTCGTCGCGCCGGCGCTGGTTCAGGCCGGAATCACCGTGGCGATTCCGAATTATGCGCTCTGCCCCGCCGTGCAGGTCGAAGACATCGTGATGCAGATGGTGCAGGCCTGCGCTTGGCTCTACCGCAACGGCGCCAATTTCGGCGCCGCAAACCGACTCCACCTCTGCGGGCATTCCGCAGGGGGACATCTCGCCGCCATGATGCTCGCCTGCCTGTGGCCCAAATACTCCCCCGACTTGCCGAAGCAAGTGGTGGCGGCCGCGCTCTCGATCAGCGGCTTGTATGACCTGACCGAGATCGTCAAGGTGCCTTCGGTGAACGGCGACGTGCGCCTCACCGAAAAAGCCGCACCCAGAGTAAGCCCCGCTTCCATGCCGCCGGCGACCGACGCACCGCTCTACACCGCGGTCGGGGAGAAAGAGAACGAGGGGTTTCACATTCAGAACAGGTTGATCGCCGAAAAATGGGGCAAGGTGCGCCGCGCCGACATCCCCTGCCCCGGCGCGAATCATTTCACCGTGCTCGATCAGTTGTGCTACCCGGGCAGCGGCTTGTTCAGGGCCGTGCTGAAAATGATGAGCCTGTAGGCCGGAGCCGGGTAAGTCGCCGATGAATCCCAAGCAACTACTCATCGAGAGCTTCCACGCCGCTGTAGCTGCCGCCGACCCGCTCAAGATTCTTCCCCCGCATCTGCCGACCCCGCCTTCGGGCAGGACGCTGGTGAGCGGCGCGGGCAAGGCCGCTGCCTCGATGGCGCTTGCGGTCGAACAGCATTGGCCCGAGGACGCGGCGCTGGAGGGCTTGGTCATCACCCGCTACCGGCACGGGCTGCCGACACGCCGCGTCAAGGTGATCGAAGCCGGACACCCGGTTCCAGACGAGACGGGCGAGTCGGCTGCGAAAGAAATTCTGCAACGGGTCAGAAGCCTTGCGCCGAACGACCTGCTGCTCGCCCTCATATCCGGCGGCGGCTCGGCGCTGCTCAGCCTTCCGGTCGAGGCCGTCGGCATGGAAGCGCTGAAAGCGACGACGAGGGAACTGCTTCGCAGTGGTGCGCCGATTCAGGACATAAACACCGTGCGAAAACACCTTTCAGCGATCCAAGGGGGCCGGCTCGCCGCGGCGTGCAGGGCACCCGTGCTCGCGCTCATCATTTCGGACGTTACAGGCGACGATCCCACCCACATCGCCTCCGGTCCGTGTGCGCCGGACCCGACGACGTACCGCGATGCGCTCGAAGTTCTCCATCGCTACGGTGTGAACGCGGCTCCGGCGGTCAGGGAGCACCTGAAGCGAGGCGCAGGCGGAGAGGTTTCGGAAACACCCAAACCGGGGGACAGGATTTTCGCGCGCGTCGAAAACCGCGTCATCGCCACAGCACGGCAGGCGCTGCGTGCGGCGCAGGAATTTTTCCATGTGCACCGGATTCACCCCATGAACCTCGGCGACAGCGTGACGGGCGAGGCATCCGAGGTGGCGAAAGTGTACGCAGCGCTTGCGCGCCAAATCGCGCAACACGCCGACCCGGTGAAGCCGCCGGTCGCGCTGATTTCCGGAGGCGAATGCACGGTCACCGTGCACGGCAACGGGCGCGGCGGGCGCTGCACCGAATTCCTGCTGTCCCTCGGAATAGACCTCGCCGGTAACCCGAACGTCTGCGCAATCGCCTGCGACACAGACGGCATCGACGGCTCGGAAGACAATGCGGGTGCGGTACTTTTGCCCGACTCGCTCATGCGCGGGGCACGTCTCGGGCTCGACGCCAAGAAACTGCTCGCCGACAATGACGCGTACGGGTTTTTCTCGCGGCTCGAAGACCTTGTCGTAACGGGGCCGACTCGGACCAACGTCAACGACTACCGGGCGATCCTCATCCGCTGAGCGAGCAACCGAAACGACTACGCTTTGGCCTCCGCCGCCTTGGGCTCTTCCTTCAGCTCGGGCCGGTCGAGCAATTCGACCAGCGCCATCGGCGCATTGTCCCCCTTCCTGAACCCGTATTTCAGGATGCGCAGGTACCCACCGTTTCGCTTGGCGTAGCGCGGCCCGAGCTCGGCGAAGAGCTTCGTCACGATGCCGCGGTCGCGCAAGCGGTTGAACGCGAGGCGCCGGTTGGCGAGCGTGGCTTGCTTGCCGAGCGTGATCATGGGCTCGACCACGCGGCGCAGCTCCTTTGCCTTGGGAAGAGTGGTTTGGATGACCTCGTGCTTCAACAGCGAGACGATCATGTTGCGCAGCATCGCCAGGCGATGGCTGCTGGTGCGGTTGAGCTTTCTGAGTCCGTGGCGGTGGCGCATCTTCTTATCCCTTCGCCTCGATTCAGGAGGTACGCGCGGTTTCCAGACCGGCTGGCGGCCAGTTCTCGAGTTTCATGCCGAGCGTCAGCCCGCGCGAGGCCAGCACTTCCTTGATCTCGTTGAGCGATTTTCGGCCTAGATTGGGCGTCTTGAGAAGCTCGGTCTCGGTGCGCTGGATCAGGTCGCCGATGTAATAGATGTTTTCCGCCTTGAGGCAATTCGCCGAGCGCACGGTGAGCTCGAGATCGTCCACCGGACGCAGCAGGATCGGATCGACCTGCGGGGCCCTCTTTTCCTCGACCGCCGGAGCCGTGCCTTCGAGCGCTGCGAAAACGGAAAGCTGATCGACCAGGATCCTCGCTGCGTAACGGATCGCCTCCTCGGGCTCGATCACACCGTTCGTCTCGATGTCGATGATGAGCTTGTCGAGATCGGTGCGCTGTTCGACGCGCGCCGATTCGACCGAATAGGACACCCGTCTAACGGGCGAGAAGGAAGCGTCCAGTATGATCTTGCCGATACCCTTGGATTCCTCGGGGACGACGCGGAGATTCCCGGGGAGGTATCCGCGGCCGTTCTCGACCTTGATCTGCATCTCGATCTTGCCCCCGGGAGAGAGGTGCGCGATCACGTGCTCAGGGTTGATGATTTCGACGTCGTGCGTGGCCTCGATGTCGCCCGCGGTCACCGGACCCTCGCCTTTTTTCTTAAGGTTGAGCAGCGCATCTTCGCTGTTGTGAAGCTTGAGCACCACGCCCTTGAGGTTGAGCAGGATATCGACGACGTCTTCCTGGACGCCCTCGATCGTGGAGTATTCATGAAGAACTCCCGCGATCTGCACTTCGGTCGCTGCGAATCCAGGCATCGACGAAAGCAGAACGCGGCGCAGCGCATTGCCGAGCGTATGGCCATACCCGCGCTCGAACGGCTCCATCACCACTTTGGCGTGATTGGGGGCGATGCCCTGGACGTCGATGATGCGCGGTTTCAGAAATCCACTGGTTTGCATGTAAGGCCCTCGATACGATAGGACTTGCGCTGGATACTTCGGGCGCAGCGTTATTTCGAATACAGCTCGACCACCAGGCTTTCGTTGATCGTGGAAGGCAGATCGGAACGTGCCGGAAGCGCCTTGAACGTGCCCTTCATTTCCTTTGCGTTGACCTCGATCCATTCCGGGAAGCCGCGCGTTTCGGCGGCAGCGACCGCGCCCTTGACGCGAAGCTGCTCCTTCGCCTTCGCCACGACTTCGACCGTGTCGCCCGGCCGCACCTGGTAGGACGGCATGTTGACGCGCTTGCCGTTTACGAGGATGCCGTTATGGCGCACGATCTGGCGCGCCTCTGTGCGGCTCGAACCGAACCCCATGCGGTACGAAACGGTATCCAGACGCGACTCCAGCAGCTGCAGAAGACGCTCGCCCGTCACCCCTTTGCTGCGCGAGGCCTCTGCATAGGTCTTGCGGAACTGGCGCTCGAGCAGCCCGTATATGCGGCGCAGCTTCTGCTTCTCCCGCAGCTGCTTGCCGAAGTCGGACATGCGGCCCCCGCTTTTCTGGCCGTGCTGTCCCGGCGCATAGCTGCGGCGCTCGATCGCGCATTTGTCGGTAAAGCATTTCTCGCCCTTGAGGAAGAGCTTCTCCCCCTCGCGGCGGCACTGGCGGCACTTCGCATCCAGATCTCGGGCCATGCGTATTCCTCTATATGCGCCGTCTTTTCGGCGGCCTGCAACCATTGTGGGGCACGGGCGTCACATCCGCGATGCTGCTGATCTTGAGACCCAGGGCATTGAGGGCGCGGACAGCCGATTCTCGTCCGGGGCCGGGCCCCTTGATGCGCACCTCGAGATTCTTTACGCCGCACTCTTGTGCCGCGCGGCCGGCCTGCTCGGCCGCAACTTGGGCGGCGAAGGGCGTAGATTTCCTCGAGCCCTTGAAGCCCGCAGCGCCTGAGGTCGCCCACGCCAAGGCGTTGCCTTGGCGATCGGTAATAGTGACGATGGTGTTGTTAAACGAGGCGTGAATATGGGCGATACCTTCGGCCACGTTTTTTTTCACCTTCTTGCGAACGCGTGCTGCAGCGGTCGGTGCGACAGGCGGTTTTGCCATGTACGGGATCCTCGCTTGCTCAGCCGGCCTTCGGGGCCGCAGCGGTAATCTTGACCGCGGCTTTGCGCGGACCCTTCCGCGTGCGCGCGTTGGTTCGGGTACGCTGGCCGCGAACCGGCAGTCCCTTGCGATGACGGGTGCCGCGATAGCAGCCGAGGTCCATCAGCCGCTTGATATTCATCGATACCTCGCGACGCAGGTCGCCCTCGACGGTGAATCTCGCGACCTGCTCGCGCAGACGCTCCATGTCAGACTCTGACAAGTCCTTGATTTTCGAATGTTTATTAACCTTGGCTGCGACGCAGATCGCCTGCGCGCGCGAGCGACCGACGCCAAAGATCGCCTGCAGCGCGATCTCGGCGTGTTGGTGATTCGCAATGTTGACTCCCGCTATGCGGGCCATACCCTGCTCCGTTTATTCGCCGAAAAGGAAACCGGAAATTATAACGTGAAATCCGTCCGTTAACTACCGATTTGCTACCCCTGCCTCTGCTTGTGGCGGGGATCCTTGCAGATGACGCGCACCACCCCCCTGCGGCGCACGATCTTGCAGTTGCGGCAAATCTTTTTCACCGAGGCAAGTACTTTCATGCGTGTTTCCTTTCGATCGATTCACTTCGCGCGGAATATGATGCGTCCGCGAGTCAGGTCGTAGGGGGTCAACTCGACCGTCACCTTGTCTCCGGGGAGAATCCGGATGTAGTGCATGCGCATCTTCCCGGAGATGTGTCCCAGGATAACGTGCCCGTTTTCCAGCTTGACGCGGAAGGTCGCGTTGGGCAGGGTTTCCATGATCTCTCCCTGCATCTGGATCACGTCTTCTTTCGCCATGTTCGCTATTGCTGTTCTTCCCTCTGAAATGGGGGATCTCAAAGCTTCGTGCCCCTTGTTCCCTACTCGTCACCGGGCCGTCGGGAATCCCCCTCTGAACCCTCCCTTTTTGAGCAAGCTCTCGTACTGGTGCGTCATGATGTAGGCCTGCACCTGCGCCATGAAGTCCATGGTTACCACAACGATGATGAGGAGTGAGGTGCCGCCGAAGTAGAACGGCACGTTCCACCGCAGGATCAGGAACTCGGGCAGCAGGCAAACCAGGGTTACGTAGATGGCACCTGCCAAGGTCAGTCTCAAGAGGATCTTCTCGAGGTATTTCGCCGTCTGCTCGCCGGGCCGGATTCCGGGAACGAAGGCGCCCGACTTCTTCAGATTGTCCGCCGTCTCCTTGGGGTTGTATTGCAGCGCCGTGTAGAAAAAGCAGAAGAACACGATCGCGCTTGCATAGAGCATGACGTACACGGGCTGGCCCGGCGTCAGCGTGGATGCGAGGTCCCTGATCATCAGGCTGAATGCCGCCCCGATCTGTCCCTTCGACAGCAGTTCCCAGGTGTTGCTGCCTGCGACACCGCTTGTAAACCAGCCGGCAATGGTCGCGGGGAAGAGGATGATCGATGAGGCGAAGATCGGCGGTATGACGCCCGACATGTTGAGCTTAAAGGGCAGGTGCGAGGCCTGTCCGCCGTAGACCTTGTTGCCGATCTGGCGTTTGGCGTAGTTGACCAGGATCTTTCTCTGACCGCGCTCGACGAAACAGACGGCCCAGGTCACCAATGCGACGGCGATTGTAATCGCGAGCGCCGTAAGCGGAAACATGGCGCCGGTGCGGACCAGCTCGAGCATGCCGGCGACGGCGTTCGGCAATCCCGCGGCGATGCCGGCGAAGATGATGATCGAGATGCCGTTGCCCAAGCCACGCTCGGTCACCTGCTCGCCTAGCCACATCAGGAACATGGTGCCGGTCACCAGCGTGACGACGGTGGTGAAGCGAAACATCAGTCCCGGGTCGATCACCAGTCCGGGCTGCGACTCGAGCGCGATCGAGATGCCGGTCGCCTGGAAAAGCGCTAGAAATACCGTCCCGTAGCGCGTGTACTGGGTGATCTTGCGCTGGCCCGCCTGGCCTTCTTTTCTGAGCTGCTCCAGCTGCGGGGACACCGCGGTCATGAGCTGCATGATGATCGAGGCCGAGATATAGGGCATGATCCCGAGCGCGAAGATGGTGAAGCGCGAAAGTGCTCCGCCCGAGAACATATTGAACAGGCCGAGAATCCCGCCCTGCTGTGACTGGAACAGCTCGGCAAGCCGGATCGGATCGATGCCCGGCACCGGGATGTGCGCGCCGATGCGGAAAACGACCAATGCCAAAAGCAGAAACGTCAGGCGCTTCTTCAGATCGCCGAACTTCCCGGTCCTGCCGAGCTGCGGGGTCGGGATCGCCATCTACGCTTTGCCGCCCTTCTTGCCTTCCGGCCCAGGCCGAGTGGCTTTGCCCCTGTCTTTCCCGTCGCGTTTGTCTTTCCCTTCGCCCTTGCCTTTAGCGCCGCGTTCGTCTTCGGAGTCGCTCGTTGCCTTCGCGCCGGCTGCACGCTTTTCGGGTCTCCCTTCCCCCTTGCCCGATTGAGCTTCGGCCTGCGGCGGTGGCGCCGGTACGGCCTTTGGCTCGCGTTTCGCCTTGGATTGAGGAATGGGCGCATCGGTGCTGCCGCCCGCCGTTTCGATTGCGGCGCGCGCGCCCTTGCTCACCGCGACACCGACAAGCGTCACTTTGCGCGTGAGCTTGCCGGAGACGATCACTTTGGCTCTCTTGGCTGATCCCGGAACGACGCCCGCTTCCTTCAACACGGCGAGGTCGATTTTCTCGGCCTTGACGCTCTCGAGATCCGATAGCAGCACTTCGGCGGTATCTTCCCGGGTCGGCGAGTTGAAGCCGCGCTTGGGCAGCCTGCGCTGCAGCGGCATCTGCCCGCCCTCGAAGCCCACTTTGTGAAAGCCCCCGGAACGTGCCCTCTGGCCCTTGTGCCCGCGCCCGCCTGTTTTGCCCGTCCCCGACCCGATGCCGCGGGCAACGCGCTTGCGCACGTGCTTCGAGCCAGGAGCGGGTTTCAGCGTATTGAGTTCCATTTATCCCTCGACGCGCACCAGATAAGTCACGCTGTTGATCATGCCGCGCACTTGCGGCGTGTCCTTGAGCTCCACGGTTTGACGCAACCGCCGCAGCCCCAGGCCGCGCACCGTGGCGCGATGCTCCTTCCTGCAGCCGTTGGTGCTTTTGAGGAGCGTCACGCGGATTTTCTTGTCGGCCATATGCATCCTTCCCTCAGCTGGTGATTTCCTCGATCGACTTGCCGCGTTTGGCCGCGATCTGCGCCGGAGTATTCATCCTCTTCAAGCCGTCGAGCGTCGCCCGAACCACGTTGTAGGGATTGGTCGAGCCGATGCACTTCGCCAGTACGTTGGTCACGCCCATCACTTCGAACACCGCGCGCATGGGGCCACCAGCGATGATGCCCGTCCCTTCGGAGGCCGGTTGCATGATCACTTTCGAGGAGCCGTGTTTGCCGATCACGGCGTGCTGCAGCGTTCCGTTCTTCAGAGACACCCGAAACATCTTGCGGCGCGCCTCTTCCAAAGCTTTTTGAACCGCCACCGGCACTTCGCGCGCCTTGCCTTTGCCCATGCCCACTGCACCATCGCCGTCACCGACCACGGTGAGCGCGGCAAAGCCGAGGATGCGTCCGCCCTTAACCACCTTGGTGACGCGGTTCACGGAAACCATCTTCTCCTTCAGGCCGTCCGTGCGCTGTTCGCCGCCGTGCATTCTGGGTTGCATTCTTGCCATCGTGATTCCTTTAGAGTGCTCGCCTAAATCGGGACTTCAGGAGGGAGGCCCCTATTCGTCGCCAATCTAGAACTTGAGGCCGGCCTCTCGCGCGGCGTCCGCCAGCGCTTTGACCCTGCCGTGGTACTTGTAGCCGGAGCGGTCGAACGCGACCGCCTGGATGCCCAAACTCTTCGCTTTCTCGGCGATGCGCTTGCCTACCGCCACCGCTGCCGCTTTGTTGCCGCCGTTCGAGACTTTGGCGCGCACTTCCTTCTCCAGGGTGGAGGCGGAGGTCAGCACTTTGCCATCCACCGCGCTCAGCTGCGCGTAGATATGCGTGTTGGTTCGATGCACGGCCAGCCGCACCTTCGCCAATTCATGGATTTTTCGGCGCGTCTGCGAAGCCCGCCGAAGCCTTGCCGCATTTTTGTCGATCATCGCGGTTCCCTACTTCTTCTTCGTTTCCTTCAAGATCACCCGCTCGTTGGAGTAGCGCACGCCCTTGCCCTTGTAAGGCTCGGGCGAGCGGTAGGCACGCACCTCGGCCGCGACTTGTCCAACTTGCTGCTTGTCCAATCCCTTGATCACGATTTCGGTTTGCGAGGGAGTCTCGACCTTCACCCCTTTGGGCATCGGATGCACCACGGGATGCGAAAAACCCAGCGTGAGGTTCAGCTTGTCCCCTTGCGCCTGCGCGCGATAGCCGACCCCGACCAGCGTCAGGCGCTTCTCGAAACCCTTGGTCACTCCGAGCACCATGTTGGCGGCGAGCGCCCGCAGCGTTCCCGACATGGCGTTCGCCTCGTCCGAATCCTCGAGGGCCTTGAATACCAGCTTGTCGCCGTCCTTCTCGATGCTGACGTCGCTGCGCAGGCGCTGCGACAGCGTTCCGAGCGGCCCCTTGATGGAGAGGGCTTCGGCCGCAAGCGTCGCCTCGACGCCCTTGGGCAGGGTTACGGGAAATTTTGCGATCCGCGACATGGCCGATTCCTAGGCGACGATGCAGAGCACTTCGCCGCCGAGGCCGGTGGCGCGCGCCTTGCGATCGGTCATGACGCCCTTGGAGGTGGAGACGATGGCGACGCCGAGCCCGTTCATGATGCGGGGCAGCTCGTCGCGCCCCTTGTAGACGCGCAATCCCGGGGTGGACACGCGCTCGATTTTCTCGATCACGGGCCTGTCCGCGTAGTACTTGAGCCCGATCTCGAGCTCCGGTTTGCCTTCCTTTTCGCGGACGGTAAAGCCGTCGATGTACCCCTCGTCCTTCAGCACCTGGGCGATGGAAATCTTCAGCTTGGAGGACGGAACGCCGACCGCGGTCTTTCCGACCATCTGGGCGTTGCGGATGCGGGTCAGCATGTCGGCAATGGGATCGGTCATGCTCATGCGGAAACCTCCTACCAGCTCGCCTTGATCAGGCCCGGGATCTCCCCGCGCAGCGCGATTTCACGCAGCTTGTTGCGCCCGAGCCCGAACTTGCGAAACACTCCGCGCGGCCGGCCGGTCAGGCTGCAACGGTTGCGCAGCCGCACCGGCGAGGCGTTCCTCGGCAGCTGCTGCTGCTTCTCGCGCGCCTCCTGGCGCTCTTCGTCGGAGCGTCTGGCGTCGTTGATGATTGCGAGCAGCGCCGCGCGTCTGGCGGCGAACTTGGCGACCGTCTTGCGGCGTTTCTTGTCGCGGTTGATCAGAGCGAGTTTGGCCATGGGCGATCCTTCAGGTCTTGAACGGAAAGCGGAAGGCGGCGAGCAGCGCTCGCGCCTCGTCGTCGGTTTTCGCGGTCGTGGTGATGCTGATGTTGAGCCCCCGCAGGGTGTCGATCTTGTCGTATTCGATTTCCGGAAAGATGATCTGCTCCTTGACGCCGAGGCTGTAGTTGCCGCGGCCGTCGAATGCGCGGCTCGAGATGCCGCGGAAGTCACGGATACGCGGGATCGCCACGGTGACCAGACGGTCCAGGAACTCGTACATGCGCTTGCCGCGCAAGGTCACCATGCACCCGACCGGAAACCCCTTGCGGACCTTGAACGTCGCGATCGACTTCTTGGCCTTGGTGACCACGGGTTTCTGGCCGGCGATCTTGGTGAGGTCGGCGACGGCGTTGTCCAGGATTTTCTTGTCGGTCGTCGTCTCGCCCACACCCATATTGAGCGTGATCTTCCTGATGCGCGGCACCTGCATCGAGGTCTTGTACCCGAACTTCTTCATCAGATCGGGCACCACGTCCTTGCGGTAGTAGTCTTGTAGGCGAGCCATAGACAGGTTTCTTCGGGGTCGTTGCGGCAAGTTTACGAAATCCTCACGGATCAGGCGTCCACCATTTCGCCGTTGGACTTGAACACGCGCACCCTGCGCCCGTCCTGCATCAGTTTGAAGCCCACACGGTCGGCCTTCTTGGTCTGCGGGTTGTACAGAGCGACGTTCGAGACGTCGATGGGCATGTCCTTGTCCACGATGCCGCCGGTCAGACCCTTCATGGGGTTGGGGCGCTGATGTTTCTTGACGCGGTTGACCCCCTCCACGACGAGGTGCCTTGCATCCACGATGCGCAGCACCGTCCCGCGCTTCCCCTTGTCCTTGCCGGTGGTGACGATGACGTCGTCGCCTTTTCTGATTTTTTCCATAGTCTCAGGGCATCAGCCGTCGCAGCCGATCACAGCACCTCGGGCGCGAGCGAAACGATCTTCATGAAGCGCTCGCTGCGAAGTTCCCGGGTCACGGGCCCGAAGATGCGCGTGCCGATCGGCTCCATCTTGGGTGTAAGGAGCACCGCCGCGTTCGAGTCGAACCGGATACGGCTGCCGTCGGCGCGCCGCACGCCGAAGGACGTACGCACCACCACGGCGTGGTAGATCTCACCCTTCTTGACCCGGCCGCGCGGCGCCGCGTCCTTGACGCTCACCCTGATGACGTCGCCGATGTTGGCGTAGCGGCGTTTCGAGCCGCCCAGCACCTTGATACACATCACAGCGCGCGCGCCGGTGTTATCGGCGACATCGAGCACCGTCTGCATCTGAATCATTTTTGCGTCTCCAACTTGTCCGGCCCGATGCGCTACGGGCAGGCAGTTTTGGATCCCGTCCGGGACGTGAAAGGCAGCGAATTCTACGCGAAATCAAAACCTTTGCCAAGCCAAATCCACCTACGCCGCCGGCGCCTTCTCGACCAGTTTGGCGATCCGCCACGCCTTGGTCCTGGAGATCGGGCGGCACTCCTCGATCACGACCAGATCACCCTCGCCGCACTCGTTTTTTTCGTCGTGGGCATGGTACTTCTTCGAGCGGGTCACGATTTTTCCATACATCGGATGGGTGACCCGGCGCTCGACCAATACCGTCACGGTCTTGTCCATCTTGTCGCTGACGACTCGTCCGGTCAGCGTGCGGGTGGTCTTGCCCTCGCTCATTTGACTTCCGCCTTTTCCTTCAGGATGGTGCGCACCCGCGCGATGTCCCGGCGCACTCTTTTCAGTTGGCTGCTGTTGGTGAGCTGCTGCGTCGCCTGCTGCATGCGCAGACCGAACTGAGCGCGCAGCAGCTCCTCGAGCTCCTTGGAAAGCTGCGCCGGATCCTTGGCGCGGACTTCACTGGCTTTCATGATCATGCCCTCTGTACGACCCTCACCCCATCTGACGGAACACGAACACCGTGCGTAGCGGAAGCTTGGCTGAGGCAAGCGCAAACGCCTCCCGCGCCGTCGGCTCATCCACCCCGTCCATTTCGTAGAGCACCTTGCCCGGCCTGATTTCGGCGACGAAATACTCCGGGTTCCCTTTGCCGTTGCCCATTCGCACCTCGGCGGGCTTTTGCGAAACGGGCTTGTCCGGAAAGATGCGTATGAAGATGCGCCCGCCCCGCTTGATGTGGCGCGTCATGGCACGGCGAGCCGCCTCGATCTGGCGCGCGGTAAGCCGTCCGCGGGTCGTCGCCTTCAGGCCGTATTCACCGAAGGAAACCTTCGTTCCCCGCGTAGCGACACCCCGGTTGCGCCCCTTCTGTTGCTTGCGGTATTTGGTTCGAGCCGGTTGAAGCATGGTATCGCTCCTCGCCTACGCCTTGGGTTTTCTGGATTTCTTCACTGCGGTCTTCGGCTTCGCTTCCGACTTCGCTTCGGCCTTTCCCTTCGCATCGCCCCCGCCGGCCTTCTTCGCGGCGACCGGATGAGGCCGAGCGGCCCTGGGCTTGGCCTGGGGCGCGGCGGAACTCCCTGTGTCGGATGCCGTCTTGGCTGCAGCGATCGGTTCGACCTTCTCTTCGGGAGCGCTAGGCGCAGGTTTGGGCGGCGCCTTCTTCACTTTCTTCGCGGCGAAAACCTCGTCGGCGCTCGGAGCCGGAGGCGCGACCGGCTGGTCGCCCTTGGCCATCACTTCGCCCTTGTACACCCAGCACTTGATGCCGATCACACCGTAGCTGGTCTTCGCCTCGGAAAAGCCGTAGTCGATGTCCGCGCGCAGCGTATGAAGCGGGACGCGCCCCTCGCGATACCACTCGGTGCGTGCAATCTCGATGCCGTTCAAGCGCCCCGCGCTCATGATCTTGATCCCCTGAGCGCCCAGGCGCATGGCGTTTTGCATGGCGCGCTTCATGGCGCGCCGGAACATGATCCGCTTTTCCAGTTGCTGCGCGATCGAATCCGCGATGAGCTGCGCGTCGACCTCGGGCTTGCGGATTTCCTCGATGTTGACATGCACCATCTGTACGCCCAGGAGCTTGCGCAGATCGGCCTTGAGCATCTCGATATCCTCGCCCTTCTTGCCGATCACGACGCCGGGCCGCGCGCTGTGGATGGTGATCCGGGCGTCCTTGGCCGGCCGCTCGATCACCACCTTGCCGACCGAGGCGTGGGAAAGCCGTTTCTTCAAATAATCGCGGACCTTCAGGTCCTCGTTCAGCATCGTTGCGAAGGTCTTGCTGTTGGCGTACCAGCGCGAGGACCAGTTCTTGTTGACGCTGAGCCTGAAACCGACCGGATGAATTTTCTGTCCCATGAGGGTGTTCCTATTTCTTTGCCTGCTTGGCCGCGGGCTTTTCTTCGTCGCCGACTGTCACGAAGATATGGCAGGTTCGCTTGGTAATGCGATTGCCGCGCCCTTTGGCGCGCGCCTGAAAACGCTTGAGCGACGTGGCCTGCTCGACGAAAATCGTCTTTACCTTCAACTCATCGACGTCCGCGCCATCGTTGTGCTCGGCGTTGGCAATCGCCGATTCCAGCACTTTCTTGATGATGTGCGCCCCTTTCTTCGGACTGAAGGCGAGCAGATTGAGCGCTTTTTCCACCGGGAGCCCGCGGATCTGGTCGGCGACGAGGCGCCCCTTCTGGGCCGAAAGCCGTACCCCGTACAGCGTCGCGCGGGTTTCCATGCCCCCTCCTTACTTCTTCTCGCCGCCCGCAGGCGGGGCGGCTCCCGCAGGGGCGGCCGGCGCAGGGGCACCCGGAGCAGTCGGCGCAGTCGGAGCTCCGGGGGTTGCGTGCGCTCCGCCGGCCCTCGCAGCCGCTGCGGCTTCCAGAAGCTTCTTGTCGGCCATTCCGTGGCTCTTGAAAATGCGAGTGAGAGCGAATTCACCCAGCTTGTGCCCCACCATGTTTTCCGAGATGTACACCGGGACGTGCTGCTTGCCGTTGTGGACCGCGATGGTCAGCCCGACGAAATCCGGCAGAATCGTGGAGCGCCGCGACCAGGTCTTGATCGGGCGCTTGTCGCTTGCAGCGCGCGCGGCGCCGATCTTTTTCACCAGATGGTGGTCCACAAAGGGACCCTTCTTGACCGAGCGTCCCATGGTCTAGCCCTTGTCTCGTTTCTTGTGCCGGAATTGGATGATCATGCCGCGCGTGCGCTTGTTCTTGCGTGTCTTGTAGCCCTTGGTCAGCACCCCCCATGGACTCACAGGATGCTGCCCCGCCGCGGTCTTTCCCTCACCGCCGCCATGCGGGTGGTCGATCGGATTCATCGCGACGCCGCGCACGGTGGGTCGCACGCCGCGCCAGCGCACGCGCCCGGCCTTGCCGATCGATTCCAGGCTGTGCTCCTCGTTGCCGACTTCGCCGATCGTCGCGCGGCATTCGACGTGCACTTTGCGAATCTCCCCGGAACGCAGGCGCACCTGGGCGTAGCTCCCCTCGCGGGCGAGCAGCTGCACCGAAGTCCCTGCCGCGCGCGCAAGCTGCGCGCCCCTGCCGGGTTGCATTTCCACGCAGTGAACGGTGGTTCCGACCGGGATGTTCCGCAGCGGCAGGGTATTGCCCGGTTTGATCGGCGCCTCCGCACCCGACATGAGCTGCGTGCCGGCCGCGAGGCCCTTGGGCGCGATGATATAGCGGCGCTCGCCATCGGCGTAGCAAAGCAGCGCGAGGTTCGCGCTCCGGTTCGGATCGTACTCGAGCCGCTCGACCTTGGCCGCAATACCGTCCTTGTTGCGGCGAAAATCGACGATGCGGTAATGATGTTTGTGGCCGCCACCCTGGTGGCGCACCGTGATGTGCCCGTTGACATTGCGGCCGGCCTTCTTCGATTGCTTCTCGACCAGGCGATGGTAAGGCCCGCCCTTGTGCAGATCGGGATTGACCAGCTTGACGAGCTGGCGCCGGCCGGGCGAGGTGGGTTTGACTTTGACGAGCGGCACGGTCTACTCCTGAGCCTGAAAGCTGATTTCCTGCTTCTTGCCGTCGGGCCCCGGCAGCAACGAGACGTAGGCTTTTTTCCAGTTGCGGCGGCGCCCTTCGAAGCGCCCGAAGCGCTTGTCCTTGCCTTTGACGTTGGTAACCTGGACCGATTTCACCTTGGTCTTGAACATCAGCTCGACCGCCGCCTTGATCTCGGGTTTGGTCGCATCCGCAGCGACGCGGAACACGTACTGGTTGTTCTTCTCGCCGACAAAGGTGCTTTTCTCCGAGACCTGCGGTGCGAGCAATACCTGCATCAGGCGCTGTTTGTCCATGGCGGGGCTCACTTCAGGATCTCCTCGAACCGCGCCATCGCCTTCTTCGTCAGGATGACGTGCTCGAACTGGATCAGCGAGACCGGATCGGCGTGGTTCACGTCGAGCACCCGCACGTTCACGAGGTTGCGCGAAGACAGCAACAGGTTCTGGTCCAGGTCGTCGGTGATCACCAGCGCCGAGTCCAGGCCCATCTTCTTGAGCTTCCGCGCGAGAAGCTTCGTCTTCGGCGCCTCCACGCTGAAGCTCTCCACCAGCTTCAGGCGCTCCTCCCGCGCGAGCTGCGACAGGATCGAGCACATTCCGGCGCGATACATCTTGCGATTCACCTTCTGCGAGAAGTTCTCGTCCGGCATATTCGGGAAAATCTTGCCGCCCCCGCGCCACAGCGGGCTTGCGACGTCGCCGGCACGGGCGCGGCCCGTGCCCTTCTGGCGCCAGGGCTTCTTGTGCGAGTGGCGAACGTCGCTGCGCCCCTTCTGCGCACGGGTGCCGCGGCGGGCGTTCGCCTGGTAGGCGATGACTATCTGGTGCACCAGCGATTCGTTGAACTCGCGTCCGAACAATGCGTCGGAAGCGGCCACGGTTGCCGCGCTCTTGCCCTGCTCGTTGATGAGCTTGAGCTCCATCACGTCCCCTTGGGCGCTGGCGCGGGCGCGGCCTTGGCGGCCGGCGCGGGTGCAGCCCTGGCCGATTGAGCCGCTGAAGCTGCGGCCTTCGACGGCGCCGCCTTGGGCGACGGACCCTTGACCCGCGTCGCCTTGGAGGTGGGCCGCACGACGATGTCGCGCCCGCGACTCCCCGGGACGGAACCTTTTATCAAGAGCAGTTGGCGCTCGGCGTCGACGCGCACGACCTCCAGGCCCTGAACGGTGCGTTGCGCGGCGCCCAGATGCCCCGCCATGCGTTTGCCCGGGAATACGCGGCCCGGGTCCTGCGCCATGCCGGTCGAGCCCGGCTTCTGGGTCGAAAGCGAATTGCCGTGGCTGGCGCGATTGGAGGAGAAATGATGGCGCTTGATCACCCCGGCGAAGCCCTTGCCCTGCGACATGCCGGAAACGTCCACCTTCTGTCCCACCTTGAAGATGTCGACGCCGATCTTTCCGCCGATCTTGAGATTTGCAAGCTCGCTTTCCGGCACGCGGAATTCGCGCAGGATGTGACCGGCCTCGACTGCAGCCTTGGCGAGGTGGCCGGCTGCGGCCTTGTTGACGCGTGAAGCGCGGCGCTTGCCGAACGTGACCTGCACGGCGCTGTAGCCGTCCGTCGCGCCGGATTTGATCTGAGTGACGCGGTTGTCGGACACGTCCAGCACCGTCACCGGCAGCGAGTCGCCGTCGTCGGTGAAAACGCGGGTCATGCCGACCTTGCGGCCGAC
>WNFY01001484.1_pt1 | contig 23248 bp, 20 predicted proteins | sample 5400091 | NCBI WGS metagenome assembly WNFY01 (sample SAMN13153364, study PRJNA577476) | soil metagenome | isolation source: 60 cm soil or saprolite under grassland replicate 1 | place: USA:California | collected 2016-06-15 | reverse complement strand
CGGAGGGCGATCCGCAGGCGCGCGTGCAGCTCGCCGTGGACGAGGGCCCGCCGACGCGGCTCGGCGCGGTCGTCGTCGGCCGCCCGGGGGCGGGGGCGTCCGAGCCGCTCGGCCATGGCCTCGCCACCCAGCCGGGCGCGGTCCTCGACCTCGACGCGCTCGACGCTGACGTCCGCGCCCTGCGCGCCCGTCTCCGGCGCGACGGGTTCCTGCGCGCGCGCGTCGGGACGCCCGCCGTGACCATGGACGGAGAGAGCGCGCGCGTCGAGATCCCCGTCGAGGCGGGGCCGCACGTCGAGTTCCGCTTCACCGGACAGGAGGCGTTCGCCGTCGCCGAGCTGCGCCCCCACCTCGGTCTCGAGCCGGAGCAGGCGCTCGACACGCCCGCCATCGAGGCCGCCGCGGCGCGGGTGCGCACGTTCTACCAGGCGCACGGGTACGCCGACGCGCGGGTGTCCGTCGCCGAGGTCCCGGTGCCGGGCGGCGCCGCCGTCGTGTTCCGGATCGACGAGCGCCGCCCGTTCCGTGTTCGGGGGGTGCGCTTTCCCGGCGCGACGCAGCGTAGCCCGGCCTGGCTGCGCGCGCGCCTCGACGAGGCGCTCGACCTCCTCTCCCCGGGCGACGGCGGTGGCGCGAACGCCGACGCCGAGCGCCTGGCCCGGGCCGCTGGCTCTCCGGCCGCCGTGCGCTCCCGCGCGCCGGTCGAGCCGCGCGCCGTCTGGAACCCGCCGGTGTGGGACGCGGCGGCGCTGAAGCTCGTCGAGCTCTACCGCGCCGACGGGTTCCTCGACGCCGCCCTCGACGGCACGCGGGTCGCGCTCGACGCGCGCGCAGGCACGGTGGACGTCGAGATCGAGCTGCACGAGGGCGTCCGCACGCGCGTCGAGGCCGTCGCGTTCGAGGGCAACGCGGCGGTGCTGCTCCCCGACCTCGTGCGGGAGGCGCGGCTCTCGCCCGGCGATCCGCTCGCGTTCGGCGCCGTCGAGGCGACCCGGGCCGCGCTGCTCGGCCTGTATGCCCGGCGCGGCTACCTCTACGCGCGCGTCGCCGACGCCGAGGAGCTCACCCCCGACCACGCGCGGGCGACCGTGCGGTTCCGCATCGAGGAGGGGCCGCAGGTCAGGGTCGGGAGCGTCGTCGTGAACGGCAACCGGCGCACGCGCGAGGCGGTGGTGCGCGCGCCTCGGCGTGTTCCGCTCGGTCGGGCTCCACCTCACCGACCCCGACGTGCCCGACACGACCAAGGACCTCACCATCGAGCTGGCCGAGCGCCCGTGGCAGACGCTCGCGCCCGGGTTCGGCTTCTCGCTCGCGAACGGGCCGCGCGCGTTCATCGAGCTCGTGCAGCCGAACCTGGCCGGGCGCGCCCTCGAGCTCTCGGCGCGCGCCAAGGTGAACTATCCGCTCGGCACGTTCCGGCCCGACCTGGTGGGCAAGGCGCCGGTGGACCGGATCGAGGGGCGCGGCGACGTCGGCCTGCACGATCCGCGCATCCACTTCTTCGGGCTGCCGGCGGGCGCGCGGCTCGACATGATCGCGGAGCGCCTCCACCGGCGGGCCTACGACGTGGGGCGCGCGTCGGCGGTGGTCGGGCTCGACCTGCCGGCGACGAGCCGGATGACGCTGTCGCTCCAGTACGAGCTGGAGGTGGACCACATCCAGAAGAGCGACGCGCTGGCGGGGCTCGCGCTGACCCGCGCCGACGTCGACCGGCTGCGCTTCCCGCAGGGCTTCACGACGCTCCACTCGGTGCGGCCCGTGCTCGCGGTCGACTACCGCGACAACGCGCTCCGCCCGCGCAGCGGCTGGATGGCGAGCGGGACGGCCGACTACGCGCACTCGATCGGCGGCGCCGGCGAGTCGCTCCTGTTCGGGATCATCAGAGGCAGCACGGTGTTCACGCACATGGTGAAGCTCTCGGGCGCCGTCACCGGATATCTCCCGATCGCGTCGCAGAGCGTGCTCGCGCTCTCGGTCCGGGGCGGGCGCGTGGTCGCGCTCGACCCCGCCTCGCAGACGATCGGCCCGAAGCGCTTCTTCCTCGGCGGCGCCGCCACCATGCGCGGCTACGGTGAGGACGAGATGATCCCGGAGGACGTGCGCAGCGCCTACCTCGACCAGGTGCGCGCCTGCGCCGGATCGCTCTCCGGCCTGGGCTGCTCCTCGGTCGCGCAGCAGCTCTCGCAGGGGCAGACGCTCGTCTCCGAGGGCGGCGAGGCGTTCGTGCTCGCCAAGGCCGAGCTGCGCGTCCCGCTGCGGGAGAGCATCGAGGCAGGGCTCTTCACGGATATCGGAAATCTTTGGCTCGACCCGAGGCAGGCCACCATCGCCGACCTGCGGCTGAACGTCGGCTTCGGCCTGCGCTTCGCGTCGCCGGTCGGTCCGGCGGTGGTGGACTTCGGGTTCAACGTGACCCCCGACGGCCGGCTCGGCGAGAAGCTCTTCGCCCCGCACTTCTCGATCGGGCTGTTCTGACGCTGGCTGGCGAGCGCAGGGGAGGCCGGAGGAGGCCGACCCGGAGCGAGCGGGGGCATGGGGGGCCGGCGAAGGCGGCCCCCCATTCAGATTGGAAACGCGCGCAGCACGTCCTCGAACGACTCGAAGCGCGTGTAGGGCACGCCCATCTCCTCGCAGTAGCGCGGGAGCCGCCCGCGCGCGAAGACGAGGTCGGCCTTCTCGGCCGCGCAGCGGTCGGCGGTGCCGTCGCCGCAGAGCGCGACGCGGTGGCCGGCGCGCCGCAGCTCGTCCACGACGGTGCCCTTGCAGAAGCCGCACCGGCCGCAGCCGCCGCCGTCGCCGTGGAACTCCACCGCGAGCCCCGAGGGCGAGCAGGTGGCGTGGTTGCAGCGGACCTCCACGTAGGCGTGCAGCTCGGGCGGGAGGCGCTCCAGCACGGCGTGGATGTAGACGTCGAGTCCGGCCGAGACGACCAGGAACGGGATCGCCCGCTCGCGGCAGCGCGCCACGAAGCGCTCCAGGCCGGGCCGGAGCACCGCGCGCGCGCGGGCCCAGGCGGCGATCTCATGGGCGCTCGCGGTGATGGGGGCGAAGATGGCGCTCAGGAGCGCGCTGAACGGGATCTCGCCCGCCTTGTAGCGGTCCTCGGCCGCGCGCCAGGCGTCGTGCCCCGCGAAGTGGATCGAGACCTGGTCGCCGATGTCCTCGGTGACGGCGGTGCCGTCGAAGTCGCACACGACCGCCCATGCGCGATCTCCCTCTCCTCCGCCGCTCATGGCGAGGGCGTTAGCCATGCCCGAACCGGTCGTAGAGGAGCCCCCAGCGTACGCCGCGATCCGAGACCGTGAGCCGGTCGAAGCCGAGGAGGCGCATCGCCTCGAGCACGATGGCGCAGCCCGCGACGATGACGTCCGCCCGCTTCGGCTCCATCCCGCGCAGCCGCGCCCGCTCGGCTGTGGTGAGCGCGCCGAGGCGCGCGTAGAGCGCCTCCGCGGCGGCGAGCGACAGCTCCGCGCCGTGCACGACGTTCGCGTCGTACAGGGGCAGCGCGCGCTCGACGGCCGCGAGCGTGGTGACCGTCCCCGCGACCCCGACCAGGCGCGCGGGGCGAGCGCCCGCGCCCGCGAGCGCCGCCGCGGGCTCGAGCGCCTCCGCGGCGCCGTGGCGGAGGGCTGCCAGCGCGATCGCGCCGGGCGGATCGGGGGGCGCGACGCGCTCCGTGAGCCGCACCGCGCCGATCTGGAGGCTCCTGCGCGCGCGCGGCAGGGGCCCCGCGCCGAGGCACACCTCCGTCGAGCCGCCGCCCACGTCGAGGACCGCCAGCGAGCCCGCGTCGCCGAAGTCGCGCCACGCGCTCGCCCACACGAGCCGCGCCTCCTCGTCGCCGGAGATGACCTCGGGGACGAGGCCCGCCGCCTCCCGTGCCGCGTCGAAGAAGGCGGCGCCGTTCGCGGCGTCGCGGGCCGCGCTGGTCGCGACGCAGGCGATGGAGCGCGCGCCGAGCGCCCGCGCCTCCCCTGCGAAGCGCGCCAGCACCTCGACCGTGTCGCGGATGGCCGCGGGGTCGAGCCGCCCGGAGCGATCCACGCCGCGCCCGAGCCGCGTGATCTCGGCCCGCTCCACCACCGGCACCCACTCCGGCTCACCCTGAGGGGCGGCCCCCGAAGCAGGCCGAGGTGGAAGCGCGCGCTCCTCCGCGACGAGGAGCAGCACGGTATTCGTGCCGATGTCGATCGCGGCGAAGCGCATGGATCGAGGTCGACTGGAAGTCTACTGCGCGAGCGGGCCCCACGCCGGCGTCGCGAGCTCGGTGCCCTCGCGCGTGACCAGCGTCTGGCGGTCGCCGTTCGGGCTCGAGACGACGAGCTGCGGGCGGCCCTGCCGGTCACTCGTGAACGCGAGGAGGCGCCCGGTGGGCGCCCAGGTCGGCTCCTCGTTCGTCCGCCCCTGGTCCTGGGTCACGCGCTGGATCTTGCCGGTGTCGGGCGAGATGGTGAACACGTCGAAGACCTTCCGCTCGTCACGCGCCGTGAACGCGATGAGATCGCCGCGCGGGCTCCAGCGCGGCGTCTGGTTGTACGTGCCCTGGAAGGTGAGCCGGCGCTGGGCGGAGCCGTCCGCGTTCATGACGTAGAGGTGCGGGTTCCCGGCCCGGTTCGAGACGAAGCAGAGTCGCTTGCCGTCGGGCGACCAGGTCGGCGATCCGTCGATGGCGGGGTCGCTGGTGAGGCGGCGCGCGCCGGTCCCGTCCGCGTTCGCGATCCACACGTCGCTGTTGCCGTCCTGCGACGCCGTGAACGCGATCTGGTGGCCGTCCGGCGAGTAGACGCCACCGGTGGTGAGGTCGCCCACCGCGAGCAGCCGCTGCGGGCGCCTCGACGCGAGGTCGAGCGTCCACAGCTCGGGTCGGCCGCTGCGGTACGAGGTGAAGACGAGCGCCTTCCCGTCCGGGCGCCACGCCGGGAGGAGCACGATCCCGGGATCGCGGTAGAGCACCTCGGCGCGCTGCCCGTCCACGTCGTAAGCGACGAGCTCGCGGCCGCTGGCCGCCTTGCGCAGCGCGAGGATGCGCGTGCGGAAGACGCCCGGCTCGCGCGTGTAGTACTGCACCACGCCGTCGGCGAAGGCGTGCGCGAGCTGGCGAGCCGCCGCGGGCGGCCCGCGATGCGCCTCCGAGAGCACCTCGCGCCCGGCGCGCACCTCGAAGAGCCGGAAGTCGCCAGCCACCTCGGCCGGCGTCCTCCGGACGAGCGCCTTCACGAGGCCCTCCGCGCCCACGTCCGCCCAGCGGCTGAAGTGGATCGTCGGCGCGGTGAGGCCCTCGTTCGGATCGGCGAGGAAGCCCTTCGGGTCGAGCAGCTCGAAGAGGCCCGAGAGCGTGAGGTCGCTCCGGAGCACCTGCGTCATCTCGGCGGCGTCCGCCTGCGCGCCCGGCTCGGCCCGGAACGGCGCGACCGCGATCGGGAGCGGCTGGAAGTTCGGCGAGCCGACCTCGATGTAGGTGCGCTGCGCGCGCGCGAGCGAGGGCGCGGCCGCGAGGACGAGCGAGAGGGCGAGGGTGGTCGGGCGCATGGTCAAGGTCTGTACACCACCCCGAGCCCCTCGTTGCGGTACTTCTGCCGGAGCTCGGACGGCGGCGGCGGCAGGCGCGCCGCGCGGATGGCCCGCTCGAGGGCGCCGTCGAAGGCGCCGTTCCCGCTCGAGCTCTCGAAGGCGTGCCTGAGGACGCGCCCGTCCGCGTCCACGTAGAGGATCACCGTCGCCTTGAGGTGCAGCCGATCGCGGTCGGAGATGGTGGCGGGCAGCACGTAAGACTCGCGCAGCGCGCGCTCGACGAGCGCGAGGTACTGATCGCCCGCCGACGCCTCGCTCGCGTCACCCTGCGGGTCGCCGTTCGGATCCCCGTAGGCGGGCTCGGCGAGCGCCTTGTCGCGGCGCACGCGGGAGAGCACCGTGGCGAGCACGTCGCGGCCCTGGCTCGCGACCTGGGGGCCCGGCTTCGTGCGCGCCGGCGGGGGCTTCGCGCGCTGGGCGGGGGCGCTGGGCGGGATCGGCTGCGGAGCCGACACCGGGAGCGGCACCGGCTCGGCCGCCGACGCCGCCGGCGGAGGGGCGGCCTCCTTCCGCGGCATCCACTGCTCCGGCCGCTTCTCGCCGAGCCGGACGAGCTTCGCCACGATGGGCTTCTGCGCGAGGTCGATCTGCGGCGCCGGACGGTGCAGCGCCGCGCCCGTGACGAGCGCGGCGTGCAGCCCGAGCGAGACGAGCACCACCGGCCAGAGCCGCTCACGCTGCACGAGGAGCGGGCTCTGGGCGAGCGCCCCCGTCACCGCCCCGCCTCCCGCCGCTCCTCGCCCCGCGCCGGCAGCGGGTTCGTGATCATCCCGAGGTTCGTCACGCCGGCGCGCTGCACGGCCGCCATCACCTCGACCACGTAGCCGTAAGGGAGCTTCCGGTCGGCCATGAGGTACAGCTCGTGGTCGCGCGCGATGCGCACGTTCGCGCGCAGCCGGTCCTCCAGCTCGTCGAGCGTGAGCCGCGCCGGCTGGTCGCCGGTGCCGAGCCAGATGGAGCGATCCTCCTTCACCGAGAGGACGAGCTTCTCCTCCTCGGCCTTCACCGGCTGCGCCTTCGCCTCGGGCAGCTTCACCTCGACGCCCTGCTGGATGAGCGGCGCCGTCACCATGAAGATGATGAGGAGCACGAGCATCACGTCGACGAGCGGCGTGACGTTGATCTCCGTGAGCGTCTGGCGGCCGGAGCCGCTCGTTCCGATGGCCATGGCGTGCTAGCTGAAGAAGTGCCGCCGCACGATGTTGAGGAAGTCGCTCGAGAAGTTGGTCATCTCGCTGTCGAGCACGCGGATGCGCGACACGAAGTAGTTGTAGGCGACCACCGCCGGGATCGCCGCGGCCAGGCCGAAGGCCGTCGCGATGAGCGCCTCGCTGATGGGCTTCGCGACCGTGGCCAGGTTCGCGTTGCCCATCTGGTAGATGTCGTTGAACGCCCGCATGATCCCCCAGACCGTGCCGAACAGGCCGACGAAGGGGGCGGCGCTGGCGGTCGTCCCCAGGAACGGCACCGTCGCCTCGAGGTGCGTCACCTCGGCGGCCGAGGCGCGCTTCAAGGCGCGCTCGACGTTCTCGATGCCGCCGAGCTGCTCGCTCATGGCGTCGTCGCCGTCCTTCTTCTGCGACGCCGTGACCTTGGAGAGCTCGACATAGCCGGCGCGGAACACCTGGCTGATGGGCGACGCGGAGAGCGCCTCCGCGGCCTGGTAGATGGCGTCGAGCCGCTTCGACTGCCAGAAGGTCTCGAGGAACTTCACCGACTCGTCCTGGGCGCGCCGGAGGTGCAGCCACTTCTTGAGGATGATGGCCCAGGACATCACGGACGCGAAGATGAGGACGCACAGCACGCCCATCACCACCGGGCCGGAGTGCGTGACGATCTCCATGTAGTCGAGGTCGCCGACGCGGGCGGCCACGGCGAGGGGCGACTGGATGGGGGCGAGCAGGATTGTGTAGGCCATCATCTCACTTAAGTGTTGGAAAACGGACGAGGTTTAGCACGCGCTCGGCGGGGCGTCCAAGAAGCAGGGCCTCGCCAGGGAGGCCCCTTGGTCGCTCACTGTGCCCGCCCGGCGACGCACCGTGCCGAACCGGCGACAGCTCCCCTGAATGAAACGCCTGTCGCGCGCGACTTCCTCCATGGCATGTGTGTTGCTGAACTGGGCTGAGCCGCACCGGACGGGCAACCACGCCCCCGGAAACCGACCGAGGACGACACTCATGAAGCGCGCCATCCTGCTCCTGGCCACGGCCACGCTCGGTATGACGGGGTGCTACTCGAGGCGAGACCCCGGCACCATGACGTTCTACTGGAACTTCCGGAGCTCCCAGGGTGCCGTCGCCGGCGACCTCTCCGTCGCGAACCCCGGCTGCGACGTCGCAGGCGTCGATCAGGTGGAGGTGCTCATCGACAACGGCAGATTCACGAGCACGTGCGTGGGCTCGAACGGCGTGCCGGGGGTCCAGCTCCAGCAGTTCCTGCCCGGCGCCTACCCGTTCCAGGTGAACGGCCTCCGGCAAGGCGAGGTCGTGTTCACGGTCTCGGGCACGGCGAACGCCGACTACAACGTGGACAGCCAGGTGCCGGTGACGCTCGACGCGGTCCCGACGCAGAGCTTCGTCCTCTTCTACAACGTGAACGGGTTCACGCCGACGCAATGCGTGTTCAACGGCCGCGGGGTCGCAGGCATTGTCTACTGGCTCGAGGACTCGCTCGGTCGTCTCGTCTCGACGACGCAGGTCGCAGGCACTTCCGCACAGCAGCCCGTCGCATGCGATCCCCTGTCGTTCGGCATCTCCGTCCCGAACCTGCCGGTCGGCGCGTACTTCCTGCGCTACTTCCAGGCGATCGATGGTGCGGGGGCGACCATCGTTCAGACCTGCGGCACGGGCGTGTCGCACACCGGGTTCCCCGCCATCATCAACCTCCACGATCCAGCCGTGACCGACGTCTGCACGTAGGGATCGTCATGCGCGTCCCAGAGAGCGGGCGCGGCCGCCCTCGGGCCCGCCCGCTCCTTCCGTCTTCGCGCGGGCTGCGGATTCCTCTCGCGGCATCTCGCGCGTAGGATGCGTGCCCGACATGTCCTGCATCGCGATCTTCGACTCGGGTGTCGGCGGGCTCACCGTGCAGAAGGCGATCCTCGAGCGCTCGCCCGGGCTCGACACGTTCTATCTCGGCGACACGGCGCGCGTGCCGTACGGCACGAAATCCCCGGAGGTCGTGACGCAGTACTCGCTCCGCAACGCGCGCTTCCTCGTGGAGCGCGCGCCCGCCGTCGAGCTGCTCGTCGTCGCCTGCAACACCGCGTCGGCCGTGGCGCTGCCCGCGCTGCGCGAGCAGCTCCGCATTCCCGTCCTCGGCGTCGTCGAGCCGGGCGCGCGCGTCGCGGCTCGCTCCTCGGCCACGGGCCGGATCGGCGTCATCGGCACCGCGAGCACCATCGCGTCGGGGGCGTACCAGCGCGCGATCCGCGCGGCGCGGCCCTCCGCCGAGGTCGTCGCCCGCGCCTGTCCGCTCTTCGTGCCGCTCGCGGAGGAGGGCTGGACCGATCCCGACGACGAGGTGGTGCGCGCCGTGGCCCGGCGCTACCTCGCGCCCTTCGCCGCCGCGGCGGTCGACACGCTCGTCCTCGGCTGCACGCACTACCCGCTGCTCGCCCCGGCCATCGCGAAGGAGCTGCCCGGGGTGACCCTCGTGGACAGCGCGGAGGCGATCGCGGCGGAGGTGGCGGAGCGCCTGCCCACGGCCGGGACGACCTCGTCCCATGGCTTCTTCGTCACCGACACGCCGGCCCGCTTCCTCACGGTCGCCGAGCGCTTCCTCGGCCGCCCGGTCATCGCGGCCGAGCAAGTGGACATCTAGCCGCGACCTTCGCTTTTTCCGGCCAGATTACGCCGCATTGCCACGGGACACCCGCTTGATGGCTCGGCGGTGATCCGGTACCGTCGAGGCATGGCGGATGTGAAGCGGATGGTGACGGGCTTCAACCACAACATCAAGCACCGTGGGAAGGCCTATCACATCCAGACCGAGGACTCCGGCCTCGGCAACCCGCACATCACCACGCACCTCTTCGTGGGCGGCAACATCCTCGCGAGCAAGAAGACCGGCTACGACGACATCATCGGCGCAGAGAACCTGGCGCAAGTCGTCCGGGAGCTCATGGAGGAGCAGCACAAGGAGATGCTCCGGAACCTCGTGAACGGGGTGTACGACGACGTCGATGCGGCGCTCGCCGCCCAGGCGCGCGCGTACCAGCCGGGTCAGCTCGCCTCGTCGGCCGTCCCGCCGCCGTCGCCGAGGGCCGCGCCGCGCCTGCCGGCCCCCGTCGTCGCCGCCGCCGCGGCCCCGCCCCCTCCCGCGCGCTCGGCCGCGCGTCCGGCCGTGCCTCTGGTCGTGCGTCCCGGCACGTCCCTCCCCGCGAGGCCTCCCGCCCCGTCCCCGCCGCCGCTGCCGGCGCGCGCCGCCGTGCGGCCGCTGCCGCCGGAGGTGGTGGCCGCCCGCAGGGCGCCGCCGCCGGTCCTCAGGAACGACGGCGCCCAGACGCTCTTCGGCGAGGACCTCATCAGCGAGAAGAGCCTCGACGAGGTCATCCTCTCGTACCTCGCGGAGGATCTCGGCGAGAAGAAGCCCTGAGCAGGGTCGTCCAGAGGGATCCTCCGCCGTGATCCAGCTCTTCCACGTGAACAAGCAGTACGCCGGCGAGGCGCCCGCGCTCGTCGACGTCTCGCTCACCGTCGGCAAGGGCGAGTTCGTCTTCCTGACCGGCCCCTCGGGCGCTGGCAAGTCCACGCTCATGCGCCTCGTCTTCTGCGCCGAGGCCGCCACGAGCGGGCAGCTCCTCGTCTTCGGGCGCAACGTCGCCAAGGTGAAGCCCGGGCAGGTGCCGTACCTGCGCCGCGCCATCGGCGTCGTGTTCCAGGATTTCAAGCTCCTCCCGGACCGGACCGTCGCCGAGAACGTCGCCTTCCCGCTCGAGGTGCGCGGGCTCGCGCCGAAGGAGGTGCGGCGGCGCGTGGGGACGATCCTCCGCTCGGTGGGGCTCGAGCTGAAGGCCGGGAAGTTCCCGCTCTCGCTCTCCGGCGGCGAGCAGCAGCGCGTCGCGGTCGCGCGCGCGCTCGTCGGCGACCCGGCGCTCCTGCTCGCGGACGAGCCGACCGGCAACCTCGACCCGGAGCGCACGCTCGAGGTGATGGATCTGCTCCACGCCGCGAACGCGCGCGGCACGACCGTCCTCGTCGCCACGCACGACCGCAGCCTCCTCGAGCGCTACAAGAAGCGGGTCATCGCGCTCGAGCGCGGCCGCGTCCTCGCGGACGGCGCCGAGATCCGCAAGGCGGGCACCGCTTGAGCCTGCGCCGGCCGCTCTACTTCGTGCGCCGCGCGCTCGACGCGATGGCGCGCGGCCCGCGCGTCGCGCTCGTCGCGACGGGCACCATCTTCGTCGCCGTCTTCGTGACCGGGCTCTTCGCGGCCACGCTGCACGGCGCCGAGCGGCTCCTCGCCACGTGGGCCGGCGAGGTCCAGATCTCCGTCTACCTCGATCCGGCGGCCGACCTCGCGGCCGCGCGCGCCGCCGCCGCCGCCGCCGCGCCGGGACGGGCCGTCGAGGCGGTCACGGCCGCCGAGGCGCTGCGCCGCTTCAAGGAGACGCTCGGGCGAGAGGGCGCGCTCCTCGAGGGCGTGCGCCCGGAGGTGCTGCCACCGTCGATCGAGGTGCGCGCGCCCGGCATCCGCCTCGCCGCGGCGCGGCTGCTCGCGAAGCGGCTCGAGGCCGTGCCCGGGGCGCGGGAGGTGGACTACGGCAACGCCTGGCTGGAGCGGCTGGAGCGCCTCCTCGACCGCCTGCGCTGGACCGGCGCCGCGCTCCTCGCCGCGCTCGCGGCGGGCGCGGCCGTGCTGGTCGCGAACACGCTGCGGCTCGGCGTCTTCGCGCGCCGCGACGAGATCGAGATCATGAAGCTCGTCGGGGCGACCGACGGCTTCGTCGAGGCCCCGTTCCTCATCGAGGGGCTCTTGCAGGGCGTCGCGGGCGGCGCGCTCGCGGCGGGGGCGCTCCTCGCCGGCGCCGCGCTCACCCTGCCGCGCGTCGCCGCCGCGCTCGCGCTCGCTTCGCCGGTCGTCCGCGCGGACGTGCTCCCGCCGGCGCTCCTCGCCGCGCTCGTGGCGGGCGGCGCCGCGCTCGGCCTCGTCGCGAGCGCGCTCGCGGTGGGTCGAGAGCTCCGGAGATCGTGAGGTGCCCGCCGCGCTCCCGCTCCTCGCCCTCGCGCTCGCGCTCGGCGCCGACCCCCGCGCGCAGCTCCAGGCGCTGAAGGCGCGCCATGCGGCCGAGGAGGCCGCGGTGCGGGCGCTCCGGCAGCGCGAGGGGTCCCTGCTCTCGGCGATCGACGACGCGGAGCAGGCGTGGCTCGCCGCGGACGCCGCGGCGCGCGAGGCGGAGGACGAGCGCGCGGCGGCGCAGCGGCGGCTCTCGCGCGCGCGGGTGGAGGAGGCGGCGGCGCAGGCCCGGCTCGAGGCGCTGCAGGGCGAGCTCGGGCCGAGGCTTCGCGCCAGGGCGCGGCAGGGGACGCTCTCGGAGCTGCGGCTCCTCGCCGCGAGCGCCTCGCTGGCGGACCTCGTGAAGCGCCGGTTCATGTGGGAGCGGGTCGTCGAGCACGATCTCTCGCTGCTCGGCGAGGCGCAGCGCGCGCTCGACGCGCGCGAGGAGGCGCGCGCGACGCGCGAGCGCGAGGCGTCGCGGCTCGGGTCGCTGGCGCGGGATGCGCACGCGCGGCGCGAGGTCGCGGCCGCCCGGCGCGAGGATCACCGGACGCTGCTCGCGGCGCTGCGCAGCGCGCGCTCGCTGCACGAGCGCGCCGCCGCGGAGGCGGCGGGGCAGGAGGTGAAGCTCGCGGAGTTCGTGTCGGCGCTGCCGCCGGCGCGGCCGGGAGCGGTGCTCCACACCGGCTTCGGTCTCTTCCGTGGCAAGCTGCCGCACCCCGTCTCCGGCACCGTCGAGGTGGGCTTCGGACGCGTCGTGAACCCGCGCTTCAACACCGTCACCGTGCAGAAGGGGCTCGACATCCGCGCGACTGCCGGGGCGGAGGTGCGCGCGGTCGCGCCAGGAAGGGTGGCCCACGCCGGGTGGTTCAAGGGATATGGGAACCTGGTCATCGTGGATCACGGCGACGGCTTTCACACCCTCGTGGCCCACCTCGCCTCGATGAGCACCGCGATGGGCGAGGAGGTCCAGGCCGGGACGCTCCTCGGAACCGTGGGTGACACCGGCTCCCTGAAGGGGGCCTACCTGTACTTCGAGATCCGCGAGCGCGGACACCCCGTCGACCCGCGCGCGTGGCTTCGGCCATGAAGCGCCGTGGCGTAGGATGGAGCCCATGACCCGCTTCACCCGATGGCGCGCGGCCGTCCTCCTCGCGGTCGCGCTCGCCTTCTTCGCCGGGCTGTCCATCGATCACGTCGCGCGCGCGGCGCGGCGGGACGGCGGACAGCCCTACCGGCCGCTCGACGTCTTCGCCGACGTGCTCGCCTACGTCGAGAACGGCTACGTCGAAGAGGTGAAGGAGAAGGAGCTCGTCTACGGCGCCATCGAGGGGATGGTGGCGCGCCTCGACCCGCACAGCCAGTTCATGAGGCCCGAGGTGTTCCGCGCGCTGAAGGAGGAGACGTCGGGCGAGTTCGACGGCGTCGGCGTCGAGCTCACCATGAAGGACGACCAGCTGACCGTCATCGCGCCCATCGCCGACGCGCCCGGCGAGCGCGCCGGGATCCTCTCCGGCGACCGGATCATCAAGATCGACGGTGCGTCGACCCGCGAGATGCCGCTCGCCGAGGCGATCCGGCGCATGAAGGGTGGCGCCGGGACCAAGATCGCGCTCGAGATCATGCGCGACGGGTTCACGGCCCCGCAGACGCTGACGCTCGTGCGCGACCGCGTGCGCACGCAGAGCGTGGAGTGGCGCGTCCTCGACGCGGAGCGCGGCCACGTCCTCGTCAAGGTGAAGACGTTCCAGGACCGCACCGACGGCGCGCTCAAGAAGGCGCTCGACGGCGCGCGCGCCCAGCTGCACGGCGAGATCCGCGGGCTCGTGCTCGACCTGCGCAACGACCCCGGGGGCCTGCTCGACCAGGCGGTGCGCGTCGCGGACCGGTTCCTGCGCGAGGGGCTCATCGTCTCGACCGAGGGACGCGGCAAGCGGAACGTCGAGGTGGAGCGCGCGCGAGAGAAGGACACCGAGCCGCCGTATCCCATGATCGTGCTCGTGAACCGCGGCACCGCCAGCGCGAGCGAGATCGTGGCCGGCGCGCTCCAGGACCACGGCCGCGCCGTGATCATGGGCACGCAGACCTTCGGCAAGGGCTCGGTCCAGAGCGTCATCGACCTCGAGGACGGCTCGGGCCTGAAGCTCACCGTCGCCCGCTACTTCACCCCGAAGCACCGCTCGATCCAGGAGCTCGGCATCACGCCCGACGTGGTCGTCGCGGACGCCGCGCCCACGGCGCGGGAGGACGAGGGACCGGGCGAGAAGGACCTCGAGCGCCATTTCAAGAACGACGCCGTCCCGGTCTCCGCCGCGGCTCCGGTGAAGGTCGCGGCGCGCACGCTCGGCGCCGGCGCCGACTACCAGCTCCGCATCGCGGTCGACTACCTGCGCGCGGCGAGCATCTTCAAGGGCGGCTCGCAGCCGCCGCCGGCGTCCTCGGCCAAGCGATAGCGGGCGCTCTCGATCCGCTCTCCGTGAACGTGCCCGCTGGGGTCGCCACTCCCCGCCCGGAGCGGATCCGCCGCTCGCGACGTTCACAGTCCGTCGAGCGAGGCGAGGGTCGCCGGATTGTCTTTTTCCCGTGGCGGGTCGGGGGCTTTCCGTTTGACTTCCCCGACCATCTCGCTATAGTCCGCGCGGTTTTCGTCAGAGGGGCGAGCTAGCCTCCTCTTTGGAACAGGATCCCGCGAGCGCCGGCGGGTGCGCTCCCCCCGCAGGTGGACAGCTCCGAGATGAGCCTCCTCGAGATCTCCGTCATCATCGCCTACGTCGCGGTGCTGCTCGTGCTGTCCGTGTACGGATCGCACCGCTACTACATGGCGTACCTCTACTACCGGCACAAGTTCCGGCTGCCGACGCCGAAGCGCCGGTACGAGACGCTGCCGCGCGTGACGGTCCAGCTCCCCATCTTCAATGAGATGTACGTCGTGAACCGGCTCATCGGAGCCGTGTGCGCGCTCGACTACCCGCGCCACCTCCTCGAGATCCAGGTCCTCGACGACTCGACCGACGAGACGTGCGAGATCGCGAGCGCCTGCGCCGACCGCTGGCGCGAGCAGGGCGTGGACATCACCTACGTCCACCGCACGAACCGCGAAGGCTTCAAGGCGGGCGCCCTCGAGAACGGGCTCCGGACGGCGAAGGGCGAGTTCATCGCCGTCTTCGACGCCGACTTCGTCCCCGACCCCGACTTCCTGCGGCGCACCGTGCACTTCTTCACCGACGAGAAGATCGGGATGGTGCAGGTGCGCTGGGAGCACCTCAACCGCGAGTACAGCGCGCTGACGCAGGCGCAGGGCATCCTGCTCGACGCCCACTTCGTCATCGAGCACACCGCCCGCAACCGCTCGGGCGCCTTCTTCAACTTCAACGGGACGGCCGGGATCTGGCGCCGCGAGACGATCAGGAGCGCGGGCGGGTGGCAGCACGACACCCTCACCGAGGACCTCGACCTCTCGTATCGCGCGCAGCTCGCCGGGTGGAACTTCGTCTTCCTCCCCGACGTGACCGCGCCGGCCGAGATCCCGGTCGAGATGAACGCGTTCAAGAGCCAGCAGCACCGCTGGGCCAAGGGCTCGATCCAGACCGCGCTGAAGCTCCTGCCGCGCCTGTTCGCCGCGCCGCTGCCGCGCCACGTGAAGCGCGAGGCCTTCTTCCACCTCACCGCGAACTTCGCCTACCTCCTCATGATCCCGCTCGCGCTGCTCATGCCGATCTCGGTCATGGTGCGCGTGGGCCACGGCTGGATCGAGGTGCTGGTCCTCGACATCCCGTTCTTCGCCGCCGCGACCGCCTCCGTGTGCTCGTTCTACTTCGCGAGCCAGCGCGAGATCGGGCAGACGGTGTGGCAGCGCCTCAAGTACATGCCGTTCATCATGGCGCTCGGCATCGGCCTCTCGGTGAACAACGCGCGCGCCGTCGTGGAGGCGCTGCTCGGGCAGGAGTCCGGCTTCACGCGCACGCCGAAGCACGGCGTCCGCCGCGCGGGCGAGTCGATCGCGCGCAAGCGCTACAAGGCCGCCGTCACCCTCCAGCCGCTCGTCGAGCTCGGCCTCGCGGCCTACATGACGTACGGCATCCTGTTCGTGCTCGAGCGCGAGGTCTACTACTCGCTGCCGTTCCTGTTCCTGTTCCAGGCCGGCTTCGGCTACGTCGGGCTCATGAGCGTCTGGGAAGGCGTGCGCGAGACGTGGGAGCGCATCCGGATCCCCGCCGCGCAGGAAGAAGCGGACGTCGACGCGTAGCTACCGGAGGACCTTCTCGTAGATCGTGACGCCGCGATCGAGCCGTCCGGCGATCGCGAATCCCAGGCGCTCCCAGAAGATCTTCGCCTCGGTGTTCTCGTCCACGACCGAGAGGCGCAGCGCGCGATAGCCTGCCCGCGAGAGCGCCGCCTCCGTGGCGGCGGTGGTCTCCTTCCCGTAGCCCAGACCCTGACACGCCTCCCGGAAGAGGAGCAGCCCGATCTGCGCGGTGCCCGGCTCCGGGTAGTCGAGGTGCAGGTCGAGGACGCCGACGGCGGGGCCGCCGACGCGCGGGACGAGGACGAACACCTTCCGGCGATCGTCCACCTCCGCGTCCGCCAGCATCTGGATGGCCGCGTCGGGGCCGGGCGGCTTGCCCTCGGTGCGGGCGAAGTAGTCGGGCGCGCCCTCGAAGCAGGCCTGGATCTGCGCGGCGTGCTTGCCCGTGGCCGGGATCGCCTTCAGGCGTGGGCCGTCGAGCGCGAGCCCGTCCACGTCCGGCGTCTCGACCTGTTCGGAAGTCATGCGCCCTCGGTTCCAGCAGGGAAGAGTGAGATAAACAGCCGCGCCGCCCCCGGTCAAGGCACGTGGGCGCCTAGACCCCGAGCAGAGCGCCGACATGCGCTCGCTCCAGCGTCGGCACGGCGAAGTCGGCGCCCTCGGCGCGCAGCGCCTCGACGCCGAAGCGGCCCGTCGCGACCGCCAGGACCGGGCAGCCGGCCGCCCGCGCGGCCGTGACATCGCGCGGGGTGTCGCCGATGACCAGCGCCTCGCGCGGGTCGACGCGCCGCCCGAGCCGAGCGGACGCTCGCCGCAGCGCCGCCTCCACGATGCGCTCGCGCGCCTCGCCGTCGTGCGCGAAGCCGTAGACGTCCCCCTCGCCGAACCCGAAGTGGCGGTCGAGACCGCCGCGCGAGAGCTTGATGCGCGCACCGCGCAGGATGTTCCCGGTGCAGAGCCCGACCGTCACCACGCGTCCGGCGAGGGCCGCCAGCAGCTCCTCGACGCCGGGCAGCACCTCGTACCCCGGCCCCTCGATCTCGCGCTCCAGGCGATCGGCATAGGTGTCGAGGATGCGATCGCAGAGCGCCTCCTCGAACGCATGGCCCGCCGCGACCATCGCCTCGCGCACGATGAGCCGATCCGTCATCCCGTCGAGCTTCATCCCGGCGAGCCAGGCCTCAGCGGGACGCACGGCGTCGCCCAGGTGGCGCTCCATCGCCCACTCCAGCGCGCGGCGGCCGGCGCCGCCCGCGTGGACGAGCGTGCCGTCGATGTCGAAGAGGAAGACCGAGTGCCTCAAGGGAGTGCCTCCATTACCCGAGCCCCGCGCGCGATTCAAGCGGGGGCCCCGTCACTCCGCGGCGCCCTCCTCGCGCTCGCGCCGCCGCATCACCGCGCCGGCCATGTTGCCGACGTAGCCGTTCACGCGACGGAGGTAGGCGAGGAGGTCGAGGTGCATGCTCGAGGTCTCGAGCGACTCCCGCAGCCCCTGGTTGAGGCGGCCGATGTGCTTCTCCTTGAGCTCGGCCTCGATGTCGACGAGCTTCTCGCGGTGGCGCAGCACCTTGCGCGCGATCTCCTCGTCGGCGGTCGAGAAGGCGACGAGCGCGAGGTCGAAGTTCTCGCAGACCTTGCCGTGGAAGTCGCGGATCTCGGCCCAGCCCTCCTTCGAGAAGGCGAGCCCGTGCGCGACCTTCTTCCGCGCCAGGATGAGGATGTTGCGGTTCACGAGGTCGCCGACGTTCTCGATGTCGTTCGAGAGGCTGATGAGCTCCATCTGGCGATCCGCCTGCTCGCGGGTCATCGCCTCCTGCCCGAGCCGCGCCAGGTAGAAGCGGATCTCGCGGTTCAGGATGTCCACCTTGTCGTCGCGCGCCTCGATCTCGGCGGCGAGGTCGAGATCGCCCTCCTCGAAGCAGCGCACGCAGTCTTTCACCATGTCCGCGACGATGTCGGACATGCGCAGGAACTCGCGCTGCGCGTTGCCGAAGGCGAGCGCCGGGCTCTCGATCGCGCGCGGGTCGAGGTAGCGGGGGCCGAAGCGCTCGCGCCCGGCGTCGGGCTCGTAGAAGCGCGAGACGAGCCGCGCCCCGAGGCCGACGAAGGGCAGGAAGAAGAACGCGGTGAAGACGTTGAAGAGCGAGTGCGCGTTCGCGATCTGGCGCGCCACGTCGGGCGTGGTGGAGATGGCGAGGTCGGTGAAGCGGCCGAGGAACGGGATGAACGCCACCACCGCCATGAGCTTGAAGAGCGCGTGGGCGAAGGCCACGCGCTTGCCGGCGGCGGGCTGGCCCGCGGCGGCGACGATGGGCGTGAGGGTCGTCCCGATGTTCGCGCCCAGCACGAGCGGCATCGCCGCGGCGGTGGACATGCTGCCCGAGCCGGCCATCGCGATGAGGAGCCCGATGGTCGGCGCGGAGCCCTGCATGAGCACCGTCGCGACCGCGCCAGCGGCGAGCCCGGCGAAGGGGCTCGCCGCGAGGTGGTCGAGCACCGCCATGAAGAGCGCCGAGCTGCGCAGCGGCAGCGTCGCGTCGCCCATGAGCTTCATGCCGAAGAAGAGGAGGCCGAAGCCCATGATCGCCTCGCCGGCGTAGCGCACGCGGCGCTTCTTCGCGAAGAAGCGCAGCGCGAACCCGAGCGCGACGATGGCGAGGGCGTAGGCCGAGAGCCGGAAGGCGATGAGCTGGACGGTGACGGTCGTGCCGATGTCGGCCCCGAGCACGACCGCCATCGCCTGCGGCAGGGTCATGAGGCTCGACGCCGCGAAGCCGACCAGCATCACCGTCACCGCCGTCGAGGACTGGACGATGGTCGTGACGACGGCGCCCGAGACGAGCCCGACGAAGCGGTTCGACGAGAGCGCGAAGAGGATCGACCGGAGCTTGTCGCCTGCGACGACCTGGAGGCCCTCGCGCGCGAGCCCGAGCCCGTGGAGGAAGATCGCGAGGCCCCCCAGGAGGACCGTCAGGTCGAGGAAGGTCATCAGACTCGCCTTTCGCCGTTTCTCGTGCTCGCCAAGCGCCTCCGAGGCGAGTCTGAGGGATTTCCGGGCTTGCTACGCTTCGCTTCGCAAGCCGGCGGCTGGCGCCTTCGGCGCCTGGGCTCGCTGGCGCGAGCCGCCGCCGGCTTCGCGTCGATCGAAGTCGGGGGCTGCTGCCCCCGACACCTGGGGGAAGCGAGCGCCGCTCCCCCCAGACCCCCCACCGGAACGGCGAGAATAGAGCGAGGCACGAGTCAAAACCGGTGGTGCGGCGGCCCTCGTCACGCTCCCTCCGCGAAGAGCGCCTCGACGAACTCGTGCGGCTCGAACGGGCGAAGGTCGGCGACCTTCTCGCCGACGCCGACGTACCGGACGGGGAGCTTCAGCTCGTCGCAGATGCCGATGATGACGCCGCCCTTCGCGGTACCGTCGAGCTTCGTCAGGACGATGCCGGTGACGCCGAGCGCCTCGTGGAACTGGCGCGCCTGGGCGATCGCGTTCTGCCCGTTCGTCGCGTCGAGCACGAGCAGCACCTCGTGCGGCGCCCCCTCGCACGCCTTCGCCATGACGCGCTTCACCTTCCTCAGCTCCTCCATGAGCGGCGTCTTGGTGTGGAGGCGGCCCGCCGTGTCGCACAGGACGACGTCGAAGCGCTCGTCCGCGCCGCGCTTGACCGCCTCGAAGCAGACGCTGGCGGGGTCGGAGCCATCCTTCCCGCGCAGGACCGGCGCGCCGACCCGCTGCGCCCAGATCTCGAGCTGCTCGCCGGCGGCGGCGCGGAAGGTGTCGCCCGCCCCGAGCAGCACCGAATGGCCCGCCTGCTTCACCTTGGCCGCGAGCTTCCCGACCGTCGTCGTCTTGCCGCTCCCGTTCACGCCCACGACCATCACGACGTAGGGCCGCTGCGGTCCGAGCGCGAGGCCCTCGCCGTGGCTCGCGCCGTCCAGGGCCAGGATCCGCTCGACGTCGTCGCGCAAGACCGCGCGCAGGCGGGCGGGGTCGGAGAGCTCCTTCTTCTTCACGCGCTCGCGCGCCGCCTCGAGCAGCTGCGTCGCGGTCTTCACGCCGATGTCGGCGGTGAAGAGCACCTCCTCCAGCTCGGCGAGGACCCGGTCGTCCACGACCCTGCCGCCGCTGAAGAGGCCGTTCAGGCGCGCCATGAAGCCGCCGCGGGTCTTCTCGAGCCCGGCCGCGAGCGTCCGCCCTGCCTCGGCCTCGACGCGCCGCCGGCGCTCCTCCTCCTCGCGCTGCCGGGCCTCCTCCGCCTCTCGCGCGACCCGCGCCTCCTCCTCCCGCGCGCGCCGCTCCGCCTCCTCGCGCTCCTGGCGGCGCCGCTCCTTCTCGAGGCGCTCCTCCTCCTTCTTCTTCCGGTACTCCTCCTTGCGCAGCGCCTCGAGCGCCTCCTTCGAGAGCGCCGGCTCGCGCTCGGCGGCGGGGGGCGCCGCGAGGCCGGGCGCGCCCTCCGGCGGCTCGGCCGGCGGCGGCAGCTCCGCCCCGGGCTCCTGCTCGAGCTCGCGCTCGATCTCCTCCCGCGAGAGCGGCGCCTCCGGGATGGGGTGCTCGGCGCGCTTGCGGCGGACGAGCGCGACCGCGGCGAGGACGACGAGCAGGAGGAGCGCGGCGACGATCGCGATGGCGACCGCGTCGTTCGCCGTCAGTGCAAGGGAGATCATCACGAGGAGTGGTGGGTGCACGCGAGGCTCGGGGAGAGCAGCACGATATAGGGGGCGCCGAACGGGGGTGTCAACCGCTCGACCGGCCGCGAGGACGTACCTGCGCCCGCCGTCCGGGCGACCTCGCCCCGGTCAGATCCGCGCTTGACCAGAGTCACCTCCTTGCGCGGTGAGCGTCGTCCGCCGGCGGCAGCGGGTCCGCCGGCGCGAGCGCCGCGCGAGGATGGAGATCGGACATGCCTGGACGGACGAGCGTCGTCTGGCTGGCGGTTGTGCGCGAGCGCGGTCGGAGCGTGTGGCGGATCGGAGCCGTCGCCGGCGGCGGAGACGGGCGGCGGGCACGCGCCGGAGCAGGCGGCGCAGCGGCTCGGGCCGCTGACGGCGGAAGTGGAGGCGGTGGCGGGCCTGGGGAGCGGCCTCGAGGTGATCGCGGGGCGGACCTCGGGGCTCTTCCGGAACGGAGCCGGCGCGGCGCGATTCCTCGCGACGCGGCCGCGCGCCCTCCGGCGTGATCGTCCACGCCTCGCTCGGGCGGTGACACGTGCGCGGCGTCAACGACGTGCTCGGCACGAGCGTGCTGCCCGCGACCTGCACGGTGTGCCACGACACCCCGCAGGTGGGGAACCACTCGGTCGCGCTCCCGCTCGACCTCGGGCTCGCCGACGCGTCCCGGAGGACGCCGGACCTGCCGCTCTACACGCTGCGGAACGTCGCGACGGGAGAGCGCATGCAGACGACCGACCCCGGGCGCGCGCTCGTCACCGGCAAGTGGGCGGACGTGGGCAAGTTCAAGGGGCCCATCCTGCGCGGGCTCGCCGGGCGCGCCCCGTACTTCCACAACGGCGCGGCGGCCACGCTGCTCGACGTGGTGCGCTTCTACGAGCAACGCTTCGGGCTCGCCCTCACGTCCGACGAGGAGGCGGACCTGGTGGCCTTCCTCCAGGCGCTGTAAACGACAGTTCGCGATTCGAGATCACCTCCGGTGTCTCGAATCGCGCTGTCGTCTAGCCATTTCGCAACCGGGCGCAGCCGCCGTTCGAAACCGAGCCGCACGCTACGCCGCCGCGGACTGGGCGCGCTCGGAGAGGCGCACCGAGACGAGCTTCGAGACGCCGGGCTCCTCCATCGTCACGCCGTAGAGCGTGTCCACCGTCTCCATGGTCCGCTTGTTGTGCGTGATGAGGATGAACTGGGAGCTCTTGCTCATCTCCTTCACGAGCTCGTTGTAGCGGCCGACGTTGGCCTCGTCGAGCGGCGCGTCCACCTCGTCGAGCAGGCAGAACGGCGTCGGCTTGATGAGGAAGATGGCGAAGATGAGCGAGACGGCGGTGAGCGCCTTCTCACCACCCGAGAGCAGGTTCACGCTCTGCAGCTTCTTGCCCGGGGGCTGCGCGAAGATCTCGACCCCGCCCTCGATCTCGCCTCCCTCGGGGTCCTGGGTCAGGACGAGCCCGGCGCGGCCGCCGGCGAACAGGCGCGGGAACACCTGCTGGAACTTCTCGTTCACGAGGTCGAACGTCTCGCGGAAGCGCTCGCGCGACGCGCGGTTGATCTTGACGATCGCCGTCTTGAGGTCGGAGAGCGAGGTCTCGAGGTCCGCCTTCTGCGTGCTCATGAAGCCGTGGCGGCTCGCCAGCTCGTCGTACTCCTCGATGGCGGTGAGGTTGATGGCGCCCATCCGCTCCGCCTGCGCCTTCAGCTCGTCGAGCCGCTCGCGCTCCTCATCGCCGGGCGGCCGCTGCATGTGGAAGCGCTGCACCTCCCACCTCAGCTCCGCCTGGCACCGCTCCCGGATCTGCTCCTCCAGGTGAGCGAGCGCGAGGGCCTGCTCGCGCGCGGTCAGCGCCGCCTCGCCGGCGGCCTGCGCGATCGCGTCGCCGCGCTGGCGCAGCGCGCGCAGCTCGCCGTCGCTCGCCCGCAGCGCCTCGCCGGCCGCATCCTGCCGGCCGCGCTCCTCCGCGAGCGCCTCCTTCACCTGGACGTGCTCCGCCTCGAGCCGGCCCATGTCGCCGTGCGTCCCCTCGATGCGACCGCGCAGCTCGGCGGCGCGGGCGTTCGCCTCGGAGAGCGCCGAGAAGAGCCGGGCGCGCCGCTCCTCGACCTCCCGCCGCGCCTCCTCCACGCGCCGGAGCGAGGCGCCCAGCGACTCCCGGCGCTCCGCGTCGGCGGCCACCTTCACCTTGAGGTTCATGAGCTGCGCCGTGAGGGCGTCGCCCTGCGCCTTCAAGGCGTCGGACGCTTGCGCCGCCTCGCGGGCGCGCTCCTCGGCGCGCGACTGCTCCGCCTCGGCGGTGGCGGCCTGGACCCGGTGCTCCTCCTCCTCGCGCGCGACGGCGGCGAGCCCCTCCTCCAGCGCGGCGCGCTCCGCCTCGAGCTGCCCCACGCGCTGCGCCTGCCGCTCCAGCTCCTCGCCGAGGCGCGCCAGGTCCTTCTCCTGCTCGAGGACCGCCAGGTCCTTCTCGCGCCCGTCCCGGTCGAGGCTCTTCAGCGCCGCCTCGAGCTGCAGCACGCGCGACTGCAGCGTCCGGTGGCGCTCCTGCGCGAGCGCGTACT
>WNFY01002671.1_pt1 | contig 23250 bp, 20 predicted proteins | sample 5400091 | NCBI WGS metagenome assembly WNFY01 (sample SAMN13153364, study PRJNA577476) | soil metagenome | isolation source: 60 cm soil or saprolite under grassland replicate 1 | place: USA:California | collected 2016-06-15 | reverse complement strand
CGGATGGCAAAGCGCAAGCCCTTCTCCATCGCCACCGGTGTGATCAGCTCGATCACCAGCTGCACGTTATCGCCCGGCATCACCATCTCGGTGCCGCCTGGCAGTTCGGCGACTCCGGTTACATCCGTCGTTCGCAGGTAAAACTGCGGACGATAGCCCTTGAAAAACGGCGTATGCCGCCCACCTTCTTCTTTGGTCAAAATGTAGACTTCGGCTTTGAACTTGGTGTGCGGGGTGATCGATCCACCCTTGGCCAGCACCATGCCGCGCTCGACATCGTCTTTGCCGATGCCGCGCAACAGCAATCCAGCGTTGTCGCCCGCCAGGCCTTCGTCGAGTTGCTTCTTGAACATCTCGACTCCGGTCACAACCGTTTTACGAGTGTCGCGGAAGCCGACGATTTCTACTTCTTCGCCCACTTTCACTTTGCCGCGCTCGATTCTCCCGGTCACCACCGTGCCGCGCCCGGAGATTGAGAAGATGTCTTCAATCGGCATCAGGAAGGGCTTGTCCAGCTCGCGCGCCGGTTGCGGAACGCTCTTGTCCACCGCTTCCATCAGCGCGTCGATCTGCTTTTCCCACTTGGCTTCGCCGTTCAATGCGCCGAGTGCGGAAAGTCGCACCACGGGAACATCGTCGCCCGGGAACTGGTAGGTCTTCAAAAGTTCTCTGACTTCGAGCTCCACCAGATCGAGCAGTTCGGGATCATCCACCGCATCACATTTGTTGAGCGCTACGACAATGTACGGCACGCCAACCTGGCGCGCCAACAGCACGTGCTCGCGCGTCTGCGGCATGGGACCATCGGTCGCTGCAACAACTAAGATCGCGCCATCCATCTGCGCCGCGCCCGTGATCATGTTCTTGATGTAGTCGGCGTGGCCCGGGCAATCCACGTGCGCATAGTGCCGGTTCGCCGTCTCGTACTCGACGTGCGCCGTGGCAATGGTGATGCCGCGCGCTTTTTCTTCCGGCGCGTTGTCAATCGAATCAAACGACCGGAACACAATCTTCGGATTGTGCTTCTGCAAAACCTTGGTGATGGCCGCCGTCAGCGTGGTCTTGCCATGATCAATGTGACCGATGGTGCCCACGTTGCAGTGCGGCTTATTGCGTTCAAATTTCTCTTTCGCCATGCTTTGCTCCGTCTCGTGTGGCGCGGGCGCCCTCGCCCGCGTTCCTCAGTAATACTGATAAATCTTCTGAAACTTCGCTCGCAGCTCGGGGCCGACTTCCTCAATCTTCGACAGATAAAACTCTTTCATCTGTGCCTGGTCGGTCAGAACCAAGGCCGAATACAAATCTTTTGCTTTCTTTTCGGCTAGCGCTCCGACCTGCTCGAGCAAGCCCTTCGCCAGCACCAAATCGAAATCCCGAATCCTTATGCCTGCGCTTGCAACTTTCTTCAAATACTTCTCGACCCTGTCGGGAGCGAAAGCGCGATTGATCGCAGCTTTCAGCTCCTGAAATTCTTGCTCTTTCTCAATCTTGATCGCAGCCTGTTCGAATGCCACGCCTGCACCCTCGAAATCAAATGATGGAGCGGGAGACGGGAATCGAACCCGCGACCAACAGCTTGGAAGGCTGTGACTCTACCACTGAGTTACTCCCGCCAAAACTCAGCTGTCAGCTCTCAGCTGTCAGCAAAACCACAACCGCAAATTCTGGAGCCGATGATCAGGATTGAACTGATGACCTCTCCCTTACCAAGGGAGTGCTCTACCAACTGAGCTACATCGGCTTACTGCTCACTCCCACCGTCACGGTCCGGAGACATCACATCCTTGCGCCGGATCCACGTCTTAACCGCAAACATCGCCAAAATTACCAGCGTCACTCCGCGTACTCGCGGATCGTCCAAAGTTTTAAGCGCCAGGGCCGCAATCGCGGCATATGCCAACAGCGCCAATGCCAATCTTTTCGTCACAACCAATTCTGGTGCACAGGGAAGGATTCGAACCTTCGTACCTCGCAAGGAGGAGCAGATTTACAGTCTGCCGGCTTTAACCACTCACCCACCTGTGCAGAATCAGCTTTTGGCGGTTGGCTCTTGGCCAAAGAACCAAGCCGCTCAGCTTAAGAGCCAAAAGCCAATAGCCAAGAGCTGCTTTCAGACACGCCGCAACCATCCTTGCAATTTGCGACTTGCCACTGGGATCAGAAAGTGCGCGTAGAAACCCATTCGCGCCAACAACTCATCTGGAAAATTCCCTTATGGTGTGCCGATGGAAAAGCTGTCTGCCGCCCTGCCGTGCCGCGAAATCCCAGCTCCGGAATTCCGCAATCATCTCTGGAGCTGGCGAAGGGATTTGAACCCCTGACCCTCTGATTACAAATCAGATGCTCTACCAGCTGAGCTACGCCAGCATGCAACAAGCATCGCTTGTCACACTAATCCCTTTTCTTTCAACGGGACAAGTATAAAAGGTACCATAGCGGAATTACACGTGCAAGGGCGGATCGTGTGGGTCGGACACTCTTGTCCGACCAAGCTACTATCAATGTGGCGCGGGCGCCCTCGCCCGCGAAGGATTGTTGAAATCTGGTCCGCTGATCTTACTGTCCTTTCATCTTGCGACTTTCTTCACAGTCTGCCCTGCTGGCAGCGCATCCCTCAACTCACGCACTGTCCGCTTGAAGATAGGATGGCGGGCGTCCGGCGCGATCTCAGCCAGCGGCTCGAGCACAAAACGCCGTTCGTGCAGCCGGGGATGCGGAACAGTCAGCGACGGAATCTCGATAATCGAAGTTCCGAATAGCAGGACATCAATATCAATTGTCCGGGGCCCTTTTTTCTGCTTGCGCTGCCGACCCATGCTCTGTTCCAGATTGAGAATTGTCGAGATCAGCTGCCGCGGCATCTTCTCGGTCTCAAACTTGATGGCGCAATTCAGGAACCACGGTTGCGCGGTCAACTCGATGGGCTCGGTCTCGTAGAAGGACGAAACCGCGACCACGTTGCCGAACTCGGCCAGCTTGGCGATCGCGGTTTGCAGGTTCTCGGCACGGTCACCCAAGTTGGAGCCCAGCGAAAGATAGACGGCCTTGTGCACGCGTTCTGAGTTTGCGATTTTGTCGCGAATGTTTCCAGAGAAAAATCAGAAAAGGCATTGTTGGTCGTTGGTCGTTGATCCGTCGCTGCGCTTCACTCTCTCCGGACCAGCCCAACCATCATTCGCCGTTTAGCCACAAGAGCCAACCGCATCCGACATCAGCTCCGTAGGAGCGGAAAATAGTTAGCCCAGGACGTAAGTCCTGGGTAGCACGAACAAGATGTCTGGCGCGAACCGAAGGTGAGCGACGAACCTAATTTGAAACTTGGCGAGAGGTAGCGTCACGCGGCATGCTTAATGGATAGAATCAGCCATGCTGCCCATCGAACTCAGAATCGACCGCGCCCAAAGACTACTGCGCATGATCGAGCAAGACGAGCCGCTCCTAGCCGCCCGTGTGGCTCCGCTCTCGGTTGAGCGCCAGCAGTCAGCCAAGTCCTACGCTCGCGAACTGGCCATGCTCACCCGCGCAGAAATCAACAGACTGCTTGAAGAAAAGTCATTTGCGGAAGTAGTGGAGCCTCACGCCGCAGACTAGTTCTGAAGAACGTGTTGGCCGTGAATTGTGTCGTGGGCGGATCCTTCTTCTTGCTCCTCCGCCAACGTCGTCTCTTCCCAAAGCGTCCGGTCCCGAAGCAACCGTGACACCAGGGCGGTGTGCATGGCGTGGCCGGCACGATCGGCAACTACATTCCCGAGTACCTGCTTTCCAATCAGCGCCAGATCGCCGATCAGGTCGAGGATCTTGTGGCGCACGAATTCGTCGGGATAGCGCAGCGGCGGATTCTCCAGGCCATTGCGAGTGAGGACCAACGCATTCTCCCTCGACGCGCCCCGAATCAAGCCTTGCTGTCGTAGGGCTTCGGCTTCATGGAGAAAGCCAAATGTACGCGCCGGAGCGATTGCCGAAACGTATTGACCATTCGTCAGTCCCAGCGTGAACGCCTCGCGCCCGATCATGGGATGAGGAAAGTTGATTGTGTACGAAATTGAATAACTTTCAGCTGGATAAATTCCGATGAACTTGTTCCCCTCGTGTACTTCTAACGCACGCAAGATTCGCACATAGGTCCTGGCGCGCCGTTGCTTGCGAATGCCGGCTTTGCGAATGAGATCGACAAAAGGCCGGGCGCTGCCATCGAGTATCGGGAGCTCGAGGTTATTGAGCTCGACAACCGCGTTGTCAATTCTCATCCCGACCAGCGCCGAGAGCAGATGTTCGGTGGTCGAAATCAGCACGCCCTTCTTCATCAAGCTAGTGGCATAGCTCACTCGGGCGACGTTCTTGCTGACCGCTTCAACTTCAAAACCGTCCAGGTCAACGCGCCGGAAAATAATGCCGGTGTTCGCCGCTGCGGGAAGGATGCGCAACTTGACCGGCGCTCCCGAATGCAAACCGACACCCTGGCACTCGACAGCCGTGCGGATTGTTTGTTCTTGTATCAGAAGTAAAAGAATAACCGCGAAACCGCGGAGTTCGCCTGTGGCAAATCAGCCACACGTTGTTGCGGGTTCTTCATACCAGAATTCATGTAAGCCCAGTAGCTACAAATGTTTACGTTGCAACTCGATCACCGCGGTGAAACGAAGGTGTTACATACATGGTCACTGGAGCCAAAGAAGTTTTCAGTGCTTCTTGTTGGAAGACGCGGCTTGCTTGGGGTCGAACAGGCTGTCGTTGAGGTTCTGATTGTAGGTGGCCGAGGTGACAAAGAACTGGGCGGCCATGTCTCCGTTATAGACCCTGGTCGTGTCGAACGGCGTCATCACACCTTGAATCTGGCGGTAGTTGTCGAAAATCTCCTCTTCGGTGTTGCGCTCCTTATCAGTGGGATCGCGCCAGCTGAAACTCTTCCGCACGGGCAGGTGGGTAAACGAATCGAAGTTTAGCGTTACCGCTTCGTTCTTGGAATTCATGATCGTGACTTGGTCGGTCTGTTTCTGCGCGGCCACCGTTTGGCCTTCAAAAAACAGTGCTATACCGGGCTCCTTCAGCCACTGGCGCAACACCACATCCAACGAAAAGTGCCGGCGTCGCAAAATCGGTTCCCACTCTTCTTTTTTCTCGAGCTCACGCACTCCCCTGTAAGTGACCTCATACCCCTTGTCGCCGTTGTAAATTTCAATGACATCACGCTTTTTGCTGAGTTCGATGCGGTCTTTGTCGGGAAACTTGCGGAAGCGCCAGAACAGCGTACCCAGACTGTTTGGCTGACCGCGATGAAAGCTGTAGCTGCGGCCTTCCAGGGAGAGATCGCGTGCGTTCAAGTACGCTTCACCACCGAGTGCTTGAATGGCCTGGTCCAACGCCGCCCGCGCCTTCCGTGAGTTTTCCTGATCTGTCGGGATAGCTTGAGCAGCGGAGTTATTTGAGGATGGGCTCTGTCCCGGCGGAGAGCTCGCTCGATCCTGGGCCAGTGTAAGCGCCGTCAGCACAAGCACAATGAGTCCACATTTCATTTCTTCAGTATCTTAGACGCGAGCAAGATGGCGATTAGCTGCCCCATGCGAGTGCCTTCTTTATCCTACAAGCACAGCGCCACCATTCACGTTTAGCACCTCTCCAGTGATGAAGCCTGCATGCGGCGTGCAAAGAAACAAGATAGGCGCGGCTAATTCTTCCGGCGTGCCCACCCGCCCAAGCGGTATCTTGGCCAAAATCCCGGGCGCGACTTTCGCATCCTGCAACGCGGCCTTGGACATATCGGTATCCACCCATCCCGGCGCTACGCAGTTCACATAAATGTTGCGCGCCGCTAGCTCAGTGGAGAGCCCTTTCACCATGCTGATAATCGCACCTTTCGTCGCCGCGTAGTCCACGTGAAACGCTTCCCCACGCTGACCGGCGGTTGAGCTAACCAGCACGATGCGGGCCGGCGATCCAGCGCTCGCGGTCTTTTTCATCTGCCCGACCGAATGCTTCACCAGTGCAAATACCGAATCGAGATTGACTGCGACCGTGCGCCGCCACTGCTCGTCCGTCATTGTGTCAACGCCGGTATCCTCCGGTGGCCAAATCCCGTGGTTCGCCACAAGGATGTCGAGGCGTCCGAACCTCTTGACGGTGTCCTGAATGAGCCGCTCGGCTGTTTCGGTTCCCTCCAGGTTGCACTTGATCGCAGCGCATTTCTCTGCACCGCATTCGCGGACAACCTTCTGGGCTTCGGCTTCAGCTTTCTGGTAGTTGAACGCAACGCGCGCGCCTGCCTGAACAAACATGCGCACGGCGGCCGCACCAATTCCTCGCGATCCGCCCGTGATGAGCGCAACTTTGCCCTCCAGCGAAAGAGCAACAGACATAAGAGGATAGTTTCGAGTGGGAGGTAGGGTTTTGGCAAATCGTCGCCGAAGGGCATCGGCCACAGCCAGAATTCGCGCCCATTGCGGGATTTCCTCGCCGCGCAAGCCGGCCGGATATCCGCCGCCATCAAAGCACTCGTGGTGCGATTCAATCGCTTTTTGCACGCGCTCGCCGTTGGACACCGTCGCCAAAATCTCCCCACCCAACCGCGGATGCTCCTTGAGTTGTCTGAACTCTTCTTCGCTCAACGAACTTTGCTTGTTGAGCACGCGTTCCGGTACAAACATCTTGCCCACATCGTGGACCCTGCCTGCAAAGTCCAGTTCGCGGATATCAGGCTGCGACAGCCGAAGTGCGCGGCCGATGATTCCGCAATATTGCGCCACGGCTTCACCATGCCCAGATGCGTTCTCTTCTCTCGATTCAGAGGTCCTGGCGAGCGCTTCAATCGAGTCCCGCAAAAGAGCAGCCTCCTTTTCGGCAGTGCCTGGAGCAAGTTTCCGCAGTGTGTTGACCAACTCTTCGAGATGTTCGGGCCCGGTGCGCTCGCGCTGCAAGAACCCCTCGATATATCCCGAAACCACTTGGCGGTGGAGCGCTCCACTCTCATCCTGTGTAGAGTCTTCCGAAGTCGAAACCCGGTCTCCGCCGGCCTTTTTCGAGATGTACATTCCGGCGTCGGCCACACGAATAATGCTTTCCGCCGAGAACCCGTGAACCGGAAAGCTGCCAACTCCGAAGCTGCCAGTGATATGGTGTTCCGCCAACATTGGGTCCGTCGCCAGCCACAGGCGCAAGCGCTCAGCAAGGATCTGCGCTTGCTCCGCTCCGGTTTCAGGCATCAGGATGATGAATTCATCCCCGCCATAACGTGCCACCACGTTCGATTGACGGCACTTCTGTTCCAGCAGGCGTCCTACGCGCGCGAGGACCAGATCGCCTTCTAGATGCCCGAAGGTATCGTTCACTTCCTTGAACTTGTCGAGATCAACCAATACAACTGAGAAGGGACGGCCCGACCGCGATGCCCGTTTCCATTCGGACGACAGCGCCTCCCAGAAAAAGCGCCGCGTCTTGATGCCCGTGAGGCCATCCGTGATGGACTGTGTCTGCAACTTTTGAAACACGAAAGAATTGTGCAGCGCGGTGGCGAGCAAGTCGGCCAGCGTGTTCATCACGAGGACGTCTTCGGGAGAAATCGCGTTTTCCTTCTCGCTTTCCACATTGAGGACGCCAAGCAGCGTGTCGCCGTACGTGATCGGAATGCAAAGGACTGTACGCGACTCGGGAAGCAGTCCCTGAAGCTGTCGGGGTTCGGCGGCATTCATCAGCGCGGCTTCGCCGGAGCGTGCAACTCGGCCAACAATTCCTGTCCCCAGCGGAATCTTCTTGCCTTTTTCGTGCGCAGTAGTACCGGCTTCGGACCGGATCTCAATCTCTTTCGTCGCGTAGTCAAGGATCCCGATGCCGATGTGATCGAAGTGGAAATTCTTCTGAATGTTGCCCACGATTTCCGCCAGCATCTGCTCAGCATCTTCGCTTGAGATAGCGGTCTTCGAAACGCTGTTCAGGAATGCGAACTGCCTCGACCGGCGCTGTTCTTCGGCAAACAGGCGCGCATTTTCAATGGCAACCGAAACCTGCCCGGCAGCGGTCCTGAGCACTTCCAAGTCGCGCTGTTCGAAGACATATTCTCGAGCGGTGCTCATCGCTGCCATCACGCCGGTAGCGCGCCCATTTACGAGAATGGGTGCTCCACAGAAAGACTTCGCTGGCCGATGGGGAATGAACGTGACTCCCAGCCGCTCGCGGGCTCGGTCGAGATCGGAGCGAATCAGCAGCGATTGCCCAGTGCGGAGAATGTATTCCGAGAGGCCGTTATCAACTTTGCGCTGACGCCTCGACATGGGGCGGTTCTCCTCGACCTCCAGATGAAACACGATTGCGTCGCCTTCCTGGAACGCCACATAGAAATTCGACGTGTCAAAGATTTGCCCGAGTTCCTTCTGCACCGTGCGCAACACTTCGTCCTGATTAAGCCGCGAGCTGATCGCCTGGCCGATCTGCGTCAGAAGCTGATATTCCTTAGTCCGGCGTTGCGCGTCGTGCATGACCACATAGTTTTCAAGAGTCAGGCCGATCTGCAGAGCGAGGCCAATCAGGAGCCGTAGGTTGGAGTCCCCGAACAACCGGCGTTCGGCGTGGGGAAAGAGAATGACGCCAAAATTGTGCTCGCGGGTTTGCAGGCTGACCGCAGTGGCGTTATGAATGTTCTCCGCCAGCAGCGCTTGTCGGAACTGCTCGAAACGTCCGCCTGGAAATGCTGGGAGTGGCTCGGCCATATCGCGAAGATTTCGAAACGATGCAAATCCCCCGCGGCGATAGGCCAGCTCGCAAACATATTCGCCTGCACCGCTGGCGTCGAGTTTCGCGGTAAATTCTGGGAGAAATCCCATTTGCACTGATGGCAGCACCGCGCGCCACCGTTCGGAGATACAAATCACCGCGCGGCTCGTGGGAAGCGGCGCGACCAGGCGCTCCAAAATGCTTTGCATGCTCGGCACCAGGTCTCCAGCCGAGAGCAGGCGCATGGGATCAACATCCAATTTCGAAAACGCCAGCGCGTTCTCTTGCACCGCATTGCGCTCGTTCTCGAAAAGCACCATGACCATCGAGATGCCGAGCAGCATCTGCGGCACGGGTCCGAGCAGATCGCCGCCGAACCGCGCCTTAAACTGACCGAATACCATCAGCACAGCCCAAAACAATAAGGAGAACGAAAGCGCCCAGAACGCTACTGATCCCCTGCGCCGCCAGATCAGGTAGAAGTGAAACGAACTGTAGGAAAGAACTGCGGCCAGGCCGATTTCCAAACGGTCCGGAGTGATGCCGAGCCACAACGGCCCGTGCGTCAGTGGCTGCTGCAGGTTCCAAAAAGCCAACCCGATGCATCCGACCGAAACCAAAATTTCATACCAGCGAGGACGAAATGCCTCCCGCCGTTCGGCGCTGCTTATGCGGCGGGTGAGCCGGGTAGAGATAAGTATGCAGGCCGCCATTGCCACCAGCATCAACGACGCCGCGAACGAGATGGCCGCATGATGCGTCCCAACCGTTGAGAGCGCGTCCAGCAGAAAGTGCAGCGTGTACGCCGCCCAGCCAAGCTGCCACGCGCGGAAGTACGGCTGCCGGCTCTGCTCGTAGAGGTACGTGAATACGAGAAACAGCAGCAGGGCGACGACGCCCGGCAAGATCATGTTGCTGATAACAAGGCTATTCATGAAATGACCGACACAAACCCCTGGGTCAGTCGAGGGGAAGATTCCAGCTTTATGGTTTCACACGTCTCTGAGGAAAACAATAATTTTGCTGTTACCTGGGTGCCCTTAGGCCAATGTTGCCAGTACTCTAGCTTCGCTTGACGGTACCAGATACGGGCCGTAACATCCAGTTTGGTTACGAAGGATGGCCCGTATTTCAGCGTCTAATCAGGTTTCCTTTCCCCGCGTTCGTTTTGCTCCTTCCCCCACCGGTTACCTCCATGTGGGCGGGGCCCGTACCGCGCTGTTCAATTGGCTTTTCGCGCGGCACTTTGGCGGGATCCTGGTTCTGAGGATCGAAGATACCGATCTGGAGCGCTCGACTCCGGAAATGGTCCAAGGAATCTTGCAGGGATTGCAGTGGCTGGGACTCGATTGGGATGAAGGTCCCTATTACCAGACGCAACGAGTGGATCTTTACCTGGCCGCCGCTGACAAACTGATTGAATCGGGCGCAGCCTATTACTGCTTTTGCTCGAAGGAAGACTTAGAGCAGCGTCGAAAAAAGGCGGCCGAAGAGGGACGCCCGCCGAAGTACGAGGGCACTTGCCGAAAGATCGATCGTGCAGAAGCAGCGCGTCGAAAGGCTGCCCGAGAAGCAGCTGCGGTTCGGTTTGCGGTTCCCGAAGCTGGCAGCACGTCGTTCGATGATACTGTTTTCGGCAAAATCGAATTCGCGAATGCCGAGATAGAAGATTTCGTTCTCCTGCGTTCCGACGGCAGTCCGACTTACCACTTGAGTGTGGTTGCTGATGATATGGGCCTGCGCATCACGCATATCATCCGCGGCGCTGACCACATTTCGAACACGCCGAAGCAGGTGCTCTTGTATCGGGCGCTGGGCGCGGCCCAGCCAGCTTTCGCGCACGTACCGCTGATCCTCGGGCCAGACAAGACGCGTTTGAGCAAGCGCCACGGTGCTACGAGTGTGATGTCGTATCGCGATGAGGGCATCATTCCCGAAGCGTTCCGAAATTTTTTGGCCCTGCTGGGCTGGACGCCGCCAGAAGGCACGCCGGAGATTCTCGGGGATGCCGAGCTTATCGGCCTCTTTGGTCTGCAAGGCATTTCGAGGTCAAACGCAGTTTTCGATCGCGCCAAGCTCAACTGGTTCAACACCGAGTACATCCGGGCGTATCCGGCCGAACGCCTTCTGCCACTGATCGAGCAGGAATGGCAGAAGGCTGGACTACAGACATCCATTCCCTACGCGGATTCTGCCCAGGTTGGCACCCAAGGAAGTCACCTTGGGGTGACACCGAGCAGCGAGAATTGCCACGTCTCCAGCCCCGAAGGGGCGGAAAATGTTAGCCCAGGGCGTCAGCCCTGGGTAGGTGCGCAGAATGACCAGAGTCCCGTAGGGACGGCACAAAATCCAAGAAGCCAATGGCTGCTCTCCACGATCGATCTCCTCAAGCCGAGAGCACGCAGCCTGAAAGACTTCGTCGGATCATTCCGCGCATTCTTTACCGATGACTTCGAAGCCGATCCCGCCGCAGTTGAAAAATTCCTCAAGGATGAAAATGTCCGCCAACTGTTGGTAGAACTCGGTCACCGATACGAACAGACGTCTGAATTCACTGAGGCCGAAGCCGAAAAAATCCTCCGCGACTTTGCCGTCGAAAAAGGCGTAAAGGCTGGTGCACTGATCAACGGGGCACGCGTTGCACTCACGGGGCAGGCCGTAGCGCCGAGCTTGTTTGCTGTGATGGTGGTGCTCGGACAGAAGAAAACTACGGAACGGCTGAAGGTAACCGCAGGAATGGTGCCGCGCGCCCTCGTATCAAGGTAAATGGCTACTTGGTCGCGTCACGTTCTCTCAGACTTTGTAAATCGTCCCAAGCTGCTTTTTGCCTCGCCATAGCTCCCTCAAGCAATCCATAGGCCGCGTACAAAATCGTGCATACAGCGACGGCTACAGCGAATGAGGTGAGCAATTCTGCCCCGTCTCCTCCGAGCGCGCCCATACCTATCTGGCGCTGGACCGAAAGTTCCCGGAGTCTGTTGACAGCTGTATACAAGAACGCAAGAACGCTCAGGAGAAAGGTCATAACGGCCGCCTTTCTCAACGACTCGACCTTTATTACGTACCAACGCCAGTCATGCAGGAACTTAGCTCTCGCAGTAGGTAAGGAGTGAGACTGACTCGACTCCGATTTTGTGATTCTCCGTGTTTGATGGAGTGTCCACGTCAAGCGAATCGCTCGTACTAATGCAAATAGAAGAACAACAAGCAAATACAAAATGAGCAACCTCTGCTCCCAGGGAAGGTGGTACTCCATTGCCGGGTCAAATCCTACCGAGGTGTCCTGCATCGCTCCTCCAGATACCGAGAATTTGAGAGTTCAGCAGGATTAGACACTGACGAAGGCTACCCGTGCACGTGCGGGCTTTGCGGCGGAATTCTCTTTTTGTTTTCGCTCGCAGCTTTGGTGACTCTGACCTCAAACGTCACGGCCAGTTGCCGCGGTGGATAGCAAGCGGCATTGTCGCAGGCCTGGTAATTCAAATGTCCGTGCACCGCATATTTCGTAGGTAGCACCGTCTTCAGCGGACGTACTTCAACCGTAATCGTGAAATCTCCGCTATAGACGTTGATCTTTTCGTCCGGCGCGAAGGGAAAGCTGCGGTCTTCGCCGTCCGGATAGCTCACTTTGCGCACCAGAATGTCGGTGGGTGCATCCACCTTCAATTCCGTCTTCTTCAAATACTCCTGGTGCGGCAAGTTCGAATTGATGTGAAAACCGGACGGAACGCGGAACATCAATTCCACCGTCTTGGAGTGGCCGCGATTGATTGAAACGATTTCCGTCGGTTGCAGCGTGACGGAGGGTCGGCGGTTCCCAGGCGAGTCTTGGCCGGCGACGGAGCACGCCAGCAGAGCGGCAACCACCAGGTTGCGGTTCCAGATCACTTCGTTGCCACCTGCGTGCTAAGCGCCTTCTGGATGTTGGCTTCGATCTCCGACCGGCTCACCAGCCCGAACACCCGATCCATAATTTTTCCGTCGCGGCTGATGTAGAACGTCGAAGGCAGATATTGCACGCCACCATACTGCGTGCCCACCTCTTCTTTCCCGATCACGATCGGATAATTCACGTTCATCTTCTGCGCGAAATCGGAAATGTCTTTGGAGGGAGCGTCATCCATGGCTATCCCCAATACTTGCAGTCCCTGCGGGCCGTATTTTTTCTGCAGGTCCACAAACCAGGGCATCTCGACCTTGCACGGTTCACACCATGTTGCCCAAAAATTCAGCAGCACGGCCTTACCACGATAATCCGAAAGTTTAAGGTTTTTCCCATCCAGCGAAGCGAGCGAAAAGTCGGGGGCTGGTTGATTCAGCAGCTTCGCGGAACCTACATTATTCGATCCGTGGCGGGCCTTCTGGATCCCAAACACCAGCATGATCGAGACCACCATGGCAACAACTATGAGAATTACCGGGTCGCGTTTCACAAAATCCTTTTTGCCTGACAGCGATCCCTTCTCCCAGGCCCCCTCAGAGAACGAAGCGATTCAGTGCGGAAAAATAACGTGCCAGCAGGGTGAATTTCCCGAAAACGAGCAGCAAACCAAGAGCGATCAGAAGGCCTCCGCTGACAATTTCGAGCGCGTGCATGTAACCGCGGAAGCGTCCATAGAACTTTAGGAAGCGCTCAATGCCTAACGAGGTTAGCAGAAACGGCACCGCCAGCCCCAGAGAATAAATGGTGAGCAAGAAGATTCCTTTGGAAACGGAATCCTGCGCTGCGGCGAAACCAAGAATCACACTTAAGATTGGCCCAACGCAAGGCGTCCAGCCAAAAGCAAATGCAAAGCCAATCACGAATGCTCCCCACGCCGTGCTGCCGCCCTTAACGCTGTGCAGACGCTTGTCCGCGTAGAGGGCCTTGATCCGCATGATCCCAGTGAGGTGCAGTCCAAAAACAACGATCAGAACGCCGGCGACCCGCGCGAGTACGGCTTTGTATTGCGCCGCGAGCTGACCGACCTCGGTTGAGATGGCTCCCAGCGTGACGAACACTATGCTGAAGCCGGCGATGAATGCCAGAGAATTGAGCATCACCTTGCGCAGAAGTGATGCTTCCTGGGTTTTCAATTCCTCGACCCCGACGCCCGAGATCAGCGATACATATCCCGGCACCAGCGGCAACACGCACGGCGACAGAAAAGAAACCAGGCCGGCCATGAAAGCGGCTATCGGCAGTGGTAGGTTCGCCATTCAGCGCTATTGTACCTGTTTTGAAATCAAGCACGGCGCTCCGATAGGAAGGACCTTTACGTCTATTGTGCCTTGGGGCCGATCTCAGCCGGCGCTGCGGCCATGAGTTTACGGATCAGTTCAGGAGGGACCGTCGCAGTCAGCACTGCCCTTTCATTTTTCTGCTCGACCTTAAGGCTCTCGATGGTTTTCTTCATATCGGGATCCGACGTCTGGCCCCCAACAGAGATCTCAGCCGAGCGAAACACTTGAAGAAATGCATTTACCTGCTGCGTCAGTTGCTCTGCCGACTCTTCATTCGGAGTAAAAGCTTCCGCCTGGAAGTGCACTCCCAACAGAGGACGATAGCGGACGGACGCAACCAACGTCGCCGCACTCGGGCTCGGCAGCACAAATCCAGCTGCCGCCTGATCTTTGGGGTTCATGCGAACCACCCCCCATGCCAGGCTGGTCAGTGGCACATGCTTATAGAACTGCCGCAGCAATGCCGGACCTCCGAATGGAGATGCCAGCTTGCGCGAGCGGTCAATGATTCCACGAATCACCGCCGAATCGTTGTGGTTCGAAACCGCGACAGTGTCCACGCCAAGAACGGCCACGCGCAGGGTTCGCCCATCGAGCGGGATATTGTAGATCGTGACGGAATGGTACTCGTCCGTCGCGACGGCCAGCCCCTTCAAATACGCCCGAAATCTGTCGCCATCAATTTTGGCAACGAATACATAGGAGAACCTCGTCTCGGGCCCGCTGGCCGGACTCGCGTAATGGATAGCGACTGCGGCCTCCTGCAAATCACGTTCAAACTCGAAGCCGGTGGCCTGAATGAACTGCTCATAGTCAGGATCGTGCCTCACCGAGGGCAGAGTCCCAGCGACATCAGCCAGGCGCATCCATTTGAGGTCGGCATATATAAAGCCGTCCGCGCCTGGCAGCAAGCGGGCTGGCTCAGGCGGCGCATGTTTCCTCAATTGCACAATTAGGGTTAATGCGGCCACGACCGACAGAAAGCCGACGATTACAGGAAGGCGGCGCTTGATTCGCATGAAAAGCGGTGCACAGATGATAGCAGGTCGTAGGGTTCAAGAGCTTGGCCACGGATTCACACGGATAAACACCGATCATGAAGCACTCTGAAGGCTCGGGAAGGATCGGGAAGACGCGGAATTTCACGCACGCGCGTCTTTGTAAAAGCTCTTTGAGTTCATCCGCGTTTAATCCGTGTAATCCGTGGCGCATTTTGTTTTTTTATAGTGCAATCATTGATTGCAGTGATATCATTGATAGCATGGCCAGCATCACGATCCGACAGTTGCCCGACGAAACCAAGCGCAAGCTCCGCGTTCGCGCGGCGCAGCACGGGCGCTCGATGGAGCAGGAAGCGCGGGAGATCCTGAAAGCTGAACTTGCAAAGAATCCGTCATCGCCGAGAAATCTCGTGAAGGCAATCCGAGATATCTTCGAGCCGCTGGGCGGGGTCGAACTTGAGATTCCGCCGCGGGGACCGATTCGCGATCCGGGAATTCGGTGATCATTCTCGACACCAATGTGGTCTCTGAAACCATGCGACCGGTGCCTTTGCCGGTTGTTGTTGAATGGATCGCCGAGCGGCAAGACCAGCTCTACAGCACTACCGTCACTCTGGCGGAAATTCTTTACGGGATTGAACTCCTTTTCGATGGCAAGAGGCGAAACGAACTGCTGGCCGGTGCTGAGAAAATGTTCACCCATGTACTCGCAGGACGCATTCTCGCCTTTGATGATCAAGCCGCGCGTGCGTTTGCGAGAATTGCGTCCGGCAGAAGGAGTAAAGGAAGGCCAATCGCAGAAATGGATGCTCAAATCGCCGCTATCGCCCACGTGCATGGCGCAGCTCTCGCCACCCGCAACACCGCTGACTTCGAAGGCTGCGGCGTACGACTTGTAAATCCCTGGGTGAATTAAACTATTTGGTTTCATCCGGAGGTTTCGATGCGCGCTTTTCCTTTTATCCCAAGAGTGGGGGCACGGGCGTCCTCGCCCGTGCTTGCGTTTTTCATCTCACTGCCCTTGTTTGCTCAAGCAAAGCATCCCTTCACTTTTGAGGACATGATGGCGCTCAAGCGCGTCGAGGAACCGCAGGTCTCGCCGGATGGCAAATGGGTCCTGTTCGCCGCCGTTGATGTCGACCTGAAGGCAAACACGAAGACGCCGCATGTTTGGGTAGTGCCATTGAATCAGGATTCCCATGTCTCCCAAAATCGGGGAGACATGGGGCACCCCATTTCTGGCCAACTCGACAGCTCGTCAGAACGAACCAAGGCTGGGGTGCCAGAACAAAACAAGACTGGGGTGCCAGAACAAGACAAGACTGGGGTGCCCCACTTCTCGCCGACTTTGCGAGAAGTGGGTCAGGGCGTGGAACGAGAAATCATCTCCGATCAGGATGCAGACCGTCCGCGCTGGGCACCCGATGGAAAACATTTTGCGTTCGTTTCATCGAAAGAAAACGGATCGCAAATCTGGATTGCGGATTTTGATGGCACGACCGGAACTGTGATGGCAAAACATCGGCTTACCAACATCGCAACGGAAGCCGACGGCGAGTTGTGGTCGCCGGATGGAAAGAACATTCTGTTCAAGTCGGATGTATATCCGGAATGCGACGGTGCACCTGAGGATGAAGCAGCCTGCAATGCAAAGAAGGTGGAAGAGGTTAAGAGCTCAAAGGTTAAGGCACAGATATTTACCCACCTGCTCTACCGGCATTGGAATACATACAAGGACGGCAAACGGACGCATTTGTTTGTGGTTCCGGTGGATGGGTGTGGTACAAGCCACGTAGGCCCGGGTGCCCTCACCCGGGCAGGCGAGCTCCGCTCGCCATCTGCCGAGCAAAGCTCGGCTGGGCGGGTGGGGGCACCCGCCCCTACGCGAGACGAGGAGAGTTCGAACGCCTGCTCTATCGCTCGCGATCTCACCCCCGGCGATTACGATGCGCCTGTTTTCTCCCTTGGCGGGCAGGATAACTACGCGTTCTCGCCGGATGGGGAGGAGATTTGTTATGCCTCGAACCATGATCCTGAGCCGGCGATTTCGACCAACAATGATTTGTTTACCGTTCCAGTCCGTGTGGCGGCGGGCGACTCGCCCGCCCAAGTGCTTGCGGCGACCAAGAACATCACTGCCGACAACAAGGCGGCGGACAACACTCCGCTCTATTCGCCGGATGGGAAGTACATCGCCTATCGTGCGCAGCAACGTCCTGGATACGAGAGCGACCGCTGGCGTCTGATGCTGTACGACCGCGTAGCAGCCAAGAAAGCCGAGATATCGAACTGTCTTGTGGGGTCCAAGAATTGTCCTAAGATCGAGATCACAAAAGATCCGACCGAGGATTTTGATTTCTGGGTGGGATCGTATGTTTGGGAGAGAGATTCCACGACAATCGATTTTTCATCCGAGAATGCCGGTTCATCGCCCATTTATTCAGTTTCCCTCTCGGGCGAGTTGCAGGGGCTAGCTCGCGGCTACAACGACGACTTGACCATCACACACGATGGTAAGCAGATTCTTTTCACAAAGATGGGTCTCCAAGCTCCTACTGCAATCTACAGAGCTAGCGCTGCTACGTATACGGCTGTCGATTGCGAGTCTCGGGTCGGCGCAAAGAATCCCTTGCTGAACTGCTTTCAAGATCCACAAGCAGTGACTCGCGTGAACGACTCCATTCTTGCCCAAGTCCAAATGTCTCCGCTCGAGTCCTTCTGGTTCACCGGCGCCAACAACGACAAGGTCCAAGGCTTCCTGGTCAAACCGCCGAACTTCGATCCCAACAAGAAATATCCGGTAAAGTTCCTCATCCACGGCGGCCCGCAGGGAGCGTGGGGAGACGACTGGAGCTATCGCTGGAATCCCGAGCTTTTTGCCGCCAACGGATACGTGGTCATCATGATCAACTTCCATGGCTCGACCGGCTACGGGCAGAAGTTTATTGACGCAATCAACGGCAACTGGGGCGGCGCTCCGTTCGAAGACCTGATGAAAGGTCTCGACTACGCCGAAGAGCATTATGGGTTTATTGATAAAGCCCGGGAGTGCGCGCTCGGCGCCAGCTACGGCGGATACATGGCCAACTGGATTCTTGGCCACACCAACCGCTTCAAGTGCATCGTGTCGCACGACGGCATCTTCAACACCGAGTCGGCTTGGGGCGATACGGAAGAATTGTGGTTCAACGAGTGGGAGTTCAAGGGTACGCCGTACGCCAACCGCGAGCTGTATCGGAAATGGTCTCCGCACCTGAGCGCGACCAATTTCAAGACGCCGACGCTAGTCGTTCACGGCCAGCTCGATTACCGCCTCGATGTTTCGCAGGGCTTCGACCTGTTTACGACTTTGCAGCGCCAAGGGGTTCCGTCAAAGATGCTCTACTTCCCGGATGAAGGCCACTGGGTGCTCAAGCCGCAGAATTCCCAGCTCTGGTACAAGGCTGTGAACGACTGGGTAGATCAATGGATCGGGAAATGAATGTGTGGCGCGGGCGCCCTCGCCCGCGAACACCCGGCCCCGTGTCTCCAAAAAAGCGGCGACACCCGGACGGGCACCCTGGGAATTGTGACGTTCGCAACAGGAGCCTCTCTCCTGGCCGACCTTCCGCGCATCTCCTCCGCGCGCGGCAATCTATTCCGAGCCACTGCCCTTGGTTTGCATGTTGAAAATGTCCTCTGCTCGTTGCAGGGTGTCCGCCTCTTCCGGCAACTTGTCGGGACGGAGGCGGACGATTCTGGGGAAGCGTAGAGCATAACCGCTTGAATGGCGGTCCGACTTCATCATGTTATTAAAGGCTACTTCGAGCACAATCCTCGGTTCGACCGTACGACGAAAGCCCTGGTCTTCAATCGTGTGAGCGAGAAACCATTTCGTCATCTCTAGAATTTCGACATCGGTCAGTCCTGAATAGGCTTTGCCGATGTTGAGCAGACGATCGCCATCGCGGACAGCGAACGTGTAGTCGCTCAGTACACTGATGCGACGGCCATGACCATACTCAACGGCGGTTACGACCACATCGAGCGTGGCCAGCTCGCGTTTCAACTTCAGCCACGACTTTCCGCGCCGGCCCGGGGTGTAAGGCGATTCAGGATCTTTGATCATCAGGCCTTCGTTGCCGCGTGCCTGGGCAGCATCGAAGAGCACGTTAAGGTCGTTCGAAGAAGATGCTTGGAGAACGGGTGCGCGGATGATTTGAGCTGTGGGCGATTGCCGATCGTCGGCCAAAAGAGTCGTCGGACTTCGGTCTTCGGTCGTCGGCAAACTCGTCGTCGAGCCGAATATCAGTTCCTTCTGAGTTCCTGATAATTGGAGTTGAGAATTCCTCCGTGCCTCCGTGTCTCCGTGGTGAATAGGTTTCCTTTCGGCTGAGAGAAGTTCGTCCAGGATTCTTGCCCGCACCCGCAATGGGTGGTCAATGAGCAGGTCTTCTCCCGAATAGAGCACATCGAAAACGAGATACGCGACTGGGACATCCTGCATGAGTTTGTCGCTGACCTTCTTACGGCCTAGGCGCTGCTGGAGGGCGCTGAAGGGGAGGGCGCGGCCGGAGACGGTCTTGTTCACGACGGGCGGGGACGCCCGTCTCCCCACACTCTCTTCTTCACGAACGATTTCTACAGTAGGCGCATCGTCCGCCAGATAGCTCCAAGCGACGATTTCGCCGTCGAGGATTGCATCTTGCGGCAGGCCGGCGAGCGCTTCCGGTAGTTCGGGGAATGATTCGGTAATCTCGTCGCGAGTGCGGGAAAAGAAGCGCACAGTGTCTCCTGAGCAGTGGGCCTGGGCGCGAATGCCGTCGTACTTGTCCTCGACCCATGCGTTCTGAAAGTAACTGAGCGCGTCTTCAGCGGATTCGGCGGGGCTCGCCAGCATGAAACCGATGGGATGGAAGAGTCGCATCTTTGCTTCGGACAGCTTGCCTTCCGCAGACAGCCGAAGCGTTTCGCCGATGTCCCCGAGCAACATATTGGCGCGCTGAACGGCTGCCAACTTCTGATCGAATGCCTTCGCGATGGCTTCTTCGACCAGGCTTTCTTTTAGGCCAATTCGCAGGTCGCCAGTCATGATCTTGATGATGTACTTGGCTTCGAGCGGGGAAACTTCGCTGAGAAGTGTCCGAACTAAGACTGCCTTGGCTGCGGAACCGCGTGAGACGGCAATTTCGCGAAACGTTCGTTGAATTTCTGCAGGCGGACGAGGATACCCGCCGCGCGATGGCGCCCGACCCGGCAGCACCGCGCCTGCAACCGCCCCTAAATCGCCATGCTTGCGGTACGCCTCACTCAGTTCCGGATCGTCTTTTCCCGAGAGTTCTTCAACAATCCGCCAAAGCAGCCTGCCTCCAACCTGGAGCGTGGTTTCCTCCCACATGGGAAACGGCCTGCCCGAAAAAAACACGGCGGCGGTAACAGCTTCTTCCACCGGAACCGATTTGAAGTACTCGGCGAGTAGGGCAGTCTTCTGCAGCTTCTTGGTGGTAGCTGCAATCTGGTCAGCGGTTTGGGAGAAGTGGAGCATCAGTCGGTTCTGATCCGGGTGAGCGTCGCAAGTTCTGCTTCGCACGTCCCACCCCTATGAGCGAACCGGTTTGCGCACGACGCACGACCAACGACGCGCGACCAGTTCCCTGTGGTACCCTAATGTTGGAGCATTTCTCGCCTTCAGATCATCCAATCTTTATGCGGTTTTTTCAAACATTGTGGCGTTTTCTGGTCAGTGTGCAACTCCTGCCTGCGCTTGAGGGCGGCGAGGAAACGCTGGTCGGCGGGCAGGCCGTGCTCGAAGGCGTTATGATGCGTACGCCGCATGCCTGGGGAATCACCTGCCGCAAGCCTTCGGGCGAACTGATGACTCACAGCGAACCCCTGGAGCGACTGTCCGAAAAACATAAATGGATGGGATGGCCCGTACTTCGCGGGGTGATGACGCTCGGCCATGCCATGACCCTCGGTTTCCGGGCGCTTCGATTTTCGGCCAACGTGCAATTAGATGAGTTGCAGAAAGACGAGGCGGGTAAAGCTCCCGAGAAGAAGTTTGAGATTAGCGGCTGGATTGCAACAATCAATATCCTTATTTCTGTCGGATTTTTCATCTTTATGTATAAGTACCTGCCGCTGGTGGCGACGACAGAGTTGAAGAAGTCCCATCCGGAACTGGGCGGCCAAATCATGTTCAACTTGGTTGACGGGCTGATCCGGCTGGCGCTCTTTCTGACCTTTATTTGGGGAACGTCTTTGCTCAAAGACATTCGCCGCGTGTATCAGTATCACGGAGCAGAGCACAAGACGGTATTCGCATTTGAGAATGGAGATCCGCTTCAGACCAGTGCGGTGCAGAAGTATCCGACTTTTCACCCGCGCTGCGGCACCAGCTTCCTGATGACGGTGATGATCATCTCCATCTTTGTATATATGCTGGTCCCGGTGCACACGTTCTGGGCGCGATTTGCAATTCGCATCGCGCTGTTGCCGGTGATTACTGGCGTTTCATACGAAATCATTCGGTTCGCGGCCAAGCGCAGAAAGTCACTGTTTGCGATCATGACCGCCCCAGGATTGTGGTTGCAGCGAGTAACCACGCGACCGCCGACGGATGAGCAAGCCGAATGTGCAATTCATGCCCTCGATCAAGCCATGCTGCTGGAGAAACAACGCGGCGGCGAGTTAGTGATTGGCTAGGTAAGCGCGTCTTTGGTCGTCGGCCCTCGGTCGTCGGCAAAGTCATGTACGTCAATATTTCCAAATCGGGAATGCTCTAACCCTTTCTTCCAAAAATTAGGATACTTCTGCCTCCCTTGAGGTACGTTTAACTTCGGAGGCACTATGCAGGCATCTTCGTTTAGAGACTTAAGAGTGTGGCGACAGGCAATCGATTTGGCGTTAATGGTGTATCGAAGCACGGAGGCATTTCCGAAGCACGAGCTTTATGGGCTTGCTCAACAAATGTGGCGCGCCGCAGTTTCAATAGCCAGTAACATTGCCGAAGGGAAGGGCCGCAGGTCTGACAAGGAATTCCGGCAATTTCTGTTTCATGCAAGAGGGTCGCTGCTGGAGCTGGAAACGCAGTTAGCCATAGCTGGCAAGTTAGAATACTTAACACAGAAGCAATCGAACGAAGTTCAATTATTGGCAACGCAAATCGGACGCGGCTTAGCAGGTCTTATAAATTCGCTTGCCCCCGCCGTAGCGTAGGTTTTGCCGACGACCGAAGGCCGACGACTAACGACTATTTATGTTTGACAGACTTGACCAAATCGAAGCCCGCTACGAAGAGCTGAACCGGGCGCTTGCCTCGCCGGAGATCATCGGTGATTCGGCAAAATTCCAGAAGACCGCCAAGGCGCACAGCGAGATCGCTGCCATCGTCGAAAAATATCGCGAATACAAAGACCTGACTAAGGGGATCGCGGAGAGTAAGGCGGTGCTGGCCGACGAGAAAGATCCCGAGATGCGGGCCTACGCGCAAGAAGAACTGGACAAGCTGGAGCCGAGGGTTGCAGGTATTGAAGAAGAGTTGAAGGTTCTGCTGCTGCCGAAAGATCCGAACGATGAAAAGAACGTGATCTTGGAAATTCGGGCCGGGACCGGCGGCGATGAAGCGACATTGTTCGCGGCGGAGATGTTCCGGATGTATGACCGCTATGCCGAATCGCAGCGCTGGAAAGTGGAAGTACTCTCGACCTCCGAGTCAGGGGTCGGAGGACTGAAGGAAATTATTGCTCTGATCGAGGGCAATCGCGTGTACTCGCGGCTGAAGTACGAGAGTGGCGTTCATCGTGTGCAGCGGGTGCCCGACACCGAGCAGCAAGGCCGTGTCCATACGTCGGCGGTGACGGTTGCCGTGCTGCCTGAAGCTGAAGAAGTGGACATCAAAATCGAAGCCAAAGACCTTCGCATTGACACCTTCTGTTCATCCGGGCCGGGAGGACAATCCGTGAATACCACCTACTCGGCGGTCCGAATCACACACATTCCGACTAACACGGTCGTGAGTTGCCAGGACGAGAAGTCGCAAATCAAAAACCGCGAGAAGGGTATGCGCGTGCTGCGCTCCCGGCTCTACGAAATCGAGATGCAGAAGCAGCAGGATGCGCTAGCGAAAGAACGCAAATCCATGGTGGGCAGCGGAGATCGAAGCGAAAAGATTCGCACTTACAACTTCCCCCAGAACCGCGTGACCGACCACCGTATCGGACTGACGATCCATCAGCTTCCCGAAACCATGGACGGCAAGCTGCAACCGGTGATTGATGCGCTGGTCGCGCACTATCAGGCGGAGAGGCTGAAGGGTGAAGGCGGAATGGTGATGTGAGACCCCGTC
>WNFY01005324.1_pt1 | contig 23257 bp, 31 predicted proteins | sample 5400091 | NCBI WGS metagenome assembly WNFY01 (sample SAMN13153364, study PRJNA577476) | soil metagenome | isolation source: 60 cm soil or saprolite under grassland replicate 1 | place: USA:California | collected 2016-06-15 | reverse complement strand
TCGTGTACGGCATGATCACGATATCATCCTGATCGACCCCCTGCGTGCTTAATCCCTTGGGCGTGAGGACGCCAAGGATCGTGAATGGGACCTCTTTGATTCGCAAAATCTGGCCAACGGGATCTTCGTTACCGTAAACTTGTGTCGCAGTCGTCCGGCCAATCACGCAAACTTTGTTCGCGCTGCGCACGTCTTGTGGCGTAAATGGCGCGCCGTCTGCCAACGGCCACTGCCGAATATCAAAGTAATCTGCCGACTCGCCGTAAATGCGTGTAAACCAATTTTGGTTTCCGGCAGCCACTTGCGTGGTTGAAACAACTTCCTCGCTCACGCCGATGACGCCCGGCACTTCGCGCCGAATTGCTTCGGCGTCTTCAATTTTGAGAGTGCCCGCGCCGCCCCAACCGGTGCGAATCCCACTCGAAGTAGTGCTGCCGGAAAAGATGAGGATCACATTTTGCCCGAGGCTGGCGATCTGCGTCTCGACCTGCGCTTTCGCGCCGTTGCCGATTCCCACCATCGCGATGACCGCGCCGACACCGATAATAATACCCAGCGCGGTCAGGACCGAACGCATTTTGTTCCTGCGGAGGGCTCGGAAGGCGACGTTAAATGTAGGCGCGATTCTCATACGAGCAGAAGCGGAGTAATGGAGTCTTGGAGTGGTAAAGTGCTTACTAATCTTTTCATTACTCCGTTACTCCGTCACTCCATTCCCATGCTTCCGGGCGCGCCCGGCGGTCACGCCCTACCATCTTGTTGAAGCTGCGTTGTTCGCATCCAGGCGTTCTGAGAGCGCGCGATCAGCCAGGATCACGCCGTCGCGCATAACCACGTTGCGCTGGGCATAGGCGGCGATGTCCTGCTCGTGGGTCACCATGATGACCGTAATTCCACGCTCATTGAGTTGCTGAAAAATTGCCATGATCTCGATGCTCGTTTGGCTATCGAGGTTACCAGTCGGCTCGTCTGCTAGCAGCACTTCGGGTTCGTTGACGAGTGCGCGGGCAATCGCCACACGCTGCTGCTGACCGCCCGAAAGCTGGCTCGGATGATGATCTTCGCGGCCTGCCAGCCCGACCGACCCAAGGACGAGATCGGCCTTTTCACGAAGCTGCGCATTGGTCAGGCGCTGTTTACTATAAACAAGCGGCAACTCGACATTTTCTCGCGCCGACGTGCGCGGCAGTAGATTAAAATTCTGGAAGACAAAACCAATTTTGCGGTTGCGAATATCGGCGAGTCGATCTCGATCCAGGCCCGAAACATCGGCGCCGTCCAGCAGATAGCGACCCGAAGTCGGCCGATCAAGACAACCGAGAATATTCATGAGCGTGGATTTTCCGGAACCGCTGGCGCCCATCAGCGCTACGAATTCAGCGCGCCGGATCTCGAAGGAAACGCCGCGCACAGCGTGCACTTCCATTTCGCCAGTGCGATATGTTTTGTGCACATCGATTAGCCTGACTACTTCGCCATTCTTCCCTGTCGATCGTTCCGAAGCGGGCGTTTCCATCTGAAAATCAAAATCGGCGCCGTCCACCACTGAAGGGATTTGTGGGAGGCGACGGCGCGATAGTTGCTGAAGCGAGTTCAGCGGTGACCACGCGATCGTCTTCTTTCAGACCTTCCATCACTTCGGTGGTAATCCCGTCGCTGATTCCGGTTTTAATCTGCACTGGCCGCGGACGGCTGGCGCCAGATGGCAAAACATAAACCGTCCGCTCAGCGCGACCCTCCTGCCCAGCGCCACTGCGTCCTCCGCCCGGCCGTCCCGGCCGGCTCGTACTCGTTCGTCTTGTCTCAACCGGTGTCGCATCCGGCGGGCGATAGCGCAGCGCCGCGTTCTTGATTTGCAGCACGTCATCCTTGTGCGCGACGATGATTGACACATTTGCTGTCATCCCTGGTTTCAATTTCAAATCCGGATTGCTCACTCCGATGACGGTGTCGTAGGTCACGACGTTCTGGACGGTAATCGGCGCGTTCCGCACCTGGACGACTTTTCCCTGAAAAGTCTGCATGGGAAAAGCGTCCACTGTGAAATCGACGTTTTGATTGATCTTCACGACGCCTACATCGGCTTCTGCGACATTCGCGTCGATCTGCATTTTGGTTAGATCGTTCGCGATCGTAAAGATGACTGGCGCCTGCAAACTGGCTGCGACCGTCTGACCAACGTCGACGCTGCGCGAAATCACCACCCCATCGATCGGCGACGTGATGGTGCAATGGTCGAGATCGGCCTTTGCCTTGTCCAACGCGCCCTGTTTGATCTTCACGTTCGCCTCCGCCTGATGAAGATTGGCGATCGCCTGGTCGACATCAGCCTGCGACGAAGTCTTCTTTGCAAACAATTCCTGGGTGCGCGTTGCGTTCAATTTCGCCAGCTCAAGCGCAGCCTGCGCGTTGGCCAGGTCGCCCTCCGCCTGTGTAACGGTGGCCTGAAAAAGCACCGGATCGATTTGCGCGACCACCTGGCCCGCTTTCACCCGGGAATTAAAATCCACGAACAACTTCGCGATATTTCCTGAAACCTGACTGCCCACCTGAACGTTGACCACGGGATTCAATGTGCCGGTCGCAGTGACGGCCTGCGTAATAGGGCCGCGCGTTATCGTTGCTGTCTGATAGTTTGCGGCGCCTCCGTTGCGGCACTGCCGGACGACAAACGCGACAATGAGCAACGCAACGACGAGGGCGAGCCAGGGGACAAAACGTTTCATGCGAGTGGTAGTTGACTGCACCTATAAGTAAGTGACAGGAAAAGGTGATGCGCCGTTACATCGAAATCTATTCCATCATCCTGCGCAACTCGCTTATCCGCGAGATGAGTTTCAAGGCGAACTTCCTGCTCTGGATGATTGTCGAGATCCTCTGGTTTTGTGGGCAAATTGTTTTCTTCAGCATCATCTTCGGGCAGGTCGATCGCATCGGCGACTGGACGAAATGGGAAGTGGTGCTGCTCGTCGGCACTCACCAGATTATCGCGCAGCTCTTTCAGGCGTTCTTTTTTATGAACGTCGCAAACATCCCCGAATTGGTGCGCACCGGAAAACTGGATTCGCTGCTCGTTTTACCCATTGACAGCCAGTTTGCTGTTTCCACTAAACAATTCGCGCTCGACAGCATCGTCAACGCCGCCCTTGGTGGCGTAGTCGTCTGCGTTTCGCTATCGCAGCTTGGGCTGGTGCCAACCCCGATGTCGATCTTGCTTTACGTGGTCGCGCTCGGATTTGGCGTCGCTGTGCATTACTCCATTATGCTCGGCCTGGCCGGGGTAAGCTTTTGGATCGTCCGGGCCCAGGGTCTGGTATATGGCTACTTCAACTTCCTGAATATCGCGCGCTATCCAGACGTGATCTTCCCGCGGATTTTCCGCATGATTTTCGGCTGGGTCATTCCCGTCGTAATTATTGCCAACATCCCAGCCCGCCTGCTCATTAAATCGCTTGGACAACCAACGCAGCTGATGTTGCATCTCGTTATCGCATCGAGCATTGTTTTTTGGTTGTCGCGCGTCTTCTGGAGATTTGCACTACGACATTACTCGAGCGCCAGCTCGTAAAACACGGTACAACGCCTGAAGATGGCTCTAGTGTGCGCTGTCGTCAGCACGGGTGCTTTGGGTCGCAGATTGTCCGCTGAGGACAGCGGACACTACAGCATCAGAGTCGCCGAAAGCGCAGGCGAACTTTTTAACCGAATCCGCTTGCGCGGCCCGCCAAATGTTCTTAATTAAGCGTCCGTTTTCTGTCTGGCGTGCTCTAAAGGACGCCTTTTACGCTATGGCCAAACCAAAGAAAAAGAAGAGTTCTGCTAAAAAGCCCGCTGCGCGCAGAGCGCGACCGGCGCGCAAGATATCCGCCAAAAAGCCTGCTCGGAAAAAGATCATGCGGGCGTCGGCGAAGACGGCGAAGCGGTCTTCAAAATCTCCGAAATTGAAACGGGGGACCGATCTTTCGCGCAGTCCGCTCGAGCTTATGAGGAACAATCACCGGGAGCGCAGACTCGATCCCTTCACGCGCAAGCAGAAGGAAAAGCTCCTTCAGCTTCGCGATGCCATGGTCGATTCCATGGCCGGTGTTGCCCAGGATACGCTCCGCTCGCGGGCTGAAGGCAGCGAAGCTTCGGCTTTTGGAATGCATCAGGCCGATGCCGGATCGGATGCTTACGACCGCGATTTCGCATTGAGTTTGCTTTCTCAGGAACAGGACGCGCTGTACGAAATCGATCAGGCGCTCAAACGCATCGAGCTCGGCACCTACGGCATTTGTGAGATGTCGGGCAAACCGATTCCGCGTGCGCGTCTCGAAGCGATCCCGTTCGCGCGTTTTACCGTTCAATGCCAATCGCAGCTCGAAAAGCAAAGTAAAGCTTCACGCGTCCGGCAATCGGTTACGTCGCTCTTTGGACTGACCGAGGAGGAAGGTGGCGAGGCCGAAGAAGAAGAAGCCGTTGCGCCGGCCGAGGCCAAAGAGTAACAAAAAATGGCGCAGGAAATTGTTATCCTGGAATGCACCGAGGCCAAGGCGCTCGGCAAGCCGCCTTCGCGTTACATGACCTCGCGAAACAAGAAAAGTCCGCGCACGCCTAATCGGCTCGAGAAAAAGAAATACAATCCATTCCTGAAGCGGCATACTCTTCATCGCGAAACGAAATAAACTGCGGATGCAACCCAAGACTCCCAAACGTCGTTCCGCGTTTCGCCGCGCGAATCGCACCATGCCGCGCCGGCGGATCGACATCGCCATCGAAGCGATCGATTACAAAAACCCGGATGTGCTGAAAAAATTTGTCACTGAAAGCGGCAAAATTCTTCCGCGTCGCGTCACTGGCATGCCTGCGCATCTGCATCGCAGGATCACCCGCGAGATCAAGCGCAGCCGCTCCGTTCTCTTGATGAAGTGATCCTGTAGCGGCGCGCTCTATGAGCGTCGCATTTCATTTCCGCAGCGCCTGTGTGAAGGTATTATTTACACGCTGGCCTCAAGCGTGTTAGGCGTTCTTTAAAGTGTTTCGTTGCGGCCGTCGCAGGCTTGCCATACCTCATATTGCCGAATCCCCAGGACAACGCAGCGAAGCCAATGCACTTTTGTTTGGCAGTGAGTCGTCGAAAGCCCTTTTCGACGAGAGTCGGATTCGCGACAAATATCTCGGCGAGATACGAGCCAAAGCTCTCTGACGCAGAGTGCTGCGTGAACTGCAATAACCGGAAATAGGCGAACATTAACTCTGTGTCGTGCCCGCGACTAAGCAGCTTCGCACAACTGCTGCACGCCGGTAACAAGATCGCGCTCGTATAGTCTTCGAGTAGATCGCGAGAACGACCGCTAAAACCTTCCTTCTCGAAGTTCTTTTGAATTTGGCTGTAGAAGTCAAAAATCCGCAGGATGTAATCACGTTCACTCGAAATCGGCTTCTCTTCATTGTATTTGTGATTCCAACCGGACCATGCGCTCGCGGTACTCGACAGTACGGCGAAGCAAATAATCAATGAGAGCAAGCGCACGGCTGCCCTTACGCCTTCCGCGTTCTCTCGCCTTGCTCGATCAACTGCCAAAACTCGCGTGTCTCGCCCAGTTGTGCGTCCTCCGAGACCGGCAGTTTGCTGCGGAAAAGGAAATCTCGAAACGTGTTTTTATGCAGGACGCGATGGACGGTGATGCCTTCGTCGGTTTTCTCGAAATAGATCCGGTAATCTTTCGCCCGATAGCGATACAACTTTTTTCCCTCGCGTTGAATCAGGCCAAACCGCTCTGAGTCGAGATGATCCAGGTCTTCAGGCAAGATTTGAAACTCGGCCAGCAACTCGAGCTGTAGTTTTTTCGGCAACGCGGAAATCTCCGCCGCGCTCAATTCGTTGAAGATGATTTGGAACATGAGAGCGTGAACCGTTAAATAGTTACAAACTTGCAAAGGTTAAACCGCTTTATACATAAACCCGCCGCACCCGGCTGCCAATCCTGGTAGTGATTTCCCATGTAATCGTTCCGGCGCGCTGGGCCAGTTCCGCGCACGAAACTTCCTCGTTCCCATCGCGCCCCATCAGAACAACTTCGTCGCCTGTTTGCACACCGTCGGTGTTGCTCACGTCGATCATCATTAAGTCCATCGTCACCCGGCCAAGGAGAGCGCAGCGCTGCCCGCGAACCAAAACCGCGGCGTCACGATTGGAAAGATGTCGTGGATATCCATCGGCGTAACCCGCCGACAATGTGGCGACGCGCATCTTTTGCGGAGTAATGAACGTGCGGCCATAGCTAATGGAGCTCCCTTTCGGCATGTCGCGCACGAGCGCAATTCGTGTTTTCCAAGTCATTGCCGGCTTGAAAAGCCTTTGAAATTCCGGCAGGGGCGAAATCCCGTAGAGGATGATGCCCGCGCGCACGATATCGAAGAGCGGGTCGGCGAAAGCGAGGACGCCCGCGCTTTGCAGCACATGCGCTTTGAAATTCCCGGGCGCTGCGGCGCGGAATTTCTTCACGATGTTGCCGAACCGTAAAAGCTCGTCGCGCGTATATTCTGCGTCCTCGTTCGACACTGGCAGATGAGTCGAAACACTATGAATCTTTATGTGAGGCAATCCCGAAGCTTTTTTGAAGACCTCCAAGGCTTCGCCTTCCGGGACACCCATCCGGCCCATGCCGGTGTCGACCTTGAAATTGATCGCCACTTGCGCGCCGGCCGCCACGCGATCGAAATCTTGGGCTTCCTCAAAGGTGGAGATCGAAGGGATGAAACCGCGCTCTGCGATTATCGCTCTCTCTTGCGGGAGGGCTGGACCAAGAATGATGATCGGATGCGGAAGCGCTGCGCGCAGTCTGGTCGCTTCTTCCAGATTCGCGACGCCAAACAATTGCGCGTCCTCTGCGAGCGCCTGCGCGACTCCCACCATTCCATGTCCGTAACCATTCGCTTTGACGACCGCGAGAAGCTCGGCCGACCCAATCCGCTCGCGCACAACTTTAGCGTTGTGGCGCAATGCGCTTCGATCGATTTCCGCCCAGCAGCGGTAGTCTTCGTTCATATATCTTCAGGAATATAGATCTGTGGTCTGTGCGGCCGGCGGAGTTGCACTCCGCTTCACCGGGAGCAGCCGACAAGATGTCCGCTGGGCGTACAGGCTACGAGGCTCGCGGCATGGTAACATGCGGTTCTCGCAAATACATCGGCTCGAGCGGCGGCAATCTAAAATTTCGATTTGGATCTTGAGCAAGTCGGGCCAGCAGTCGTGCGGAAGGATAACGGAGCATTGCTCCCGGAAATTGCGGCAGCGATTCAGAACAAAAGATAGGCATATCATTCCGAAGCGCGAGGAGTTTGCTCTTGAGTCCTTCTTCGCTAAACAACTCGGGTCCTTCCCTCAGTTCGTTCGTGCTGATCCGCGCGAAGAAAAACGATTTCCGGCGCGCATCTCCAATCATGCAATAATCCGCTTCCGCGCTTTCTATTGCGCAGATCGATGGAAAACCGATCAGGCGCGCGCCCGATGAAATTTGCAAGCCAATCGCAGCTGATATCGCGATACGCGTTCCGGCATACGAACCCGGCCCAAGTCCAACGACAATGACTTCCGGGACGCCAAATTTTTTTGTGGCAGCGTCGAGGTTCTCGAAGAATAGAGCGGAATTTTTCCGATCATTTGGCCATTCCCGCACAAATCCGACTTCGCCGTCCAGCCAGGCGAGGCTCCCGCGTGGAGTGGAAAGTTCGAGCGCAATAATTCTCATTTCAGGCTAATCGCGCGCTGATTTTCCGACTTTATCTCGAACAAAATCCAGCGCGCCTGCTCGGGAATGAATTCGGGAAAGCGGTCCGCCCATTCAATTATCGAGACGCCGTCGCCGAAAAAGTAATCGTCGAGTCCAAGCCGCGCGAGCGATATCCGATCTTCCAGCCGAAAGAAATCGAAATGATAAACCGGCAAAAGTCCTCCCGGGTATTCATGGACAATGGTAAACGTCGGACTGGTGACTGTTGCGTCACTACCCAGGCCGGCAACGAGACCTTTTGTGAAAAGAGTTTTGCCGCTTCCCAGTTCGCCTTTGAGTGCCAAAATCGATCCAACAACCACATCTTTCGCAGCGAATTGCCGGCCAATTGCCTCGGTTTCAGCTGGGCTGTTGGAAATGAACGTAGCCACTTGGCAGAAGCTGAGAGTTGTTAGTTGAGAGTTGCGAGAGAGACCCGATACGCGTTAGGGGCAATTTCGGAAATTTTCTTCGCCACTCTCGTTCCAGCCGATTTCTGTCGCGACGTGAAATAGCGAACAGCAATTCGTAATCTTCGCCTTCCGAGATCGCGCTACCGATCTTTGCGCCACGGGAAAGCGGTAAACTCTCCATTTCGATTTTGAATCCGACATTGCTGGCACGCGCCAGGCGCGGGAGATCAATGCCGAGCCCATCACTTAAATCCATCATGGCGTGGATGGCGAAGTTTTTTGTGAGCCATCGCGATTCCACGATCCGCGGAATGAATTGCAGATGTTTTTGTTTCACAGCGCCACCGAGCCGTCCGGTAACAAAAAGATCATCGCCAACTTTGCCGCCCCGGCGCGATAGCCACCGGCCTTTTTCAACAAATCCAACAATGCTCACGGAAATGGCAATCGGTCCTGGCGTGCTGCTCATTTCGCCGCCCACGATACTAATTTTAAACCGTTTGGCGGCCCGCCGGAGGCCGCGATAAAGCGCTTTCACCCATTCGACCTCCGTTTCTTTCGAGGCGATCAGAGTAATCAGCGCAAACTGCGGCAGGGCTGAAGTCGCGGCAAAATCGCTGAGTGGACGCATCATTGCTTTCCAGCCGACATCGACCGGATTGGCCCCCGATAAAAAGTGCACGCCCTCGACAATGCAATCAGTTTTGAGCACGAGAAAGTTGCGGCCTGGAAACGTTTTTGTCACAGCGCAGTCATCGCCCGCGCCTGCGACGACGGTTTTTTCCGGGCACAGATGAGGCAGGAGTTGGCCAAGCAGCTTGTCTTCGCCGACGTCGCGCAGTTTCATTGCGAAACGAGCTCTGGGAAAGCGAGCACGACGAGCGTCACGGAATTGAAGAGCGAATGCATCATCATCGCGACAAGAATGGAGCCGCTCCATTCGTAGGCAATCGTGAAACAACACCCCAAAACGAACAGGGGCGCGAAAGAAGGAAAATGCGCATGCGCAGCCGCGAAGAGCAGTGCGTTCATCGAAATTCCCAGAAACAAGCCGAGATAACGTTTGATTACCCCATAAAGGAAAAACCGAAAAAGAAATTCCTCAACGACTGGAGCAATCGCCACCGCAAACACAATGATCATGATTCGCTGCTCGATCGTGGGCGAACCGCTAAAGAGTTCGACGATATTCTGCCTGCTTGAACCGCCGCCGAAAAAGCGCTGTGTAATCGAGTTGGCCAGTGCGATCAAGGGATAAGCTGCCAACAACAGGATGATCCCTGTGCCCACGGCCCGAACAAACCCGATTTTGAAAAAACCGGCAAGTGAGCTGAGGTCAAATCCGCGAAGCTGCAGAAAAGTCATGATGAACAGCACGACGAACACCGTGAAAAGGAGATTTGCCAAAAGATTCCGGGAGCTGAGCTCGACAGAGGAATGCGAAGCCGACGCGCTGATGTTGAGCAAAAGAAAAAGAACTAACGCCCCAGCGAGTATTGCTTCGGGCAGCCCGAATGTCTTCGTCGGCCCACTCGCGGGGATCGATGTGCGAGCGCCGATCTGGCGAATCAGTGAGATGTAAACATAAACGCTGAGAAGAAGGTAAAGAAGCGCGAGGAGGGTTGCGGCGTAGGCCGGGGCGACTCCAAACGCCGCGAAAAAGCAGGCGGATCGCATGTGTCTCGTTGCTTACGGGCGAAGGCGTCGTCCAATTCACCAAGGCCATCGATCAGCTTATTCTCGAACGCGTCCTTCCCCGACAGGATTCGGCCGTCGGCGATCGTATTGCGTAGCAGATCGGCCGAAAGATTTCGCTCCTTTGCGACAATACCAAGAAACTTGTCGTAGGTTTTCATAATGAAACTCTGGACCAACTCGCGTTCCTCTGGAGTGATCGGCCGCGCCCCGTTGAGCATATCCTTGAACTTGCCGCTTTTGAAAACGACGGAAGCGAGCCCCACTTTGTTAAACAATTGCTCGTAGTTCAGCGTTTGAATGATCACGCCGATGCTGCCCGTGATCGTCGTGTCGCTCGCCATCAAAAATTTACCCCCGCAGGAAACGTAATAGCCGCCCGACGCCGCGAGCGATTCCATGTAAACCACGACCGGTTTCTTCGCGCGCGCTTTGACCAGAGCGCTGTAGATGGCATCGGAAGCGGTCACTTCGCCGCCGGGCGAATCGATTTCCAGCACAATGGCTTTGACCCGGTCATCATCGCGGGCCTGTTGCAACGCGGCGCGCATGTCGTCAACCATCGAATCGGAGACGCTGCCCGGGACCGACGAGCTGATCAAACCCCGCATGGAGATGACGGCGACCTTGTCGGTAGCTCCGCGTGCGCCTTTCTGAAGCAGGATCTCACGGAAACGCGGGAGCGGTTCGATTTCCCTCATCCCGTCCCAGCGCTGAAACACTGCCGCCATCAGCAGGAAGTTCACGAACAGACTGGCGCAAAGCGCGACGAACAAAAAAATACTGAGACAACCGAGCCTGCGATCCACTGCCATGATGGCACGAAACTGCCGGAGAACTGCCACCCGCACAAGCGCTTTTCACGGATAGCGCACCGTGGCGTTGGCCATTAGGCATGGGAACTGTGTTGATCGTCCTCGAAGCACCGATAGCCGGCAACAGTGCGCTGTGATTGGTGTGCTATTTGCGTCAATTTTTGTGCGACCAGCACAAGGCTGGTGCGCGATTTTTATGATGAGAGAACCGCAAAAAAGCCGCTCATGAATAAGGGTAACCGTGGTATTCGTGGAAGAGGGTTGCAGAGGCGTCTTAGCGGAAGGCCGAGAGCGCCCCGAAAAGAGTGGTCCCGTGCGATCAAGGAGACATGGGGAGAGGAAACCGATGACCGCGAGGTTACGAATGACGATCACTTTACCCGAGCCGAAGGACTCGTGTATGCCGCATTGCGCGTTTGGGAACTGAAGCACGGGTTCGGCGATTAATGCCTCCCGGCGAGGAAATTGAATACAGACGTCCGGCGCGTAGGAGCGCCGCGTGCGGCCTTGCTTTCTTTCAGAGCATGAACAGCGCGGTCGTAGAGATTGGGAGTTTCAGCTGCTTTTAATCGGGAGGAAACGCGGTATATGTCTTTGCCAAATTCTGCGCCCGTAGCTCAGCCGGATAGAGCAACGGATTTCTAATCCGTAGGTCGAGTGTTCGAGTCACTCCGGGCGCGCTCCCTCAAGTACTGGGAAATCATTGCTGACAATCTGAGCAAAGCCGGTTGGAGTTGGGGCTGCGTCTCAGCGATTGATTCCAACGGGCGAACGATCTTCGTTGCTGATGCGCCCCGCGGCGACGGTTTGGAGCGAGCGGTCGGGTGCAGCCGCGGGTTATACGGGTTGCGGCCATGTCGAAGCTGCTGCGATTCAGTATCGAAGTGAGAGACAGAGCTGACAAGCTGCCCCCTCACTTTATGAACCATCATGATGTGACGCCGAGCGGGGGAACAAAACCGTATCAGCGACCGCGGCCACAACTGTCGGTCGTGGTTGGTGGCATTCCCGTAGCGACGATTTTCTTGGAAGCCCCGTCCCCCCTCTCGAGGTAGATCTGATAACCGTTTTTCCAAAACGCGGTAAATGCGTATGTCCTGCCGGGTTTTGCGTCAACGATCGTATGCGTACAGTACTCTAGGCTCGGGGTCACCGACAGCACATGCCGCCCAGGGGGCAACAACGCCTCGTAACTCCGAAGAAACCCCAAATTCGCAACCCGGACACCGTCGACGAACAAGTTGAGGAACTCGACAGTCCCAAAATTGGCTCCCCTGGCCACAATCAAACGAGCGCCATCCCTAGAACGGGTCGAGGCATAGTTCGATCTGGCCTCTCGCGCCTGAAGCGGCGTGCTTGCAGCAAAGCTGCATGCGATTGCAATCATGATTAGTTTAAGTGAAACGTAATTTAATATTTTCATAATCTACCTTCAGTCGGAACTCCATGGCGGCAAGTCCGAACCGTGGATTACGAGGGGCGAACACTCTTTGTTGCAGATACACATCGCGACGACGGAAAGCGTTTCGTTGTGCGGCCATCGGAGCTAGCGCGCTTTCGAACAACACCATCGGCGGCCGAAACACGGCCATCGGTCGTAGTGCGCTCAGTCTCAACACCACCGGCAACTTCAACACGGCCAACGGTTATCAAGCGCTCTTTAACAACACCACCGGCAACTTCAACATCGCGTTGGGCAATAGTGCGGGGGCATCTCTTACCACAGGCGATAGCAACATCGATATCGGCAACGTAGGCTCCCCGGCGAGTCGGCTACGATCCGCATCGGCGGTGGTCAGACCAAAACCTTTATCGCCGGCATTAGTGGAGTAACAGTGACTGGCGCGGGCGTTTTTGTAAACCCCAGCGGTCAACTTGGCACGCTGCCTTCCTCGGAGCATGTCAAGGATGAGATCAAGCCCGTGGACACAGCCAGCGAAGCGATTCTCGCGCTCAAACCGGTCATCTTTCGTTATAAGAAAGAGCTGGACCCCGAGGGTATTCCGCAGTTTGGGCTCGTCGCTGAGGAAGTGGAGAAGGTGAACCCCGATCTGGTTGCTCGGGATGCCAACCGCAAAGCCTACACCGTGCGCTACGAAGCGGTGAACGCGATGTTGCTAAACGAGTTCCTGAAAGAGCATCGCAAGGTTGAAGAGTTAAAGAACGACTTCCAAGGTGCTGTCGCGCAGCAGCAGAAGGAAATACAAGCCCTCACAGCGCAGCTCAAAGAGCAGGCAGCGCAAATTCAGAAGGTCAGCGCGCAGCTTGAAGCGAGCAAACCTTCACCGCAAGTGGTCAACAATCCCTAGATCCGGTTGGAGTTGGGGCTGCGTCGCGACGATAGATTCTCGCGGGCGAACAATCTTCATTGCTGACGCACATCGCGACGACGGAAAGCGTTTCGTTGTCCACGCGATGAAAAGTTGACGGCGTTTCTGGAACTCGAAGCGGCGACTCGTCGAAGCGGCACATCTTAGAGTCCCCTGCGAACCCATCTTGTCTTTGAACTACCAGAGTCAGTCCAGATTGGTGTTGGTGCCGATTGGCTGATTTGAACGCTCGCCGCCGCAAAGTCGCTCATGCTATTGTCGCTGGATGTTCAAGCGACTTGCCGGGAAATGGGCAATTCCAGGTTGGATCGTCCTCGCTTTCGCGCTCGCCATCGAACTGCTTGATTCGTGGCATAGAATTGAGTTTGTAAGGGCAAAAGTGATCCAAATGAATCCATCTCTCCATCCGGTTTTCGAATGGATTATTTCGGGCCAAGGGCGGCTCTGTATAATGCTTGTGGGGTTCGTCCTCCTTTTGCTAGCTGCTTGGCGTAAAGAGCAGAACGAAGCGCCGAAGGCTACTCCACCCATCGCGCCGCCAGCTTCGGTTCCCACGGCACTCGCGCCTACGATGCTGCCGGAAATAAACTTGGCCGATCCGTCCTACGACCAATTCTGGCAGAAATCCAAAAACAAAGAACCAATAGGCAAGCGGGTAATAAAAGGCCGAGCAGAAGCCGGAGACCCAATTGTTTCGGTAGCGGATCGCTTGTTCGAGCCGCGACAAACAACGCCTGAAGGTCAGCCTCCGTTTTTCAAGAGGAAAATCCGTATTGTTCTGCGGAATGAGACAGGCAAAGAAATCCAAGTAGATACACCGGACTGGGCAACAGATGCTGGAGATTTAGCCATCCAACCACACGGGCATGGCCTCGGTGCGGCATCAAAAATTCGACTTGAAAACAAACAGAGTGGCGGGTGGAAGGAAGATAAATGGCTTGAAGAAGCAGACCAACTCATCGTTCCTCCCGCCCACCATTTTGAAGCTTGGATCGGATTAAGTCATCAATATTCGGACAAGACCTTGCGCCGGCACCTTCGGGAGGGGCGAATAGGAATCTTGCTGTTCTCCGTGCTAGTTGAAGGACAAAAGAGAGAACTCAGAATCCGCGTAACCTGATCATATCGGCATGACCGCCTGAAAAACCTCTTTTGCCGTGAAGTACTGGGAGATAATCGCTGACAATCTCAGCCGGGCCGGTTGGAGTTAGGGCTGCGTCGCAACCTTGGACTCTCACGGGCGAATCATCTTCACTGCTGACGCACATCGCGACGACGGGCAGCGTTTCGTCGTGCACAAGGATGAAAAGCTGACGGCGTATGTCGAACTCGATCAGCGATTCGAGGCCAAATAGCAATCGCTCAGTAAGTGTGGAAATTCTCAGGCAGTATTCTCAATCCAGCGGGCGTCGATCTTGATCCGCAAGTCTGGCTGCTGGGTCACATTACCTTCAATAGTTAGTCTGCCATCTGCAGTCGCTCTGCCCGCTAGATTAAGGTCAAATTCCCGTAAGGGGCCGAAGATCGAAACGACATTTGGGTTCCATTGCTTAATGTTGAGCGTTCCTGACAATTTGTCAGCTGTGACGTAATACGATCCTCGATATAAATATCCCTGATCCCCACCATTGATCTTACCCTCGCCGACTATCGCGATTCCCTCGCCGATAATTCCTGACTGGGGCGATGTAAAGTTCACTTTATAGAACCCGGACTTCACCGCGGCTGACCTCGACGCGAGTCCAGCCAATAAGTCCTGTACAGTAGAATCAATTTCGAATGCCGAGTTGTAAGCATCTGCGAACAATTGAGATAGTTTCGCCTCTGCACCTTCCTCGAATGTTTGGTCAATCGTGGCGATCACTGCGCCCGTATTGTTGTAAATTCTTAGGATGTAGGGGCTTATTCCCTCTGATCGAGCTTGTTCGGATATCTCGATACTAGAACGTGCAAAATCAACCCGCAGACTTCCCTGCTGAGTTGGTTTCCACTTTAGCGCCTTCCTCGCCGTCTGTTCGTAGATTTTGTCGACGACAGTTTTTAGTTGCTCCATTGTCATATCAGTGGGTTCCTATCTTACTCTTCAATTCGGTTAAAATCTCATGCAGTGAATCGACATCGTTACAAATAGACTCTGTCAATTCCGCAATGTCTTGCGGCGCGTGCTTGTTGTCGGCAAATCGGATCTCGAGCGTGCGGAAAGTTACGATCGCGCTTTGGAAGGTGGCATTTTGTTTGTCGTTTAACCCAAGATCAGAACCTCGGATCGTAATCAGAAGTTGCCGCATCTCTGAAAATCGATCTGGTAATCGATTAAAGTTACGATCACGAATGTCACGTTTGATCTGATCTGTCATTGAAAGGGCCTTCTCGAAATCGGCAACTGATGTGAAAAGGTTTAAATCGCGCCGAAAGTTACGCACGGCATCTTGTGCCGCTTCGGACGCGGTTTTCGACCGTCGAGCTTCTCGGTACGTCAGGTAAACTGCTAGGATGCCGATAGGAAACCCGATCAGACTAAAGACGATTGCAAATTTATCGGCCAACTCCCAACTCAAGATCATGATGATAGCGTTAAACACTTTAGGCGTCGAGTTCATGGAGGAAAGCGCGCAGGAATCGCCGATGAAATACTGGCTCCATTCGCCGTCTGGCAATCAAAAACGATTCTAGCGCGGTCTGGCGAAGCGCGCGGCCTCGTAAATATGTTGTGAGCAAGCCATCTGGGCAGTCAGCGGGTTGCCGAATCGTCTAAATTAGGCGCTCTCAAAGAATTTCAAAGCCTCCTGAATCGAGTGATCCAGGGAATCGTCGCTGACAGGAGCGCTGCCGCTGTGTTCGAGCGAGACTCGATAGCGAATATAATCGCGAAGCGGAAGTGGGAACACGACCGTGTCAGCACCGATCTCGGAACGATGCTCTTCGATGAGTAGCAGTATCTGATCTTCTGAAACTCCTTGGCGCTTCATAGTGATGTACGTCTCGACGATTGTCGTAATCGTGCCCTCTGGAGTACCGAGAACAACTGCATCAGGCTGTGAATCGACTTCGTCCGGGTTGACTCCGGCAAGCTGTGCCATCGGATCGCTGCGCAGGCGGGCCTTCAGCAACTTGCGGATAAGATCGAACTTCGTTGCACGCCGTCCAAAGAGATTGTCAAAGATGCTCATGAACAAGAGATGTGTGCAGAAATTACTGATGAATACTGGCCGAATCCTTTGCCGTCCGGCAATCAAAAGCGATTCTAGCGCGATCCTGAGCGGCGGGGAAAGCTATTAAAGGTTCGGCAACGAGACGGCAACAGGGAAGTCACTACCTAGCATGGGCAGCGCATTTCTAATCCGTAGGGTCGGCTGCTCGAGTCAATCCGGGCGCGCACCCTGTGGAAACCGCGTTTTACATAGATAAACGCAATCAAACCGTGGTATCGTAATCCGCGAGAGTTATGGAAGCGAGAGCGTTGTCCTTCCAACTTTCCCAAATATTAGAGGTTAGGAGGCAATCGGCTTGTTCAGACGCATCGCACGCGGCATTGGAAGATTGGTGAGAAGAGCTGCCCCCATCCTCCGAACGGTGGCTCGTGTCGCGGCGTCTATCGCGGGACTGGTGATAGCGGCGCGCACGTATGTGCGGAGACGCAAGATGAAGTAAGTGGAGGAAAACTATTCATGCTGCTTCCAGCGGCGCTCATGATCGAGCAACCATTTCTTGCGCCACAATCCGCCGCCGTAACCGCAGAGGGTGCCGTCCGCGCGGATGACACGATGGCATGGGATCACGATGCAAATCATGTTCGTGCCATTGGCCCGGCCGACCGCGCGCCGTGCGTTGCGATCGCCCAAACGTTCCGCCATCCAGGAGTACGAGCGGGTTTCGCCGACTGGAATCGAACGCAAAATCTTCCAAGCTCGCAGCTGAAAATCCGAACCGACCGGTGCGACTGGAACCTGGAACTCCAGGCTTTTGCCGGAAAAGTAATCGGCGAGCTGAGAACGAATCGCGTCCAGATACCGGTGCTCGCCCGGCACGATGTTTGTTCGTAAACGTTTCCGTAAGATCGCCAATTCCCGTTCCGTCGCGCAGCGGTCTGCGAATTCAAGCAAGCGCAGACCTTTGTCATCAGCCACCGCGACCATCGTTCCAAGAGGCGTATCGATTCGCTCGACGAACATTGGCTCGCGCGACTTCGCCCGCCTGAGGCGGGTCGGTGGATCACCAAAGATCCGTGTGAACGCTTCACGAAACCCGCTGGCCGATTCGAAGCCGCTTCCATTCTTCGCTACATCAACGCGACCGCCCTTTCGCACTTCGCGTAAAGCGAGTCCCATCCGGCGCGCGCGATGATACGCTTGAAACGTCATTCCGTAATGACGCTTGAATTGACGCCGCGCGGTGGATGGATCGATAGCCATCGCTGCCAGTTCCTTGTCGGTGAGACGTCCACCCGGTGCGCGTTCCACTTCAGTGCGCAGGCGCTCGATCAATTTAGGCGGACGTTTGTCCGGATCCATCGGATGACAGCGCAAACACGGACGATAACCATCGTGCAGTGCCTCGCTCGGGGTTGCGAAAAAATCCACGTTTTCTCGTGCCGGCTTTTTCGCCGAGCAAGTCGGCCGGCAGAAAATTCCAGTCGTGCGCACGCCAACGAAGAAGATTCCTTCGAAGCTCGGGTCGCGATTGACCAATGCGCGATACATCGTTTCGGATGGAGGAAGAAGGTCCAGCGCTTTCATATATGAAGATTAAGCACTCACGTGCGTTGACGCATCGACGAAATTCGGGCGGCGAATTGCCGCCAAATGTAGCGGGAGCGTCTCGCTTGCGAACGAAACCAATTCACGAGGCAAAGAGATGCGATGGCAAGCCGGAGGCATGCCCTACTCTAAGAATTCGAAACGTAAAACACCCGCGAGTAGCGCTGCGTGCATCTACAAACGCGGTCTCGGGATTTCGCAGCAACTTTTCAACAACCGCTTCCGGTTCGCTCCCGTTCACGACCTCGGCATCGATCATGTCGTAATTTGAATTGTAAGCGCGGAACACGCGACCGTTGCGAAAGTCGGACGGATATTCGCGCGTCGCGCGGTAGCGTTCGCAAGGCTCGGCGTGAACGAAAATCGGCCCGCTCTCTGAATACGGATGACCGGACGGAATTGCGGCGTAGGGGAAAAGAATGACCCGCTCACCGGGTTGCGCCCAGCGCAAACAATGCCGGCACGGAAATCCGTTCGGCGAATCTGCGGTGATCACGGCATGGTCCGGCGCGCCGGCAGCAGCGGCCCGTCGCGCCGCTTCCGCAACCTCGGTGGCAAGCGGAACAATCTGGAAGTTCAAAGTTTTCATGTCGACAGCTAAATGCATCGCATCGATTCGCGCATCGACGAAATTCGGGCAGCGAATTCTTTGCAAGGAGCGGCGGTTTCTTAACCGCCGACTAAAGTGGCGCAACCTTCCCAGGTTGCGTATAGAAATCGCAAGCGGGACGCTCGCGCCACTCTTTCGGCGCTCACAGAGCGCCGCTACAGAATTACTTTTTGTCTTCGTCCAGCTTTGCCTTGACCGCGGATTCGATCTCTTCGTACAAGGCGCGATCGTTCTTGAGCACTTCTTTTGCCGCGTCGCGGCCCTGAGCCATTTGGGTGCCTTTGTAACTCAGCCACGACCCGCGCTTTTCCAGGATTTGTTTTTCCAATGCAAGATCGAGGAGAGCGCCAGTGGAGGAAATTCCCTCGTTGTACATGATATCGAACTCGGCTTCGGTGAACGGCGGGGCAACTTTGTTCTTCACGATTTTGACGCGCGTCCGATTGCCCGTTACAACGCCGTCGGTCTGTTTGATGGCGCCGATGCGGCGGATATCGACGCGCATGCTGGCGTAAAACTTCAGTGCCCTGCCGCCAGGAGTGGTCTCCGGGTTGCCAAACATGACTCCGATCTTTTCTCGAATCTGGTTTGTGAAAATGCAGCACGTTCGCGCTTTGGAAATGAGCGATGTGAGTTTGCGCAACGCAGAGCTCATCAGTCGCGCCTGCGCACCGACTGTCGCATCGCCAATTTCACCTTCCAGCTCTGCTCTGGTGACCAGCGCCGCCACCGAATCAACCACAATTACGTCGAGGGCATTGGAGCGCACCAGCGTCTCGCAAATCCGGAGCGCTTCCTCTCCAGAGCTCGGCTGCGAGACGAGCAGATCATCAAGATCGACACCGAGTCTCTTTGCGTAGGCAGGATCGAGCGCATGCTCGACATCGACAAACGCCGCAAGGCCACCGCGTTTTTGTGCCTGGGCGATCACGGTAAGAGTGAGCGTTGTCTTCCCGGAAGATTCCGGACCAAACACCTCGACAACTCTACCGCGCGGGAATCCGCCCACTCCAAGCGCGCGATCGATCAAAATGTTACCCGTGGGAATAACGTCGATGTCGACGATCTTTTCGTCACCGAGACGCATGATCGCGCCTTCGCCGTAATCTTTCGCGATCTGTTGAATCGCAAGGTCGAGATTCTTATTTCGCGCGGCGGTGAGTTTGTCTGCGCTTGTTTTTTCTTCGGTTTTGGTCGCCATATCGGGATACCTCTAAGTACGTCGGTCGCGTCACTTCGCCAAGGAAAAAGCAAACGCCTCTTTCGTACCAATGAGAGCACTCCAGTGCTTCAGCACTGGGAAATGCGCGCACCCGAGCCTTGCCAGGAAAGGAAAAGCCGCAGGTCCATTCCGACCTGCGGCCTTTCGTGCCGAGTAGATTTCGATTTTAAGAAACGGTGATCCTGCGCGGTTTGACGTGCTCTGCCTTGGGCAAAGTTAAAGTCACGAGGCCTTGATCGATTTTTGCGCTGATCTTGCCGGCACTGATCGATGGATCGAGCTCGAACGTGCGCTGATAATTCTCCGGACGCAATTCATGATGAATCAACGTCCCTTCCGCAGTGGGAAGAGAACGGCGTCCGACAATTGTCAGCTCGTTGTTCTCGACCAAAACCTCAAGGCCCTGTTTGTTCACCCCGGGCATTTCGACTTGGAGCGTATAGCCGTCGGTTCCTTCACTCACGCTCGCAGCAGGCGCGACGAACTGTTCGGCTGGCGCGCGATCCCCGTCACGATTTTCGCGGACTAATGTATTCATATTTAATTTCCTCTCCTGGTGAAAAATTGGCCGGCGCACCATGCGCCGCGCCGGATGTTGATTAACTGACCGGAATTTGCTTCGGCCTCGCTTCCTCTGCCTTGGGCAACGTCACGGTCAAGATTCCATCCTGATAGCTCGCGCTGACTTTGTTCGCATCCACTCTAACTGGGAGCGTGATGCTCCGACGGAATTTACCGATATAACGCTCGGTGCGTTCGGTCTTCTCGCCGTTAGAAGTCTCGCGCCTTCGCTCGCCGCTGATCGTCAGCGTCCCGTCGTGCAAGGAAATTTCGATGTCTTCCCTGCGCATTCCGGGCAGTTCGAGGATGGCAACGACGTTGTCGTTGTTCTGGTAGAGATCGAGCGCGGGCGACCAGCCACTGAAAAGCTGTCCCGCGCGTTCGAAGCTCGACCAAAAAGGCGACTCGAAAAGCGAGCTGAGGTCGTCCCTTAGGCTCATCCATCGATCGAGCGATGGCCACGACATTAGTTCTGGGCTTTGATAACGAATTAGGTTCATAATTTAAAGGCTACCTTCTAAGTTTTTTCTGCGGCGTACTGAAAAGCTGTCCCTATGCCAAAATCAGTCCCACTTCGATCATGTTATCATAAGATACTATATTCCAGTTAGTTACCATTCGACAACACCTGCCATCTTCGCTTATTGCATGTGTCGATTTGGCGCAGTGATTTTAATATTCTGCCGGGTAAGCGTGTAACAGGTTTGCCCAATTCCGATTCTGAAAACAGTTGCCGCAAGTAATGATTGCAACTATCCATCTGGCCGTGGCGAGGATGGCACAGGGAGATGAACGGTTCATGCGCGAGGCGCTAAAAGAAGCCAAAAAAGCACAGGGCCAAACGAGCCCCAATCCCGCTGTCGGGGCAGTGCTGGTCGTTGACAATCGGGTGGTGGCAAGAGGACATCACCGAGGAGCGGGCCATGACCACGCCGAGATCGAGTGTCTGCGCAACTTCGGCGCCGACGTGCCTGCTCGCGCAACGCTCTACATTACACTCGAGCCCTGTTGCACAGTTGGGCTCACTGCCCCTTGTACCGATGCGATTCTCAAGGCTGGAATCACGAACGTAGTCGTCGGCGCCATGGACGTGAATCCTCGCCACGATGGAAGAGGTATCACGCGGCTGCGCGATGCAGCCTTTTGTCATCGCAAAGTGCGGCATGTCACTTGATGGTCGATTGACGCGCCCCCCTGGCGAATCTCATTGGATCACAGGACCTTCCGCACGGCATCATGCGCACCGGCTTCGTAGCCGCGTGGATGCGATCTTGGTTGGCGCGGAAACAGTTCGAGTGGACAATCCGCGTTTAACCGTGCATGGCGTGCAAGGGGCACGTCAGCCCTGGCGCGTCGTGCTGACCCGGTCGGGTAATCTGCCGCGACGCGCGCGATTGTTTTCTGATCAGTGGGCTGGGGAAACGCTGATTTATGAAGGCAAATCTCTGACGACTGTGCTGAAAGACTTGGGTAAACGAAGTGTGACGAGTGTTCTGATTGAGGGTGGTGGCCACGTACTTGGCCAAGCGCTCGATGCGCGCCTGATCGACAAGGTGCAAATTTATTTGGGTCCGATTTTGACGGGCGGCCCCGTGATGGCATTCCCGGGTCACGGAGCGCAAAGCACTGGCAATGCGCTACGTCTGGGTGAGGTCTGCTACCGGCGGCTTGGCGAAAATGTGTGCATTACAGCTTATCCGAAGAAAATCGCCCCTGAATAAATCGGAAACTTTTCGTTGCCCCGCTTGTTTAATTCCACGGAGGGAAAATAATAATGAACTGGAAAAAACTTCTCTTAATTGCACTGGTGGCAGGGGCATTCGCTTTTGCTTCGGCGCAGCGTTCTGACGCCGGCGTATCGGTCGGAATCGGATTTGGATTCCCGGTGGGTTACCCCTATGGATATTATCCGCCGTATCCCTACTATGGTTACGTGGGGCCGTCCTTTTACTGGCGGAACGGGCACCGCGTTTTTATCCCGAGGCATCGCGTCGTGAGACATCCCCGCCACTGGCGATAAATTAAGCTGTATTTCGTTCGGGGTCGGAGTGGGATCCCGGACGTAGGATCCAAAAGAAATCCGCCGAGCTGGCTCGATATCTTCTTCGAGCCAGCTCGTCATCTTTTATAGCAAGCGGATACCGTATGTTGCGGCCGTCCCGTTGCGCGACAGTGAGATTATTTCCCTGATTTCGGCGACTCTGCCGGTCTTGCTGTAGCGCTGCCGTTTGGCTCCAATTGGAATTCTCTTTTTAATTGTTGAATCAACGCGGGGAGTTGCTGCTGTCGTTCATTTTCGATTTGCTGCCGAAGCGTTTGTTCCATTCTGCGACGCTCCTGCATGTAGCGCGACTCGAACTGACTGCGCTTTTCCTGGTCTAACGGGAGCCCAGAATCGCGCAGCGCGGTTTCGGCTTCCCGTTTAATTTGTGCTCGACGCAAGTTTTCCCTCTCGCGCATGATTCTGCGCTCTTCCGGGCCCATCCGCATCCAAAGCTCGGCATTGCGACGAAAATCCTGCTGGGCGGCCGGAGGGAGAGAAAGCCAGCGCTCATGTGTGCTCGTCATAGGCGACGGCCGGTTCGCATGCGGAGCTGGCGGCCGCCCACCCGATCGCTGCTGCGGCTGCGCCTGTGCCAAAGCGCAGGACGAAGCTAAGATCAATAAGGCGGTGATTACCTTTATAGAGCTGGGGTTTCGTTCCACAGGCTATCTTCATCCCAGGCAAGCAATTCATCCAGATCAGCGACGACGTCGAAGTCTTGCGGATCGATCTTTGCCACCACATCGGGTTCCCGCTGGGGGGATTTTTGCGACCACCGAGGGGCGTACGTGGTGATTGCCATTCCTAGGAGAGCCGCCACAGCAGATGCTGCGACGAGTCTCCGCAAGCTGAACCAGTCTTGCGCTCGCCCAAAGCGACTCGCCTCCGGGCGGATCTCCCTCAACACATTCCGCGCGAAGAACGGCGAAAGCTTGGGTTCGGCGGTCCGGCCGAGCAAGTCCCATAATTGTTGATCATCTTCACGTTGCATAGTCTCCGCTGAATTGAACTACTTGCACCGTTGGAAGTTGCGCTTGAACGGCGCAGTAAAAACCG
>WNFY01001327.1_pt1 | contig 23309 bp, 25 predicted proteins | sample 5400091 | NCBI WGS metagenome assembly WNFY01 (sample SAMN13153364, study PRJNA577476) | soil metagenome | isolation source: 60 cm soil or saprolite under grassland replicate 1 | place: USA:California | collected 2016-06-15 | reverse complement strand
GCAGCGGCGGCGCGCTGGTGGCTCTGCAGCGCGAAGCGGTCCTGCTCCTCGCGCGTCACGCCAAATTTTTCGGCGATGATCTCCGCCTCGTTGCCCATGTGCATATCCTCGAAGGCGCACCACAGACCGTCGTGCACGACGCTATCGACAAGCTTACCATCGCCCATACGATACCCCGTACGAGCGTTTAACAGGAGATAGGGCGAGGTACTCATGCTCTCCATACCGCCCGCCACAAACGCCTGTGCATCCTCAGCGCGGATCGCCTGGGCAGCCAGCATAACAGCCTTCAAACCGGAGCCGCACACCTTATTGACGGTCACAGCCGGAATATCGACCGGAAGACCCGCGCGGATCGCGGCCTGGCGAGCGGGCGCCTGGCCGACGCCAGCCGAGACGACGTTCCCCATAATCACCTCGTCAATCGCCGCTGGATCGATGCCCGAACGACGAACGGCCTCTCTTATCACGATCGCGCCCAGTTGCGGGGCGGTAAAGCTGGCGAAGCCGTCCAGAAACTTCCCGGTCGGCGTCCGTGCCGCGCCTACAATAACGGGGATGTGCTCAGTCATGGTGCGTGTTCTCCTCTGATCGCCACAACGTTGTGGACAGATATATTGGATTTGCATATATGTACAAATTTGTATAGGTCGTCTTTTTCATTGTATCTTCCTGGTGTGCACATGGTCAAACGGATACATCAGGGCTTTTCAAAGCTGCATAGCAATCGGCTTTAAATGGGGGTATAGTATTTACATAAGGCAGATAGTATATGCCTGAGGATAGATCCTGGTGTGACAAAAATTTAGGAGTAAGGATGAGTAATAACAAAGTACGGGTTGCAATCATTGGAGTTGGTAACTGTGCCAGTTCGCTGGTACAGGGTGTTCAATATTATCGCGAGGCGCAGCCAGACGACTTTGTCCCTGGTTTGATGCATGTGAATCTAGGCGGCTATCACATTAGCGACATAGAGTTTTCTGCCGCATTCGATATAGATACCAATAAGGTAGGCAAAGACATCAGCGAGGCCATCTTTACCGCGCCGAACAATACCTATCGCTTCTCCGATGTGCCAACGCTCAACGCGAAGGTTCACCGCGGCATGACGCATGATGGGCTGGGCAAATACTTATCGAAGGTGATCACCAAAGCGCCCGGTTCCACAGCCGATATCGTGCGCATCCTGAAGGATACAGGCACCGATGTCGTGATCAACTACTTGCCCGTCGGCTCGGAGACGGCGACCAAGTGGTATGTAGAGCAGGTTCTCCAGGCAGGTGTCGGCTTCGTCAACTGTATCCCCGTCTTTATCGCCCGCGAGCAGTACTGGCAGGACCGTTTCAAGGAGGCCAGACTGCCGATGATCGGCGATGACATTAAAAGCCAGGTCGGCGCCACGATCGTCCACCGCGTACTGGCGCACCTCTTCCGTGAGCGCGGCGTGAAGCTGGAGCGCACAATGCAGCTCAATGTGGGCGGCAACACCGACTTCTACAATATGTTGGAGCGCGAACGTCTTGAGTCGAAGAAGATCAGTAAGACGAACGCCGTCACCAGCCAGCTCGACTATGAGCTGGGCGAAGATAACGTGCACATCGGTCCCTCCGATTACGTTCCCTGGCTTACCGATCGGAAGTGGGCGTACATCCGGCTGGAAGGCAGGACCTTTGGCGACGTGCCGTTGAACGCGGAACTCAAACTTGAGGTATGGGACTCGCCCAACTCAGCCGGGGTGGTCATCGACGCAGTGCGCCTGGTCAAACTCGGACTCGATCGGGGCCTGAGCGGCACGCTGGAAGGGCCAAGCGCCTACTTGATGAAGTCACCACCAGTTCAGTATGCCGACGATGTGGCGCACGAAATGACCGAAGCCTTCATCCAGGAAGTACCGGCGCCTACCGGACAGGTAAGCAAGCCGCTGGAGCAGGCAAACGGGCATAAAGTAGAGGCAGAACAGTAACGAGTACAACAAACTGTGCAGTGACAGATTCCTCGCTGTCACTGCACAGGCAATCTGAATCTCGCTTAGTTAACGTGGTTGTACCGGAGTATCTTGCCCCATGGATACTCCATTTACCGCGCGTAGTAGCTCTTCGCGCACGATCGTCACATCTGGCGGTGCACTAATCCCGATCTTGACTCGTTCACCTTCAACAGCCAGGACGGAAATGTTGATGACGCCAGCGAGTACGATACTTTCACCTACTTTTCGCCTCAAAACAAGCATGCAAGGCTCCCTTCATCAGAAGCATGTCCTAAGCGTCCCTGCGCTGTGACACGCGCCCATTTTGTCTGGGCGCTTCTGCCAGGGTGACCGCAAAGAATTCAAGTGTAGCATTCCTACGATACTCAGACGCTTCAATAGTGTAGAGTGGGTAAATCGAAAGTCATCATTCATGCACATTCAAAGCGACATGTTTCAAATAGACATCGCCCACAAAAGAAATCGACCGTTATGGCCTTTTGCCTTCTACCATAGTGTAGTAAGAATCTACCGACACTATTGCGATCCGTTTTGAGATACTGTAGTATCCAGCAGACGTTCTGCAAGAGCCACGCTATCGACTCTATAGGTACCCGCCTGCACGCGCGCGCGTAACATCTGCACACGCGCGGAGCGTTCGTCGGACCACCACTGCTCCGAATGAATACCGTGCTCGCGTACTTCCTGGTCTCCACGCGTTGAAAACGGATCTGTCCAGTCCGTCGCAGGGATTTCCCGCGTGAGCGCCGCTTCTGATTTCTCGTCTGGCTCGATGCATACCAGATGAAGATACGTACCTGCCGACCCAGCTTTCATGTGGAGATCCCTCCCGTAATAGAGTACACTACTATTCTACGTTCCACAACGTATCCAGGTCTACATCACATTATACTTAAAATACCTCACAACCGTAAATGGTAAGGCAGAAGGTCTACGAGACCCGGCGTTTATGTTTTCCTCCTACAACCACTTCTGTATCCTGTGCGTGCTCTGTCTCGCCGGTAGTGTGAGTACTCAGCGTATTATGTACGCTCGTTTTCTGCTTGCGCCTGCTCTTTATCGCCTGCTTACTGGCTACAGCCTCGCTCTCCCCTGGCTTCTGTGCATGTAATAAGCCTCGCAGCCGCATAATCGTCTGCATATGTAACTGACACACGCGCGATTCGGAGACACTCATGATCTTGCTAATCTCCTTCATGGTCAGTTCTTCCTGATAGTAGAGAGCGAGCAGCAGTTGTTCCCGTTCAGGGAGATGATCGATGGCGCTGCTCAGCGCCGTCACTAACTCTCGCCGCTCCGCCTCCTCGTCGGGACCAGGCGTATCGCGATCTTCGAGCAGATCTCTAAGGGGCATCGTCTCATCATTCTGCAGCGCATTGAGCGGAACGTCGATGGAAAGCACTGTCGTACTTGCATCGAGGAGCATCTGACGATAGCGTTCTATCGAGACGCCCAGTTCGACTGCAACCTCTTCCTCTTTCGCGGGACGTCCCAGGCGCTGTTCCAATCCCGCCAGCGCCTGCTCGATCTGTCGCACGCGCGAGACTGCTGTACGAGGGAGCCAGTTCAGTGTGCGCAGGTGATCGATCACCGCACCGCGGATACGTGGCGTGGCAAAGGCTTCAAAGCGGATACCGCGAGCAGGGTCGAAGCGCTCGATGGCATTGATCAGGCCGATCGTTCCATAACTTAGCAGGTCATCCATCTCCAGAAGGCTTGTTGGCGGTATACCCAGGCGTCCGACGACAAAACGCACAAACGGGGTATACTCTATGATCAGTTCATCGCGTAGCTTCTTCTGCCTGGTCTCAGCAAACTCTGCCCAGATATCGTCTATAGCTGCCGCTGCACTCATTCCACGACGCTCCTTTCAGCATCTACCGATCCTCCCCACCCATCTCACGAGTAGAGTGTAGTGGAATAGCAAGCACAGCGGTATTGACACAGGTCCCCTGTTTTCTAAACAGAAGTCCCTGAAGAGGGCTGGATGCCCATCGCCCTATTTTTTCATCCAGACACGTCGATAAAGAATGTTTAGAAAATAGAACGAAGGCGATCGGAGAGAGGCAGATCTCCCCACGCCATGTAAAGCAAGGAGAAAGAGTATGCAGAACCAGCCATCGATGGGTGGACACGCGGAACAGAACAGGCAACTGGCACAACATCTTGAGACGGTCCTTTTCCCGGAGGAGTTGTCGGAGGACCAGCATCTGCTGACGGATCTCCTTGACGCAGGTTTTGAGTGGGAGGAGGCGATCAAGCTCCTTCGCTTGCGCGATCATCTCTATGAAAACCCGGAGATGCGCCAGCGCACAGCCGACGATAGTCGCATGCACTTTGTGCGCTGGTTATTCGAACATGGCGAAATCGGGGAAGATTAGTGCTTGTCACATCTAAAGAGATATGCTATACTGCACGGCGGAGAGATGTCAGAGTGGTCGAATGTGCCGCTCTCGAAAAGCGGTAGGGTGAAAGCCCTCGTGGGTTCGAATCCCACTCTCTCCGCCCCAACCCGACCCGGAGGAGTCTCATAGTGGCCTAGTGAGCACGACTGGAAATCGTGTAAGGTGAATAGCCTTCGTGGGTTCGAATCCCACCTCCTCCGCTTCCCCCACCAACCCGCTTCTGGCCTGGGTCGCTTGAAATAGCTCATCTATTATACAGCAAAACTGACAGCAAAACCGAAAAACGTCAGTGGACGCACTCCGCGAACAACAATATCACGCGCCATTTTGCCCGTCTCTTAGAAACATTTGCTCCCTGGCCAGGTTTGACAGCAAAACGGCCACCTGCCTGACCTTCTAGATCCGCTCTAGAGCGCGCTTGAGCACCTCTAAAGCTGACAGCAAAACAACGTTTTCTATCCATGGAGCACCGCGTTCAACTTTCCCACTGCGTCCGCTTGCATGGTTGGTAAAGCATGGGAATACACATCCATTGTGATGCCGATCTGGCTGTGGCCAAGCATTTCCTGTACTACTTTCGGATGGATGCCCAGGCTTAGCAATATAGTGGCCGATGTATGGCGAAGATCGTGAAAACGGATATCTGGCAGTCCCGCCTGCGCCAGCAATTTCTTGAACTGCGTAAACACATCACGCGAGGTGTGCAGATGTCCACCGACGGAACTGCAAAAGACAAGGTCATTCTCCTTCCAGGCGGGACCGGCCTTGAGTTTGGCCTCTAGCTGGCAAGCTCTATGATGACGGAGCATCTCCAAAGCAAAGGGAGCAATAACGATACTCCGACGACTCTTTTCTGTCTTGGGCTCAGCCTCCACATATCCCCCTTTGCCGTTTAACTTCGCTGGCATATGCGTCAGAACGCGGCGCACTTGAAGTGTACCAGCAGAGAAGTTTATGTCCTGCCACTTCAACGCCATGAGCTCGCCCTTGCGCATACCGCTTGCCAGGCTTAAAACAAACAGCGCCTCTAAACGGTGACCAGAGGCGGCCTTCAAAAACTGTTGTATCTGCTCCTCATTGAGTGGGTGGAATTCATAGCGTGCTTTGCGAGGAGGATCAACTGCCTCGCACACATTTCGAGGGACCAGGTTCCAGCGAACGGCTTTCTCCAGGGCCAGGTGCAGCACTTTATGCAAACCAATAACGCTCGTTGGGGAAAGCCCTTCCTCTAACTTCTTCGCATAGAACCTCTGGAGATGTTGAGGCGCGAGCTTTTGGAGTTGAAGATGGCCAATGCCAGGAACGAGGTGCAGCCGAAGCATCGACTCGTACTTTTCGTAGGTGCGCGGTCGTACTTTGTATTTATGCACATCTTCCAGCCATTGGGTCAAGAATGGCCCCACCTTTTGCTGCGGTGCCACTACAAGCATTCCCTCCTGCTGTTGATGAAGCGCCGTCTTTAACTGCGCTTGAACCTCCTTTCGCGTTTTGCCGTAGAACGTCTTCCTTTTCCTATCTTCTAATGAGATGTCTGCTGCCCATCTACCATCTTTACGCTGGTAGATGGAACCTTCGCCATGTCCGCGTCGTGCCATAAAAACTCTTCCTTTCTAGAGAATTCTGCAAACTTCTGTGATCATCGTTTTGACGTTCACAGTTTTTCTGCATACCATGACTGAAAGTCTTTCTATCGATACATCTGCGACCAACAATCTATCGCAGTGTGTATATCGTACCATAGATGCGCCGTTTTGTGAGCAAATGTTCTACTCAACATACGCCTGATTTCCTATTTCCTCGGTTGTCGAGAGCACTTCCTCCTCTTTCAGACAAGGAACCTGGCTCTGATCCCAGAGCCTTTGTTGCTGTCTCAGCAAGCGGCACATGTGGGGCTTTTTGGGAAAGCTGCTGATTGGGAGCCACTGGCTGAAATCATCGAACATAGGTTTAGCATTCCAGAACTTCCCTGCAAGATGTAGCGTCACAGGTGAGACATGTGCTACATACTCTTCATTCGCTCGTTGACGTACCACATCGACAAATGCCAACTCTTTGTTCGCCATCCATGCTGGTGGATCAGGGATGATATCTTTCAGTATGGCCAGGCAAAATGCTTCCACTCCACAGTCAGGAGCTTCCTGTAATATGATCATCTGCTCGAAAGCATCATCAGTGATCGTTGCAGCACGCCATTTTGAAGCTATGTGGAGATGAACTGCGACAATGCGCACACACCATGGGTCGATAAGTACGTTCACATCTTCCGTATCGATTGGTTCCACAAACTCGACAAAGGAGAGGCCAAAATCTCCATCTGTCTCTAGTGGAAAGAAGCGGCACTCAGCGAGTGCATAGGTCCATTTCATGTCGTATTTGATCCTTTCTTCATCTCTGTGGTTACAAAGCCTCTCTCAGGTCATGGACGTAGATGAATTGCCGCCGCTCACGATTCGGCTCTCCAAAGACTGGCTCCTCTGACTGGAATTGAGCCAGGGCCCTGACAAAGGTGGATTTGATGTCAGAATGCACGTAATACTGTGCGTAATGAGTATGCTGGAGCAAGTCAAGAAAAATGGCGCGCCATGTGGCATATGCCTTCTCAGAGAGTTCCGTCTCAATGCCTGCTACAATTTGCGTGATGTCTGGCTCTTCCCCTACCTGGTATCGTAACAGGGCATCAGGGCGATGGGAGCTCCGGTACTCAAGAGGAATCCACAATCCCGGCTCTCGTCGCTGCTGCGCTTTGAAGCGTTCGCGGGTGGCCCGGTACAGGCGCTCACTTTCCCACTGGAACCCTGGACGTGATCTATACGTTTCCTCAACCAGTGCACGTGTTTCGTTCACCCAGAAGAGGTGATCCAGGTCCGAGTGGTACGGGTCCAAAAAGCGCACTGGCAGGTGCAGGTAGGACAACCCTTTCCGAGTGAGGTAGATCCACCCTGGTTCGTAATGACGGATCTTACAATAGTCCGCCAGATCCAGTTTTTGCCAGCGCTGGATCAGCGCATAGGTTCGACTTTCTGAAAGGGCCATCGGGTCCTGTGACTGGCTCTCCTGATGGCGTGCCAGGAGACTCTGAAGCTGATCAAATCGATAGGCTACCTGCTCTCCTATGAGACCCAAGATGATCTCATCTCGATGGGTCAATTGTGGATGTCCCTTATCAGAGCGTGCCTGTCTCCTTGAAGGGATATCGCTTGAAGATGGTAATGCATCCGTCATAGCTGTGTCCTTTCTTGATTTTGTTTCTGCATGGGTAAGAGATGTTACTTCCTATACAGGTACTGCCAGACCAATAGAATCTGATAGGACACTCGCAAGAGGAAGAAGAATTCTACATGGTAAGCAACTGGAACACCTCAAAATGCTCCGTGCGGGTATCTGTCTCGGGCCTCTTCTTACCTGCTCTCGGTGCATTGGCACGAGTCCCGGCTCCTCAGCGTATCCCCCGATAGAGCATTCTTGTGCTATCACCGGGGAATACCTCCTTCTGAGGAGCGTTAAGCGATCTTTCATAATGTCGGTTGCTCCCATTCCGGCTCCTGATGGTGCTCAACTGGCTCTGACAATTGCCGTTCCTGGATCTGTTCTGGTAAGGGTTCCTCTGGTAGAGCATCTTCCTGGGGAGGTCCTTCCTGGTGATGGGTACGGAGCCACTCGACACAGGTGGAGCGATGGACATGAGCCCGTTCGGCCAGCGCGCGCCCTGAAGGTTTTTTCCCTTCTGCCAGCAGCGATTGATATGCCAATTCCAATCGCTCCTGTAGTGGCGCTGCATCTGGTGCCGATTGCTCAAGCGTTCTGTCCAGTGGCTCTCGTGCCATTTCCAGATCCATCACCTGTTCCGTCGCAGGAGCTCCTGCGACCAATTCTGGCGCTTGAAGCACCTGGAAGCGGGGCTCCGAGCCACTCTGGAGGTCATGCCCTACAGGTGCATGTGGCCCCGTTGCCACTGGCGCTTTCCTGGATGGCTCCATCGCGAAGTCCAGCTCCGGTACCAGTTGAGCAGGTGGAACTGCTGACAGCCCTGACTCTCCCAGGATGGCCCCAGTACCGCTCGGTTCCGATGCCTGCTCCGATTGATGGATCTGGCGTTGCTGATCCATCAGCGGCTGAGGTGGCTCTGGCACATCCTTTGGTACCACCCGAGCAAACACGAGCTTCTTTGCCAGAATGCAGGCATTGAGAATCTGAGCCATCTCTTTGTTACTGAATTGTGAACAGAGCGATTGGATCGCAGTCTGTACCCGCGCCTCTTGAGAAGGTCCACCAGCAGGAGCCACAGAGGGCAATGATCTTGCTTCTGTTTTCGGCAACAGTGTCGCGAGCGGCAGGTCGCGTAACCGGCTCATCAGAATAAAGCCAATCACGGCGATGGCCCGCAGTCGGCTGAGTATCGCAATATTGATCCCTATCTGCACCATGGCGTCGCCTGTCGAGAGGTGTAAGGCGTGGCTCACAATGTCGATGGTGGTAATGGCTCCCGCGACCAGGGCCAGCAGCAGCGTCAACACACCGTAAAGCACCCCTCTGATCCACTCTTCTTGCTTGATGCACTGCCATGCGTAGGAGAGACTGACACCCAGGCTGCTGTCAATCGCGAGGGCCTGCGCCCAGGCCCATGCGATCGACACGTCAGGATGGGTCGCTAGAATGCTGCCATCCGTCAGGAAATTGGCCGTACTGACCACCAGGCCCGCCGCCAGCAGGACCTCCGATGTTTTGGCGACGAAGGTGAACAGGAAGCGCAAGGCCACTTCATACCAGTCCAGGGAGAGGAAGGTTTCCAGTCGTGAGTTCTGGCGCTTCATCATTGTGTCCTCCTTCTTCCCTCTTCCACGGGTTCCAAAGGCGTCTCATCCACCTCGTTGTCTTCATCGTGTTGATCATTGAGACGCCACCACCCGGTGGTGTGATCGAAGCGGAGTGGAATCTCTCGCTCATGCTCAATATCACGTCCGGTGATGAACAACGAGGCCTGACCTTCGCCGCGTTCCCGTTTGAGAATCAGGATGGCGTCGACCGCTCCAATCACCGCCGTGGAGCCCATCATCTCGTCGAGCACATCCTGGGCCTGGGTCTTGCGCAGATGGTGGATCGCCAGGATAGACAGATGAGAGGTGTCCGCAAGGTGCTTAAGCAGACCCAGGGACGCATAGTCTTCTTCATACTGCGAGCGCCCTTTCGTCCGGGGAGCCATTTTCGCCCAGGTGTCGATCACGATACACCGAAGCCGTGGGTGAGCCTGGATATAGGCTTCGAGTTGGGTCAGTCCTCCTTCGTCGAGTCTGGGCCACTGCGTCGCAAATGCGAGACCAGAGGGAACCGTGGGCATGGCTCCGAGCAATTGTCTGCTCCTGGCTTGCAAACGGCGCTCGGTATCTTCCAGGCCCAGGAAGAGCACCTCTCCATTGGCCGCTTGATAGGTATCGAAGAGAGATCCACCTGCGGCAATCGTGAGCGCCAGTGCCAGGGCCAGCCAGCTCTTTCCCTGCTTGGGCTTACCTCCCAGCAAGAGTAAGCCCTCTGGAAGCAGATCGGGAATGGTCCAATGCGCCTTTGCGTAGGGTTCCGCCAGCAATCCTTCCAGGGTCACGAGCGCCGGGAACACTGGCGAAGCAGCCGGTTCTGGTACAAGTGGAACTGGTTCAAAATGGTAAATCGGCTGAGCCTGATCCAGTGCCTGCTGAAATGCGGCCCGAAACCCCTTCCAGTCTCGCTGGTGCAGTTCGTTGGGATCTTTGGCATCAGGCAACGAGACCACCGATGCCGTTCCCTGCCAGCCCCAGGTCGTTAACAAACTGGCGATATCCTCGACGAATCTGGTCCCAGCAGCATCTGGCTCTCGCACCACATAGAGTCGCTCGATGCCTGCCAGGTGCTCCACCTGGAGCTTGTTGGCCATCTCCGCGCCAGGCAGACCAAGAGCTGGAAAGTGCTGGTACCACAGCGTCCAACAATCGCTTTCTCCTTCAACCAGAACCAGGAAGCCTGCCTGACGCGCTTCTTGCAGGCGTTCCAGTCCATACGGGGTGATGTCTCCTGGTCCCTTGTTCCACCAGGAGCCTTCTTTCGCTATGGAGGCAGTTCTGATCCGGTACCGAGGAGCAGGCGCTCCATCGAGCGTATAGTAAGGAATACGCAGCCCACGCGATTCTTCGATGATCCCCAGGTTACACAGAAACTTCCAGGGGAGCTTCTTGGCCTGAGCAAGATCCAACAGGGAGAGGATATGCCTGGTCGTTTCCTTCTGGCGTGGGGACGCCGCCGCATCAACGGGAAACAGGTCTGATGCCTGCAAACCCAACGCCTGGACGATCGACGCAAAGGGGCAGCCTGCAAAACAATGTAAGACGACCTGCCCATCTTTTCCCAACCCGATGCTCAGGCTCGGGGTGCGGTCATCATGCGATGGGCAACGAGCTGTCCACCCTTTGAGCGACTTGCGGACGCCGGACAGGCGTCCTAAGACGCGCTCGAGTTGCGGAGGAAACACGTCCTCGATGTCATCAGTCACCATGTGTCACCTTTCTTTCTTCGCTGGTCGCGAATAATTGAGATGTACATCTGTACGTCAGGACGTATACTCTTACGTCTCTCTGTGTACAGATGTACAGAGAAGAATACGCTCTCATGCTCTCCTGTGAGGAGATGCGAGCTTCAGTCCGACGCGCTACGGGTCCGTATCGTTCTTCTAGAAAATCCCTCTGTTGAAGGACGGCTGATTACTGCTCGTGTGCTCGTATCCACTCCTCTAGTGTCCGGCATGAGATGCGGACAGAACGTCCGATATGCACGGCAGGCAAGCGATCGCCTGCAGATGCGTTGATCAGCCTGTAGACCTGCGCTCGACAGATCCCCAGTCGTTGCGCGACCTGGGGAATCGAGAGCAGGGCCTCTCCACTCGATGGATCAGGTGATGGAGTCATGGCTTTCATCCTTTCTGCTCAGAAAATGGGTCCCGAGGCTTCATCGGTGGAACATGGCGAGGCTCCTGTAAAGAGAGCGTGCCATCAGCCATTTTCTGCAGCGTATGCAAGAGATGCTGTGCTCGTTGATCGGCGGGGGCCAATGAGCTGTCGTAGAATGGTGCCACGTCTTCTCGCGCCATCAGGTCGCACAACTGGGCATCTGCCAATGATAGACGGGGTCCACCGATCTCATAAGAGATGGGCTCCTTGACTCCCACATACAGCAGGAGCAGATCCAGCAGGGAATGCCCAACCAGCATGGGAACAGCAAGCCCATGTGTGCGGGCAGTGACATCGAACTGGATCTGAGCCAGCAGGAGATCGAAGGCAACGATGTAGCGTCCATCAATGCTGCTCTGGAGCTCGGACCACGCGACCTCTAATGAGGTCGGTGGAGTCGTGGTATTGGTTGCCTTTCCTATCGTATTCAGTTCTAGAATGTGCACATTTCCGTGCCAGCAGGGAGCAAAATGATACTCAAAGCGCGGAACTTCCGTTAGCTCCATCAAGACGATGCCTGTCAATTCCGGTCGGCCAGTCTCTTCGTTGACGATATCATCGGTCACCAGGACTAGTGGTTTCTGTGCAAGCACGTTCTGTGCGAGCCTGACGACTTCGATCCGTGGGACCTGTGGGAGAAACTTCAAGCGCAGAAAGAGACTTTGAAGCTTTTTCTTGACCTTACGAGAGAAAGCGTCTCCTGCCTGTATAGCAAGTGCGGCTAATGCGTCAAGCTGACTGGCGATGTCATCGACTTCCGCACTATGTTGTTCGATGGCATCGATGCCGAGAATGGTATGGCCTTGCTCCAACTGCTCAATCCGTTTGATCAGTGGGAGGAGTCGCTCTTCAAGTTTGTGTATGAGTTGGTTGTTCATGGGTAAGTGTTCTCCTTGTGAACATTTGGTATGACAAAAGACATAGGTGTTTTTCTAGATTGACTTTATTCTCCTTGGGAGAGGTGTGTTTTAGCCTCCTTTCGCGCTATTTGAAGGGAACACAGGTAATGTTTATACTCCGCTGTGATGAAAGGGGAGAAAACGCCTCTCCCTTGCCATAAATGAGAGTGATCTTTGTATTGTCTGGTTCCACTTCTTCTACTGCGTTAATATGTTGTAGCAGGAAGAGTAGAGTTCCCTCTGCTTCTAGAGCAAGTATAAATGAGGGGGGATTAAGAAGGAACGGCGTCTGGTAGATGTTCACCCGGCGTCTAGTAGACGCGGCGAAAAACACTCTTACCTTTGCTTGCCTGAAGATGAAAATTTGGATACAATCACAATGGAACACGTTGATATACTTGGAGTGAGATGCTAAAAAGGGGTAAGAGTAAACAGAAACGATGGCAGAAGACGAGACAACAACACCATTACAAGCAGAGCGAGAACAGCGCCAGTGGACGCAAGCAGAGGTGGCAGAAGCGATAGACGTTTCGACGGATACCTACAGTCGCTGGGAACGTGGGAAACAGATACCTGGAGCAGTCCATCGGCGGAATTTAAGTAAGCACTTTGGGGTCAAAGTGGATAGCTCGTGGTTTCGTAAAAAACATGATGAAACGACAGTTCCTGTGATGCCGTGGAATATTCCTTTCCTCCCTAATCCCTACTTTACGGCAGACGAACGTCTTCTTTCAGGCATCAGAGAGCGGCTGATGACCGTGCAAGAGAGTATTCATATTCTTTGTCTCTGTGGTTTAGGTGGCATTGGCAAAACACAAATCGCTCTTGAGTATGCTCACGCTTATCGCGCCACCTATCGCGCCGTGTTCTGGGTCAATGCCGAGACACAGGCGCAATTCGTCTCGGATCTGGTGAAGATTGCCTTTCTGCTGCGCGTTCCTGAAGCGAAAAAGCAGCAGCCGAATCAACGATATCTGGTGAATGAGGTCAAGCAATGGCTGCGAGAGCATTCAGACTGGTTACTCATTCTCGATAACATAGAGAGCGAAGTTAAGATAGAAAACGTGTTGATTGCTGTTGGGCAGCAAGGCCATATTCTTCTCACGACACGGGAGCAAGCTGTCGCTGATCTTACATCAAAATTTTTAGAAGTAGATGTCATGGCGCCGGAAATGGGAGCGTTGTTTTTGCTTCGTCGTGCTCGTCTACTTGAGTTAACTGATCCCCTCGAGAGAGGATCTGCAGGCGATCAGGGGTATGCACTGACTCTTTCTCGGCTTCTTGGAGGCCTTCCCCTGGCCCTTGAACAAGCCGGAGCCTATATTCACGAAACACGATGTGGCCTGGCTGGGTACATCCAGGAATACCAAACTTCTCGTTCCGAATTGCTGAACTGGCGTAGTGAACATAAGAATCTCTCTCTCGACTATGGAGAAACAGTCGCCACGACGTGGCTGATCTCATTCAAACGAGTTGAGCAGCAATCTCCTGCGGCATCAGAACTGCTCCAACTCTGTGCGTTTCTCTATCCCGATGCTATCCCCGAGGACATAACGCTAAAAGGTGGCCGTGCTGCCGGTGGTGAGCTGTACAACCTGTCTGAAAATGCGCTCGCATTTAATAGTGCGTGTGAAGTGTTGCTCAACTATTCGCTCATTCGGCGGAATGTCACTGGGAACATGCTTGCAATTCATCGCCTGGTGCAGGCAGCGCTTCAGGATCGCCTGGATGAGGATCAACAGAGAAAATGGGCAGAGAGAACGGTGCTTGCAATAGAACGAGTATTATCATCTGCTATCGGTGACGAGATTGAGCAATATCTTCCTCATGCTCGTCGATGTGCAAACCATATCAAACACTGGGATTTGAAAGGTGAGGAAGTGGCACATCTTCTCGAACAGGTGGCTGATGCCGTTTACGCTCGAGGATGGTATACGCAGGCAACTCCGTTATATCTACAAACCCTCGGCGCATTGCAAGAACTGCTAGGGGCAGATCATCCACACGTCATGCATAGCTTGCTGAATGTTGCACGCGTTCATATGGATCGTGGACTCTATGATTTCGCAGTACTGCTCTACCATCAAGCGCACAAAAAGTATGAAAGCGCCTTTGGGCCAGATCATCCAGTAACGATGCGTTGTTTAAGTTATCTAGCTCAGGCACTTTTGAAAGCTGGAAATGCCCAACAAGCAGTTGATATAGGGGCAGTCATATTGAAATGGCACCGGGAGCTACAAGAGCCAGAGTCGTCGGCGTTGGCGCTGACCCACCAGGTCAGCGCGATAGTTTCTGCTCTTGCCGGGAGAATCGATCTGGCGGAAGCCTATTATTTGAGTGCCATTCAAATCTATGAACGAGTACTGGGACTAGAGCATCCAGAGGTAGTAAGAAGCCTGATTGACCTGGGCATCTTCTACCTCCTCAATGATTACAATCTTCCAGCGGAGGAATACTTTCAACGAGCATTGGAGATACAACAGCGTATGTCAGCGATGGATCATCCAGAAACGGCGAGACTTTTAAGTGGGCTTGCGGAGAGCGCCTATCGCCAGAGAGCTTACTCGCGAGCAGAAGAGCTAGGCAAACAGGCGCTCGGCATTCGGCGACAAAAACTGGGATTCTATCACCCCACGATGGTAGAGAAGCTCCATGGCATCGCAGTGACCTTAGCCACTCAGAGAAAGGATGAAGAAGCAGAGCAGACGTTTCGTGAAGCCCAAACTATTGCGAAAGATGCTGGCGGAGAAGAATCGCCACAGTATCTCCAGGTCCTGCAGTCCTACACAGATTTTTTACAATCACGGGGACGATCCAGGGAAGCAGAGCCATATAAGCAACAGCTTGATAAGCTGTTGAAGCGTCTTGAGAGAGGTGAACGGCTCTTGTCATTTGAGCTGTCAGATGATGATGAAGAGGGCCCGTCAACGCGAGCCCGTATCTGGACATTGAGCTCAAATTAGTTCTAATAATACTAGAGATCGTTTCCAATAGCAAGTTTTCATTGACAAGTTAGCACAATTACTGTTTTCTTTGGCATCCTCAGTCGCACTTAATGGCAAACTAAAAATATAACTAGACAATATGTTATGCCTTAAATATACAAATTTCCCTCCCGCATCTTAATCAATAAATTATCAGTAAAAACTAGCAAGTTCTATCTATGGCGTTAGACTGTCCTTGAAGATGGATGGCTGTGTCAGAACAAATATGATGATAAAAAGGATCTTAAGAGGAAGCAAGCTCCATGATCCTGAGAAGAAATCGAATGCCATCCCCAGCAATTGTTTTTGCCTAACAGTTGAGTATTAAATGTAACTCCCCTCAAATTAGTGAGATTGTGCATTCATTGGTGAAAAGAGTTCGCCTTATGTACAGGAATCTGCAATCTTGTACGTCTCAATGCGGCTTACAGCTTATTTAAGAGGTGCTACTATATAGTAGCACCTCTCTTTTTAAATTTCTATCACGTAATCGTCATAAATGATGTGAAATATTTATTCCTTTCTTAACGCTATAGATCATAGCTTGCGTCTGTATTAAGAAGGAGGTCTTCTCGTGGGCCAGAAGCGCTTGTCGCCTTGTGTTGTCATTCTTACCGCTCTTTCCGTTGAATTCCAGGCAGTCTCTGCGCATGTTGTTCCTCATCGGAAAGAGGTTCGTCATAGAACCGTCTATTGGCTCGGAACCTTCCCTTGCTCTGGCTGTTTATGGAAAGTCAGTAGCGTCGAGATTGGTCCCAGCAATTCAATGGCGGCAATCAAAACCACACAGGCTATTCAAGATTTTCAGCCAGATGTCGTTCTTTTTGTCGGCGTTGCAGGTGGCCTGAAGGATGTTCGCATCGGAGATGTTGTTGCGGCGAGGAAAATTTATTGTTATGAGTCAGGCAAGGATAGTACGGTGTTCCTGCCGCGTCCAGAAGTTATGCAGGCGACTCCGCGCATGGAGTCCTGGGCTCGATCCGTGAGAAATGAGCAATTGTGGCTTGACAGGATCAAGAAGAGTAGTTCACTCCAGTCACTTCCTTCACCTCGTGCCTATGTCGAAGCAATTGCTGCAGGAGAGAAGGTCGTGAACTCGCTTCACTCTTCTACTGCCGAGTTGTTGCGGAAACAGTATAGTGACACGCTGGCACTAGAGATGGAGGGGTACGGCTTTTCGCGTGCAGCTTACAACCATCCTGAGGTCGATGCATTAGTTATTCGTGGTATTTCGGATCTGCTCGAAGGCAAGAGCGAGGCCGATGCCGCTAACTCGCAAGAACGTGCTTCCTGTCATGCAAGTGCCTTTGCATTTGAATTATTGACGCAATTGGGAATGGACCACGAGTTTCTCGATATGCACCGAGCACGAAAAGCGCAAGAAAAGCTCCGGTCTCCTTCACAATCAGAGAAAGCCCGACCACCACAGCGCTCAACCGTTACTTATAACGTCAAAAACAGTGGTCAAATGGCTCTTGGGGCCCACTCTCAGATCATCAATCATAAAATGAGGACTTCGGAGGGGTAACTTTTGTGCGCCTCTCACTGTGCGGATCAGAACGTAACTTCCCGCTCAATGAGCACGTTCAATCCATAAGTATATCCTATGGAGGAGAAAGGTATGTTTACAGAGAAACTTGATGATACGCGCTCTACTCCAGAGGCTGCGGAAGAGCTTGCACTAGCGGGAGAGGAGCCTGAGCCGCTCATAGAATATACAAATACGTTCACAGAAGAGAGAACAGAAAACGAGGAGTCGCATCCTGAAAATCCCTGGGACGAGGAAGAGGAGGTTCCAGACGAGGAGATTCCAGACGAAGAAGTGCCAGATGAGGGTGATGAGTCGCTTGACGTGAAATATGCTGTTGAGAATGCCCCCAGCAATGGAAATGCCTATGTTGCGGCAGGCGACCAAGCTCAGTTGCATCAGCACACAATATATCATACTGTTACCAATCGCTATGATCACCTTCAAATCATTCTTGACTCAAAACGGCCTGGAATGGAAGAGCAAGAAGATATGTTCCGGGACGTTCGTGATCTTCTCAAACAGACTCTGGCACAAGCACGTCAAAGTAGCGTTGTTACTCGACAGAACGCCAAGCCAGAAGACGCGCCATTACCAAAAACGCATGACGAGTTCTCGCGCTGGTTTTATGAGCAACTCGACGAATACGAACAATGCTACGCTCAGGCGGCGGCCCTTCTGCATGGGACTTCCGCTGACGAAGTCTCGAAACGTGCAGATGAGCTCTATTTGCTCTATCGCGTACAGCAGAACAACACAACTTCACCGACCACGTCCTCTTCAGAAGCCTTGCCTGAAGAACTGCGCTCTTCTCTGCTCTCTCATCATAACAGGTCGAGTAAGGATCTACAAGGAAAAACATATACTACAACCCAGCGTGTCGAGGGGGTGGAACGGCTCTATTGGCGAGACGTGCAGGTAGACGGCTCGTCATCGTTTCACCTCCAGTTCCTGGATTTTCTTGCAGGAGAGTACTTGAGTAAAGGGCTCCAAGGACAGGTGTTTTTAAAACAGGTGCAAGCATGGGCGCAAGAAAACAATGCTGAGCAATTCAGATGCGTCACAAGGGCTCTAGGCGTCTTTTTCTGGCATCAGAGCAGGATGGCGCTGCGACAACAGGCAACTGAGTGGGCAAGGAAGCCTGGAGTGGTTCGGTGGCAGCGTACCGCCATTTTGCTTGATGCTGCTTATGAGATCAATGTGATCAAGTATCCCGAGCACGAGCATGATGAAACAGCTTCACCAACGTTACAAATTCTCTCAGAATGGGTAGGACGTACACAGGCGATGGCAACTAAGACGGATGTCTACCTGGGGTGCGCTGCTGCGGATGCCTACGCGCTAATCGGGAGGCGGAAACTAGAAATCGCGCTCTCAGGACTAGAACAATTACTACAAATTGCTTCGGAGAATTTCTTGGAGATAGAGAAATTGCAAGCGGCTGTCGTTTCGGCCTACTTTAGCCTGAGCTGGTCAGGTGATATTCGTCGCGTTCTCCGCCACCTCTGTTCTGCGGCTGAGCAATCCCTTCTGCAGCATACGCCAGGAAAAATGGCACATCTGCGCCGCAGATATCGCCTTCAGTGTCAGCTCCGTCTCAACGTAAGTCTGAATGCATTCTTATTCATCGCTCTAGATTCTCTATCTGGCCCAGTGATACGACGCGCTGCTACTTACCAGGAACCGTTACCCAACCTGCTGTCCGTTGCAGAGAGACAAAAGCGTGATGTCATTCTCGCTGGAGTCCTTGTAGCCAATGAAACCCAGCAGTTCTCCTGGCGTAATGAGGTCATTGCTTTGCTGAGTGCGGCCATAATTGAAAAAAGCAGTCAAGAGAGCGCATTCGATCTTCTGGCTCATTGGGCCAACGCATTACTCCGTATGGAGGATGCCTCTTCATCCCAGGGAAGCTCCCTTATCGCTTCATTTCAGACGTTTTTAGTAGACCTCTGCGGAATGCTTGGTCGAAGGTGTCTTGAGTTGAATCGTCACGATCGGCGCTCACCGGCTCTCCTCTTATATAAGCGTCGGTTGGCAATCTGGTCGAAGAAAAATGATGCATTTGGGAAACTGTTCCAAAAAGTAGTGTATCAAACCAGCAGTCTACGATAGGCGAGTGATAGACATCATGCAGGAGGATGCTACATGAAGCCCTACTATTCGGTCGTGCAGCATTTCATTCTCAATGAACGATCCATTGAAGATCGTCCTTTTCTGGGAATCATACCCTTTCCCTGGTTGAACGAGACAATCTCTCCAAGAGCAGGGATAAGTCAGGAGATCTTTCGTGACGGAACATACCTTCTTTCGGTAGGCCCAAATTTCAAAGGAGAACTTCCGAAAGTGCGCAAGGGAGACTATATCTATTCGATCTCACTGCTCCCTCGTATCTACAGCTTTAATGGCATGATCATAACAAAAGAAAGCGGACAACAGGGCTATGACATCTCTATTGAAATGAGGGTATCCAATGCTACTCGTTTCATGGAGATGTATCATAACAGCCAGGACCCAGCAAACTGGGTATCCACGCAGTTCGAGCAGGTCTTCGAATATTTTGCCTCCAGGATGGGCGACGTGACGGAAGAAAAAATAGGTCCCTGGCTGGAGAAACAAATCGCTATGTTCAGTCAGCAATGTGGTATCCAAATAACACGTCCTACGTGGTTTCTTCATGCCACAAACACAGGCCAGAGGGAGGCCACAAAAAATGAGGATGCTGAGCAAGCCGCGCGACGAAGAAAGCGGGAAATGGAAATAGAATACGACCTCAAAATGCACGAAGAGCGGCTCAAAAGGGACCTGGAACGAGAGCAAAAAGAATTTAACCGTCAAGAGAAAGCGAGGCAAAATGATTTTGCGCGTAGCGAACAGAAAAAGAAACAAATTCTCGAAGAGCAGATAAAGCTGCTTTCAAGTACGGTCAGTGGCCTTATTCAGATCAATACTGATCGTGTAAGTGAGAGCATTGGTTACGATCTCCCGGCGCAAGCGATATTGAGAGACTCGCTCAGACTTCTTGCAAGCCTGAATAACTCATTAGATAATTCTTCTCAGGAGACAGAGATAATCGTTGACAAATTACTTTCTGATGAAACGATATCAGCAGATGCTGAAGAAGATGAGGGACCAAATACCGACGGTTATCCTACTGCTTCCTCAACCATAGGCAAAGACGATAGAGGTATGAAGTAAGAGACGAGAGTCCTCCTGCATGCGATCGGTCTTGAAGAAGACTGGGTGTAACATATTATCTCTGCGCGCATGTCGGTTGAGCACGCTCAAGACAGGTATTCACGACATCGACAATTGTGTGTGTGGTAAACGGCTTGGTCAAGTAGGCCTGCGTCCCGGCCAGACGCGCTTTGAGCCGATGGATGATGCCATCATACCGGCTGAGCATCACGATGACGGTCCCGTTCCACTGGGGATTTGCACGCAGAAGGCGCGCGACCTCAAAGCCGTTCATCCTGGGCAACTCAAGATCCAGAAACAGCAGGTCCGGAAGGCGATCCAGCTGTCCAAGGCTGACTGCGCGTAACGCCTCAATCCCATCGGGGTAACTGACGACGTCTATTTCCGCGCGCCGTAGGCTCACTTCGAGGAGCTTGCGTACCGTAGGCGAATCATCGATGACCATTACCAGCGTACTCATACCAAGACCTTCTTCCTTTACGCACCGCGAAGAACCAATGGGTTCGGGTTGGAGTGCTCCCATTTCTACAAGCGAGCCAGGGGGGAACCGTGACCAACCGATGCATGGCGAGCAACGCAAAAGCATCATCGTTGGTCCTGGTTCCCGCCTGGTCCCGTGACGCTCCCCATCTCGCCACAGTGGTCCCATCAAGCAACCAGCGGCTTGACAGGGAAGAACCAGTGACTCCGCAAAGCACAACAGGACCAGCTCACAATGACGCAGTGCCTACGTACATGTTGCTGGGGAAACGATAGCGCCGTCATCGTTGTGCTCCCTCCTGTTCTGATCGACCCCTTCACGAGGCCCCTGGCTCTCCTCTGTCACCGTTGCGGCTCCCAACTCGTATGGGCGATGCATCGAAAAGGTGCATCCGCCGATGCTTCAGCAAATCGCGACGATACTGGGTGCCCGAGAGTCGTGTAAGCGAGGCGAGGAGCCTGTCGATGATACTCATCTCTCCGATGTCCCACGTGTCGAGCAGCAAGACCGTCGCTGGATCGCGCCTTCGCGTCCTCGATGAGCAGAGTGAGCGTGATGTTGTGCCGTTTGTGCACCCGGCTCGAAAGGTAGGTTTCCTCATAGGATCTCTTTCGCTCCCTCATACGGTAGCTCCTCCGGCTTGCGCCCCCAGGCGCTCACGCCAAAGGCCAGACAGCGAAAGTCGGCTTGTCGCGTCTGGGCCAGCATCTGGTGATAGGTGCGATCATAGGTGGCCGCGTCAACGACTCCTGATGCGACGAGATAGGGCTGCAAGAGCGCGTAGGTCACTTCAAACTCGCGCAGGCTACTGGCATACAACGGCGAGCCGCAGGAGGCATCCAACAGAAACGGACACTGCCCACGCGCCACAAAGTCCGCCTCTTGCAGCAATCTTCCCAACTGATGCACGATACCAATGGTCTGTCCATCCATCGAAAAGGTCCGTTCCTGCTCAAAGAGAGCGCGCGTGAGCCAGCCTTCTAACCGTTGCAAGGCGGGACTGCTAGAAACGCCACGTTCAGCCTCGCAGAGCAACAGGATACCCCCAGGAGCCAGCACGCGCCGACACTCAGAGAGCAACACAGGCCAGGATGCAGTGTTCTGAAAGCCCACGATGAAGCGTGCATGGATCAGTTCAAAGGACGCGTCAGCACAGGAGAGCGGACCGGTGATGCCCATCGGCTCGAAGCTGACGTTGGGGCGACCCTGAGAGCGGGCCGAGGCCATGGCGTAGTTGACCATCGTCCTGTTGAGATCCACTCCCAGAACCTCCCACTCAGGATAGTCGAAGGCAACCTGAGTGGCCCATTCGCCAGGACCGCAGGCCAGGTCCAGCACGCGCCGGACACCAGAGAGATCCAGTGCCTCGGGGAAGGGACCACCCATCGCCTGGGTAAAGAGCTTACTTTGCTCCATCAAGCGCGCGGTCTCGGCGGGCTGCTCAATATCAATTACGTAGACGGTGTTCGTCTCTGGCTCGTTCGTCATGAGAGGAGATGCACCTTTCTGATGACAGGTTGAATGCGTGCCGTCGGTCTGATTTGTGGTTGCTGATCGGGCAGGCGCGCGGCGTGCTGGGCGAGATGGACCTGGACGTTCTGGAGCGAATACTCCTGTCCGGTGAGGCGCGAGAAGGCGGTGAGCACCTGCTCAGCCTCTCCCTGGGTGACGATCCCGCCGATTTCTATCACATACTCGATGCGCAACGGTACTCCCGCTGCCTCTGCCACCTGCCGCGAGGTGAGCGGTGTCTTCCTGCGCAGCTCTTGCAGGGTCGGCAGACATGATTGATCGAAGGTATTGAATGCACTCATGAGCACATCACCTCGTTCCTCGGGAGGGAGACCGGAGTCTCGATGATTTTACGCGTGGCCTCTGGCCCGAAGCGTTCGGTCAACAGATCGATGGTCGCCCACATGTCCTGAACATAATCCAGCAGGTGTTGAGTGGCTTCACTCTCGCCTTGCTCATGGAGCAACACCAGCAACACGTCCTGTCGTGTGGCTTGCTCTGATACTTCCTGCAGCGTCTGTGCGACAACCTGGATCGCCTGCTCTTTGCCCATCATTTCCATTAAGGCTTCAACGTCTTCTCCCATCCGCTCCATTTTGGTCGTGATGAAGCGGTGGCGCGAGGTGCCCTCCGCCAGTCCTGATAATCCTAATTGGGCCGAAAGATATTCTGCCGCGATATGCTGCCGCACACGTGCTACTTCGCTGATGTTCGCTTGCATAAACCTACTTCCTTTTGATTGAATGTATTGATAGTGTTGAGCAATCTTGCTCACTCTGGCATGGTTTCCTTTTTGGTATCTTCATCAAACCTCGCTATGGATCTGGACGAAAACCCATACCGAGGTGTGCACCAACAGATGTTTCAGGGGCAGGATGTACTAAGACACGATAGACCTCTCTCTCGCCCCGAAATGCAGTTCTACCATGCAGCCATCGTCCATTTTGGATAATATAGCCCTGGTGCTTTTGGAGCAGAAAAGAGATCTTATATTGGTTGAGGAGGTCTAAAAATACCGGCAGCACCGCGCATACAGGCGTCGAATAATATCCTAGACTATCATAGCGGAAGCGAATGGAGATCGTTCCGTCGGCAAGCGTATGAAACACTGAACTGTAGGTGAGAGGAGTTGAACCTGCGAAGATAGCCGAGGCAGGCATCGAGAGTGCTTCAAGTACTTGCGGATAGGCTTTCAGCAGAAGCTGATAGTTATGAGGGATAAACTGAGGAAAGTCAACCCTTGGTGATTACCCACATCTTTGCGTCATTGTAGTGAGTTCAGGTCACAGACCTCTTCATGTCGTACTCATAGCATTATAAAAGCTGAGTTTATCTTCGCAAGGGTTG
>WNFY01001324.1_pt1 | contig 23316 bp, 25 predicted proteins | sample 5400091 | NCBI WGS metagenome assembly WNFY01 (sample SAMN13153364, study PRJNA577476) | soil metagenome | isolation source: 60 cm soil or saprolite under grassland replicate 1 | place: USA:California | collected 2016-06-15 | reverse complement strand
AGTGCATCCTGTACGCCCTTGGCGGCTGATTCATGCTGAATGTTTTGCAGTTCATGCTGCATGGGTACGGGCAACTGCGCCAGTGACTGTTGGACCTTGGGGTCCTGGGCTTGACCGTCGGCAAATGCCTGCGCAGCTACGGCCTTGACTGGCGCGGGTAAGGTTGGACTGCTGGTGAGCCGCAGCGTAAACAGGCTGCCGAGCGACGCAATCAGAATCGCCCCAAGCAGCGCCTGGCCAAATGAACTGCCGATCTCGCGGTAGGTGTTATTCACGCCCGAGGCTTCGCCGCCCTCTTGCACAGAGACAGCCGAGAGTGTGAGGTTGGCAATCGGGGAAAGCGTCAAGCCAAAGCCCAGGCCAAAGAACAGCAGCGCCGGCGCCAATTCCCCGGCCGATGTTGTGACCGAGGCGACATTGTGGAACCACAGAATACCGATGAAACTCAACACAATGCCAGCCTGAATAATCAGTCGCGGCGAACGTCCGGCCACCCCGGTCAGTACACCTCCGAGCGGCGCCGCCACCAGGATGGACAGCGGCAACACAATTCCGGCCAGGCCAGAATGGAAAGCATCATAGCCGCGCGCCACCTGCCAGAAGACAAACAGTACAAAGATGATACCGAACTGCGACGCCGTCAGGATGAGATTGGTTGTGGCGCCGGACATAAATTGGCGGTTGGTCAGGAGCTTCAGTGATACCAGCGGCATGAGCCCGCGGCGTTCCAGCCGCCATTGCCGCCACACGAACCAACTCAGCAACACCACGCTCGTCATGAGCGCCCAGAACACGACCGAGATATTCGCAATGTTCAGCGATTGGCCCCATAACGCAAAGTCAGCTTTGGGCCTGAACCAACCGTAAGCCGACGATTCGATGATGCCAAACACCATTGCGCCGAGCCCTACCGCAGACAGCAGCACGCTCATTATATCTAGGCTCGGCCGATGGTCGGTCTCGCGCGATTCGCGAATTACCTTCGCCCCCGCAAACAGCAGTAGAATAATGAACGGGTTAATGAGGTATGACCATCGCCAACTGTAATGTGAAGTCAGCCAACCACCCAGCAGCGGCCCAATCGATGCCGCCACGCCGGCCACGCCGGCGTACACGCCAAAGGCAATGGCCCGCTCCTTTTTCTGTTGATATGCCGCCAGAATGAGGGCCGAAGTTGCAGGCAGCATCAGGGCGGCGCCCACACCTTCGACAACCCCCACGCCCGCCAGCAACACGCTGGCTTGTTGGGCAATGGCGCCCATCAGCGAGCCGATGGCAAATAGGGCTGCACCGATGAGAAACATCTTCTTACGGCCAAACATATCGCCCAGCCGGCCACCGGTAATTGTGAGTGCTGCCAGCACCAGCGAGTAGCTTGTCACTACCCACTGGAAGGTGCGTAGATCGGTGTGCAGGTCGCGAATGATCGCATCCAGCGATACCTGGGTAATAGTCATGTCCATGGTCACCACGGCCAGCGCCAGGCTGAGGATGATGAGGGGAAGCCATTTTTTCATTGTGTTGTCTCCTTATGAATTTCTTGGGCTATACGTTCCGGTGCCTCCAGCGCGCTGAAGTGTCCGACATGGGGGAGCCGCAGGAAGTGAGCCTTCGGCAGCAGGCGATGGACAGCGTCGCGCTCTGCTGGCAGCGACCAATCTTGCTCACCGTACATAATGGTGACGGGGCAGTGGACCTTGTGGTAGAGCTGAGGTGCGGCCAGCCAACTGCGCCAGGCTTTGTACATGCCGTATTCGGTTTTGCGGTAGCCTTTCTGCCGGCCCACGCGGTCGAATTCGAGGAACAGATCATGCGGGAAGTTCGCTTGCTCGGCCACTGAGCCAGAGAATACTAGTTTGAGCAGCGGCCTTGCTTCGATCGTATAGCCTCGAAAGATACGGAACAGGCCGATAATCCAACCGGACTTGCTGCGCCGGATGCTGCCGCCAAAGGCATCCGCATGGTCATAGGGATTGAGCGAAACGACGCGGCTGACGCGCTTGGGCAACGCTGCTGCGAGGGTCAGTGCCAGCACGCCACCAATCGATTCACCCACCAGCGTGATGCCGCGCAGCTCAAGCTGCGTAATAAACTCGCTCAGCGCCCCGCGAAAGAACGGTTCGTCCGGCGTGGAGGTGGGCGCAAGCTGCGAGTAGCCAGAGCCTGGCAAATCAACAGCGTAGATATGGTAATGTGCCTGCAGCAGTGGGATGAGCTTCTGAAAATAGTCCAACTGGGTGCGAAGGGAATGGATGAGGATGAGTGTCGGACCGGTGCCGATATCTAGGTAGCGGATATCGCTGCCATCATCGAGCTGCAAGCGCTTGACAGTGCCGCCGCGCTGCCAGCCGTTCGTGTAAGCGTCAGTTTGATGCATAGATCTCCTTATATTTTTTGCTGTGCATGTGTCATTGCTTGGGCTTTTTCCCACAGAGGGTAGGCCTGGGCCAGGATGTGTTCGCCTGTTTGGGTGAGGGTGAACAGATGTTGGCGTTTGTCATTGCCAGGCACGCTGCGTATTAAGCCGTCGCGTTCAAGCGGGCGAAGATTGCGGGTGAGCGTCGTGCGTTCCAAGCCCTGTGCTTCGGCAAGTGCTTGCAGCGGAGTAGGGCCGGCTAATTTGAGACCAACCAGCACGCTGAACTGGCTGATGGTAAGCCCAGCCGGCTTGAGCGCCGCGTCGTATTGCCGGGTGAGGGCTCGCGCCTGACGCCGAGCGTTCAGGCAGGCACAGGTTTGGGGGACAGCAGCAAAGTCTTTTTCCATATGCCTAAGTGTATATACACGTATATATATTGTCAAGCAGTTTCTCTAAGGTGCACAGAACCATCCTTTCCTACGTTTTGTTCGTGCGTTTGTGTAGCTTGCCGCGATGTAGCGCCTATGCTCCATGAGCCAACGGTAGTATATTGCCATATAGATTTTATGTGATAATATAGAATTACTCGCTTCCGCATCCGCGGAGGTTGCTACTTCTCACGAAGGGAGGCGCTATGCCCAGTATGACCGTGGTATACGCCCGTGAAGAGGCTCCCGAGGAACTGGTGAGTTCCATTTTCCTGATTGGACCCACGCCAACCCAAAATGGCGTCCATTCCTGGAGGACGGATGCCCTTCGTCTATTGGCCGATGCTGGATTTGAAGGTGTGGTCTTTGTGCCAGAGAGCCGTCCTGACGAGTTCGGGAACACGCGCTTTCGGGCCGATTACACTGATCAGATCGAGTGGGAGAGGTGTTATCTCCATATGGCCGATGTACTCCTAGCCTGGGTAGCGCGCTCTGAGCAGAACCCGGGCATCACTACAAATTTCGAACTAGGGGAGTTTATCGACTCCGGTAAACTCGTCTATGGCGCTCCTGCTGACGCCTGGAAAACGCGCTATGCGCGTTACTGGGCTCGGAAGCTCCAAGTTCCTGACGCCGTCACGCTTGGAGAGACAGTTACACTGGCTCTCCAACTGATTGGCGAGGGGGCTTCCAGGACAGGCGGCGAACGCGAAGTTCCGTTGTTTATCTGGCGGACGCCGCACTTTCAGCAATGGTATCAGGCGCTCCGTACAGCCGGCAACCGGCTAGACGGTGCGCGTGTTGTCTGGACTTGGCGGTTGGGAGCCGGGCGAAAGATTGTCTTTTTCTGGATCTTGCACGCTATGGTGTGGATTGCGGCCGAAGGCCGTCACAAGGCCAACGAAGTCGTGCTGGCCAGGCCGGACATCTCCGCCATTGTGTTGTACCAACGAGCTGAGACGCTGGATGATTGTCGGGTTGTGCTGGTCAAGGAATTTCGTACGCCGGTACACAACGCCGACGGCTACGTCTGGGAAAACCCCGGCGGTTCCAGCTGGAGCGAGACAGCCGCTCCGCTTACCATAGCGGCACAGGAATGCCACGAAGAAACTGGCCTAGAGGTCGAACCCTCCAGGTTTGTTCGTCATGAGTCGAGGCAGCTTGTCTCTAACCTCAGCGCTCATCGAGCACACCTGTTTTCGGTCGAACTCACCGAAGAGGAAATGGCCTGGGTGATGTCACAAGCCGGCGTCGCCTACGGGGTTGTGGAAGACACCGAGCGTACCTACATTTCGGTGGCACGCCTCGGCGACATCCGCGCTGAGTCCCTCGTCGACTGGAGCCACTTGGGCATGATACTCCAGGTGCTCGCGCCAGGTGATAGGAAGGAGTAGCAACTGACTCTCTGTAAGTCGCGAGGCCCCGGCCGGTCGAAGGACTGGTCGGGGTTTTGCTGGCAAACGAATAAAGTATGTGTGTGCGGCGGCCATTTTGTATTAATATGGGCGTATGGCAATAAGCAAAACGAAAATCCCTGGCGGCGTCGTTCATAAGCTGCCAGCGGATTTGCATAGGGCCCTCGCCGTGGACAAGAAGGCCTTGGCAGCATGGGAAGACATTACGCCGCTCGCCCGCAACGAATGGATTTGCTGGGCTATAACAGTCAGACAGCAGAAGACACGGGATGAGCATGTCGGGCGAGTGATTTCCGAACTCAAAGAAGGCATGCGGCGGCCGTGCTGCTGGATCGGCTGTATTCACCGGACAGACAAACCGATCAGCCCTTCGGTGCAATATGTGCTCAACAAACGAGCTAAGAACCATTCTACGAGTAAGTAATACGGAAAGGGATTAATATGAAAAAATCTACACTTGATAAACCGGTTCTTTTGACCTTGCTGGGCTTTCTGCTCGTATGGCTGACCAGTGCAATTGCTGGCGGCATAGCTGGCATTTTTGACCAACCAGGCAAACCGCCACTGTTTTTTGGGTTGTTTTTGGCAGCCCCGACGCTCGCAATACTCTTGACGTATTGGTTTAGCCAGCGCATGCGGCGTGCGCTGGCTGAGGTTCCGCTCTGGTGGGTCACAAGCATCCATATCGTTCGGTTGGTCGGGATCGCCTTTGTCGTGTACGTCGTGCTTCGCATTTTTCCGGCGGAGTTTGGGCTATCGGCCGGGTTCGGTGATATCATATCGGCGTTGGTCGCCATCCCGCTGACCATTGCTTTATTCCGAGGGCATCGATCAAGAAGTTTATACTGGCGCTTTATCGCATGGAATATTTTTGGCTTGACCGACCTGGTGACGGCAATTACGGTAGGGCTGCTGTATTCTGACAGTTCCATCGCTCTGTTGCGCCATGGCGGTCTGTCAACAGCCGCCCTGGCCGATCTGCCAATCAACCTCATCCCAACCTTTTACGTACCCGTTTTGATACTGCTGCACTTGCTCGCCTTTCGGCGCAGCAAGGAGGTCCTGCGGTAATGGTGCATAACGTTTTGCCTCAGCATCGGTAGCCTAAAGCAGCAGAACTAATAAAGGAGAAGACTATGGCGAAGCTTGTACCGTACATCAATTTCGGCGATAAGGGCCAGGAGGCGATCAAGTTTTACAAGGATGTGTTCGGCGGTGATGCCGCGGTGCAACGAGAAGGCGAACGCGTTATACATCTCGACTTCCAGGCTGGCGATATTCATTTCATGGGCAGCGGCTTCCAGAGCGATCATGCCGGGCTAGCGCATAGTAACGGCTACAGCTTGGTGCTGAATTGCGACAGCGAGGAGCAACTGCGGGATTTTTACGCCAAGCTGGTGGACGGCGGCAAAGAGGTGTTCGCCCCGACCGACAGCGGTTGGGGTGCTATCGTTGCGCATTGCACCGACCAGTTCGGTATCACCTGGATGCTGAACTACGACAAGCCGCAGGGCTAACCACTGCGGAGCTTAGGAGTTAAGTTACCTACTCCAACCTTCATATCCGTTAACTATTCTTCAATTTCTATAACGGTGTCATTTAGTACATATTGCAAGAATTCTTTTCCTAATTCCGTCAGAACATAGGAATCTTGCCGTCAAAATGTGAAATTTTTTATATCCGAGGTATGGTTTTTGCTATATATTTTATTTATGAAAAGATTAATTTTTATACTCTCAATTAGTTCCACAATAGTACTTTCTCTCATCGCGCCAAGTACAGCCTTGGCAGCACCAGCAGGCGCCGCACAGATGGCGGCGCGCACTAATCATGCGGCCGCACGGCTGCGCGCTGTTAATAACTCTGGCGTTGAGGGCTTTGTCGATCTGAAACAGATGCAGCAAGGAGGCACGCGCATATCACTGGTCGCCTTTGGGTTACAAGCAGGCCACAACTATGTTTCCCTGTATTACTCCAACCACAAATGCAATCTTGAGCCATATTCGGCAGATGATGTCATTGGCGGCATTTATACGGCAAACAGCGTGGGCGTGGGTTTGACGCATGGCGCGGCCGACGACGATCTAGACGAAATTAACTCCGTTTCGGTTCGTGATGCCAATACCTTTAACCTATTGGCCTGCGCCAACGTACATCCTTAGTCTTCTGTCATCAGGCTTCTAGAATAGATAACCCGTACTGGTAACAGTGAAGTGGTAGGCGGCGAGTGCCGGATGGAGCTGACCGACCGCTGGGCTGGCGGCCGGAGCATCGTCTGGTCGTCTCCGCCGGTCAGGGGGCTGCTCGTGATAGATTTCAACCAGTCTTCCAACGTTCGCTCAAAAAGGCTTGCCAGCGCTAAACGCTGAGCTTAATAAGGTTAAGCCCCATGATCTACAGATAGGAAATGCTCATTTAGAGCCTATCCGCACATCATGGCTGGTGGTCTAGAATCATAACGGCTTCACTATGTGTTTCTACGGATACCCGCATCATGCGGGTATTATTCGTGCTAATTTAATTTGGTGGATTTAACTATTAGCAGTATGATAACCTTGGATAACTTTCACAACAGTTCAGGGGTGGGATAATGAGTAAAGTAAAAAAGTATGTACGCGGGGCTAAAACTTCACTGGCGTCGGTTAAAAAACAATTGAAAAAAGCCAGTAAGTCAAAATATGCGAAAGACAAAAGAATCTGGGCGGGCGCGGTTGTCGTCATTGTGCTGGTGGTATTTTGGGCGCTGCCAGCCTTTGCGGCAAAAGCGCCCGGGCAACTTGGTTACGGTGTGAAGCGTTTTGAAGAATTGGTGGCTACCACGCTGGCGCCCACTGGTTTGGGTGACAGATTGAAATTGGACTTTGCACAGCGGCGGGTCAACGAAGCGACGTATGTGGCGGTCCACGCCAACGACAGTGGCAGCGGCAAAGTCCAGGCCGCTCCTCTGATCAGTACCATCAAACCGGATAACATCAAAGCCGCCAAAACCATCAACGAACTATTATCACAGTTCACCGCAACGTATCAAGGCTACACCACCAAACTTGCTAAAGATGTCGATCAAAATAAAAAGCTGAATTCAGGCGAAATCGAGCAGTTGAGCAAACAAACCGTTCAAGTTTATGCCACCCTGGCACTGCTGCGTGTGCAGGCACCCGACGCCGCCCAGATTTCGGTACTCACCGGCATTGACGCCGTCCAGAAAAATGTCGCGACCGTCGATGACGCACTAAACGTCGCGCCGCTATCGTCGAGCGATGTGGCGCAGCTGACCAAGCTTATTTCGGCGGGCATACTGCCGAAGGCCGACCTGGACAAACTGCTGAGTGCTCAGATGGACAACCGCCAGTTTCACAGCAAGCTGGTAGAGCTGGTCGACACTAAGCAAGTGCCGTCCAACTTGCTTTATGCGCTCGATGAAGACCTGGTGAAGCGCATCGCGCCGGACAAGGTCGCCAGCTTTGAAGCTGTCAGCGATTTCGAACAAATGCAGCGCATCAGCGCCACTATTCAGGCTGCCCGGCCAACCAAAGCCCAGCAGCAGGCCATCCAGGATTATCTGAGCAAATACAAACCGGGCGACGCCATACCAAATGGCGACATTCAGCCATTCGTCACGCCGATTGTTTACGGTATGGCGCTGGCCGGCGAACTGCAAACCAACATAACCAGCCTCAGCGCCACGCCGCTGAGTAGCGACGATCAGGCCGTTTTGGATAGTTGGAAAGGCAGTCTCGCCGCTAACCAGCAAAATCTGGGCCAGCTTTATCAGCAGCTGATGACCGGGGCTGCCAACCAGCCGGATTTGCATGAGCGCCTGCTGGCGCGTGTGCAAGCTGAGTTTGTTGATGCGCAAAAGGAAGGCGTGGACCACCTGGTGCTGCCGCCCGGTTGGGGCGAAGATCAGCTGGCGGGCCTGAGCCAGCAAATGGGTATAGAAATAGCTGCCAATAATTTTATTGCGGCCAACCCGGGCACCGACCAGCAACTGGCTGTGCTGGCAAACACGCAAAAACAGCTGGAAACCTCACTTACCACTGTCGACGTCACGCACGACACCATCATCGGCAAATTGGAAACGCAGGTCAATAATTTCACCGGTACACCCGAACAAATAGCGCAGCTTAAGGAGCTGCTCAGTATCTTAAAAGAAAGCCAGACCAACACCGTGACCGGCTTGCAAACTCAACTGTCCGGTGTGGCTGACCTGCACACGCAACTGGCGACGACCATCGAAACACTGCGCAGCCAGCAGCTTATCTCGCTCGCCGAGCTGGAGCTGCGGGCGGCCAGCAATGCCAGAGACCTGACCGCAGCCGCCAAAGCCGAACTCACCGCCACGCTCAATGGAATCAACCAAACCACGGCAGGCCTGATTGATGGGCTGCAAGACCGGGTGGACAACTTAGGCAGCGCTAATGCTAGCTTGCGGGAGCAACTCATTAGCGGCATTCAAACCATCCAGGACAACCACACCGAACTGGCGGCGTACGTCACCGCCCAGCTGACCACCGGCCGCGCCACAACCGGCCAGCTGCAAACCAGCTTGCAGTCGGTGCAGACCAGCCTGACTCAGCAAGCGACGCAACTGAGCGGACTCGGCACCAGTGCCGATGCGTTGACGCAGCTTATTACCCAAGTCCAGACCACTGCCGCCAGCCAAGTCAGCACCTTGCAAGGGCAGTTTGACGACCTCAAAATTGACCAGCAAACCGTCAAAGATTCCATAAACACGCTTCGCACTACGCAATCTGCCGAGCTCGATCAGCTCAGCGCCCAACTCGCCGAGCTCAGCGTGATACAAACCGAGGCGCAAGCCGCCGTCACAACCATCAGCCAGCAGCAAACCCAGACACAGTCCAGCCTTGGCAGTTTGACCAATAATTTTACGGTGCTGCAAACCGCTCTGGAAACCGTCCAAAACTCCCAAAGCGCTATCGAGTCCACCGTGACCGGCCAACAATCCCAGTTAAACAGCCTGCAAACCCAAACGCAATCGGCGATCACCGAGCTGACGAATGGGCAAACGCAGCTGTCGACCCAAATTACAGGCCTCACCAACAACGCCGCCAATTTGAGCCAGGTGGTTGCCGACATCCAAACGGCCAGCACTGCCACGCAATCCCTGCTGGACACCCTGCTGGCCAGCCCGCCGTGGTCAATCATTCCAGAAGGAACCTTTGCCACCGAGGCGGAATTCACAGCGCTGGAGGCCGCACTGAACGCTCAATTTGCCGCCAAAGCCGCCGCCCTGGATACGCAGTTCCAAACCTTCCAGCAGCAAGTGAACACCCAAGTCCAGCAAGTGAATACCACAGTAACCCAACTCAGCCAAACCACGGCCACTCAGAACACCACCCAGCAGCAAGCCATCGATGCCCTCAACGCCCAGATTCAAACCTTGCAGACGCAAGTACAAGCTCTCACGCCTCACACCGGCCTATAAGAATAATAAGGAGTTAGCTATGAAAATGAACCTGTTAGATAAAATAACTTACACGCTGCTTGTTATCGGCGGCCTTAACTGGGCGCTCGTCGGCTTCTTCAACTACAACCTCATCGGCAAAATCTTCAGCACCGGCCTGGCCAGAATCATCTATTCAGCCATCGGCATCGCCGCCTTCTACGGCCTGTTCATGATAATGAAAATGAAGTCCCAAACTCAAAATAACAAATCTAAGTAATTTTTACAGCACAATATCTAAAATACCTACTACACGACTGGTGCTCACCGAGTTTCACATAGAAATTGCTGTTAATAAGTTGCCTGGGGCTGCGGTTCGATGATAGAAAATATTGGGACAAGTCACCCAATAAATCATCTGTCGGCAAGCTAAAGGACTTGTTGGAGGATGTGCAGTGAGATTATCTTTTTCGGCAAGCTAATGATTTGCATGATTTTGGCTCTACCCATACAACTGGCTGTGAGTGCCTACGGCGTCGAAAATTACTTCGTGTTCTTTTTGCAAATAAAGCGCTCGCATGTCACCGCTAATATCAATGCTCCGGTACTCTTTATACTTCCCCTTGAGCTGGTGGTTGCGTAGTGAGGGGTGAAGCGGATTTTCATTAAATATTTCTATCCGCTCCACTAGTTTCTCGCGTAATTCAGGGTTAAGTTTTTTGGCTTGCTTTACAAAGTTTTTGGAATAAGAGATTGTCATTTAAGTTCGTCGGCCAAAAATTCAAGAGCCTTTTTATTGGTATCAAAACGGTGATAGTCTCCAGCTTCAATCTGTTTCTTAGAGGCTGCTAGTTGCCTAGCCGTCTGCTCGTTCGGTGCTTCTGGTACGTCAAAGACAACGCTTTGCTCAGCGGCAAAACGGCGCAATTCATTATTAAGAACCGCACTAATGCTAATGCCTAGTTTATTTGCTGTTTGTGTCGCCAGCTTCTTTAGCTCTGGGTCGGTTTTGAGATTGATGATTGCGTAGCTACTCATACCAGAAGTATATACTTTGGGTATGAATGTTGTCAATAGGGCATAATAGAGATGATTCGAACCCCGATAGCTTATGCATCTCGTATCTGTTATTGGACCTTGGCTGGGTCGGAAGTTCGTTAAGATAACTTTTGAGGAAGAGGCCTCGAATGCGACGTGCAAGAAATTCGAGATCTGCTTGACGAAGACAAAGGAGTAGGTCAGAAGCCCATCCGTTGAATGCTGCTGTCCGCCAAAATCCGCCAGCAAAAAAGAAGCAGAAAACGGCATACAGAACCAAGACGGAAATTAAGAGCAAACCCTGCCTTGCGAGTTCCCTTTAAGCCACGAGCAGTAAGGAGTTTATTCATCGAAAGCCACAGAAAGTAAGCGAAGACAGGTTGTATAACTAAGATAAAAGCGAGAGTGAGCTGCTTTTCCATAAAGTTATTTTAATACCGATCAAAGTAAATGTAAAGGATACGTATAGATAAATTATGAATACATGTTGTGATAATACCAAGTGCCTAGTAAAAATTTTTAACAGGGGCGAAGACGAAAAATGACGTAAAGCAATCGATAAGCTAATCATCGAAGACGGCAATGAGAGATATGGTTTCATTGTTGTTTGACGGAAACTAGAGCAAATCAGCTTGTTACCCATCGTAAGGGTTATAGGGGCAGGGTCGGCAGTACCTTGTCGAAAGTCTCGTGATTACTTATAGAGCTGACTATGCGTACCTATTGCGACAAACAGTGCTGTATTCGCGTCATGAGGTATATAATGTGCTCGCCAATCACCCCCAAAAGCGATAGAGCGGTGGCCTTTCCATTGACCAGTCAATGCATGATTGTACAGCTCGGGGTGGTTCGGTTTGACCTCAAACAATTTGAGCGCATTTTTAAGACGTAGTCTTTGAGCAGGCTGCAACTTCATGACCTGCTTCTGAAATGTTTTGTGATAACGTACCTTCATAGCCTGCTTCTTCAGGCAGTCTTTTCGAGATGGTCAAACATATCATTAACGGAATCAAAAGCAGGGGAGATATTTTTACCAGCCTTATAATCGGCCGTAGCTTCTTTAATGATCGCTTCTAGATAGGGAGTTGGTTCAAGCTTTGTGCTAAATTCTACTTTGCCGTTCCGAAGCATTTGTTTAATTTGTGCGTTCAATAAAGCAGACACTGGCAGTCCGACTTGAGCCGCGAAGGCCTTTAGTTGTTCCTTGGTGTCCGGGTCGGTTTTGATGTTGAGTATTGCTGTGTTCATAGTTACACTATATGACTATTGTATATAAACTGTCAATCTCAGCACACTAAAATTCTTAAAGATATTTCAAGAGCAAGGTATTATAGCGGTAGCAAAACGCCTTCTTGTGGCGATTGGCCTACATCGGTCGCGAACTGAATGGTAGCGACGCGTTCATCCAGATAAGCGTAGTTGGGTGGTCTTACATTATCCCACGAATGCGCAGTACATCACGCAAGATGAACTGGGCGAAGTCGCGCACGTTTCAGGGACCTTCCATAAGTTGGCGTATAAGCTCATCGGCTTCCGTTTCTGGTAGAACGGTAGCTATTGTTAGCTCTGTGCCTGGCCGATTCTTGCCGTCAGTCGTGACACCCTTAATGCTGGGCGCACGTGTCATCAGGTCGTAGCCGACAGCAACGGCTAATTGTGGATTGTCGGTTCCGTCTATTTCGCCTAGACGCGTGGGTCTAGAATTTAACTGCTGCATCTGGCTGGGCATAATGGACGAAGTTAGAACCTTATATATCAATTCCGTGTTGTTTCAGAATAATCTTTAATGCATCCCAGGACGCTGAGGAAAGAATCCCAGTTAGCATAGAAGCGCTGAAGTTACCAATCTTTGTGCCAAACTTTTGAATTAATATGCTCCATCCCAATGCTGCACTTTTAGGTTTTTGCACAACATCAGCAAGTGCTGCCAGAGCCTCTACATCACGTGATTGCTGAACAGCCGTGGCTACATCTGCGAAATCATTTCCGAATATTTGCAAAGCTTCCTTCGAAATTACAATATTACTATTGAGTATGTTCTCTGAGCTATCCGCTAATGATATGCCTGTGTCCATTCCAATAGATAGATTCCAGCTTAAAGTATTTCCGTGACCACCAGTAATTTGAAAACCTGTGCTCATTATTTAATATCTTCCATTAAAAAATTATGCTTATGCTTGGCTGGCGAGGTAGGATTCGAACCTACGATCTCATGCTCCAGAGGCACGCGCCTTACCACTTGGCCACTCGCCATCAAATAACGTGTCTATTATAACAGATGAGATCTTGTGTTTCTACTGGTTGCGGATTATAGGGTTGGGTGACCGCCCCGCAGCCCCCGCAGGGCCGCGGGGCGGTCGTACCTGTGTCCGTGCTACAGCAGCCCGCTGGTGTCGACGACGGCCACCAGGAAGGCGTCCAGGCGAGGCAGATGACCGTGCCACCTGAGCTTGAGTTCGTACTGATTGAAAAGGTCCCGGACGAGGCGTTCGAATGCGCCCTCCTTGCAGGGCTTCTCCGTCTTCACAGTGATGCCCTGCTTGTCAGGGAACTGCGGGCTCTCCACCAGTGTGACCGTGACCTTGCCGAACGGCGTACCAGAGAGCTGACCGGCACGCCGCATCAGCGCGCCATACTCCGTGAGACTCAGCGGCTGGTCGGTCACCAAGGCGGCACATGGGCCGTCCTTGAACAGTGCGCCGCTGAAGCTGCTCTTACTCACTGTATTCCTCCTCGATATAGGTCGGACCAGAAGATTACAGCATATGCAAAAGCAAGAGTCAACTATCTACACGATTGGGCGGTATAAGGTATACTGGACACTGCTATGGAGCAACGGTTGGCACTTGAGGTAATGCTCGGCGGCGAAAGCGTTATGCTGACGGGCCCGGCGGGTTCGGGCAAGACGTATATTTTGCAGGAATTTATTCGCCTGGCCAAAAAAGAGGGCAAGTATGTGTCGGTGACGGCCACGACGGGTCTGGCGGCGTCACATTTGGGTGGCAGCACGATTCATTCGTGGAGCGGCATGGGCATTCACGGCGAACTGCCCAAGAATTTTTTTGATCATCTGAGCAAAACGCGGCGCGAAACGATTCAAAAGACCGCCGTGCTTATCATCGACGAGATCTCCATGCTGCACGATTACCGTTTGGACATGCTGGACGAAATCGCGCGCAAGGTTCGGGGTAGTGAAGCGCCGTTTGGGGGGCTGCAGGTGATTCTGTGCGGTGATTTTTTTCAGCTGCCGCCAGTCAATCGTGCCGATGAGCGTCAGGGCGGCTTTGTGGTCAATTCGAACGCCTGGCGGGCGCTGGACCCAAGCGTGTGTTACCTGAACGAGCAGCATCGCCAGCAGGACGATGCGTTTTTAGAGATTCTGAATGCGCTGCGGGCCGGCGACATTCGCCGCCGCCACGCCGAGCAGCTGCTGGGCCGAGTGGGAGCTGAACTGCCGAGTAACAATGCAGTCACCGAGCTGTACGTCACCAACATCAACGTCGACACCATCAACGCCAGCCGCCTGGGTGGTATCGAAGGCGGCGAGCAGGTGTACGAGATGCAAACGACTGGCAGTCAGAATTATGTCGAGACCCTGAAGCGTTCGTGCTTGGCGCTGGAACGATTAGTGCTGAAAAAAGGCGCGCTGGTGATGTGTGTCCGCAATAGCCCGGACAAGAAGTATGCGAATGGTAGCCTGGGCGTGGTGGTTGATTTTGAGCCGCTGCTGGGGTATCCGATTGTGCAGCTTCGCTCAGGCAAAGAAGTGACGATTGGATTGGAAACCTGGGAGCTGCGCGACGGCGACAAGAAGCGTGCCTCCATTACCCAAATTCCGCTGCGACTGGCCTGGGCCATTACCGTGCACAAAAGCCAGGGCATGACGCTGGACGCGGCGCGAATTGATCTGCGGCGAGCGTTTGTAGAGGGCATGGGCTATGTGGCGCTGTCGCGGGTCAGAAGCCTCGACAGTCTGAGCCTGCTGGGCATCAACAATATGGCGCTAAAGGTCAGCCGGGACGCGCTGGAGATCGACGAACTGCTACGTGCCCGGGCCCGTCAGGATGCGAACAAGTTTGCACCGCTTCTCGAACGTGCCAAGAAACGTGCCGAAGCGCCAGCCAAAGAGAAGAAAACGCCTGGCACTTCCGACTGGCACGAAAAAATCGCCCGCATGCGCGAAACGCATCCCAATGCTTTCAAACCGTGGGCTACCGAGGACGACGAGCAGCTCAAGCGGCTTTTTGACGAAGGCAAAGGTGTGAAGGAGCTGGTCGAGGCGTTTGGCCGGCATCCTGGTTCGATTCGGGCGCGGCTGAAGAAACATTTTGGTGAGGAAATCGATATAAAGCCGTAGATTGCATCCGCCCGCCCAAACGCTCCGCCGTGCGGCTTGGTCGCGCGGACGATGACTCTTCGCCAGCTCTGGACAATCGCGCTACAATAAAAGGGTAGATAAATAAAAGGGGAATTATGAAGCTGAAACTAGGACTGCTACTGGCGCTTCTGACGTTACTTGGCGTGGTGAGTGCTCCGGTTGTTACCCATGCGGCGTCAAACATGCGCAGCGGGACGGTAGCAACGGTAGCAAAAGACGAAACAGTCGACGCCAGCGCCTATTTGGCTGGCTCGACAGTCACCATGGCGGGCACCGTGCATGGTGACTTGTTCTGTGCCGGTCAGAATGTGGACATTACCGGTACGGTCGAGGGCGATGTCTTTTGTGCGGGTCAGACGCTGCATGTCAGCGGTACGGTGTTGGGCAGTGTGCACGTCGCTGGCCAGACGGTCACGCTGTCCGGGCCAGTGGGGCACAGCCTGACAGCCTTTGGGCAGAGCGTGACGGTAGAGAGTGATGCTGTGGTCAATCTGGATGCGACTATCTTTGGCAGCGCCCTGCAGTTGGACGGCAAGGTAACACGCGACGCTGTTTTGGGCGGCCAGGATGTGACGCTTATGGCTGCAATTGGCCGCAATGTTACTGCCACCAGCGAGCATCTGACATTGGCAAGTGGCGACAAAATAGGCGGCAATCTGGAATACACCAGCCGCAATCAAGTGCAGGTAGATAATGGTGCGGCTATCGCTGGTAGCACCACTCGTCACGAGCCTGCCATGCACCAGCGAGCTGATCGCAGCTGGGCAGCGGGACTCGGGGTGCTGTATTGGTTTGGTGCGGCATTGTTCTTTGGCCTGATCCTGCTGGGGCTGGCACCACGCACCTTTGTGAACATACAGCGATTGCAGCTGTGGCAAAGCGGTTGGTCGTTGCTAGCGGGACTGATTACGCTGGTTATGGTGCCGATCATTGCGGTGTTGCTGATGGTGACGGTTATTGGTGTGCCGGTCGGCTTTGCCCTGCTACTGCTGTGGCTGGTTGCGCTCTTTGCAAGCTATGTGTACAGTGCCTACACTATTGGCGCCTGGGTTGCCGAGCAGGCAAAGTGGAAGCTGCTGTGGGCTCGTGCCTTAGCCTTGCTGCTGGGTACGGTTATCTTGGCCCTGCTGATGCTCATACCGGTAGCCGGTGGGTTGTTTGGCCTACTGGCACTGGTGTGGGGAATGGGTGGCATTACGCTGGCCTTTGGTGCCTACATCCGCGAGGGTAATCGGCCGGCAAGTACCAAAGTTGCTGCTAAGAGGGCTTAACCGGTCGAGGCCTAGAACGTAAAAGCGCGTCCCGCTATGGCGCGCTTTTTACGTGTAGCCCGAAAAGAAATCTTTCTTAATGTGCCGGCGTGGCACGTTCAGCTTCCGTAGCTGCTGCTCGACATCCACGACCATTGCTTGCGGGCCAGCTATGTAGAACAGGCTGTGTCTGAGGTCAGGGCCAACCCGTTTGATGTCCGTGGGCGTTATTCGGCGGGTAAGGTATGACGTGCGGAGTCCGACCAACGCCGCCTCACGGTCAAAAAAATCGCGATACGCAAACTCATCTGCGCTGTTCGCCGCGTACAGCAAGTGTATCGTCCGTAACTGCTTGGTATCGGCCAGGTACTTAACCATGCTTCGAAACGGCGTAATGCCAATCCCCCCAGCGATGAATACCAATGGCTGCGCTGGATCTTTGGGCAGGGTAAAATCACCGCCAATCTGTGACGCAACCAAAGGGATTTCAGCGGTGAGTTCGCGCAGCGCCCGTTTGTAGCTGCTGCCGGGTTGATAATATTTGACGGCGATGCGCACCATTGATTCGGTCGGCGATGATGCCAGACTGAAATAGCGCCGCGCTCCGCGGGTATCGGTGTGGGGATGCTGCAAGGTACATTCCATGTATTGGCCGGGCCGAAAAGTGAGTGGCCGTTCGCTGGCAAAAACCAGCTCTTCGCTGCTAGGCGTCAGGCGTTGGCGTTGCAACAGCTGTAATAGCACCTTGGCCCGGGGGCTGATCAGCCAGCTGAGCGCATTGCCGAGCAGCAGCGCGAGCTCTGGTGTGGAATACACGCCCAGCACATGAACCTGCGGTGCAAACAGCAGCCCCACGAATGCCGCATATCCCAGCTGCTTGCCGCGAGTAGTCGGCGAGGTAAGCGGTTCGGTCAACATCACAAAACCGGCAAAGAACAGTGCCGAGCTAAGGACCTCCTTTTGAAGCGTTGCAACCAGGTCAGCGCCGAGCAGCAGCGCCAAGACGGCAGTAACGGCGAGAGCTACCAGCACAAAGACCATCACCATGCCGCTGCGTCGCAGTCGCCGCATCAGTGGAACACCAAGCAGCAGTACAAATGGCAACATCCACGCCGTACCTACCCACCAACTGGCCGAATCGCCCGCACCCAAGCTGGTCAGGACCACGGCAATTGCCGCAGGATTGAACACGTGCCGCCGGTGAATGGCCAGCAGATATTTCGAGGCGATCGCCAGCCCGCCCGCCGCGGCCAGAAAGGCCAGCCCCTCGTGCCCATGCGACGATGTGATGATCAGCGCCAGGATCAGTCCGGTGATCAACGGCGACTCGACATTGGTCGGCGCCTCAAATACGTAAGCAAACAGTTTGTTGCTGATCCAACACACCGCCACCAAAAAGGCTGTCGAGAACAAAATATCGAGGGGCTGATGCTGCAACAACCCCAGCGTGCTAAGCATCACCGCCACGCCGACCAAGCCAATCAAGTAATACAGCATCAGCCGGTACATCGTAAAGCGGTCTAAAAATTCATCGAGCCATTTCACGGTACAAACTCCGCAAAGCTCCGGCTCATGGTGGCAATACCGGCGCTGTCGATCATATAGCCTGCAAAGCCAGCCAGCTGATCGATAAAACGTATGCCCTCCCGGCCCATGGCGAATGCTGCAGTGGCAAAGCGATCGGCTTCGTAGATGTTGGGACCAATGACGGTCAAACTGATGATGTCGGTGACGGGCTTTCCCGGCCTGTGCGGATTGTAAATGTGTTGGCCACGCAGATAGGTGCCAGAGGTCGCGACGCCTTGGCCCTGCACGGTGACAGTCTTGATAATTTCGTGGCGATTGAAGGGATTTCGGATGCCGAAGCGCCAGGGTTTTCCCCCGGCATTGTGCCCGCGCGACTGGATGTCGCCGCCAGCTTCGATGTAAAAGTTATCGACGCGCCGCGCAAGTCGCTCGGCGGCACGCTGAATTGCCCAGCCTTTTACTAGACCGGACGGATCAAACTGTTTGCCGGTGCCGACGTCGAAGTAGCCGTTCGTCTGCTGTGTGGTTTGTTCGCACAGCTTCACGATGCCTTGCAGTTCCTTGCTCCAGCGGCTTCGGGACAGGCCGGCGCGGACTCGTGACACTTCGCTGTCTGGTTTGAATGGGCTGTAGGCACGGTCGGCGGCGCGGAAGCAGTCAAAGGCTTCGGCGACGGCCTGCGGATCGTCGTCAACGGTGGTGATGGTGATGGGCATGCCCATGATGTGCTGGGTTCGTTGCATGTTATACCTTGGCATGGCTGAGCGCGGCGCGCAGTGACTCGATAAACGCCTGGGAAGTGTCAGTTGCGCCGCTGACGCCATCGATTTGAGCACTTTGTGCCTGGATAGCTTCTTGCTTTAGCAGCGGCATTGCCTGTTCGTTGATGTGAACGGACTCGTCACGGTCATTGGGGTATTGCAGGAAGGTGAGGCCGGCGAGCTTACCGTTTGTGATGGTTACTTGTACCTGAATCGGCCCGTAGTAGGCGTCGGCGACCGAGCCGATGTAGCGGCCGTCTTTGTAGGTAGTGGCCGGTGTGGGCGACGGCGCAGAGGTGCTGGCCGTGGTGCCTGGCGATGTGGCGCTGGGTGCGCTCACCGACGCCGAGTTTTGCTCGTGGCGGGTGTGCCAGCTGTAAAGCACGAAGGCAATGATGGCCGCAATAGAAAGCGCTATTTTTTTCATCGTGCTGGGAGCATAGCGATCAAAACTGAGAAACAGCTGGATGGCTGGGTTGTGAACTCCAGCAGCCCTCTCTTCCTCTGAACAACATTTGCGTTCCCTGCAGACTGAGCCGCTGCTTGCGGCGAGGGCCGTTGTGAAGAGGAAGAGAGGGCTGCTGGAATCATGCTCGTAAAAAAAGTATGCTCTGTCTAAAAATGCTCGCGCACATGCCCAAAACTATAGTCCCAATCGGCATTAGCTTTTTTGTGCGGGTTAAAAATATGCTGCGGGTCCATGATGTCCTTGGCCTGGCGGAAGTAGCCCAGCACCGTGGGCCCATACATTTGCTCCAGCCAGGGTCCGCGCACCAGGCCGTCGTTATGCTCGCCGCTGAGACTGCCTTTGTATTTCAGCACCAATTCGTTGACCTCGCGCATGGCCGGTTCCAATGTGGCACGGTCGGCTGGATTCTCGAGTTTCATCAGGGGAATGATGTGGAAATTGCCGTCGCCCATGTGGCCGGCTACGGTGGCGAACAGCTTGTATTTGCGGATAATCTGCTGGAGCTGCGGCAGGAACTCGACCAGATGCGGTGGATTGACGACTAGGTCGTCGATGAACGGCGCGGTGTGCTTGTCCTTGACCTTTTTGCGCAGCAAGTTGAAGCTTTGGCGGCGCATCAGCCAGAATTTCTCGCTGCGGCCTTCGGTCGGCGTCTCTTCGAAGCCGTTGATTTCGTAGCGAGCGCGTTGTGCACCCAGCGTCCGGTGAAGGTTGCGAACCTTTTGGCGTACCTCCTCTTCAGTCTCGCCATTGAACTCGACCATCAGGATGAGCTTGGGGATGCCACGAAGCAATAGCAGGCCATCAGGGATGAGGCTGAAGAGCAGCTTGATGAATTTCCACGGCCCCAGCAGCTTCAGAAATGACGGCATGAAACGGATGGACAGCCACAGTGTCTGGTCGTCAAAGCTTTCGAATGTGGCGGGTTTGAACTCTAACACCTTCGGGATCAGCTCGCCCAGATCGTCCATGCCGCGCAGGAACATCACCAGCAGTCCCGAGTGCGGACGGCGCGGTACCAATCGCAGTTTGACATCGGTAGTGAAGCCAAGCGTGCCCTGGGCGCCGACGATTAGCTTGGTCAGATCGAACACGCCTGTGTCGCGATCCCACACATCCCACAGATTGTAGCCGGTGGAATTTTTGCTGACGTGTGGTTTGGCGGCTTTGATGTCGTCGTAGTGTTGGTCGGCCAGCTGGAAGATTTCGCGGTAGACTTTGCCTTCGAAATCTTTTTGCGCCATCTTGGCGTCCAATTCCTTTTTGTTGAGCGGTTTGACCAGGCGCTCGATGCCATCGGCGAACACGACTTTCAGTTCACGCACAAAGTTTTCGGTCTTGCCGAATTCCAGCGATTTTTCGCCGCCGGCATTGTTATTGACCATGCCGCCGACGGTGCAGAGGTCGCGGCTGGCAGGGTAACTCGGCATGAGCACGTTTTGTTTGGCCGTCTCAGCATCAAAATCACGGTAGAAGACGCCCGGTTGGGTGTGTCCCTCGGTTGGTGTGATGCCTCCAATCTGGGTAAAGTGCTTGTTGAAGTCGACAATAATCGAATCATTAATGGCGCCGCCGCCCATGTCGGTACCACCGCTGCGAGCGGTTAGTGATAGGCCGGGATGTGTTTTCTTCTGTTCGGCCACGAAGGCAACGAGGGTTTCGACGTCCTTGGCGTCTTTTGGCGCGGCGATGAGTTTTGGCTTGATTTCAAATAGCGAAGCGTCGTGGCTGTAGAACTCGAGCGCTTCCGGGCTGGTATCCAACTCGCCACGGAACCCGTGCGCTTGTAAGGCCTTGGTAATGTCTTCCATACCATAAGCGTACGCTGCGCTGCAGCGAATTGGCAAGCCCGCAGATAGCCAGGCTGCGGTTTTCAGCAAAGATTGTATGCAGAAGTAGAAGCTGCTATAGTCACTTCGTCGTCAACGAAAGGCAGGAGAGCAACGTGCCCCGGTTCGCTATCCGTGCTGCTGGCCCTCACCGGACCTGCTGGTTAAAGTACGTCGCGCAAGAAGGACGCTATCGCTGGCATTTTGGAGTACCCGGACGCGAGTTGGCTGCTCGATTTGCCACGAAGGAAGAAGCCCAAGCGGTTATCGAATCCGGCTACTTCGGCGCCGCAGCGGCTTCATCTGAGGTTGTAGAGTTGGAGGAAGAAGAACAGCCCGGCGTCACGACCGAGTAGGAGACAGCGGTAAGCCCTTGCTGTCAGCAAGGAAGCTATGCTATCGTTGTACTGATCTGTTGTCCAGTAGTCGGAGGCGACAATGTCCAGAACTCGTTACGCGGTACGGTTGAACGGCAGATACGGCCGTTTTGTCACTGAACCCTCTGGCGACGGATGGGTGGTGAAGAGCGTCAAGTGGGTGCCACCGCATCAGCATTACACCATGTTCAATAACGAGGCGGATGCTCAAGGTGTGGCCGGTCTGTACTACGGTGCCATCGTAGTACCAGTGACGCAGTAGCCCGAGCGCGGGTTGGAGGAATGATGGGTGGCAAGTCTGGCTTCATGGTTCAGCAAGGTTCCGAGTATGGGTTGTTCCGCAGCGTAGGACCTCCTGGGTTCTGGACATGCACTGGAGTCAACTGGAAGGACGACCCTCGCAAGGCTACCTTGTTCAAGGACAAGGGAGACGCTGATAGAGCTGCTGCGAAGTTCGGCGGCACCGTGGTGCCTATGAACTCTAGGCATTAGCGGCGAGGGGGCGTCTTGATCGGCCCCCTCCCGCAAAAATTTTACTCGTACCAATCGAACTTTTGATATGGAGGCCCAGATGGCCAGGCAGCAGTTTGTAGTCAAGAAGGGCGAGTCCTATGCTCGTTTCTCTCTGGGAGGATCGACGCAGACGCCAGAAGTGAGATCTGTCTCCTGGAGAGCAGGCAAGGAAGGCCTGAGGGGCGCAACCAGATTCGATTCGTATGACCTGGCGGCGTTGGTTGCTACATCGCTCGAAAAGGGCGGGGCGGGCACAACCATCATGCCCCTCTGAGGGAATTCGGTGGGCGGATGCCCGTTGCGGCGCCTGCCCACCATTTACGCACAACAGGAAATTATTCAGTAGATTCATTGACGGGGGATATCATATATGGTATAATGTATATCGTCAGTGAAAGACGAATCGGAAGGCAATGACATGGCCTCTCAGTCCGACCAGATCCGCGACGCCCTGAAGGCGGCCGGCCTGTCCCTCGAGAAGTTCGAGGTGCGCCTGCTTGACAGCGACGACTGGAGGGTCAACTCCATCGACGACGACTTCGCCGCTCTCGAACAGGCCATGAAGGTCCTGCAGGCAGCAGGGTTCAGCGTCTTCTTCGCCCGGTCGGTGACCGACCCGCACGTGATCGTGCGCCATTCCTGAACTGGCACATGCCGGTCGTGCTCCTACGGGAGTGCGGCCGGCAGTTCATTTGTTTCGATTCTGCCCGGCGTCTTGGTATAATGCTGCTATGGCAACGGCAGCACAGAAAAAACATGTCCTTATTCTGGGTGGTGGTTTTGGGGGAATCAAGACCGCGCTTACGCTGGCAGACTGCGAGGCATATGACGTCACGCTCATGTCTGACCAGACTGACTTTAAATATTATCCGGCGCTGTATCGCTCCGCCACGGGCGGCAGCCGCACAGCATCGGTTATCCCGCTCAGCCAAATCTTTGAAGGTAAGCCCGTAACGTTGTTGCATGAAAAGGCCGAGAAGCTTGATCGCCCGGCCAAGGTCGTCGTCACTCACTCGCGCAAAAAAATCCCTTATGATATTTTGGTGGTCGCCCTGGGTTCGGTCACCAACTACATTGGCATCAAGGGCCTGGCCGAATACAGTTACGGCATCAAATCGATCGACGAGGCCGAGGAGCTAAAGGACCATTTGCACAAGCTGATGCTGGACGAGCACAAGCCTGACCTCAACTATGTGGTCGTGGGTGGCGGCCCGACTGGCATCGAGCTGGTGGGTGCGCTGCCGCATTATCTGCGTTGGATTATGAGGCATCACGGTATGAAGGACCGGCGGATCAATATCGAACTGGTGGAGGCTTCGCCGCGATTGCTGCCGCGTATGCCCAAGGATTTATCCGTCGCCGTGGCCAGGCATCTGCGCAAACAAGGTATCAAACTGTATCTGGGCCAACGCGTTCAGGGCGAGACGGCTGACGAGCTGCTTATCAATGATCGCCCCATCAAGAGCCATACGGTCATCTGGACAGCTGGTATGGCCAGCAATGCATTCTTGCAAGATAACAACTTTACGCTGGAACACGGCAAGATAGTTGTGGATGAATTCTTGCGG
>WNFY01004546.1_pt1 | contig 23341 bp, 15 predicted proteins | sample 5400091 | NCBI WGS metagenome assembly WNFY01 (sample SAMN13153364, study PRJNA577476) | soil metagenome | isolation source: 60 cm soil or saprolite under grassland replicate 1 | place: USA:California | collected 2016-06-15 | reverse complement strand
CTGGGCGGGGACACGCGCGGCGCGGCCGCGCGGCCCCGGCGCGAGGGCGGGACCCAGTAAGGCGAGGTCGCCTGCCCCTCGTGCTCCTCGACTCGCGAGCAGACGACGTCGTCGACCCCGAGCGCCTCGGCCGCCACCGCCAGGGTCGGCTCGGGCGAGGCGCTCGCGATGACGATGCGGATGCCGGGGCAGCGCTCCCGCAGCCATGCGAGGTCCTCGCGCTCGATGACCTGATCGTCGGCGTGCCGATCCCACACGCGCCGGGCGAGCGCGCGGAGCTGCGCGGCGGCGGTCCCCGCCATGTGGCGCATGAGCGCCGTCTGGGGCACGCGCTGGGCCGCGGCGATCGGCTCCGGGCCGAGGAGCCGGAAGCTCCAGCGGTGCGTCACGCCGAACCGCCGCGCGAGCTTGCCGAGGAACAGGTAGAAGAGCCCGGGGTACGCCCAGTTGCGCGCGCCGATGAGGAGGTACCGGAGCAGCGCAACGGGGCGCCTCCAGTCGAGGAAGAAGCGCCCAGGACGGCGGCGGTGCTCCACCTCCGCGAGCCGCTCCGCGCCGTAGGCGTCGCGGGCGCACAGCTCCCAGCCGAGCAGCTCGCCCATGTTGCGCCCGAGGTGCAGCGTGCGGTCGAGGTCGAGGATGAGGTAGCGCGTCTGCGGCGGGACGGCGCGGCGGCACAGCTCGCGGAAGTCGATGGGATCGCCGTGGATGACGAGGCGCTCGACGACCCGCGTCCGGCGGGCGTCCGCCGTGGCCGGGAGCGGAGCGGAGACCGCGGGGGCTCCGGCAGGGCGGCTCAGTGCGCGGGCGTCCGGGGAGTGGGCGAGGTCGGCGAGCATGGCGAGGACCCTGCGACCGCTCCACGGTCGCGTGTCCGGTTGTACGACGCGCGCGTCACCATCTCGTCACGGCCAGGCGAGCGCGCCCGGCGATCACGCAGGGCGGCGGAGCGGCACGAGCGCGCGAAGCCGGGCGTCGCGCAGAGAGAGGCCCACCCACGTGCCTCCTCCTGCTCGATCTTCGATGAGGGGAAGCTGAGCGGGCCGCTCGGCCGGCCGGCATGGGCTCTCCCGAGGGGCGGCGCTATAGTGGGGCGTCCCGCCGCGGAGGTGACGTGAAGCGCTCGGGCAAGACCGGGCAGCGCCTCGCAGCCATCTTCCTGATGGGCTGCATCCTGCTCAATTACCCGATCCTCTCGCTCTTCGCCCGCCGCGGCGAGATCGCCGGCATCCCGCTGCTGTATGCCTACGCGTTCGGCTCGTGGACGCTCCTCATCGCGCTCATGGCGCTCGCCGTCGAGCGGCCGCGGGAGTAGCGATGCTCCAGGGATGGGTCATCGTCCTCGTCTCGTTCGCCTACCTGGGCGTGCTGTTCGCGATCGCGCACTGGGGCGACAGGCGGGCCGAGGCCGGTCGCTCCATCATCGCGAACCCGTACATCTACGCCTTCTCGCTCGCGGTCTACTGCACGACCTGGACCTTCTACGGCAGCGTGGGGCGCGCCGCCTCGAGCGGCATCGGCTTCCTGCCGGTGTACCTGGGGCCGACGCTCGTGGTGGGGCTGTGGTGGTACGTCTGGCGGAAGATCATCCGCATCAGCAAGACGTACCGCATCACCTCGATCGCCGACTTCGTCGCCTCCCGCTACGGCAAGAGCCAGGCGCTGGGCGGGCTCGTGACGGTCATCGCGGTCGTCGGCGTCATCCCGTACATCTCGCTCCAGCTGAAGGCGATCTCGAGCAGCTTCACCATCCTCCTGCAGTACCCGCACATCGTGATGCCGGCCAAGGCAGTGGCCCTGCCGGTCGTCCAGGACAGCGCGCTCTACATCGCGCTGACGCTCGCCGCGTTCGCCATCCTCTTCGGCGCGCGCCACCTCGACGCGACCGAGCGGCACGAGGGCCTCGTCGCGGCGATCGCCTTCGAGTCGATCGTGAAGCTCCTCGCCTTCCTGGCGGTGGGCGCGTTCGTCACGTTCGGCCTCTACCACGGGTTCGGCGAGATCTTCGCCCTCGCGCGCGCGACGCCGCGGCTCGAGGGACTCCTCACCGTCGAGGGCGGCCGTGGCGGCTACGGCACCTGGGCGTTCATGACGCTCCTCTCGATGCTCTCCATCATGTTCCTGCCGCGGCAATTCCAGATCTCGGTCGTCGAGAACGTGGACGAGAACCACCTCGGCAAGGCGATCTGGCTCTTCCCGCTCTACCTCCTCCTCATCAACGTCTTCGTCCTGCCGGTCGCGCTGGGCGGGCTCCTGCACTTCGCAGGCGGCGGCGTGGACGCGGACACCTTCGTCCTGACGCTGCCGATGGCTCAGCACAAGGAGTCGCTCGCGCTCTTCGCCTTCATCGGCGGGCTCTCGGCCGGCACCGGGATGGTGATCGTCGAGACGATCGCCCTCTCGACGATGGTCTGCAACGACCTCGTGATGCCGGTGCTCCTGCGGCTGCGGGCGCTGCGGATCCACGAGCGGCAGGACGTGTCGCGGCTGCTCCTCGCCATCCGGCGCTTCGCCATCGCGGTCATCCTCCTGCTCGGGTACGTCTACTTCCGCGCCGCGGGCGAGGCGTACGCGCTCGTCGCGATCGGCCTCATCTCGTTCGCGGCGGTGGCGCAGTTCGCGCCGGCCATCCTCGGCGGGATCTACTGGAAGGGGGCGACGCGGACGGGAGCCATCGCCGGGCTGTCGGCCGGCTTCGCGGTGTGGGCGTACACGCTCATGCTCCCGTCCTTCGCGAAGTCGGGGTGGCTGCCCGCCGGCTTCCTCACGGACGGGCTGTTCGGGATCGCGCTGCTCCGGCCGCAGGAGCTCTTCGGGCTCACCGGGCTCGACGAGATCTCGCACTCGCTCTTCTGGAGCATGCTCGCCAACATCGGGACCTACGTGGGCGTCTCGGTCGCGGGCCGGCCGGGCGTCGCGGAGACGAGCCAGGCCGCCCTCTTCGTCGACGTCTTCCGCCACACCCAGGGCTTCGAGCGCTCGCCCATCTGGCGCGGCAGCGCCTCGGTCCAGGATCTCCTGCCGCTCATCGGGCGCTTCCTCGGGCCGGAGCGGGCGCGCGAGGCCTTCCTCGCCTTCGCGCGCCGCCGCGGCCTCTCCTCGATCGACGAGCTGCGCGCCGACGCGGACCTCGTCCAGTTCGCCGAGACGCAGCTCGCGGGCGCCATCGGGGGCGCCTCGGCGCGGGTCATGGTCGCCTCCGTCGTGCAGGAGGAGCCGCCGAGCCTCGACGAGGTGATGGGCATCCTCGACGAGGCGTCGCAGGTGCGCGCCTACAGCCACCAGCTCGAGCAGCAGTCGCGCGAGCTCGAGGCCGCCACGGCCGAGCTCCGCGCCGCCAACGCGCAGCTGCAGGAGCTCGATCGCATGAAGGACGACTTCATGTCGACCGTGTCGCACGAGCTGCGGACGCCGCTCACGTCGATCCGCGCCCTCTCCGAGATCCTGCACGACGACCCCAGGACCGCGCTCGCGGAGCGCAAGCATTTCCTCGGCATCATCCTGAAGGAGACGGAGCGGCTCACCCGCCTCATCAACCAGATGCTGGACATGGCCAAGTTCGAGTCCGGGAACGCGGAGTGGCACACCTCCGAGCTGGACGTGCGCGAGGTCGTCGAGGAGGCGGTGGACGCGACGAGCCAGCTCTTCCGCGAGCGCGAGGTGGACGTCACGATCTCCGCGGCCGGGCCGCTCCGGCGCGTCCGGGCCGACCGCGATCGCCTGATGCAGGTGCTGCTGAACCTGCTCTCGAACGCGGTCAAGGTCTGCGCGCCGGGCGAGGGGCGGGTCGAGATCGGGCTCTCGGAGGGGCGAAGCGCGCTGCGCGTCGATGTCCGCGACAACGGACCCGGCATCGGCCCGGCCGATCACGAGACCATCTTCGAGAAGTTCAGGCAGGTGGGCGAGACGGCCGGCGCCAGGCCGCGCGGCACGGGCCTCGGGCTCGCCATCAGCCGGCGCATCGTCGAGCACCTCGGCGGGCGGATCTGGGTCGAGAGCGCGCTCGGACAGGGCGCCACCTTCTCGTTCGAGCTGCCGCTCGAGGCCGGCCCGCCCGCCGCGGCCGTCGAGCGGAAGGCGGCGCAGCGCGCCGGATAGGAGGGGAGATGGGCAAGCGGATCCTCATCGTGGACGACGAGCCCAACATCGTGCTCTCGCTCGAGTTCCTGATGAAGCGCGAGGGATACGAGGTCGCGACCGCCGGCGACGGCGAGGCCGCGCTCGAGGCCCTCGCGGCGCAGACGCCCGACCTCGTGATCCTCGACGTGATGCTGCCGAAGATGAACGGGTTCGACGTCTGCCGCCGCGTCCGGGCCGATCCGCGCTGGAGGGCGGTGCCGATCCTCATGCTCACCGCCAAGGGCCGCGAGAGCGAGGTGTCGAAGGGGCTCGGCCTCGGCGCCGACCTGTACGTGACGAAGCCGTTCTCGACGAAGGAGCTCGTCGCCCAGATCAAGGGCCTGCTCGCGGCCGCACGCGATCCCGGCGGAGAGCGATGAGCGCGAAGGAGACAGGGCCGGGCGAAGGGGCCGATCGGCGCCGCCCCTCCGCGCTCACGATGTACAGCCCGCTCTCCGCCATCCTGCGCCGCGAGCCCATCACGGTGCCGCTCGAGGCGTCGGTGCGCGAGGCGCTCGAGACGATGGAGCGGATGCGCATCGGCTGGATCGTGGTCGTCGATCCGCGCTCGCGCGCCCCCCTCGGCATCTTCACGCTGCAGGACCACCTGCGGCGCGTGACGCTCGCCGGCGGCGATCTCGCGCAGCCGATCGCCTGCGTCATGACGAGCGGCCTCATCACGGTGACGCCGCAGGCCACCGCGCACCAGGCGGCGCTCACGATGGCGCGGAACGGCGTCCAGCACCTCGTGGTCGTGGACGGCGAGGGGCGGCTCGCCGGCATCGTCTCGGAGAGCGATCTCTTCGGCCTGCAGCGCATCGGCGTCGAGGAGGTGAGCGAGGACATCAGGAGCGCCCGCGACGTGGAGGGGCTCCGCAGCGCGGCGACCGGAATCCGGCGCCTCACCGACGCGCTCCTCGCGCAGGGCACGAGCGCCGAGACGATCACGCAGTTCATCTCGACCCTGAACGACCTGCTCACGATGCGCATCATCGAGCTCACCGCGGACGAGCTCGACCTCGCGCCGGTGCCCATGTGCTGGATCGCGCTCGGCTCGGAGGGGCGCCTCGAGCAGACGTTCACCACCGACCAGGACAACGGGATCGTGTTCGAGGCGGACGAGGGCGACGCCGAGGAGGTGCGCCGGTCGCTCCTGCCCTTCGCGCGAGCGGTGAACGCGAAGCTCGACGCCTGCGGGTTCCCGCTGTGCAAGGGCAAGGTCATGGCGGGCAACCCCATGTGGTGCCTCCCGCTCGCGGAGTGGAAGCGCACCTTCGCGAGCTGGATCTACGAGCCGCAGCCGGAAGCCCTGCTCAACGCCGCCATCTTCTTCGACCTCCGGCCCATCTACGGCCGCGACACGCTCGCCGAGCGGCTGCGCGAGTTCCTGCTCTCGGCCGCCGTGGACCACCCGCTCTTCCTGCGCCTCATGGCGGAGAACGCGGTCGGGTGCCAGCCGCCGCTGGGTACCTTCCGCGACTTCGCCTACGACCGCTCGAAGGAGTTCCCGCACACGCTGGATCTCAAGGCGCAGGGCGCGCGCCCCTTCGTGGACGCCGCCCGCATCCTCGCGCTCGCGCACGGCGTGCCGCACACGAGCACGGCGGAGCGGCTGCGCGCAGCCGCCGAGACGGGCCGCTACGAAGCGGAGGCGCTCGCCGCCATCGTGGACGGCTTCCATTTCATCCACCTCATGCGCCTGCGCAACCAGTGCCGCTACCAGGGCTCGCCGGAGGGCGCGAACCGCGTCGACCCGGAGGACCTGAACGAGCTCGACCGGCAGGTGCTGAAGCAGGCCTTCCGGCAGGCGCGCAAGCTGCAGGGCTGGCTCATCCAGGAGTACGGCCTGCGGACGTGAGCGACGCCGCCGTTCCCGCGGCGAGGGTGGGGTAGCATGCGCCGCCATGTCGTTCCTGAGGGACCTCTCGCTCTCCGCCGTGATCGCCGGCTTCGTCACGGTGCTCGTGGGCTACACCAGCTCCGCCGTCATCGTCTTCCAGGCGGCGAGGGCGAGCGGCGCCGGGCCGGCCGAGATCGCCTCCTGGATGTGGGCGCTCGGGATTGGCATGGGGATCACCTGCATCGGCCTGTCGCTGCGGTACCGGGTCCCCGTGGTGACGGCCTGGTCCACGCCGGGCGCGGCGCTGCTCGCGACGAGCGCCGTGGGCTTGCCCATGTCGGCGGCCATCGGCGCGTTCCTCGCGTCGGCCGCGCTCATGGTGCTGTTCGGCGTGACGGGCTGGTTCGAGCGCGGGATGTCGAAGATCCCGGTGCCGCTCGCCTCGGGCATGCTGGCGGGCGTCCTGCTGCGCTTCGGCCTCGACGTCTTCGTCGCGATGAAGACGCAGCTCGGGCTGGCGCTCTCGATGTTCGCGCTCTACCTCGCCGGCCGGCGCCTCTGGCCGCGCTACGCGGTGGTCGTCGTGCTGGCGCTCGGGAGCGCCCTCGCGGCGAAGCTCGGCCTGCTCGACCTGCACGGCGTGCGGCTCGAGCTGGCGCGGCCGATGTTCGTCGCGCCGACCTTCTCGGCGAGCGCGCTCGTCGGCGTCGCCGTCCCGCTGTTCATCGTCACGATGGCCTCCCAGAACGTGACCGGAGTCGCGGTGATGCGGGCGTCCGGCTATACGGCGACGCCGGTGTCGCCGCTCGTCACGTGGACGGGGCTCACGACGCTCGTGCTCGCCCCGTTCGGCGGATACGCCTTCAACCTCGCCGCCATCACGGCCGCCATCTGCATGGGGCGCGAGGCGCACGAGGATCCGGCGAAGCGCTACATGGCGGCCGTGTCGGCCGGAGTCGTCTACCTCCTGCTGGGCCTCTTCGCGGCCACCATCGGCGCGCTCTTCGCGGCGTTCCCGAAAGAGCTCGTGCTCGCGGTGGCGGGGCTGGCGCTCCTCGGCACGATCGGGAACGGCCTCGCGGCCGCGATGAAGGATGATTCCCAGCGGGAGCCGGCGCTCGTCACGTTCCTCGTCACGGCCTCCGGGCTGTCGCTCTTCGGCGTCGGCTCGGCGTTCTGGGGGCTCGTGGCCGGGCTCGCCGCAGTAACCGTGCTGCGGCGCCCGCGCGCGACCTGACCCAGAGTAATTGCGCCCGACCTGATTCAGAGTAGTAGGAGGAACGATCTGGGCGTTTGGGCGGGGCGCCCAACCAGCCCGCGCCCATGACTCAGAGCAAGAGCTCCGGGACATTCGCTCCCCACCCCCCCCCGGCTGCCTTACCCAGAGTAGTTCGAAAATTACTCTGGGTCGGGACCGCGGGTTGACGGTGATCATGCTTCCACGCCGCCGCTGCGTTCGCCGTGGCGCGTCCAGCGGCTGGCGGCTAGGGCTTTCCCTGGCATGGACGCGCCCCCTTCTCCCGCAGCTCGCGGCCACCACTCGGTGGCGAAGCTCCCGGATCGATGGTTCATCGCCTGCCCGTCGCGGAGCCTGCGCGACCGGCCGCTCGGAACGATGCTGCAGGGCGTTCCGCTCGTGCTCTTCCGGGGCAAGGGAGGGCGTCCGGCGGCGCTGGAGGATCGCTGCCCGCACCGCAACGCGCCGCTCACGGCCGGGCGGGTGCGCGGCGGCACGCTCGAGTGCGGTTACCACGGCTGGCGCTTCGGGGCGGACGGAACGTGCGTCGCGGTCCCCGGGCTCGCGACGCCGCCCTCGGCGCGCGCCACCCGCGCCACCGCGTACCCCTGCCTGGAGCAGGACGGCCACGTGTGGGTGTGGTCCACGCCGGGCGCCGAGCCGCGGCGCGCGCCGTTCCGGTTCCCCCACCTCGACGATCCGCGCTACACGAGCGCGTACCGCGCGCTCGAGGTGCGCGCGACGCTCTTCGCCGCGCTGGAGAACACGCTCGACGTGCCGCACACCGCGTTCCTGCACGGCGGGCTCTTCCGCACGAGCGAGAAGGAGAGCGAGATCGAGGTGGTGGTGCGCCGCTACGCCGACCGGTGCGAGGCGGAGTTCGTCGGAGAGCCGCGCCCGAAGGGCATCGCCGGGCGGCTCCTCGCGCCGGGCGGCGGCGTCGTGACGCACGTCGACCGGTTCCTGCTCCCGTCGATCGCGCAGGTGGAGTACCGGATCGGCGATGCGAGTCACCTCGTCGTCACGAGCGCGATGACGCCGGTGGACGACTTCAGGACGAAGCTCTTCGTCGTCGCGACGTTCCGCCTGCCCGTCCCGGGGTGGCTGGTGCAGCCGCTCTTCGCGCCGCTCGCGACGCGCATCTTCAAGCAGGACGCGCGCATCCTGGCCCTCCAGACGGAGAACGTGCGGCGCTTCGGCGGCGAGCGCTTCGCGAGCACCGAGATCGACGTGCTCGGTCCGCAGATCTGGCGCCTGCTGAAGCAGGCGGAGCGCGGCGACGCCGGCCCGGCGCAGGAGAGCGCCGAGCACGAGCACCGGGTGAGGATGCGCGTGTGACGGCCGGCGCTCGCTTCCCGCTGGCGGACGGGCACGCCGACTCGCTCATGTGGAACCGCGACCTCACGGCGCGGCTGCGGAAGGGGCAGCTCGATTTCCCGCGGCTGGCCGAGGCCGGAGTCCGGATCCAGTGCTTCACGGTGGTGACGCGCGGCTACCCGGTGGTCGATGGGATGCGAGCGTTCGGCGCGCTCCGCGGGTGGCCCGCCGCGGCCCGCCGTGGGCCGTGGGCGCGGGCGCTCTTCCAACTCGACCGGATGCACGCGCTGTGCGATCGCGTCGAGGGGGCGGTCCGGATCGCGGGCACCTCCGCGGAGCTGGAGGACAACCTCGCGTACGGCCGCATCAGCGCGGTCCTCGGCGTGGAGGGCGCGCAAGCGCTGGAGGGCCGGCCGGAGCGGGTCTCGGAGCTGCGCGCGCGAGGCGTGCGCTTCATGAGCCTCACGCACCTCTCCAACAACGAGCTCGGCGGGTCGTCCTCGCCGCTCATGGGCGACCGCCCCCTGACGCCGCTCGGGCGCGAGGTCGTCGACGCGATGGCGGCGGCCAGGCTGAGCGTCGACGTCGCCCACGCGTCGCACCGGACGTTCCGGGACCTCGCCGCTCAGCGGGCGGCGCGCCTGTTCTGCTCGCACACTGGAGTGACCGGCGCGACCCGGAGCTGGCGGAACCTGGAGGACGCGGAGCTGCGGGTCCTCGCCGAGCGCGGCGGGGTGGTGGGGATCCTCTTCGCGACGATCTACCTGGGAGGGCGCGAGATCGATGACGTCGTCCGCCACCTCGAGCACGCGCTCGACGTGTGCGGCGAGGACGCGGTCGCGCTGGGCTCCGACTTCGATGGGATCGTGCCGCTCCCGCGGGGCCTGCGCGATGTGACGGACGTGTGGAAGGTCGTGGACGCGCTGGCGCGGCGTCAGCCGGCGGCCGTGGTGGAGAAGGTCGCGTGGGCCAACTGGCGGCGGTTCTTCCGGGAGACGCTGGGCGGTTGATCCGGACGAGTCGCCGTCCGTCCGCGTCCGACCGGACCCAGAGTAGTGGATCCGTGTGCCAGAGGTCGTGGCACTGCACCGGAGAGTAATCGACATGCCACGACCACGACCGACCGCCGAACCCAGAGTAATTGCGCGACCCAATGAGTTGCGTGCCGACGAGCACCCTCGTCCTTGGGCGGCGGCCAGGGCCTTGTTGGGATCACGCGCGTTGCAGAGGGGTTTTCAGCGCCAAGCACGAGGGGCGACGACCATCCCGCCCTCTTCCATGTCGAGTAGCGCTCGAGCGGCCCCGATGTTGGGGCGGTGACGCCAACAGCAAACGGGGCCAAGCTACTTACCCGTTCGATGACTCGCGAGAGTGTCGGTTCACGCCCGACCTTTCAGGCCGGCGCAGCAGCAGCGCAGCGGACGCCGAACGCAACGCGCAGCCAGTAGGTGCCGCTCGGGAAGATGACGTCCTGAACGCCGTCGTGGAGCGCCTGCAGGGCGCCGCGGTACGACGTGAGAAAGCCCCTGAGTCGGGAAAGCGCCTCGATTCGCTTCCACTTGTCTCGGCCGGCGACCCGGGGCCTCAGCTGTCGGCGGGCTTCGCCTGGAGCGGAGCGAGTGGCGGAGCTTTGAGCGAGGACCCTTGTCTTGCCGAGGAACGCTTGCCCGTTCGACGCGAGCTCGAACGCGGCGCGCTCCTCGAGGAGGGCGAGTGCGGCGGTGAGCCGTTCCCGGAATTGCACGGCCGACTCGAAACCGGGCGGCACCGTGAGCTCCAGGTCGGCCGCTTCCGGCATCGCCCCGCCCGCGCGGAAGAAGGTGCTAGGCCTTGGGATCCGCGTCGGCCCACGGCCGATCTGCTCGGGATCGGACCAGAGGCCCGGCCATTCCCGGCCTCGTGGGACGAGCCCCGCCGCGACCGGATTCGCGAGCGTGTAGGCAGCCTTCTCGACCACATCGTCGGGCGAACAGAGCGCGACGGCGCTGTAGCTCGATGGAGCCCAGAATGATTCCCAGCGACCGGTCGCGGCATTGAGGGCGCGGGCGACGAGGGAATCGAGGTACTGCTCGAATGCGGGGAGGCGTGCATCGGGATCGGTGACGACGAGATGGAAGTGGTTGGAGAGGACGCAACAGGCGTGCACGAGAACCCCGAACCGTCGAGACGCCACGGCGAGCAGGTAACTGAAGACGTTGTTGGTCGTCTCGCACGGCCGAAGCAGGAACTGCTGCTGGAAGCAGCGCCGTGTGACGAGATAGGTCGTTCCTGGGAGAACCTGCCGCGGTGCGGTCACGAGACCGTCTGACCGCACAGCGCGTGCCATCACATGGGTCCAAGAACTCCATCGGGTTATCAGAACCCAACACTGGCCCATGGTCCGGAAAACGGTCGCGGAGGTCCGCCCAACTACTGTGGGTTCGGGACCGCGCTGGACCGCGCCCGCAACTACTCTGGGTTCGGAACCGTGCCCCGTTGGGATCGCGCGTCCGGACGCTGCATGGTCACCGACCACTTCCCTCTCAGAACGACGACGATGGCGATGGCGGGCCCGCGCTTCTTCGGGTCGTCATCGGAGGCGCGCTGCCCGTCACGGTCGGCGCGAGCTGGCTCGTCGCCGCGTGGGACCAGAACGCGGTGATGTCGGCGCCCACGCCGGGCGTCGCGAGGGTCGAAGAGGTGGCGCTGCGCTGGGTCCTCGACGCCGTCGGGCTTCCTCCCGAGTGTGGAGTCGGGTTCGTCACGGGCGCGACCGTCGCCAACTTCACGGCGCTCGCCGCGGGAATCCCTGACCCAGAGTAATCCCCGGCATCCCGCGCTGGGGCGGCGAACCCCTGACCCAGAGTAATTCCCCGGCAGTCCCGCGCAGCGGCGGAGACGGTCCCTCGGCGACGACAGGACTACCCAGACTGATTCACACGGACACGACCCAGAGTAATTCGTGCGCCGTCAGCGCCTGCCCTCGGCCGCGCGTCACGACCCAGAGTCGTTCGCCATTACTCTGGGTCAGGAGCAGGAGATCCGTAAGTACCTGAATACTCTGGGTCAGGGTCCCCGTATGACTCTGGGTCGGGAAAATCGCGCATGACTCTGGGTCAGGAAAAGACACCCGCGTGCCCCACTTCGGGTGTCGCGGCCAGGGAACTGCGCGCCAGCCCTGATGGGGCCCCGAGCACGGCCGCTGGCGAGGCGCCGTCGGCGCGCTACGAGTTCAAGACACCCTCGGAGCTCGCCATGCCCAAGTTCGAGAAATCGCCGCGGTGGCTCGTCGACCTCTTCGACCGGCAGATCGCCGACCTCCCGGCGGAGCGGCGGCTCATGTTCGGGTATCCGGCCGCGTTCGCCAGCGGGCAGCTCGCGTGCGGCCTGTTCGGCGACGGCATGATGGTGCGGCTGCCGGACGACGAGCGCGCGCGGCTCCTCGCGCTCCCCGGCGCGCAGGTGTTCGACCCGATGGGCGGCAGGCCCATGAAGGAGTACGGGCTGCTCCCGCCCGATCTGCTCGAGGACGAGGTGGCGGTCCACGGCTGGATGGAGAAGGCGGTCGCATACGCGGCCACCTTGCCGCCCAAGGCTGTGGACCGCGGGAAGGCGAAGGCGGCCCGCAAGCCGAAGCCGAAGCCGGTGGCGAGGGCGAAGGGCGCCGGCGCGAAGAAGGCGCGAGCGCGCTGACGCGATGGCGACGCGGAAGAAGGAGCTGCTCCGCATCGACGGGCAGGAGGTGACCATCTCCAATCCGGACAAGCTCTACTTTCGCGAGGCGGGGATCACGAAGCTCGAGCTCGTCCGATACTACCTCGCGGTCGCGGAGGGCGCGCTGCGCGGCGTGCGCGATCGCCCCATGGCGCTGAAGCGGTTCGTCGAGGGCGCCGAGGGTGAGTTCTTCTTCCAGAAGCGCGCGCCGGCGGCGCGGCCGCCGTGGGTCGACGTGATCGAGCTGAAGTTCCCGTCGGGCCGCAGCGCCCACGAGATCGTGGTGCGGACCTCGGCGCAGCTCGCCTGGGTGGTGAACCTCGGGTGCATCGACCTCAACCCGCTGGCGCGCGAGGTCGAGCGGCGCGCGCCTCGGCTCGCGACGAGCAAGTGGTGGAAGGAGGAGCGGCACGGCGTCTTCGTCGACTACAACCAGAACGCGAAGGATCGGACCGTCGCGTCCGCCTATTCGGTCCGGCCCACGCCCGACGCGCGCGTCTCGGCGCCCATCCGCTGGGAGGAGCTGCCGGCGTGCGACCCGGCGGAGCTCACTCTCCGCACGATGCCGGCGCGCTTCGCCCGGTTCGGCGACGTCGGCGCCGGCATCGACGCGGCGGCGGGCTCCCTCGAGGCCCTGCTCGAGCTCTCGGCGCGCCAGCGCGCGGCCGGCCTCGGCGACGCGCCGTGGCCGCCCCACTACGCGAAGGGCGACGACGAGCCGCCGCGCGTGCAGCCCTCGCGCCGCAAGGCGGCGCCGCGCCGGACCAAGCTGCCCGTCATCACCGTCGCGCGCGCGGCGAGGAGGGAAGACGCGCTCGCCGGCCTCTCGCGCTGGAGGGCCCACCACCCGCGCGCCGCCGCGCGCCTCGCGCCGGAGGACGTGCTCGTGGACGCCATGCGCGGCCGCTTCACCACCTGGACGCGCGTGCGCGTCAATCTGCAACACGTGCCCGAGGCCGAGCGGCCGGCCGAGGAGGCACCCGATCCCGACTTCGATCAGGCGAGGTGGGATCCGCGCCAATGAGCTAAGGTCGTGCGATGAGCAAAGTCCCCGACGGCGTCCTCGCGCTCATCGGCCGTACCCCGATGCTGAAGCTCGCCGGCTTCGACACCGGGCCGTGCGAGCTGTTCCTGAAGCTCGAGAGCCAGAACCCCGGCGGCTCCATCAAGGACCGCATCGGGCTCTCGATGATCGCGGCGGCCGAGCGAGATGGGAAGCTCGGCCCGCACCAGCGTCACCTCGTCGAGGCGACCGCCGGCAACACCGGCCTCGGGCTGGCGCTCGTCGCCGCGCAGCGCGGTTACCGCCTCACGCTCGTCATCCCCGACAAGATGAGCCAGGAGAAGGTGTTCCATCTGAAGGCGCTCGGCGCGGACGTCGTCATGACCCGCTCCGACGTCGAGAAGGGGCACCCCGATTACTACCAAGACGCGGCGGAGCGCATCGCGCGCGAGGACGGCGCCTTCTACGTGAACCAGTTCGGGAACCCGGCCAACCCGTTCGCGCACGAGACCACCACCGGGCCCGAGATCGTGGAGCAGCTCGGCGGACGGCTCGACGCGATGGTGTGCGGCGTCGGGTCGGGTGGCACGCTGTCCGGGCTCTCCCGGCACCTCGCGAAGGCGGTCCCCGGCTGCGAGATGATCCTCGCGGACCCGGAGGGCTCGGTCCTCGCGGAATACGTGAAGACGGGGCGCCTCGGGAAGGCGGGCTCATGGCTCGTCGAGGGGATCGGTGAGGACTTCATCCCGCCCATCGCGGACCTCTCCCGCGTGAAGCGCGCCTACAGCATCCCCGATCGCGAGAGCCTCGAGACGGCGCGCCTGCTCCTGCGCCGCTCGGGCGTCCTGGCCGGCTCGTCCTCCGGGACGCTCCTCGCCGCTGCGCTGCGCTACTGCCGCGAGCAGCCTTCGCCGAAGCGCGTCTGCACCCTCGTCTGCGACAGCGGGAACAAGTACCTCTCCAAGATGTACAACGAGTTCTGGATGGCCGATCAGGGCCTCTCGGATCGTCCGCGGACGGGCGACCTCCGCGACGTCATCGCGCGCCGCCACGCCGACCGGGCGACGGTCACGGTCAAGCCTGACGACACGCTCCTCGTGGCGTACGCGCGCATGAAGCTGTACGACGTCTCGCAGCTCCCGGTCCTCGAGGGCGACCGCGTCGTCGGCATGGTGGACGAGTCCGACCTGCTCGTCGCCGCGCTCGACGACACGTCGCGGCTCCGCGCGCCGGTGCGCGACGTCATGTCGACGCGGCTCCGCACCGTCCCGCCGTCCACGCCGATCCGCGAGCTCATGCCGCTCTTCGAGGCAGGCCTCGTCCCGCTCGTGGTGGATGGCGGCGAGCTCGTCGGCCTCGTCACGAAGATCGACCTCCTCAACTACCTCCGGCGCAGGCTGAGCTGAGCGCCTCGTGCCGATCGAGGAGCGGCGGTGCATCCGTGAGGCGCTCGAGGCCCTCGGGATCCGCCGCTTCCTGCTCGGGATCCACGACGCGGCCTTCCCGATGGACCCGGCGGAGGACGTCGGGCGCGGCTCGCCGCACTCCGCGGGCGCGGCGGACCTCCTCGCGCTCGCGGCGTCGCTCGGCTTCGACGGCCTCCAGCTCGGCCCTCAGGGCGCCATCTCCGCGTCGAACCCGTCGCCTTACGACGGCGCGCTCTTCTCTCGCGACCCGCTCTCGATCGCGCTCGCGCCGCTCACCACGCCCGAGTGGGGATCGCTCCTCCGCCCGGAGACGCTCGAGGCGCTCGCGTCGGCGCGGCCCGGCCCGGGCGATCGCGTGGCCCACGCCTACGCGTTCGCCTCGGCGTCGCGCGCGCTCGCCGAGGCGACCACCACCTTCCGCGCGCTCGCGGTCCGGCGCGCGCCGGGGGCGATCGAGGAGCTGTCGCGCCGCCTCGCCGCGTTCCGCGCTCGCCACGCCGGGTGGCTCGAGCGGGATGGCCTCTACGGCGCGCTGCAGCGCCGGCACCGCGGTGCCTCCTGGCGGGAGTGGCCGGCCCGCGACCGGGGCCTCTTTGCCGCCGACGCGCCGCCCGAGCGCCGCCGCGCGCTCGTCGCGGCGCACGCCGCGGAGATCGACGATCACGCGTTCGTGCAGCTCCTCGCGCACGAGCAGCACGCGCGCCTTCGCGAGCGGGCTCGCGCGCTCGGGCTCGCGCTCTTCGGCGACCTCCAGATCGGCCTCTCGGAGCGCGACGTCTGGTACGCGCAAGACTTCGTGCTGCGAGACTGGGCGATGGGAGCGCCGCCGAGCCGGACCGATCCCGAGGGGCAGGCCTGGGGGTTCGCCGTCCTCGATCCGCGCCGATACCGGGAGCCGGACGGCAGCCCGGGTCCGGCGCTCCGCTTCGTGCGCGAGCGCGCGCGGAAGGCGCTCGACGAGTACGACGGGATCCGGATCGACCATCCACACGGGATCGTGACGCCGTGGGTCTACCGGCCGACGGGCGAGGCCAGCGCCGACCTCGAGGCGGTGAAGGCGGGCGCGAGACTCTTCGACTCACCGGCGGTCCCCGGGCACGCCGCGCTCGCCGCCTTCGCCATCGCCCGGGTGGACCAGATCGACGCGACCGTGCCGAGGTACGCGGACGAATGGGTCGCCTCGCTCGACCCCGAGCAGGTCGAGCGCTACGCGACCCTCCTCGACGCCGTCATGGAGCGCGCGCGCGACCCGCGCGACGTCGCCTGCGAGATCCTGAGCACGCGGCCGTACCCGCTGGCCCGCGTGATCGAGCGCCACCGGCTCGGGCGCTTCCGGGTGACGCAGAAGGCGAGCCTCGACGACCGGCAAGACGTGTACCGGGCCGAGAACGCCGGTCCCGAGGACTGGATCATGCTGGGGAACCACGACACGCGGCCGATCCGGGCGGTCGCGGAGAGCTGGGTCGAGAGCGGGTCGGCGCGCCGGCGGGCGGACCACCTCGCGGCGCGCCTGCTCGCGGACGGCGAGGATCGCGAGGCGTGGGCCCGCACGACCGCGGCCGACCCGTATGCGCTCGCCCAGGCGGCGCTCGCCGAGCTCTTCGTCGGGCCGGCGCGGAACGTCATGGTGTACTTCACGGACCTCTTCGGCTCGCGCGCCCCCTACAACGTCCCCGGGACGGTGTCGGACGAGAACTGGTCGCAGCGCCTGCCGCGCGACTTCCGGCGCCTCCACGCCGAGCGGCTCGCCGCCGGCGCCGGGCTCGACGTGCCCCGCGCGCTCTCGCGCGCGCTCCGGGCCCGCGGCGCCGACTTCGGCTCGGGCCGGCGCGAGCTCATCGCCGCGCTCGATCGCCTCGGACGCTCGACGCCATGACCGCCCTGCGGGCGCTCGCCGCCCGGGGTGCGTCCCACCGGCCGCGCCCCAACATTGGAACCCATGGCCAAGCGGGAACCCATGGCCAAGCGCGCACGACCGGACCCGGTCCTGCCGCCGGCAGGCGAGCGCCCGCCCCGAGTCGTCATCGAGAACGTCGCGCCCGAGGTGGACGGCGGGCGCTTCCCCATCAAGCGGACCGTCGGCGAGACGGTGGTGGTGGAGGCCGACGTGTTCGCGGATGGGCACGACGCGCTCGCTGCGGTGGTGCGCTATCGCAGGGAGAGCGAGACGGCCTGGTCCGAGGTCGCCATGCAGCCGCTCCCGAACGACCGCTGGCGCGCGGGCTTCGAGGTCACCGCGCTCGAGCCGTACCGCTACACCGTCGAGGGGTGGGTCGACCCGTTCCGGAGCTGGCAGCAGGGGCTCGTGAAGAAGGCGGGCGCGGGCGCGGTCGAGTCGGTGGATCTGCTCGTGGGCGCGCAGCTCGTCGAGGAGGCCGCCGCGAGGGCGACCGGAGACGACGCGGCCCGGCTGCGCGGGTGGGCGGCCGAGCTGCGCGCCGAGGGACCCGTCGCGGCGCGGACGCAGCGCGCGCTCGACGAGGAGCTGCGGCTCCTCGCCGGGCGGCACCCGGACCGGAGCCAGGCGGCCCGTCACGGCCGCGAGCTCGTCGTCGCGGTCGAGCGGGAGCGTGCCCGCGTCGGCGCCTGGTACGAGCTGTTCCCGCGCTCCGCCTCGCCCGACGCGGGCCGGCACGGCACCTTCGGGGACGTGATCGACCGGCTGCCCTACGTCGCCGCGATGGGCTTCGACGTGCTGTACCTGCCGCCCATCCACCCCATCGGCCGCTCCTTCCGGAAAGGGAAGAACAACGCGCCGCAGGCCTCGCCGGAGGACGTCGGCAGCCCATGGGCGATCGGCGGGGCGGAGGGCGGCCACACCGCGATCCACCCGCAGCTCGGGACCCTCGACGACTTCCGGCGCCTCGTCGCGCGCGCTCGCGAGCTCGGGATCGAGATCGCGCTCGACGTCGCCTTCCAGTGTTCGCCCGACCACCCGTGGGTGAAGGAGCATCCGGAGTGGTTCCGCCGGCGGCCGGATGGATCCGTCCAGTACGCCGAGAACCCGCCCAAGAAGTACCAGGACGTCTACCCCATCGAGCTCGAGAACCCGCGCTGGCGCGAGCTGTGGGCGGCGCTGCTCGGGGTGGTCGAGCTGTGGGCCGACGAGGGTGTGCGGATCTTCCGCGTCGACAACCCGCACACGAAGGCGTTCCGCTTCTGGGAGTGGCTCATCGCCGAGGCGCGCCGCGGGCGGCCCGACCTCGTGTTCCTGGCGGAGGCGTTCACCCGCCCGAAGGTGATGTTCCAGCTCGCGAAGCTCGGGTTCTCGCAGTCGTACACCTACTTCACCTGGCGGAACACCAAGCACGAGCTGACCCAGTACCTGCGCGAGCTCACGGCGACGCAGGTCCGCGAGTTCTTCCGCCCCAGCTTCTGGCCCAACACGCCCGACATCCTGCCGGAGCCCCTGCAGTACGGCGGCCGCGCCATGTTCCAGGCGCGCTTCGTCCTCGCGGCGACGCTCTCCGCCAGCTACGGGATCTACGGGCCGGCCTACGAGCTCATGGAGTCGCGCGCGGTGCGATCGGGCACCGAGGAGTACCTCGACTCGGAGAAGTACCAGCTCCGCCACTGGGACCTCGACCGCCCGGACAGCCTGCGGGACTTCATCGGGCGCGTGAACCGCATCCGCCGCGAGAACCCGGCGCTGCAGTCGAACCAGCGCCTCGCCTTCCACCCGGTCGACAACGAGCAGCTCATCGCCTACTCGAAGGCGACGGACGACCTCTCGGACGTCGTGCTCGTCGTCGTGAACCTCGACCCCCACCACGTCCACTCGGGCTGGCTGGAGCTTCCGCTCGACGTCCTGGGGCTCCCGGCGAACGAGCCCTACCAGGTCCACGATCTCCTCGGCGAGGGGCGTTACCTCTGGCACGGGTCGCGGAACTACGTCGAGCTCGACCCGGGGGCGTCGCCGGCCCAGATCTTCCGCATCCGGCGGCGCATCCGCAGCGAGCGCGACTTCGACTACTTCATGTGAGCGGGGCCGGAAGGGACGATGGACGCTTCGCTCGCGAGGCTCTCGACGGCGGGACGATGGGACGATGTGTTCCGCGCCCCGGCGCGCGCGCGCATCGAGGCGGAGCTGCCCCGGTACGCGATGGGGCGACGCTGGTTCGGCGGGAAGGCGCGCCGCCTCGCGCGCGCCGAGCTCATGGACGCGCTCCCGTTGGGCGGCCCCGAGGCGGCGAGGCTCGTCCTGCTCCGCGTCTCCTATTCCGACGGCGAGCCGGAAGTGTACGCGATCCCGATCGCCTTCGCGCCGGGCGCGCGCGCCGACGAGGCGCGGGCGGCGTTCCCCGGCTCGGAGCTGGCGCTGCTCGACGCGGGCGGATCGAGCGGCCTGCTCTACGCCGCGGACCGCGACCCTGCGTGCGCGCGCGCCATCCTCGGCGCGATCGCGCACGGGCGGCGCTTCGAGGGGGGCGCCGGCGACCTCGTCGCCTGGCCGACGCACGCCTTCCAGCGGTACGCCGCCGGGAGCGAGGACCTCGAGGCGGTCCCGCTGGCGGCCGAGCAGAGCAACACGTCGCTCCGCTTCGGCGACCGCCTCGTCCTGAAGCTCTTCCGGCGCACGGCGGCGGGGGTGAACCCGGACCTCGAGATGGGCGCCTTCCTCACCGACGCCGCTGGCTTCCCCCACACGCCGCCCGCCCTGGGCGGCCTCGAGTACCGGCCCCGCGGCGGCGAGCCGTACGCCCTCGGCATCCTCCAGGCCTTCGTCCCGAACCGGGGCGACGCCTGGAGCTTCATGCTCGCGGAGATCGAGGCGTTCCTGGAGCGCGCGGCGGACCGCGAGGCGCCGCCGGCGCCGGCCGCGCACGTCGTCGAGCTCGCCGAGGCGGTCCCCCCCGGCGAGCTGCGCGACGCCGCCGGCGCGTCGCTGGAGGCCGCGGCGCTCCTTGGCCGGAGGACGGCCGAGCTGCACGTCGCGCTCGCGGCGCACCCCGAGCTCGAGGCGTTTCGCCCGGAGCCGTTCTCGACCCGCGATCGGCGCGCGCTCCACGACGAGGCGAGGAGCGTCGTCGTGGACGGGCTCGCGCTCCTCCGGCGGCGGCGCGAGCTCGTCCCGCCGGAGGCGCGGGCCCGCGCCGGCGAGATCCTCGCGGCCGAGGAGGCGCTCGTGGCCGGGCTGCGCTGGGTTCTCGATCGGCCGCTCACGGCCCGCCGGACGCGCACCCACGGCGACTACCACCTCGGCCAGGTCCTCTGGACCGGGAGCGACTTCGTCATCATCGACTTCGAGGGGGAGCCGGCGCGTCCGCTCGCCGCGCGCCGCGCCAAGAGCTCGCCGCTTCGCGATGTCGCGGGGATGATCCGGTCGTTCCACTACGCCGCCCACCAGGCGCTCGCGGCGCGCGCCGGGAGCGCGAGCGCGGAGCGGTGGGCGGCGGGCTGGTACCGCTGGGCCTCCGGGGCCTTCCTGCGCGCCTACCTCCAGTGGGCGCGCCCTGCGAACGTCCTGCCCGCGGACCGCACGGAGTTGCGCCTCCTCCTCGACCTGCACCTCACCGAGAAGGCGTGTTACGAGCTTGCGTACGAGCTGAACAACCGGCCCGACTGGGTGGGGCTCCCGCTGCAAGGGCTCGCCGAGATCGCCGGCGCGGCGCCGAGCGCGCCGGAACGGGAGGCGATCGTGCCGAAGAAGGGATCGAGCCAGACGCCGCCCGAGGCCGCGCGACAGGTCGGCGCGCCGCCGCGGCCGAGGCCCACCGACGTGGTCCCGGCCGGTGGGCCGGGCGACGCGGACCAGCACCTGTGGAACGAGGGCACGAACCATCGCGCCTACCGCACGATGGGAGCGCACCCGGGCGCGATCGACGGCGTCGAGGGGACGTCGTTCGCGGTGTGGGCGCCGAACGCAGAGCGCGTGAGCGTCATCGGCGACTTCAACGGCTGGGACAAGGAACGCCACGCGCTCCGGCCGCTCGGCGGCTCCGGCATCTGGCAGGGCTTCCTGCCCGGCGTGAAGCAGGGCGCCGTCTACAAATACCACCTGCTCTCGCGGGTGCGCGGCTACGCGGTGGACAAGGCGGACCCGTTCGGCTTCATGCACGAGACCGCGCCGGGAACGCAGTCGATCGTGTGGGACCTCGGGTACGCGTGGGGCGACGAGGCGTGGATGCGCTCGCGGCGCGAGCGGAACGGGCTGCAGAGCCCGATGAGCGTGTACGAGGTCCACCTCGGCTCGTGGCGCCGCATCCCGGAGGCCGTGAACCGCTCCCTCACGTACCGGGAGATCGCGCCGCTCCTGGCCGACTACGCGGCGTCGATGGGCTTCACGCACGTGGAGCTCCTGCCCATCGCGGAGCACCCGTTCTACGGTTCGTGGGGGTACCAGAGCACGGGCTACTTCGCGCCCACGAGCCGCTACGGGACGCCGCAGGATTTCATGTTCCTCGTCGACACGCTCCACCAGCGCGGCGTCGGCGTCATCCTCGACTGGGTGCCGTCGCACTTCCCGACGGACGAGCACGGGCTCGCGTACTTCGACGGCACGCACCTCTTCGAGCACGCGGATCGCCGGCAGGGTCATCACCCGGACTGGGACAGCTTCATCTTCAACTACGGCCGGAACGAGGTCCGCAGCTTCCTGCTCTCGAGCGCGATGCTCTGGCTCGACGCCTACCACGTGGACGGGCTGCGCGTGGACGCGGTCGCCTCGATGCTCTACCTCGACTACTCGCGGAAGGCGGGCGAGTGGATCCCCAACGAGTACGGCGGGCGGGAGAACCTCGAGGCCATCGCGTTCCTCCGCCGGTTCAACGAGGTCGTCTACGCGGAGCACCCGGACGTCCAGACGGTCGCGGAGGAGTCCACCTCGTGGCCGATGGTGTCGCGCCCGATCTACGTGGGCGGGCTCGGCTTCGGGATGAAGTGGGACATGGGTTGGATGCACGACACGCTGGCGTACATGCAGAACGACCCCATCTTCCGGAAGTTCCACCACAACGAGATCACGTTCCGGACGATGTACGCGTTCTCGGAGAACTTCGTCCTCCCGCTCTCGCATGACGAGGTCGTGCACGGGAAGCGAAGTCTCCTCGACCGGATGCCCGGCCAGGATCGCGAGAGGTTCGCGAACCTGCGTCTCCTGTACGGCTACATGTGGGCGCAGCCCGGGAAGAAGCTCCTCTTCATGGGTGGCGAGATCGCGCAGGGGCAGGAGTGGGGACACGACCGCAGCCTCGACTGGCACCTGCTCGGGCGCGAGGAGCACGCCGGCGTGAAGACCTGGGTCGAGGACCTGAACCGCCTGCTCCGGGCGGAGCCGGCGCTGCACGCGCGCGACTTCGACCCGGGTGGCTTCGAGTGGGTGGACTGCACGGACGCGGACTCGAGCGTGCTCTCGCTCCTGCGCAAGGGCCGCGCCGGCGATCCCGAGATCCTGGTCGTGCTCAACTTCACGCCCGTCGCGCGCGCGAGCTACCGCGTCGGCGTCCCGCGCGGCGGCTTCTGGAAGGAGATCCTGAACAGCGACGCGCCCCGCTACGGCGGGAGCGGGTGGGGGAACCTCGGAGGCCAGGAGGCCGCGCCGGTGGGCGCGCACGGCCGGCTCCACTCGCTCGCCCTCACGCTCCCGCCGCTCTCGGCGGTGTTCCTGAAGCACGACCCGCGAACGTGACGCGCCCGCTCGTCCGCGTCGAGGACGGCGCGCTCCCCGGGGCGCTCTTCGCGCGGCTCGCGCGCGCCGTCCGTGCGCTCGGGTCCGAGCGGCTGCGCGACACCTACCAGACCACCTTCTGGTTCGACCTCGGCCCGCCCGCGGCGATTCCGGAAGAGGCCATCCTCGCGCTGCGCGCGCGCGTCCCGAGGCCGCCCCGCGGCGACTTCGCGGGCGTGGAGTGGTGGCTCTCGCGCATGCGGACGAGCGACGTCAGGGTGGATTTCCACCGGGACCGCGACGAGGTGCTGTTCGAGCGCACCGGGAGGACGTTGCACCCGGCAGCCGGCTCGGTGCTCTTCCTGAACCGCTGCCGCGGCGGGTTCCTCGCCGTCCTCGACGCGCCCCCCGACGGCGCGAACCCCGCCTGCGCTCCGGACGACTTCGACGCCGACCTCGTGAGGCCCATGCCGAACCGCTTCGCGCTCTTCCCCGGCGGCGCGACCCACGGCGTCCTCGACGCGAACGGCGACATCCCGCACGGCCGGCTCGCGAAGGCGACGCCGCTGCGGCTCGCGCTCGTGATGAACTGGTGGAGGCGGCGGCCCGCCGGCGTGCCGCGCTTCCGGGACGCGCGCATGTACGAGGCGTTGCGCGTCCGCGGCGAGCGGGGCGTGGCTCGCGTGCCCGGAGAGGACGCAGCCGGGCGAGCCGCCGCCGGGCCGCCGGGGCGCTCGTCGCCGCGTCCAGCTCGACGCCCTTTCGCCCGCCGTCTGGAACGGTGTATGGCTACGCCCCATGAAAACGCTCACTGAGCTCAGCGGCACCCTGATCCGGATGGCGGCGTCGGCGATCGCGGAGGCAAGACGATCGCTCCCGGCCGAGGCGCCGCCGCCCCCGCCCGCGGCGGAGGCGACCCCAAGCGCCGCCCCAGACGCGCCGAGCGGAGCCGCGGAAGCGCCCGCTGCCGCCGAGGCGGCCCCCGCTGCGACGGAAGCGGCGTCCGGTGCCGCGGAAGCGGCGCCCGCTGCGGCGGAGACGGCGCCCGCGGCCGTGCCCGCGGAGGCGAAGGGACGCGCGGTCGAGGTCGAGAGCGAGG